>Ga0154020_10001555_pt1 | contig 28162 bp, 23 predicted proteins | sample Klosneuvirus_201_FD_109709 | JGI IMG/M metagenome (GOLD analysis project Ga0154020, IMG submission 109709) | Active sludge microbial communities from wastewater, Klosterneuburg, Austria - Klosneuvirus_20160825_MG | ecosystem: Engineered > WWTP > Aerobic digester > Activated sludge | place...
ATTGAAGTCACCGATCAGGCCGTCCGAGCCGACCATCTGATCGATCTGCTCCTCCATCCCGACGAGGTCGTCCGGACCGCGCGGCGCTGACCATGGCATCTGCGACCACAGCCACGTATCCCAGTTTCCATCGTCGGCAACGAAGCTGACATCGGGCCGCGTGATCGGCTTCTCGGGGTCCTGCTGCGGTTGCTTTACGGCGGGCTCGGTGGGGCTCGAGAAGTCCATTCGCCTCGTCGGTGCAGCGGCGATGCCGACAACCCGGCATGCAGAAACGCGGGCTTGCGCAGTCGTTGCGCGGGCGCGCTGATTCGGCGTGCCGTCGTCGCGTTCGGTGGACCAGAGAGCGCGTGACGGAGGCGGTGTGCATCGTGCACGTCAGCGCTCGGTCAGCCAGGAGGAACGGGAGAAGCGTGAAGCTGGAACCAATAGCCAGAGCGGTCGCGATCATGGAGGTCGTGCTCGGCGTCGGTGCGATCGGCGGTGGGCTCGCACTGATGATCGGTCCACGGGGTGAGATCATTCCGTTGCCGCTCTCGGCGCTGACGGGATCGCCGTTTTCGACCTACTTCATTCCGGGAGCCATTCTGTTCGTGATCCTCGGTGTCGTGCCGCTGGTGGCTGCCGTGCTCACCGTTCGCCGCAGTCGAGTGGCACCGCTGTTCGCGGTGGTCGTCGGTGCGGCGTTGATCGTGTGGATCGCCGTCGAGATCGCGATCGTTGGCTATTCGAACGAGCCACCGTTGCAGGCGCTGTATCTCGGATTCGGCGTGGCGATCGCCGTCGTCGGGGCTCGTTGGGCGCGGGCGACGCATCGCGAACGCAAGAATGCGTGGCGCTCAGCGCCCACCGGGCGAAACGGCTACGAGACGCTCGAGTCTCACACGCACCAACACACGTAGCTCGGGGCGTAGCGCGATCGCTGTCGGCGCGAGACCGAAGCACGATCGTTGCATCCAAGCGCGCGCAGAGGCTCTGTAATGAAGATTCGACCGCTCCACGATCGTGTACTTGCCAAGCGTATCGCCGAGGTCGCGAAGACCACCGGCGGCTTGTTCATTCCCGACAATGCGAAAGAGAAGCCACTCGAAGCGACGGTCGTCGCCGTCGGCGCTGGGAAGCGACTCGACGACGGCACGATCCAGTTGCTCACGGTGAAGCCGGGCGACCGGATCCTGATCGGCAAATACGCGGGCTCCGACGTCAAGATCGACGGAGCTGACCACCTGATCGTCAGCGAGGACGATGTCCTCGCCATTCTCGAAGCACCGGTGCAACCATGACAGCCAAAGAGATCGTGTTCGACGTGTCCGCTCGCGAGTACATCGCGAACGGGCTCAATATCCTCGCCAACGCCGTGAAGGTCACGCTCGGACCGCGCGGCCGCAACGTCATCATCGAGAAGTCGTGGGGAGCTCCCACGATCACCAAGGACGGCGTGACAGTGGCCAAGGAGATCGAGCTCGACGATCGGTTCGAGAATATGGGCGCGCAGATGGTGAAGGAGGTCGCCTCGAAGACGTCCGACCTCGCCGGTGACGGCACGACCACCGCGACCGTGCTCGCGCAGGCGATCTATATCGAGGGCATGAAGCTCGTCGCTGCGGCGGCGAATCCGATGGACATCAAGCGCGGGATCGATGCGGCGGTCGTCGCCGTGGTTGCCGAGCTGACGAAGATGTCGATGCCGACGAAGGGCAAGAACGAGATCGCCCAGGTAGGCATGATCAGCGCGAACGGAGACGCGACGATCGGCACGCTGATCGCGGAGGCGATGGCGAAGGTGGGCAAGGAGGGAGTGATCACGGTCGAGGAGGCGAAGACGATGGAGACGACGCTCGAGGTCGTCGAAGGCATGCAGTTCGATCGCGGCTACGTGTCGCCGTACTTCGTGACCGATGCGGAGCGAATGGAGGCGGTGCTCGACAATCCGTACATCCTCATCCACGAGAAGCGACTCGCGAGCATGAAGGAGCTACTGCCTCTGCTCGAGCTGGTTGCCAAATCGGGACAGCCGCTGGTGATCGTGGCCGAGGAGATCGAAGCGGAGGCCCTCGCCACGCTGGTCGTCAACAAGCTGCGCGGCACGCTGAAGATCTGCGCTGTCAAAGCTCCCGGGTTCGGCGATCGCCGCAAGGCGATGCTGCAGGACCTCGCGGCGCTGACCGGCGGCAAGGCGATGACGGAGGATCTTGGCGAATCGCTGGAGAAGGTGACGCTCGCGGAGCTCGGTCGCGCGAAGCGGATCCGAGTCGACAAGGACTCGACGACGATCGTCGAGGGCGCCGGCGACAAGGCGACGATCGAGGCGCGCGTGAAGGCGATCCGTCGCGAGGTCGAGGAGAGCTCGTCGGACTACGATCGGGAGAAGCTGCAGGAGCGACTCGCGAAGCTTGTCGGCGGCGTGGCGGTCATCAGCGTTGGCGCCGCGACCGAGGTCGAGATGAAGGAGAAGAAGGCGCGCGTCGAGGATGCGATGCATGCGACCCGCGCGGCCGTCGAGGAGGGCATCGTCCCGGGCGGTGGGGTGGCGCTGGTCCGTTGTGCGAGCGCGCTCGACGCGTTGAAGTTCGACGACGATCGTCACTTCGGCGTGAACATCCTCCGGCGCGCGATCGAGGAGCCGATGCGCCAGATCGCGTACAACAGCGGGGCCGAGGGCGCCGTGGTGGTTGCCAAGGTTCGCGAGGGAACGGGCGCGTATGGCTATAACGCCGCGACCGGTGTGTTCGAGGATCTCGTGAAGGCCGGCGTCATCGATCCGACGAAGGTCGTGCGCGTCGCGCTCCAGAACGCGGCGTCGGTCGCGTCACTCATGCTCACCACGGAAGCGCTGATCGCCGAGCGCCCGAAACACGACACGACGACGGCCGACAACGGCCGCGGCGCGTGACCTGAGCTGATCGGCGCGCACGCCAATTCGTCACGAGATGTGCGCGCACGAGCGACGTCGCGACACGACGGTGAACCGGGCGACGAATTCGGCGACGAGATTTCGCACGGCTAGACGCGGCACGCTTGCTGCTCGTCGGGCGAGCGATGACTCCGATCGAACGCGCGCGCAGTTCGTTGCTCGGGTTGGCCGTGGGCGATGCGTTCGGCTCGATGATCGATGGCTACGGCCCGGAGCTCGCTCGCCGCGCAGCGAAGCGGTTGATCTCGATGAAGCGGCCGTGGCGATGGACGGACGATACGGCGATGGCGATCTCGATCGTCGAGGCGTTGCAAGAGCGCGGCTCGATCGATCCCGACGAGCTCGCGAGCGCGTTCGCACGTCGCTTCGATCGCGAGCCCGATCGCGGATACGGGGCAGGGGCCGACAGGTTGCTCCGGCGCGTGGGATCGGGGACGGCGTGGAGAGACGCCGCGGCGTCGCTGTTCGGCGGCCAGGGTTCGTACGGAAACGGCGCCGCGATGCGAGCCGCACCGATCGGTGCGTTCTTCGCGCCGGATCTCGAGCGCGTACGGATCGAGGCATTGCGATCCGCGGAGCCGACGCACGCGCATCCCGATGGAGCGGCCGGAGCGGTGGCAGTGGCCGTCGCTGCGGCGATCGCGACAGTCGGCGAGCTTCCGCGCGACGCGATGATCGGTGAGGTCGCGAGGTGGACACCCGGCGGACCGACGCGCGATCGGTTGCTGCGCGCGGAGCAGCTGGGCCTGGCGTTCGACGTTCAGTTCGCGGGAGAGGAGCTCGGTACGGGCGCGAACGTGACCTCGCGAGACACGGTTCCATTCTCGGTGTGGGCAGCCGTCCGGCATCTCGACTCGTACGAGGAAGCCTTGTGGACCGCGACGGCACATCCCGGGCTCGATCTCGCGCCGAACGTGATCTCGAACTTCGCGATCGACCGCGACACCGTCGGAGCGATCGTCGGAAGCATCGTCGTGTGCGCGACCGGCGTGGAGGGAATCCCGCTGCTGTGGCGCGAGGCCACGGAACGACTCCCGTAGAGATCGAGGCTGGATCGCGCGCAGCGAGAACCGCTACAACTGTCGGATGGGGATGTTCCATCGGACACAGTTCGACGACGAGATGACGGTGAAGCATCCCGCGCTCGGAACGGAGTGGCGGCTCGACGCGGGTGAGCTCCTGTTCCTGCTCGCGACAAGATGGGGCTGATCCTGAAGCGCGAGCGCGTGAAGACGGTCCGCGCGCACGTTTTGTTGTGTGTGACCGGTGCCGTGACGAATCGGGTTGGCCCTCCGTCCAGGATCGATGAAGCGATGATTCCCTCGATCCTCAACGTGCTCGTCGGTGCCTTTTTTGTACTGTTGGTGGGTGGGCCGGCGAACGCAGAGCCCGGCAGAGTGGTGGATGTCGATGTCGGTGCTGCCGTGGGAGGCAACCTCGGAGGCTCGTATGCCGGCAGCAGCCTCGGGGTGGCGGCGAGCGTCGGCGTCGGCAAGCGCACGTCGCCGACCTTCGTGATGCTTGCCCGGCTCCGCGGAAGCCTGCACAAACAGGGGTACGGCGAGTACTGGAAGGCGTCGCTCGGGGCCTCTGGCATCTATCTCATGCGCCAGGTCTGGGTATCGGGTGAGCTGGGCCTCGGCTTCGTGAGCGATGACGGGGCACATTGCTTCAGCAACTCCGATGGCATCTTCGCGCACGCGGCGCTCGGGGTCGGTATCCCGATGTCCGATCGCTTCGCCTTCGTTGGCGATGGCGTGGTGTCCACGGTCGGAGACGTCATGTTTGTGGGCGGCGTGCGCCTGACCTGGTACTGAGCTCGCGGCTCGTGGCGGATCGGCCTTGTTAGTCGCGAAGGTGTTCGGAGGCGCGCTCCGCGAGAGCGCTGATGGTGAGCAGCGGGGTCACGCCGAGCGAGCGCGGGATGATCGATCCGTCGAGGACGTGGAGGCCGCGGTGGACGGCGGTGGGGGCACCCGATGGATCGAACACGCGGCCGCGATCGTCGACGACACCGGTGCGGATGTCGTTGGCCATCGGTACGCCGCCGAGCGGGTGCGGGACGATCAGGCGACCGTTGAACAGCGTCGTGCGCGGGTTCTCGAAGAAGAAGCCGTTGCGCGCCTTCGCGTAGGCCTGCATCTCGGCGGTGATGGTCTTGTAGAAGCGGCTCGCGCTGACCGCGTTCCACGAGATGCGCGGGCGATCGCCTGCGCGATAGATGTAGCGGCCGTTGGAATCGTCGTGGCCGCACGCGAGGTAAAGCGTGGAGTAGGCGAGGGCCCCCTCGGGGTCGTGGGTGTCGGGGTTCGCGAGATCGCGACGGGCGCGCTCGAGTTGGTCCTCGGAGAACTTGTCGGGCATCGCGAGTGCGTAGGCGGCGAGCGCTTTGGCCGTGGTGTTCGCGACGGAGACGGGGATGGTGGATTCGAGCAGGAGGAAGTGATCTTGGATCTCGGGGCCGAGCGCGTGCTCGCCGCGATAATCGATGTACGACATGAGCGCGTTGCCCACGGTGCCGCTCGCACGGGAGGCGGGTTCGCCGACGAGGTTTGTCTGGCGATCACCCGCGTAGCAGAAGCCGAACATGTCACCGTTGGCGGAGACGCGCGTGCCGAGGAGCTGCGAGATGGCGAGGCCCGCTGCGGCGGAGCGCATGAGGATCTCGGTGGAGCCGAGGGAGCCGCCCGCGACGATGACGTGATCGGCGTCGATGGTGCGAGCCTCGCGCGAGGTCTCCGTGAGCGCGTGGTAGTGGACGCGCCAACGCGAGCGATGCTTCTCGACGCGATCGACTTCGATGCCCGCGAAGAGGAGTGCGCCGGCGGCGCGGGCGCGCGGGAGGTAGTTCGTTTGCAGCGTGCCCTTCGCGCCGACGTTGCAGCCGGTGGTGCAGTTGCCGCACAGCGAGCACTCGTGACCTTGCACGGGCCAGCGCGGATCGCCGCGCATCGCGTCCTTGTACGTGATGTTGAGCGGTAGGTACGAGAACGATGCTTTGCGTTGGCCCGAGAGGAAGCGATGCATCTCGACCTTCATCGGATCGGGGCCGACGTACGCGTTGGGCGAGAGGACCTCGGAAGCGCGATCGTAGTAGCGGGTCAGCGAACCGTCGGTGGCGGCGCCGCGGATCGCATCGGGCCACTCGGATTGCGCGAGGACGAGTGGCTCGGGGCGCGTGGAGATGGCGGCGTTGATCAGCGACGTGCCGCCGATGCCCGACGCGCTCACGAGATCGAGATCGGATTCGGTGGGCGTGTAGAGATCGAACAGGCCCATTCGATCGACGGAGCGGGCCGAGCCCATCAGCTCGTCGAGCGTTTCGGGGAAGTCGCCGGGGAGCCACTCCTGGCCGCGCTCGAGAACGACGACCTTCGCACCGGCGGCTGCGAGACGAGCGGCGGTGACCGCGCCGCCGTAGCCGGAGCCGATGATGACGACGTCGGTACGCTTGGTGTCGAACAAGCGATCGCGCGGCGAGATCAGGGACCAATCGGCGAACTTGCCGGTCTTTCGTCCCGCGAGTCGCGGATCTTTGCCGGCGTGGCGGGAACAGCCACCGCCGAGGAGGCCAAACATTCCGAGCGCGGCCGCACCGCCCGCGCCGACCAAGAGCTCTCGCCGATTCGGACGCACCACGACGACGAGCGTAACATCGAGTCGCGGGGATCAGCGACGGTGCCAGCGGCCCCGCTGATCGCGAATCACGACCGCGTCGCGGCTCGTCGGGCGATAGCGCTGATACCGGTGCGGGTCGCGGATCTGCAGAACGGTTTGAGGTGGGCGGCCGATGCGGATCCAGCTTCCGGTGGAACCGCCCGTCCGGTACCAGGCGTTGTCGTGATAGCGCCAATAGAACTTGTCCGCGAAGAAGACGGGGTCGTCTTGATCCGCGACGGCGTAGACGCCCGGGCTGATCTCGACCATCGAGGTCGTCGTCGGTAGCGGCGCGCGATACGTGATCTCGGCCGTTCCCGCACAGGCGGCCATCGAGAACAGAAATGCGGCGATGAAGCGATGCATACGAACCTCCTCGCAAGCGCGACATTCGGCGACGCGCGCACAGGAGCGATGCAAACCGTTGGCCCGTGGAGTGCGCCGTTCGCGCAGCCCCGCGTGGCTGTCGTGGGGAGGGTTGGGGCACGTGGGGAGATTCGGGGCGCGCGTGATCGTCGCGTGAAGCTCATCGGATGGCGCGTGATCGTCGCGTGAAGCTCGCAGACCGCGCACGCCAAGCTGCGATCGTGGGGAGCATGGGTAGCGAATTAGGTGCGCGGGCTGGTGGGCTCGTGGCAATCGGCCTCGCGAGCGGATGCGCACTCGGTGCGGGTCCGGTCGTGGGCTATGGGCTAACGCGCGGAGCTTGTTGGGCGGGGAGACGTTCACCGTCGCGCGCGCATCCGTTCGGGTGCTGGCCCTGACGGGGTAGGCTCGCGCGCATGAAGCGCGCGCTCGTGATGATCGTGATGGGATGCGGATCGACCGCGAGCGCGCCTGTCGAGCCCGCGCCGAAAGCCGACGCGGCGGTGAAGGAAGCGAAGTTTCGCGGTGCGATCATCGATGGAACGTTCGAGTGCGCCGCCGGTGGGCGCTGCGAGATCCGCGTGCAGACGCCGGAGGGACCGCGCAGGGTCGTGATCCGCGCGGGTCGCGAGGCCACGTGGGGGCAGGCGTGGGATCTGGGGGCATTCGTCGCGAAGACTCGCACGGACTTCGTCGGTGTCGAGGTCGAGGTGTTCGGCGCCGTGACGGACGAGGTCTCGCTCGAGGGGAATGGCGCGTACTACGTGCGCATGGCGACGCCGCCGTGGCCCGTGCCCGACGGATGGGGCCGCGAGCAGATCCTGTTCCCGCTCGAGTTCGCGCCGTCGTTGAATCATCGCGGAATGGAAGAGCTGCGGTTCTCGCCGGGCTTCTTGAAGGCCGGATCGCCGAATCGTTGGTCGTACGCGTTTCAGTGGGACCTGACCGATGCCGCGGAGCTCGATGCAGCCGCGTTGGCCGCGGAGCTCACTGCGTACTTTCGCGGGTTGCTCGTCGAGGTCGACGGCGATCGCAAGCGCTTCGATCCGAGCGCGATCGCGGTGACCGCGCAGGAGGTCGGCGATGCGTTCTCGGTGACCGCGCATCTCTTCGACGCGTTCGGTGATGGCACGGCGATCGATCTCGAAGGCACGGCGAAGCGGAGCGTGTGCGGCGCACGTGTCGTGTGGCGGTTCGTGATGGCGCCCGCGACCTCGCCGATCCGCAAGGCGCTCGACGAGCTCGCCGCGTCGGCGCCGTGTGGCTCGTAAGCGATCGCGTACAACTGTCGCCGGTACGCGATCGCGTTGCCGTGTAATGCCATGCGTCCGATCGTGGATCGTCGTGTCACGATCGACGCCGATGCGATTCGCTTATTTGCTCGTGGTGATGGTCGCGTGCAAGAAGGCAGAACCTCCGCCGCCGACGATCGCTTCACCGACGGAGGTGCGCGATGCGGCCGTCGCGGATGCCACGAATGCGACGAGCGACGCCGTGGGAGCTTCGCAGATCGTCGACGTCGAGCTCGTGCAGCTCACCGCGGCGAACGTGCGCGTGTCGTCGAAGGTCGCGAACCCGAACATCAAGCCCACGCATCTCGTCGACAAGAACATGACGACCGCGTGGAACTCGGTGACGGGCGAGCTGGTCGGCGCGTGGATCGAGATCCGACCGATCGCGGGCGCCCAGATCCACGAGGTACGAATGACCGCGGGCTTCACCGCGAAGGGACCGAAGGGCGAGGACTGGTTCACGATGAATCCGCGGATCCGCAAGCTGACGGTGATCGCCGATGGAGCGCCGCAGCCGGACTTCTTCCTCGACACGGACCAGCGCACGCTGCAGTCGTACGCGGTCACCGCCACGGAGAGCGTGCGGCTCACCGTGAGCGATGTCATGGCGGGCAGCAAGAAGTCATGGCGCGAGATCGGTGTCTCGGAGCTCGAGGCGTGGGGCTTCCCGCCGGCGGGCTGGGTGTCACCGCGGCCGTTGCCATCGATCGACGTGCAGATCGGCGAGCCGGATGCGCCGGCGGGCTTCCAGCCGTGCCCGGATATCGACGAGCGCCGCGCAGCATGGGAGGCGAAGTACAAGAACTACGAGTGCGATCACTTGGGCTGCGAGGATCACGACTACGCGCCGCTATGCTCCGAGAGCGATCCGAAGATCGTCGGTGATCCGCTCGAAGCACCATGGGACTCGCCCGTCCTGTGGTGCGAGTCGCAGGACGAGATCTATGGACCGTCGAGCTGTTACGTCCGGTTCGCGCGAGGATCTGCGGAGACGATTACGGGGCGCGAGAGCCCGCACGGCGAGCCCCACATGGTCGTCGAGCTCGAGATGCGCGAGGTAGTTGCCCAGAGCGGTGGGCGCGAGCTCGTGGTCACGATGTCCCACGACGATGTCCGGATCGCGATCTGTCGCGCGGACACGTTCAAGTGCTCCGACATGATCGAGGTGCCGAAGGGCGGCAAGCTCTCGACGCAGCCGTGGGTGTTCAAGTGAGCGCGGACTCGACGGGCGACACGAGCGGCGCCGCGTACGCGTCTGCGAAGCGAGTCGCGAGCTCGACGTTGCCGAGGTGTGGTGCTGCTCGGGTGGCGCGCGGTGCGGTGTCGAACGTGGCACCGATCGAGAACCTCGCGTTGACGTAGGCGGCGAGGGCAGGGCGATCGATCGCGCGCGTCGCGGTGATGTGGCGCGTGCCGGTCACCGTCGAGCGCGCGAGCTGCCACACGCGCGCGGCGGCGTCGTTCGCCCATACCGCCGAGCGGATCTCGTCGGAGACCACGGTCATCGGCAAGCTGCGCCGGTGGCGCGAGCGCAGCCAATCGAGGTGACCGATGCGGCCGTTGCCCGAGGGGCCGATCCACAGGCCCGAGCGGATCACGAGCGTGTTCGCGCGCGAGCGGATCAGCGCTTCCGCGTCGACGCGCGTGCGGCCGTACACGCTGATCGGTGCGGGCGGCGAGTCCTCGAAGTACGGACCGGCGTCGCCGCCGAACACGTGATCGCTCGAGCAGTAGACGATGCGCGACGTCGGGGGCGCGTGGGCGACGAGGAAGCGCGTCGCGTCGACGTTGGCGGCGCGCGCGAACTCCGGCGAGCGTTCGCAGTCGGCGACGTCGCAGACACCGGCGCAGTGGATGATCAGCGCGGGCGGAGGGATCGTGCGAAACAGTTCTTCGACGGAAGGTTCGTCGTCGAGATCGATGCGGTGCGCCGCGCCGGCCGGGAGGATCCGCGTGTTGCCGTTGCAGAACGCAGCGACGGCAATCTCGGCGCGGATCGCACCCTGTACGATCGACCATCCGAGCATCGAGCTCGCGCCGAACAGCAGCGTCGTCACCAACGGATGATGCACTACCGGCGATCCGACCGTCAGCGAAGCGCGCCGCGGATCGACAGCTTGATCGCGACGAGCACCGCGATGACCACGATCCACAAGATCACCTTACCGAATGCGGAGCCCGCATCGCTCTTCATGTGGTGCGGGTTCGTGATCGCGTTGACCGGCGCGACGGGGGCGCCGGGCGGTGCCGCGGCGAGCAACGTGCGGCACTTGTCGCAACCGAAGCGCTGCGCCTGCGGGTGCCACGTTCCGGGCGTCCAGCACGTCGGACAGAACGGCACGGCCTGCGCGGGCGCCGACTGCATCGGCGGCGGACCCATCGGCGGTTGTGCGACCGGCGCGATCATCTGCCGGCAGTGATCGCAGCCCCATTGCTGCATCTGCGCGTGCCAGACACCCGGAGCTCCACAGCGCGGACAGGTCACGGGGGCAGCTGCGACGGCCATACTGCCAGTATGCCCGAGATGCGAATCGTCTCGGTCCGCGTTTCTCGAGATAGGACAGCACGACGACCACTACGCGGACGTGCTCTCGAACGTCGTGCGGCGATCGGCCGGGACGAAGATCACGAACGCGATCCAGGCACCGACGACGATCGCCGCGTAGATCGCCGCGAGCTTCGGGTGCTCCCACGTCATCGCGACGAGGGCGCCGAACGACAGGATCAGCGCGACGATGGGCGTGACCGGATAGAGCGGTGTCTTGTACGGACGCGGCAGGTCGGGCGCGGTCTTGCGCAGGCGAAGCACCGACGCTGTCGACAACACGTACAGCGTGAGTGCGCCGAAGACGGAGATCAGAATGATGTCGGAGGTGCGTCCGGTGAACAGCGCGAACAGGCCGACGCACATGTTCGCGATCAATGCGGCGACCGGCGTCTTCGTGCGCGGGTGCACCACACCGAGGATCGCCGGCACGTAACGCACGCGACCGAGCTCCATGATCGAACGGCTCGCGACGATCAGGATCCCGTGGAACGACGCGATGAGGCCGATCAGGCCGATGCCCGTCAGGAACAAGAAGAACGGCGAGTCGCGCGACACGATGTGGCTGACGGCCAGCGGCAGCGGCGAGTCCGACATCACCGCGAGGTTCGTCGGATCGGGATACACGACCGAGTGCCAGCCATCGACGCCGACGGCGCCGAACAACGTGATCGCGGTGAGCACGACCAGCGTCAGCATCGCGAACAGAAAGCCGCGCGGGAGATCGCGCTGCACGTCGCGCGCTTCCTCGGCGACGTTCGCGATGCCTTCGATCGCGAGGTAGAACCACATCGCGAACGGGATCGCGGAGAACGTTCCGGACCACCCGTGCGGTAGCGCATCCGCCGAGAACTTCGCCCACGAGAAATGGGGCAGGGCGACCGCACCGAACACGCACAGCTCGATCACCGCGATGACGGTGAGCACGAGCTCGAACACCGCGGACAGCTTCACGCCGAAGATGTTGATCGCGGTGAACACGATGTACGCGACGATCGCCACCGACAGGATCGGCAGGTCGGGCACCGCTTGGTTGATGTAGCCGCCGATCGCGAAGGCGATCGCGGGAGGCGCGAGCACGTACTCGACGAGCTGCGCCGCACCACCGAGGAAGCCGACGTGCGGACCGAATGCGCGCGAGGTGTAGACGAACACGCCGCCTGCGCGTGGCAACGCACACGCGAGCTCCGCATAGCCGAGGACGAACGTGACGTAGAGGACCGTGACGATGCCGGTCGCGAGCAGCATCCCGTACGGGCCGCCCGCCGGCAGACCGAGGTTCCATCCGAAGTAGGCGCCGCTGATCACGTAGCCGACGCCGAGGCCCCAGATCATCAAGGGACCGAGCGTCTTCTGGAGTTGCGTCACCCGACCCATCCTACGTCCGAAAACCCGAGCCGGCTCGGGGGCTTCCGAGCGTTGCAGGCATTTGCCCGCGATTGCGTGCGTGTCTTCGGAGGCCCGATGGACAACAACGAACGCAAGCTCTTCATCAACCAGCGCGGAACCCTTCCCGGCATGGGCACGCCGCGGCCACCGATCGTGCCACTTCGGGATCTCGAGCAGGACCTCGCCGACGAGGACGCATTCGACGACCTCGAGACCAGCGAAACGATCGAGATACCCGTCCCGAAGCTCCCGCCGTCGGAGGACGACATGGAGGGACCGACCGGTGTCTACGAGATCGGGCCGTATCGAGCGGCCGTCGAGACGTACTGGGTCCAGCGCGTGTAGCTGTACAATGTCGCCTCCATGGGCGAAGCGCCACCGAAGGCGATCACGCATCTCCTGCACAAGATGCAGGATGGTGACGCCGGCGCGCGCGACGAGCTGCTGCCGTTGATCTATGGCGAGCTCGAGAAGATCGCGCGCGCGTACGTCAATGTCGCGAGCTCGCTCGAGCCGCGCGGGTTGGTACACGAGCTGTATCTGAAGCTCATCGCTTCGAAGGACATGGTCGAGGCCAAGGACCGCAAGCACTTCTTCGCGATCGCGGCGCTCGCGATGCGGCAGATCCTCACGGATCGCGCACGGAGGAAGAAGGCGGCCAAGCGCGGCGGTCCCGAACAGGTGCGCGTGACGCTGTCGGGGCTCGCGCAGGCCGAGCAGCAACTCGATGCGCTCGCCGTCGACGATGCGTTGAAGAAGCTCGAGGAGCTGAGCCCGCGGCAGGCGCGGATCGTCGAGATGCGCTGCCTGATCGGCATGTCGGTGGTCGAGACGGCCGACGCGCTCGACGTCTCGGAGCGGACGGTTCACGCCGAGTGGCGACTCGCTCGTGCGTGGTTGTCGCGCGAGCTCGGCGATGTCGCCCCCGCCGACGAGTAGGCCGAGTAGGCGCGAGGAAGCGATGACGAACGAGGCCTCGACGTGACCGCAGCGGCGAAACACGCGCGGTTGACGGAGCTGTTCGCGGAGGCGCTCGATCTGCCCCAGGACGCGCAGGTGCAGCTGATCGATCGCGTGCGCGCCGAGGATCGCGCGCTCGCGGACGATCTCGCCGCGCTGCTCGAGGTGGACGCGAAGGCGATGAGCAAGCGCGCGCTCGCGACCGGAGCGCTCGCTCCCACCGTCGACGATCTGCCGGCCTCGCGCCGCGTCGCGCCGCTGAAGATTCCCGGCTATCGCATTCGCGAGGTGCTCGGCGAAGGCGGGATGGGCACCGTGTACGCCGCGGAGCAAGAAGAGCCGCAGCGCCCGGTGGCGATCAAGGTGCTGCACGCGCGCTCGTTCAACGCGCTGGTCCGGTTCAAGACCGAAGCGCAGATCATGGCGCGGCTCGATCACGCCGGCATCGCGCGCGTGCTGGAGGCGGGTGAGTCCGACGGCCATCCCTTCCTCGTGATGGAGCACGTCGAGGGCATCACGCTCGACGCGTACGCGCAGAAGCACACGCTCGTCGAGAAGCTCCAGTTGTTCGTGCAGGTGTGCGACGCCGTCCACTACGCGCACGTGAAGGGCGTGATCCATCGCGACCTCAAGCCCTCGAACGTGATGGTGCGCTTCGGCGACGCAGCGACGAGCCGCAGCGGGACGGCGACCGGTGGTGATCGCGCGATCATCTTGGACTTCGGCGTAGCGCGACTCGCCGACGACGATGGCACCACGCCCGGAGCCACGCGCGCGGGCGAGCTCGTCGGCACGCCGCTGTACATGAGTCCCGAGCAAGCGCGGCTGCGCGCCGACGAGGTCGACGCGCGCTCGGACGTGTACACGCTCGGCGTGATCCTCTACGAGCTCGCGTGCGGCAAGCTGCCGTACGACGTCGAGAACATGCCGCTGCCCGCGATCACCGTCGTGATCTGCGAGGATCCGCCGATTCCCCTCGGCAAGCGCGATCCGGCGCTGCGCGGGGACCTCGAAGCGATCACGCTGAAGACGCTCGCGAAGGAGGCAGGCGAGCGCTATCAGTCCGTCGCCGCGCTCGCGGACGACGTGCGTCGCTATCTGTCGGGCTCGCCGGTGTCCGTGCGCACGCCGGGGACGGTCGAGCGCATGCAGCGCTTCGTGCGGCGCCGTCCGCTCGCCGCCGCCGCGATCGCGGGCTCGCTGCTGGCGGCCGCGACGTTCGCCGGCGTGGTGACCGCGCTGTGGCTCGAAGCACGCGATGCGCGCGCGAACGCGGAGAAGGCGCGCGGTGTCGCCGAGCACGCACGCGAGGAGCTCGAGTCGCGCGGCAACCAGCTCGTGTTGCGCCAAGCGCGCGCGGCGCTCCTGCGCGATCCGACCGATGCGATCGCGTGGCTCGCGACGCTGACCGCGCGCGATGTCGATGCGGGCACCGCATGGGCGATCGCCGACGAGGCAATCGCTCGCGGCGTCGCACGCGACGTGCTGCGCGGCCACTCGGACGAAGTCCATTGGGTCGAATCGATGTCGAACGGCGGCTTCATCACCGCCGGTTATGACGGGCGCGCGCTCGCGTGGTACCCGCCGAAGGCAACGCCCGTCGAGCTCGCGCAGATCGCGGGGCGCGTGCACCTCGCGATTCCGTCGCCCGACGGAACGCTCGTCGCGATCGGCGGCGACGATGGCCAGCTGTGGATCGCTGCGTCCGACGGCAGCGCGCGAACGCAGCTGACCGGGCATCGCGGTGACGTGCAATCGATCGGCTGGTCTCCCGATGGCAGCTGGCTCGCGACCGGCGACGACAAAGGCGTCCTGATCGCGTGGCCCCGCGGAGCCGCACCGGGCCGGACGCTCGTGACCTCGCCATCACAAGTCGGGACCACCGTATTCGCGACGAACGGCGAGCTGATCGTCGGCGATCACGAAGGTGCGATCTGGATGTGGAACCTGGCGAACGGCTCCGACAAGCCCGTCCGGTCGACGAACACGAGCACGGACATCGTTACCGCGTGGAGCGACGGCGCACGCCTCCAAGCGATCGATATCGAGGGCGTCGTGCGCAGCTGGAAGATCACGCCGACCACGCTCGAGCCCGAGCGAACGATCGCGACGAAGCTGAAGACGAAGCGCGGCTTTTTCTCCGCGGACGGGACGTGGCTCGCTCTCGGTGGCGTCGGCGGTGCGGTCACGCGGATCACTCCGACCGGTGCGATCGAGACGCTCGGCATGCATCGCTCGCAGGTGCGCAGCCTCGCGATCACGCGCGATGGTCGCTGGATCGCCGACGGTGGCGACGACGGCGCGCTCGAGCTTCGCGATCTGCAGACCGGGCGCGTGCACTCGCTGCGCGGACATCGCGGCCGCATTCGCCACGTGGACTTCTCGCGCGACGGGAAGTGGCTCTTGTCGAGCGACTCGGACGGCATCGTGCGGCGATGGGAGCTCGCGACGATGCAGCGCGGCCTGCTCGATCCGAAGGGCGCACCGATCGCGAAGGTCGCCGCATCGGCCGACGGAACGCGCCTCGCCGCCGTCGACGCGGACGGGACGGCATCGGCGTGGACGCTCGCGGATGGGCATCACACGCAGCTCGGCCACGTCGATGGTCGCATCACCGAGCTCGCCGTCGACGCGACGCTCGTGATCAGCGGATCCGCAGAAGGCGAGCTGTCGTGGCTCGGTGCGCCGGTACCCGCGCATCACGAGGTCGAAGGCATCGTGCGCTCGATCGCGGTGACCGAGGATCGCGTCGCCGTCGCGACCTCGGCGGGGCCGATCGCGATGTTCACGCTCGACGGCACGGCGCTGCCCAACATCGCGGGGCATCCCGGCGGCGTGGATGCGGTTGCCTTCGATCCGACAGGCACGCTGCTCGTATCCGGCGGACAGGATCGTTCGATCCGCGTGTGGCATCGCGAGGGCGAGACCTTCACCGCGCGCGCCGCTCTCGAGGCGGGGCTGCGCGGCGACACCCACTTCGTGCAGTTCACGCCAGACGGCGCGCTCGTCGTGATCGCGGGCAACGATGGCGCGGTCGTCGCGTGGAGGATCGCGAACGGCGGCGTCGATGCAGCGTCACAGAAGCTCGTCACCCGTCACACGGGCGCGATCACCGCGATGTCGATCGATCCTGCGGGACACTGGCTCGTCTCGGCCGGCCGCGATGCCACGCTCGTGCGCACGCGCATCGACGGCGCGACGCTCGGCGAACAAGCGACCGTGCGCCTGACGAGCGCGGCGAACGAGCTGTCCGTCGACGACGATGGCACCGTTCACGCGATCACGCGCGGTGGCACCGTCGAGCGCTGGTCGCGCGACGGCACGGCGACCGAGATCGATCACGGTGTCCGCACCGGCGTGCGCATCCCGGGTGCCGGTGATCGCTACGCGATCGCATTCGAGGACGGCACGATCCTCATCGACGTTCACCAGGACCGCGGCTTCGCCGAGCTCGTGCAAGAGCTTCCCGAGATCACGAGCTTTCGTCGATAGTGCACGCCGCAACCGGCGGTTCGGGCTCGTGTCTTTGGAGCATGAAGCTGCTCGTGGCCGCGATCGCATCCTTGGCCCTCGCGCCCACTGCCCATGCCGACTGCGCGATCCAGAAGTGGATCGGAACGCCGGACGGAACCACGATTCCCGAGCACGGCTCGCTGTACGTCTTCGACGAGGATGATCGGTGGGGCTACCGTTCCAATCCGTATGCGGGCGACGAGTCTGTCGAGTTCTCCGATCGCGTGCCGCATCGGTGGGTGGAGACGCGGATCAGCGACAACGTCGTGCGGATCGACTACGCCGCGGGACTCGCGAGCACGGTCACCGTCGGGGTTCGCTGGGACAAGCTGACCTATGCGATCGATCCGACGTGGACGGCGCCGGCGGAGGCTCCGCGCGTCCTCCAGTATTGGCATCACCAAGCCGAGTGGACGTGCTCGCACTCCGACGGCTGGATGTTCCAGATCGATCAGCCGACGGCGGCGTTTCGCATCCGGTTCACGCGCCTCGACGATATCGGAAACTCCATCGAGTACGTCGAGCCCGCGCATGTCGGCGAGCACGGCCGCAGCGTCCTCGAGATCGGAAAGCACGACTGCATCGGACAGCCGACGATCGCGCCGGAGACGCTCGCCGAGGGTGGCATCCTCGAGCTGTACGCGATCCGCTTCGACGGCACCGAGGTCCAGGTGACCGGCTTGCCCGACATGCTGAAGACGTCGGACATGCGCACCTCCGACGGCGGCATCGACGAGGCGATCGGCTACGCGCCGCTCCCGCCGGCACCGCCGCCCGCACCGCCGGTGATCACCAACGCGCGCAGTGGCGATGCGTTCCTCGTCATCGCCGGTGCCGGTGTGGGTCTGTTGTTCCTCGGCATGTTGCTCGCGGGCCGCAAGCGCACCCCGACGCCCGTCGAGCTGTGATCTCGGCAGCGTCGGGATTCGCAGGGGTAACGCCCGATTGACCCTCCGATCGGCCCGTGGTCTGATCTAGACCAGTGCTCCGGGGGATGGCGCTCTGCCTGGCGTTGATCGTGATGGGTTCGGCCTGTGAGGACGAGCTCGACGATCCGTTCGTACCGCTGCTCGAGAAGCACACGGGCGTCGGCGATCCGCCGCCCGATACCTCGAACGCGTATGCATTCGACGCGGCGGCGGCGGCGCTCGGCAAGAAGTTCTACTTCGACGCGAACTTCTCGGGCGTGGAGGTCTCCGCGGACATGTTGCTCCGGCCGATGACCACGCCCGGTCGCGCACAGACGGGCTCCGCGATCGAGGTGGCGTGCAACACGTGCCACGACGTCTCGCGCGGCGGCAGCGATCACACGAGCGATCCACCGGGCAACTGGGTGTCATTCGGCGGTGGCGCGTACGACTTGAACGGGCAACAAACGACCAACGCGGCGTTCAACACGCTCGTGTACTGGAACGGGCGCAACGACTCGTTGTGGTCGCAGATCGTCGCCGTCGCCGAGAGCCATGTCTCGGTCAACGGCAGCCGCCTTCGCACGGCATGGCGCATCGCGGACGCGTATCGCGCGGACTACGAAGCGGTGTTCGGCGAGTACCCGCTGCCCGTGCAGCTCGATTCGATCGCCGCGCACCAAGCGCGCCTCGAGCCCGATGGCACCTGCACGCTCGACAACGGCACGTGTCCCGCCGACTTCTGTCACGACACGTACGGTCGCTGTACGCCTCGCTTTCCGCTCGAGGGACGGCCTGGATTTGTCAAACCGGGCCAGTTGGCAGTCTGCGATCCTTTGACCTCCGACAATATTCTCCAGCCGTACGGCGATGCGTGGGACTGCATGAAGCTCGAGGATCAGCTCCTCGTGACGCGCTTGTACGTCAACTGGGCCAAGGCGATCGCGGCGTACGAGCACACGCTCGTGTCCAAGGACTCCGCGTTCGACAAATGGGCCGCGGGCGGATTCCAGACCGGCAAGCTCGGCGCGTCGGCGGAGCGCGGTGCGCGGCTCTTCGTCGGGAAAGCAGCATGCGCGGAGTGCCATGCGGGACCGCTGTTTCAAGACGGCGAGTTTCACGCGATCGGAGTCCCGCAGGTCGGCACGTACATCCCGCAGACCTCGATGTGCCCCGCGGGCGAGTGGTGCGATTGCGTGAGCGATGATCGCAACGAGCCGACGAACTGCTTGCCCGATGGCTTTCGCGATGGGCTGCGCAAGTTGCAGGCGAGCAAGTTCCGGCGCGACGGGGTGTGGTCCGACGACGAGGAGTGCCGCCGGCACAACAGCGTGCACACCGACGCGAACTACGCTGCAGAGCATCCGACGGAGTGCGATGGCCGCGTCGCGTTCTACAGCCAGCCGCTCACCGACGATCTGAAAGGGCAGTGGAAGACACCGGGGCTGCGCGATGTCGCGCTGACCGCGCCGTACATGCACACCGGCGTGTACAAGACGCTGCGCGAAGTGGTCGAGCACTACAACAAGGGCGGCGTCGTCGATCTCGGCGGTGAGACCATCGGTACGCTCGACGCGGAGATCAAACCGCTGAACCTGAGCGAGCAAGAGATCGTCGATCTCGTCGCGTTCCTCGAGACGCTGACCAGCACGCTCGATCCTGCGATCACCTCGCAGCCAACACTTCCCGCGAAGACTCCCTTTCCCTGAGAGGCATCGATGACGACAGCGTGTGGATGGACCGTGGCTCTGGTGGTGGCGCTATCGGCGTGTGGCGACAACCTCGAGAAGCCCGATGCGCGACCCGGCACTGATTCGACCGTCGACGCGGGCCGTACGCCCGTCGAGCGTGGTCGCTACATCATGAACAACCTCGGCGCGTGCACGTTCTGCCACACGCCGCTCAACCCCGACGGCACGCGCAACAACAACCGCTTGTTCGCGGGCTGGAGCTGCGCCGACACGATTCCGTTCCTCGATGCAGATCCGACGACCGCCGGGGTGGGGTGCATCAGCGCGCGCAACCTGACGAATCACCCGACCGGGCTCATGAACGCCACCGACGAGGCGATCAAGGATGCGATCAAGAACGGCGTGCGCACCGACGGCAAGAAGATGGTTCCGGTGATGCCGTACTGGGTGTTTCACAACATGACCGACGCCGATCTCGACGCGATCGTCGCGTACCTGCGGACGGTGCCCGGCGTGGACAACACGGTGCCGCCGAACGAGCCACCGTGGAGCGACATCAACGACAACAACACGGCGAGCCCCGTCTGCAACGGCGGCACGTGCACGGCGACGCCGATCGATCCGGCGAGCATTCCGCTGCCGAGCGCCGGCACCGCCGACATGGCGAGCGCGATGCGCGGCCGCTACCTCGCCGGCATGGCAGGGCTGTGCATCGATTGCCACACGATCGATCAGCCCTTCGTTCCTCCCGCGTTCCCGCCGTTCTTCCCGACGCCGATCCAGACGAACAAGCTATGGAGCGGCGGCCGTATCTTCCTCAAGGGACAACTCGGCCTCGTCGATGCGAGCTATCCGGCGATGATCGCGACGCGCAACCTGACGCCGCACGCGACGGGCCTCGACGGATGGACCGTGGATCAGATCAAGGACGCGATCGCGAACGGCAAGGATCGCGATGGCAACGCGGTGTGCGCGGCCACGCACGGCAGCTTGATCTCGCCGTATGCGGGACTCGATCCGCAAGACCTCACGGACATCGCGAACTACATCAAGTCGCTTCCGCCCGTCGACAACACCACGGGGGCTGACTGCGCAGGGCCCCCGGTTCCCTAGTGCGAGTCGCGGTCGTACTCGTCGGGCTCGTCGGGGCCGTGGCGTGCTCCGAGCCCGGTGGCTCGCCCGACGCGGTGCTCGAGGTGCCGGTCGATGCGGCGCCGAGCGAGCTGCCGACGTTGCTCTCGCAGACGGGGCTGTACACGGACATCGGTGCGAAGACGCTCGCGGCAGCGTCGCGCGAGTTCGTGCCGCGCCACATGCTGTGGAGCGACGCGGCGGTGAAGACGCGATGGATCCAGCTTCCCGAGAACGGCGTGATCGACACGAGCGACATCGACCATTGGACGCTGCCCGTCGGAACGAAGCTGTTCAAGGAGTTCGCGAAGGACGGCAAGCGCCTCGAGACGCGGCTGATCTGGCGCGTTGCGGACACCGGCGATCGCGAGCGCGACACGCTGTTCGGCACGTACCTGTGGAACGACAGCGAGAGCGACGCGACGTTCGCGCGCGACGGCGGCGAGAACCTGCGCGGCACGCAGCACGACGCACCGTCGGCGGACACGTGCTGGAAGTGCCACATCGGCGAGCCGGGCCGGGCGCTCGGCGTGTCCGCGATCCAGCTGCCATCGCTCGCGGACTGGCCGCTGTCCGATCCGCCGCAGGGAACGTTCGCGGCGCCGGACGCGGCGATGGGCTACCTGCACGCGAACTGCGGCCACTGCCACAACCCGAACGGTAGTGCGTGGTCGACCTCGAGCATGGTCTTGCGTCTCGCCGCGACGGACATCGATTCGGCCGCGACCGAGCTCTATCGTTCGACCGTCGGTGTTGCCCTCCAACAGTGGCTGAACCACGGCTACGCGGATCGGATCGTCGCCGGGGACGCCGATACGAGCGCCATCCCCTACCGCATGAGCCAGCGCACGGCGAACATGCAGATGCCGCCGATCGCGACGGAATTGCCCGATACGGATGGCATCGAGCTCGTACGCCTATGGATCGACTCTCTCTAACGCTCGCTGTCCTCGCGCTCGCGACACCTGTGTTCGCGCAGAGTGCCGATGCGCCGCCGGAGGTCCCGCCACCGACGGAGGTGACGCCGCCCGAGCCGGTGGTCGACGCGACGAAGCAGCGCCTCGACGCGCTCGAGCAGAAGATGCAGGAGCTCGAGGACAAGCTCGCCGAAGCGAAGGACGACAACGCGTACCTCGAGGAGAAAGTGAATTCGCTGCTGCCGCTCGCGGGCAAGCTCGGCGGTTACGTCGACGTCGGCTTCTTCGCGACCACGGGCAACGGCGCGGGCACGCGCAGCGATCTGATCGGCCAGTACTTCCCCGAGTACATCGGCATCGTGCCGGGCTCGTGGGTGTTCATGGGCGACCCGCTGTCGACGGCGATCAACTCGCGCGGCGACGTGGCGGATACGGGGGAGTCGCGCGCGATCACGTTCGATCCGATCGACTCGCGCGGCAACTCGACGTTCCTGATCAACGCGGTGAACCTGACCTTGTTCACGGGCATCGGCGAGACGGGCTCGGCGACGGTGAGCGTCGACTTCGTCCCGCGCGCGCGCGACATCAGCGACGTCGCGGGGGTGTTCCTCGGCGACTACATCGACGTGAAGCTCGCGTACGGCGAGTGGAAACCGGTGCTCGAGAAGTTCGATCTCGCGCTGCAAGCAGGCAAGTTCGACTCCGTCGTCGGTCGCGAGTACCGCGTGATCGAAGCGCCGGATCGCACGGGCATCACGCCGTCGCTGTTGTGTCGCTATCTGTGCGGGCGGCCGATCGGGATCAAGGCGCGCGCGACGTTCTGGAAGTCGCTGATCGCGAACGTCGCGGTCACGAACGGTAGCCACTTCACCGAGAGCTTCTCGTTTCACGACGAGACCGACACGAACGAGCTCAAGACTCTCGCGGGCCGCGTGTCCTACGGCGACACCGACGGCGCGTGGGAAGTCGGCGCGTCGGGTGCGTTCGGCGCGCAGGACCTGCAAGGCGACAACTCGATCTATCAGTGGCACGCCGGTGCCGATGCGCACCTCGACATGAAAGACGTCGAGGTCACCGCCGAGTACATCCAGGGCAACGCGCCGGGAGCCACGTCGGAGATGGGCACGATGTCCGGCGCGATCTGCGATCTCGCGCCGTGCCTCGAGTACAAGGCGGCGTACGGGCAGGTGGCCTATCGTCTGACCAACATGTTCACGCCGTACGGACGCGTGGACTGGCGGTCCGCGTTGCATCGAAGCGGCGCGAGCTTCGTCTACTACGCCGAGCTCGTGCGGTTCACCCTCGGGCTCCGCGCCGAGATCGGGACACGCGTGATCTGGAAGATCGAAGCGACGAAGAACCGCGAGCTCGGCGAGGTTCCGCAATTCCCCAACGATGTCTTCACGACCTCTCTCGTGATCAAGCTGTAGGAACCCTCATGAAGAACGTCCTCGTCATCGCCCCGGTCGCTGTCATCGCCGTCGCCGCGCTCGGCGCGTCGAGCGCGCTCACCAAGACGACGAACGGCGGCGTCAAGGGAACGATCCGGGTCACGGCGAATGGCGCGACGAAGGCGAAGCCGTCGGGCGTGGTCGTCTATCTCGAGAACGTGCCGGGCACGCCGCCGAAGCAGAAGAACGCGACGATTCGCCAGCGCGAGAAGCAGTTCGATCCGCCGTTGACCATCGTCGTGAAGGGCACCACGGTCGACTTCCCGAACGAGGACAAGATCTTTCACAACGTGTTCAGCGTGTCGCGGCCGGCGCGCTTCGATCTCGGGCTGTACAAGAGCGGCACGCAGAAGTCCGTCGAGATGAAGCGCGCGGGCACCGTCGACGTGTACTGCAACATTCACCCCGAGATGGTCGCGAAGGTGAAGGTGCTCGACAACGCGTTCTATACGATCACCGCCGCGGACGGCTCGTTCACGATCGATGGCGTACCGGCGGGGCAGTATCCGATCGTGGCGTGGTTGCCGACGGGCGACGAGGTGAAGGGCAGCGTGACGATCGAGGCCGGCAAGACGGCGGACGTGAAGCTCGATGTGGCCGAAGTGGCGAAGAAGACCACGCACACGCGAAAGGACGGCACGCCATACGGTCGTTACAAGTAGCGCTGCTCGTCGCGATCGCTGCGTGCGGGAAGAGTGAAGCGCCGAAGAAGCTCGATGCGACGCCGGTCGCAGCGAAGACCGTGCAAGAGGTTGCGGTGGATGCGGCCGTGCGTCCGAAGAAGGCGTTCGTCACGGGCTCCGCGCGCTGCGGCGAGTGTCACGAGAAGATGTTCGAGGAGTGGAAGCCGTCGTCGCACGCGTTGGCGGCGAGCTCGCCGCTGTATCTCGCGGCACGCAAGAACGCGGGAAACGAGGGATGTGGCGATCGCTGCCACACGCCGCTCGCGAGCGCGCTCGGCAAGACGGACCCCGTCGCGAGCGAAGGCATCACCTGCGACGTCTGCCACACGCTCCGCGATCCGAAGCCGTCGTCGAAGGGCTCCGACTTCCGCCTGGCGATCGACGACATGGTGAAGTACGGGCCGCGCTGCGACCTCGACGATCACTACTTCCATCGCATGGGCTGCTCGAAGGAGCACGCGACCGCCGAGATCTGCGGCGGCTGTCACTGGTGGGAGCGCAAGGGCATTCCCGTGTTCACCGAGTACAAGGACTTCATCGACGGAGACGACGCGAAGAAGGGCGTGGTCTGCCAGGACTGCCACATGCCCGGCGAGAAGGCCGAGGTCGCGAATGGATCACCGGTGCGCACGGGCGTGCCGCATCACGGACTCCTCGGCTTCGCGAGTGATCTGCGCGCGCGCATGGTCGCCGTCGAGGTGACGGTGAAGCCGGCCGTTCAACAACCGGACTGGGACCACGTCGACGGCATCCAGGTCGAGGTCACGGTGACGAACACGACGGCGGCACACTACATCCCGTCGGGACTTCCCGAGCGGCGCATCGACGTGCGCGCTCGTATCCTCGACGAGAGCGGCGCGCCCACGAACGTCGGCCGCACGTGGTCGCTCGGTCGTCACCTCGGCGACGAGAGCGGCGCGTTCGCCCCGTTCTGGCGCGCCACCAAGGTCGTCGAGGATACGCGCATCCCCTCCGGCGGGATGTGGAAGGGCGGACCGTGGAAGAGCGAGGCACCGGCGAGCGGTAAGGTGATCGTGAGCGTGGTGTATCGCGGGCTCGCCGAGGAAGCGGCGAAGCTGCTCGGTGTCACCGAGGTCGAGGAGCACGTGCTGTCGACGCTCGAGGTGCCGTTCGGTCCCGCGACCGGCGCGAAGCGCGCGAGGCTACCGAAGACGGTCACGTTCGTGCCGCCGTCGCCGGGGCGGCGCAGCAAGCGAGCCAAGCCGTGAAGCTGCGCACCACGGTGTTTCTGTGGGTCATCGTGCTCGTGTTGGCGGTGCTCGGTGCGGCGATCGGAACGATCGCGATCGTGTTCGATCGCTCGACGCGCACGCGGCTGGCCGAGGAAGCGACGCGGAGCCGCGAGGTCGTGATGGACCTACACGAGGAGCGTACGCGCCTCGGGCGGCAAGAGTGCCGCGTGGTCGCCGAGGAGCCGCGCCTCAAGGCGGTGGTCGCGACCGAGGATGTGGCTCGCGAGACGATCCTCGATGCGGTTCGCACGCTGTCGCAGACGGTCGATGCGAGTGTGTTCGTGATCGTCGACGCACAAGGCGCGTTGATCGCCGATAGCGCCGCGCCCGATGCGGCCGGGTTCGATCTGATGGATCGCGTCGTGGTCAAGGACGCGCTCACCGCGGAGTCCGGCGAACAGTCCGGCGTGTGGCTCGCCGACGGCAAGGCGTACCTCGTCGGTGGTTGCCGGCTGCAGTTCGGTGCGCGGACCGTCGGTGCGCTCGTGATCGGCCATGCGATCGACGACGCATTCGCGCAGACCGCGTCCAAGCACATCGGCGGGACGGTGATCGTCGCTGTCGACAAAGCGGCGATCACGTTGCCGCCGGCGGACACCGGTGCGGCGGAGATCGCGGCGGCGATCGATGCCGTGCGCGCGGGAAAGCGAGAGGTCACGCTCGGCGACGAAGCGTGGTTCGCGCAGGTGGTCGCGATCCCCGGCTATCACGGCGAGCACACGGCGGAGTACCTGCTCGTGCGCTCGATCGATCAAGCGCTCGCGCCGGCGCGCCGCGTGATCCGGTTCTTGCTCGTCATCGTCGCAGGGGCGGCACTCGCGACGCTGATCTTCGCGTTCGGTCTCGCGCGCAAGTTGGCGCGGCCGATCGATGCGCTCGTCGCGCGGACCAAGTCGATCGCGAGCGGTGATCTGACGCCGAAGCCCGCCGTGGGACCGACGGAAGTGAAGGCGCTCGGCGCGGCGATGGACGCGATGGCGAAGGAGATCGACGACGGCAGGGCAGCGCTGCTCGACAAGGATCGTCTCGCGCGCGAGATGGAGATCGCGGCGCGGATCCAGACGTCGATCCTGCCGCGCAACCTGGTCGTCGACGGGTTGGACATCGCCGCGAAGATGGTGCCGGCCACCGAAGTCGGCGGCGACTACTACGATCTGATCGCGGTGCCGGGTGGATGTTGGATCGCGATCGGTGATGCGTCGGGGCACGGCCTCACCGCCGGGCTCGTGATGATGATGGTGCAGAGCGGGCTCGGCACGCTCGTGCGCGCGACACCGGACGCGAATCCCAAGGACCTGGTGCGCGCGCTCAACACGGTGATGTACGAGAACATCCACGATCGCCTCGAGACCGAGCGGCACATGACGTTGTCGCTCCTGCGGTATCGAACGGACGGGTCGATCGTGGTCGCGGGCGCGCATATGGACGGCATCGCGTGGCGCGCGACGACGAAGACGACCGAGCTGTTGCCGACGGTCGGGACGTTCATCGCGATCGCCGAGGACATCGACCACGTCAACCAGGAGATCACCTGGACGCTCGGCGATGGTGATTTGCTCGTGCTGCTCACCGACGGTGTGACCGAGGCCGAGGATGCGTCGGGGACGTCGTTCGACTATGCGGGCGTGCGGCGCATCGTGGAGGAGCGCGCGGCCGACCCCGTCGTCGCGATCCGAGATGCCGTGTTCAGTGCGTTGAGGAAGCATTCCCCGGCGCTCGCGGATGACGCTACAATCCTCGTTCTGCGTTACGGCGCGCCACCGGGGAAGCTATCGACGTAATGGCCGAGATCCACATCAACGTGGGGTTGGTCGCGCTCGCGCGAGGCTTCATCACCCTGGAGACGTTCGCGCGGACGATGGGCACGCTCGCGCACGGTGGCGCCACGCAGTCGATCCGCGAGCTGTGGATCGGCCCCGGGCGGCTCGACGAGAAGCAGTTCGCGTTCGTGCTCGACGCGATCGGTCCGCAGAGCGGACGCGACACGATGCTGTACTCGGTGGAGAACGCACCACCGCCGCCGCTCGCCGGCGCCGGATCGCTGATGAACGCCATCCCCCATGCCATGAGCGGCGATCTCACCGTGCGCAATCGTCCGCCGGAGCCGATGCCGGTCGGGACGGCCACTGCGCCGACGGCCGCGTCGCTCGTGCCGCCGATTCCACCGCGAGCGGTGACGCATCAGCACACGAGCAAGCCGAGCACGGCGCCGATGCCGAAGGAGATGCTCGGCTCTCGCTACAAGAAGCTGTTTCCGCTCGGTGCGGGTGGCCTCGGAGAGGTCGTCGCGTGCGAGGACCTCGTCCTCGGTCGAACCGTCGCGGTCAAGGCAGGGCACATGCAGGGTGGCGTGGACTCGTACTCGTCGAAGGTGATCCTCGCGCGCGAGGCGCGGATCATCTCGCACCTCGAGCATCCGAACATCATCCCGATCTACGACGCCGGCACAGATCCGGTGCGTGGTCCGTTCTACGTGATGCGCCAGGTGACCGAGACGTCGCTCGACGGCCTGTTGCGCAAGCGGCGTACGGGCGAAGGTGACGAGCGCGAGTATTCGATGAATCGATTGCTCCGATATTTTCTTCAGGTGTGCAACGCGGTCGATTACGCGCACTACCGGGGCGTCATTCACTGCGACATCAAGCCCGCGAACATCTTGCTCGGCGATTACGGCGAGGTCTTGCTCGTCGACTGGGGCCTCGCGCAGTCGCGCACGCATCCGCTCGGCGTGCGCGGCGGAACGCTGGGCTACATGGCGCCCGAGCAGATGGATCCGACGATCGATCGCTTCGACGAGCGCACCGACGTGTTCGCTCTCGGCGCGATCCTCTACGAGATCCTGAGCGGCAAATCGGCGTTCCCCGAGGTGAAGAACTCGGACGTGACCACGGTGGGCAAGGATCCGATGGCGATGTACCAGACGCCTCCGCTCCCCTCGAAGGTGCTGCCGGATCTCGAGGTCTCGCCGGAGCTCGAGGACATGTGCATGCGCGCGATCGCGATCGAGCTCGACGATCGACTGACCAGCGCGCGCTTCCTCGCCGACGCGATCGACGAGTTCATCGAAGGCAGCAAGGAGAAAGAGCGCCGCCGCGTCGAGGCGAACAAGAGCGCCGATGCGGGCGACGATCTCGCGGAGCGCTATCACGAGTTCGTCGAGTCTCGTCCGGAGAAGGTCACCGTGTTCCGCGCGCTGCGCGCCGACGTGGTCCCGTGGGCCGGTCCCGAGGAGAAGCAGGACCTGTGGGACTCCGAGGACATCATTCGCGTGACCGACGCGCTGCAGGTGCGCACGTTCCAATCGGCGGTGTCCGCCTACGAGCGCGCGATCGAAGCGGTGCCGAACCACGTGCGGGCGCGGCGCGGTCTCGCGAAGCTGTACTACTCGGAGCTCAAGCTCGCGCGGCGTCGCGGCGACGGGCTCGCCGAGATCGCGTACGAGCAGCTGCTCCGCGAAGTCGATGACGGACAGCTCGCGCACGAGTTGTCACG
>Ga0154020_10001556_pt1 | contig 28158 bp, 12 predicted proteins | sample Klosneuvirus_201_FD_109709 | JGI IMG/M metagenome (GOLD analysis project Ga0154020, IMG submission 109709) | Active sludge microbial communities from wastewater, Klosterneuburg, Austria - Klosneuvirus_20160825_MG | ecosystem: Engineered > WWTP > Aerobic digester > Activated sludge | place...
ATGAGGCGCATTGGGTACTTTATTGAGCAGTGGTATTTGGTCGAGATGATTTTGTACCATTTTATCTGCGAGTAAGGGCTTATCAAACAACCATAATGAAAAGAACTCCGGCTCAAGATCAGTCAGGGTGATGATATCAGGATAGTTTCGATCAAACAGCAAATGCTTTTTTTCCGCATCATAAAAATTCCGGTACTCTTCTTCTGCTTTTTGAATATAGGATTCAGCAATATCAAAACCCAGTTCCTTTATCGTCCTCAATGCGATAGCCAACATCCCCTGGTTCACACCCAGGCGATCTGTCTTAGGATTAAAATCAACGATGTCCACCTGGCTTAAGGAAAAGTGAGATTTGCATTTTCCGTCCCCGTCTTCATCAAATTCATTGAGTACATAGGCCACAGCCTTTTCTATTTTGTCTTGTGGCAGCGTGATACCAAAACGACGTTTGTTGAGCATAGCCCATATCAGCCATTCGATGGTGGCCTCATTGTCTTTTGCTTCGACTGATCCCATGAGTGGTGTAATGATCGTGCCGATCCCTCCTTTGGGTGTTTGTGTCTTTCCCCATTGCTCCCATAGTGAAAGGTTGAGCTCTTTGTTGTAGGTAGATACGGCCGCAAAAAAACAATCCCGGTTGTACATATCCGGTGCGTAATTCATATTAGGTACATTGAACGGTGCAAAATCTTTTGTGTCCGTGATCCAGGTCAACATATTGAAATTGGCGTATAACATTTTTTCAAGCAACGATCCTTTAAATTCCTTCCCTTCAGCAAGTCGAGATTGAGCCGAGATCATAAATTGCTGATGCGTAGTCCAGGGCTCGACGAAAACATAGGTTGTTTTTTCGACCTTTTCGCCCATGGGTAAGATGTTATAGGGCTCTATGGCTGGTTGGTGCTTTGCGATCTCAAGCATCATGATCTCCACTTTTCCCACCTTGCCGGCGGGTGTGCCGATAAAGACCGAGACACTGTCATTTTCAATATACGGCACCAGGATACTGCCTTCAAAAAAAGCCCATTCGTTTTCAGCGCCTGGAAATTGATCAATGTATTTTACTCCATGCTCCAGTTCTATGGTCTTAACACCGTTTTTAACCCTGAATAATTTTAAAGTCACAGGGGTGTTCCCCTGGCGCCAAAACGAAATCGTATAGAGGTTTTGATCCTTCAATGGTGCAATGAATTCAATCCCTGCCCGGTGATCAGCTGCGCTGGTGATCGAAATTCCATCCCATCTATATACGACTGCTTTTCCTTCAACGGTATATTGTTCAGGCATCGATAGGATGTCTTCACCGCCGTCATCAAGATTATACATTTCACCAAAGGTCTGTCTGATGTATTGATTATGAAGAGATTGTTCTGAGCCAGTAGCTACCGAAAACAAGTTAACATCCGGTAGGCGGCGCAAGCCTACAAAACCACCTCCTCGTCCGCTAAACCGACGACGTGTATTTCGGGTATATTGATTTTTGTACCCGGCGTCTGTTAAAAAACCAACGACATCATTATCCGGCGTAACAAAGCCTGCCGCAGGATAAATTTCATGAACAAAGCCACCTGGGAAGCTATCATGTTCAAAGGTGACATATCGTTGTGGTTGTACCGCAGGTTTGTTGGTTTCTTTTAGAATATAATACAGGCCCGGCATGGAGGGTTGAAACAACTCCACCGTTTTCCTGATGACATGATCATTGATGACCTCGTAGGTGACACTGACCGAAAGGTTGGCGTCAAACTCATTTACATACGAATCTCGTTTCAACGTGATGCGCTTTTCGTTTCCTGTCCAGGTTTCCCCCGTCCATTCTATAATGGCTTCGGTGCTTAAGTCCAGGTTAAAGAGCTGTATGGAGAATTCTTCGGTGTTGGCCAACACTTTTTGGGGGCCATTGTAAATATCCACATGGAAACCTGCAAGACCATCGCCAGCTACACTAAGCGACAGGGACTGGCAGGTGGCGGATGAAGAATTGAATAATGTAAAAAGACATACAAAGCATGTCGGAAAGTGGATTCTACAGATAGACATATGGAGCTATTGGTAGCTCAATCTAGGCATAATACGTGTCAGGTATCATGATTGCCTGTACAAAGTGCTTTTGGTTTGGCAGTAATTGCCAGCACGAAATGGCTTCGGCGACAACGGAAGGCTGTTCAGAAGGCTAAGGCGAATGCTGAGGCTAAGGAAATCACCAGGAAATGAGGCTGGTATTCAGCCTTTCAAATATGCTTGTGTCTGATTAAAGAGTCGTAACTAAAGTGTGTTAAGACGCCTTAACATTAGACCTTTTTCGTTTCATTTCAATTCTTCTCAAATATGCATTCCTCTTGGGTTGATTAAGAATATATAACATGTATAAAAAAAATATATTTGACTGATAACCATATGTATTTTATATTAGGTTAATTTTTTACCAAGACCAAAATTGACCTTTTTTACACTTCTTTATTTTTATAGCGCCAACCCTACTCATTTTTCCGGATTGACTCTATTCGGTTTATAGGCCTTTTATGGTTTCGGCTTTTCATTGCATAACATTTATTGCGGGGTAATTTGATTTTGTGGGGTACTGTCACCTGGCAGTAGTTGTATTCTTATTTTTTTTCAAAAGACTATTGGAAGTGAAAGACCAATCACAAAACAGTTCATCATCGCAATTTCTGAAAACAGATGGAGGAAAAACCAAATCCAATGCGATTGAGGTTCCTTCCATTTCTTTGCCTAAAGGTGGTGGGGCAATTAAAGGCATCGATGAGAAATTTTCAGTCAATGCAGTGAATGGTACATCTTCATTTTCAATACCGCTTCCTTTTTCACCTTCAAGAGGAGCATCGCCTTCATTAAGCCTGTCTTATAGTTCAGGAGCTGGTAATGGAATTTTTGGTTTGGGTTGGAGTTTAAATTTAGGATCAATTAAACGTAAAACAGACAAAGGGCTGCCTCAATATCTCGATTCAATTGATTCTGACACATTCTTATTTTCTGAAGCGGAAGACTTAGTTCCTGAGTTTAATAAGAATCCTGACGGGAGTTTTCAATTAGATAGTGATGGTGAATACATCATTAACGAGAGAAATTCAACAGATGGATTGTTCAACATCAGAAATTACAAACCCCGCATAGAAGGATTATTTGCCCGTATTGAACGATGGACAGAAAAATCAACAGGAATAGTAAAATGGCGTGTAATTACAAAGGAAAATGTTACAACGCTTTTTGGATGGAACAATAATTCAGTAATTGTCGACCCAGGAGATAAAAAGGGATTAAAGATATTTGAGTGGCTTCCGGAATTTGTTTTCGATGATAAGGGAAATTGCTCTAAATACATTTATAAAAAGGAAGACGAAATTGGCTTTGACAGCACATTATTGCACAACCGCAATCGGCTTGAAAGCGGTAAAATCACTTATGCCAATCTTTATCCCGAAAAAATCCTTTATGGAAATAAGACGCCATACCGACAATTTGGTGATGTGTTTCCTGATGAAACAGATTTTATGTTTCATACATATTTTGATTACGGGACAACCGATTTAAATATTGAACCATTTGATAAGTTAAACCCTTGGGACTTTAGGCCCGACGCTTTTTCCGATTACAAAGCCGGGTTTGAAATCAGGACTACTCGATTGTGCAGACGTGTTTTATTGTTTCATGTATTTGAGGAGTTAGCTCAAAGACCGGATAAGTCTGACAAGAAAACACTGATTAAATCGGTCAATTTTGAGTATGACACCTCGACTGAGCAAGATTTTACATTTCTAAAAAGGATTACCTCTTATGGCTACATTAAAATGCCGGCTGGAACTTACTCCCATAAAAAACTTCCACCAATGGAGTTTGAATACCAGCCGCATGAATGGACCAGTGAGATAAAAGCGGTTTCCCAAGATGCATTGGTACATGCACCGGGAGGAATAGAACAAGCTCCTTACCAATTTGTAGATCTTTATAATGAAGGACTCTCTGGTATCCTCTCAGAACAAGCCAATGGTTGGTATTACAAACACAACCTGGGAGTTTGGAGTGATGAAGAAAATTCTGAACTCCTATTCGAACAAGCTAAGTTGGTCACTCCCAAGCCTTCATTTGCAGGATTGGGAGGGCAGTTGCAACTTGTTGATTTGGATGCTGATGGCGGCAAACAATTGGTAAGTTTTGAAGCAGAACCGCGAGGCTATTTTGAATTGGATGATTCCAATGAATGGCTTGGACTACGTTCATTTAAAGCTCTGCCCAATCTTGATTTTGGTGATTCCAATACCCGAATGCTCGATCTGAATGGAGATGGCAAACCGGAGGTGGTTATTTCAGAGGAGAATGTTTTTACATGGTATGCCTCTGAAGGCCGGGAAGGTTTTGCACCTGCCCAAAAGACCTCAAAACCCTTCGATGAAGAAGCAGGGCCGCACATTGTTTTTGCCGATGCAAAACAAACCATCTATCTGGCGGATATGTCCGGGGATGGCATGACAGATATTTTACGAATCCGCAATGGAGAAGTATGCTATTGGCCCAATTTGGGTTATGGTAAATTCGGTGCGAAAGTCGCACTGGACAATGGGCCTGTGTTTGATCATCCTGATTCCTTTAATGCTGCCTATTTACGATTGGCTGATATTGATGGTTCTGGTACATCGGACATTATTTATTTAGGTAAAAAGAAATTTACCTGCTGGAAAAACCTAAGTGGCAATCGTTTCAGCTCCACGCCTTTTGAAATAGACCCATTCCCTGAAATTCATTCTCAATCTAAAATAACGGTAATCGATTTATTAGGAAATGGTGTTGCCTGTATTGTTTGGTCAAGCCCTTTATCTAAAGATGCAAATGCTCCCTTAAAATATATTGACCTGATGAACAGCAAGAAACCGCATGTCATGGTTTCTTATAAAAACAATATGGGCAAGGAAGTTTCACTGGAATACACTCCATCAACCAAATTTTATATTGAAGATAAGCTGGCTGACAAACCCTGGGTAACCAAGTTGCATTTCCCCGTGCACTGTGTTTCCAAAACCACAACGGAGGACAAAATATCAGGCTACAAATTTGTTAGTAAATATAAATACCATCATGGTTACTATGATCATCCCGAAAGGGAATTTCGCGGTTTTGGCATGGTGGAGCGAACAGATGCCGAAACCTTTGAACATTGGATAAAAAGCGGGGCAACAAATATTACTGATGCCACTTTACACCAGGAACCGGTAGTTTCAAAATCTTGGCATCACACAGGAGCATTTTTGCAGAGGGATAAAATTCTCAATCAATTTGCAAAAGATTATTGGTATGAGGAAATGCAGCGGCAGGGATTCATCGCAACGCATCATGAAGTAGCACTGCCTGATGCCCGATTGGTAGCAGCACCCGGAATTAACCCTTCCGTTATTGATCATCTTTCAACTCAAGAATGGCAGGAAGCACTAAGGGCATGCAAAGGAATGGCGTTACGCTCGGAGACGTTTGCAAAGGATGCTATAAAGTATGGCAACACACCGGCTGCTATACAAAAAGAACTTACGCCTATTTCAGTAGCTACGCATAATTGTTTAATTGAATTACTGCAGCCCAAAGGAAATAACAAACATGCTATTTTTGTAGTAAAAGAAAGTGAAGCCATTGCGTATAGCTACGAAAGAAATTCTGAAGATCCCCGAATAACGCATAGCCTGAATATTAAGTTGGATGAATATGGTAATGTATTAGAATCTGCATCAGTGGTTTACCCAAGGATTGAAGCAAAGATTCTGCAGGTAAGTTTACTGCCGGAAGAAACAAAAGAAGAGCAAAGGAAAACGATTATTATATTTACTAAAAATCAATTTACCAATGATGTTATTGATGATGATATACATCGCTTGCGATTGCCTTCCGAAATAAAAACATACCAACTGAAAGGTGTAGCTAAAGCTGATACATATTATTCAACAACTGACTTTACAGACATACTTTCTGATGCAAAATCAGACACAGCTTTTTATCATGAATTAAACAAGGCTTTAGTGGGCAGTAAAGCACAGAAAAGATTGATCGAACATATTCGTTCAACATATTACCGTAACCTTTTAACTGGAGCTTTGCCCTTGCATAATTTAGAATCTCTGGCGCTTCCTTTTGAAAGTTATCAATTGGCTTATACACCTGAATTGGTTACTTATATTTTTGGAGCAAAAGTCAATGCTGCATTATTAACGGAAGGCAAGTTCACCAACAGCGAAGGCGATAGCAATTGGTGGGTTCGATCCGGTACAACACAATTTAAAGCTATTGCAGAAAATCAGTCTGATGCACAGGATAGGTTTTATGCTCCCATTTCCTATACCGATCCTTACGGCGCCATCACCAAAGTAAAATACTATAGCAACTATTTTCTGTTTATTAAAGAAACAGAAGATGTTTTAGGAAACAGAAGTTCGGTTGATCTTTTTAATTTCCGTACGCTTTCACCTAAACGGATGAAAGACATTAATGGAAATCTGTCGGAAGCAATTAGTGATGAATTAGGTTTAATAAAAGCGGTGGCGGTAATGGGCAAAGGCAATGAAGCCGATGAACATACCGGCATAACCGAAATAACTGATGCGGCAGAATTAACATTGGTTACAAATTATTTCTCTGCTCCCGATTCAGTCCAACTGACCAATATTGGCAAGCAATTATTGAATCATGCCACTGCGCGATTTGTATATGAGCTTGATGAGTATAATAAAATTGAAGAAGCGAATAAACAACATGTTGAAAATGGAGAACCCGAAAAAGTTAAACCCCTACCTCCTGCTGTCATTGCTTCTATTACAAGAGAAACGCATTTCCGAATGCCCAATGGAATTCCAAATCCTGTTGAAAGTAAAGTTCAAATTGCATTCGAATATTCCAATGGCATTGGGGAAGTGGTGATGAAAAAAGTGCAGGCTGAACCGGGTCTTGCCAAAGAATTAGTTGTAAATCCAGGCAGTACCATAACTATAAACGAAATAAATACTGCTACTGCAGTACCCAAACAACTCCGTTGGATTGGAAATGGTAGAACCATCAAGAGCAACAAAGGCAATGTAGTAAAGCAATATGAACCTTACTTTTCGGTTTGCTGGCATTTCGAAGATTATAAAGAACTGGTGGAAGCAGGGGTAACACCCGTTATGTTTTATGATGCGGTAGGACGATTGATAAAAACCAAGATGCCCGATGATACTTTTTCGAAAGTGGAGTTTGATTCGTGGAGGCAAATGATCTATGACGCTAACGATACGGTGAAAGACAGTGATTGGTACACAAAGCGAATCGGATTACCGGCAAATGACCCTGAAAGAGAAGCTGCCGTAAAAGCTGCCGCTCATTATAATACAGCTTCCCAACTGCATTTCGATACGCTGGGCCGGCCGGTATTGCAAGTTGAAAACAATGGTAAAGATTCATTGAATGTTGATATTTTATTTAAAACGAAAATTGAATTAGATGCGGAAGGCAACCTTTTAAAAGTAACCGATGCAAGGGAATTGCCAGAGAATAATAATAAAGGCAATCCAGTGATGCAATACAAATACGATATGCTTGGCAATTTGGTATATCAAAGCAGCAAGGATGCCGGGCAGCGTTGGTTGCTCAACAATATCCTTAGTAAACCGCTTCGTACCTGGGATGAAAGAAAACATGAGTTTCAATACTTGTATGATATTGCCCAACGCCCTACGCATAGTAAAGTCTTAGGAGGTGATGGCCCTGCCCCACTTGACAATATTTTTGATAGGGTGATGTATGGGGAAAGTCTTTTAACCGGAATCAGGACCGATGCCAACCGATTTAATGAAGCTGCACTACAAACGAGGAATATATTAGGGCAGGTAATACAGCATTACGATACCGCAGGTATTGTTGATACTCCAAACTATGATTTTAAAGGGCAACCTTTAACAACAACCAGAAAACTATTCAAAAAATATAAAGAGGTAGCCAACTGGATAGATAGCAATCTGGTAAATGATTTGGAACCCGGAACAGGATTTACTTTTGCCACCCAAACGGATGCTTTGGGAAGAATCACCCAGCAAACAGCACCAGACGGAAGCATTATTACACCTTCTTATAACGAAGCAGGTCTATTAGACGGAGAAAGTGTGTTGCATCCTGGAGCAGCCAATCCTTCTGTTTACATCAAAGACATTGACTACAATGAAAAAGGGCAACGCCATAAAATTGTATATGGTAATGATGTAAACATTAAATTTTATTACGATAAAGAAACATTCCGACTAAAAAGATTAGAAAGCAAACGGAACAATGGCGACTTACTTCAGGATTGGCATTATACCTACGACTCAGTTGGAAATATTACCCAAATAGAAGATAAGATTGCTCCGATTGTTTTTTTTAGGAATAGTTCTGTATCCTCCCTTTGCACTTATACGTACGATGCCCTGTATCGCTTAGTGGAGGCAACCGGAAGGGAAAACAATGCGGCATTAAGTTTTGGAACTTGCGACAACTGGAATGACAAGGCCTTTATGCAAAGCTTGAAATCGGGCGACCCTATGGCTATCCGAAATTATACCCAACGCTATCAATATGATGCTGTAGGAAACATCATGGAGATGAAACACCTGGCTGCAGGTGGTAATTGGACCAGAGGTTATGAATATGAAATTACAAATAACCGGTTGAAGCGAACATTTATTGGAGATAATGGCAGCCCTGTTAATTATACAAAATACAACCACCATGCGAAGCATGGGTTTATGGAAGAACTACCTCATTTGGAAAAGATAAGCTGGAATTTTAAAGAAGAGGTTGTGCTGACTGCCCGACAGCACTGTGCTGATGATAATATCCCGGTAATTACTTACTACCAATATGATGGAAGTGGGCAGCGAATTAGGAAGATTTCGGAGAATCAGGCAAATGTAGGAGACACTCCTTCCAAAAAGGATGAACGAATTTATGTAGCCGGTTACGAGTTGTATAAAAAACACACTGGCACTCATGCAGGTTTAGATAGAGTGAGCCTGAGCCTCATGGATCAGGCGCATCGCTTTGTGATGGTTGAAACCAGAAACAATATAAATGATGGCACCGTAAAACAATTAGTGCGATATCAGTTGCACAACCATCTCGGCTCTGCTGCATTGGAGTTAGATGGAACAACTGATGCCAAAGTAATTTCCTATGAAGAATACCATCCTTTTGGCACTACTGCATATCATGCCAAAAACAAAGACATAAAATCTGCGGCCAAACGCTACCGTTATACAGGAATGGAGCGGGATGAAGAAACGGGGTTGGAGTATCATAGTGCAAGGTTTTATTTGCCTTGGATAGGGAGGTGGTTAAGCCCGGACCCTGAGAAACTCATAGAAGGTTCAAATGAATATATATATGTCAAAAATAGCCCCATACGATTCAATGATAAAACCGGCAAATATAGTTGGGGAGAATTTTTTGGTGACGTTTGGGAAGGAACTAAAGGGGTAGCAAAAGGCATAGCGGAACCAGCCCTAGTAGTTATGGACTTTGGCCAAATGAGTGCCGCAATGGTTACTAATGCTATTACAGATGATCCATCGGATTTAGATGTTCAATTTCTAAGTGGAACCGGAAAACGAATTGCAGCCTCTGATGGTTCTACGACGGAGGGTCTACGTGCAGGATTAGTTCTCGCTACTGCTATACCCACTGGAGGTGGCACCGTATTAGTTGATAATGTTGCACAAGTATTTGAGAAAGGAATGTCGCCTGAAGAGGCTCGTCACTTTTTAGTGCAAGGAGCCGTCTCGCAAGTGGTCGGAACAGGAATAGGGGTAGTCTCATCAAAAGCATCAGGTAGTGGTTGGACAGGCAGAGGAAAAGTTGGAGGGGCACCTCAAACAACTATTGAAGCTACTCCTAAACCTAGTGCACTTTTGATTGGTGCAGAAAGGTCAAGTGAATTTTCCCGTGCAGGGGAACTAGCATCCGAAGGCTATGATGTAACCGTAGCTAATCCAAGAAAAACTGTTGCTGCGGAGGCATTTGAACAACAAGGTGGAAAGTTTAAAAATTCAAGAGTTCAAGATATCGAGAAAGGACAACAATTTGAATATGTAGAAGAGAATTTTCCACAGCCTAAGGGAAGAACATTGCCAGGACTTGAAGAAATTCAGGCTCGCTTTGAACGTGTGGCTCCTGGTGGAAGACTAAGGATCATTACAGAAGATGCCGCTGTAAAATCATTTGTCGTGGAAGAAGCAACTGCAAGAGGTTATACATTTCGTGAGAATTCTGCTGGCTACTTAAGTATAGACGCTTTCAAAGCAGCAGGCGGAGAGCTTCCCTCTTATATTGAAACTGCCGCAAGTACAGGAAGAGTGAAAGGAGTGTGGGTTTTAGATTTTAATGCTCCGAAATAAAATATCAAGAATATAATTTATAGAAATAATAACACAGATCATCATCGAAGGCGCTCTTATAAATCGGCTCCTATAATTTTTGATCATCTCAGTAGAATTACTAGGGAATTATTTTGCTGCAAAATAATATCTGGCAAATTAGAAGAAATTACTTGAAAATTATAATTAATTAACCAACAAATCAAACAGATGTGGAGTTTAAATTAAATGAGTATTTTATTGGTATGATTGGATTTTATCATCATACTGTTGCCGATTGCGTTGTTGGCACTTATTCTTTTGTTGGTAGAGGTGAACCACCCGGTGCAAGGATATCAAGAAATATCACAAGAATTAATAATAAATCAGAATGACAAAATTTAAATAGATTCATGAACAATGAGACTTTTTTAGAAAAATTCGTTTCCACCGAAATTGGAGGAAAAAATACTGCAATACATGCATACGATAAAATGATGTGGATGGTTCGAAGCGGTTACTTAACCCTCGTTTTTGCAGGTTGGGGTTTTGTTATAAAGGCGGCATTGGAAAATAGTCTTGATATACAATTTATTAAACCATATATCCTTTTGCTTTCCTCTTTCTCAATAGTGCTTGCATTTGGTGCTTTCCTTATTGACCGCAATTATGCAAGAAGGAAATTCAGGGTGATTACTGCCGTGAATGAACTTATTCAATTGGTGCTTACACATGACATCAACAAAGCAGACCTTAATGTCCAAACTAAGCTAACATTGTTATTAAGTATTTCGGGCGATGCGGATAATACAACATACCAAACGCCCGCATTCAGGAATGAGATGTTTGTTAGTAATTTAATCTATTTAATTCCATCCATACTCATCAGCATTATTTCATTAGGATATACTATAAAATATTAACGATATGGACACCATTATCAAAGCGCAAAATCTTACAGAGCAATATTTTGAAGAGGACTGTTATATTACAGAGATAGTCAATTCGGACGAGTTCCCAACTGTTTCAGTTTCACAAGCCAAGGTCAAACCGAATGTAGCTACAGTTTTGCACCGGCTTAAAGATACTGATGAAAAATATTACATCCTTTCAGGAACGGGCAAAATGGAAGTGGGCGGAAAAGTGATTGGCAATGTTCAACAAGGCGATATGGTGATAATTCCCAAAGACACATACCAGAGAATAACCAACATCGGTTCCGGTGATTTGGTTTTTCTGTGCATCTGTACTCCACGATTTGAAATAAAAAATTACGAAGCGAATTAGGCACTTCAAAGTTATGTTATGAATACACTATTTGAAATTATAAAGGTGAAAAGAGAGTACGATTACTTCGCACCAGATGGTTCTGAAATAAGGTTATTGGCAAAAATAAATTCCGGCGGATTTTGCCACTGTACCTTACCTGTCGGTAAAATATCCATGGCGGTGAAGCATAAAACATTTGAAGAAATCTGGTATTTCCTTTCAGGTGAAGGCGAGATGTGGCAAAAGGAAGTCAATGATGGCGAGCCAATCAAGGTTAAGCAAGGTGATTCAATCAACATACCTCTTGGTAACAGTTTTCAGTTCAGAAATACTGACACTGAGAATCTATGCATTTTGATTGCAACAATACCCAACTGGCCAGGTGAGGAAGAGGGGAAAAGGGAAGCATTACCTGTGGAAGGGTATTGGAAACATTCGATGAATTAAATCACTTAATATGAAAAAATCAGACCATAAATTTTGGCCTTACAAATCCAAGATAAGTATCATCTTCTCGCTAATACTATTAATTGTTTTGATAATTATAGTATCCATTCTCCGTTCAACCATCGGATGGCCGCCTGATTCATCTACCAATACCATTCTCCTTGGCATTTTGTTGCTGAGTTTATTGCCGGTATTGCTTGCTGTTCTTGACGTGATTATTGATAGGGGAGGAAGTATTGGCTACAAAGATTTTAAGATTGATTTTGGAAAAGTACAACAGTCAGGACTTTCGGGATTCACAATTCCCGCTAATATCGGCGTGCCGGGTATTCCTGTTACCGATAGCGATACCAGCAACATACTTGAATTATTGAAGCAAGCAACTGCAACTAGTATCGTTGTAGTTGACCTTGAAGATGGGCATGCATGGTGGGAAACAAGGTTGTTGGTATTAGTTTCAGGTGCTGAGCGCCTAAAAAAGCCGGATAAAATAGTTTTCGTGGCTAATGAAGCAGGGAAGCAACGGGTTTTTCAGGGATGGGCAGAGCCCGAAGATCTTTTACAGCAGTTATTAAAAGAGGATCAACAGTATTTGAGATCCTTCTATTCTGCAAGGGCTGCGGCAATGCAATGGATGCTATATGGGCCATTGGAGAAGATTCCGCCAAATACCTATTATCAAATACCTGTACCTCCACTTTGGATGCAAAGTGGTCTCGCCTCAAATCATTCGTGGATGGCTTTCTCAACCCAAACCGGCTTACCTAATGAATTGCTGGCTGAACAATACTTACAAAATGAACTTGGTAGCGAAATAGAACAGCAGCCTGGAGGATCAAAGCATATTAGTATTATCCGTCTGAATGAGATATTTAAACCTGTTCTTATCAAACAAGCCATTGATATGACATGGGCAAATGAAAAACAAACCAATGTTTGCCTTGGAAGTGATGCGAATTTTATGGCAATAACCGAGGATGGCAGATACTCGGCATTGGTATCAAAACAAACTCTTGTTAATGAAATGTTGAAAACTTTATTCAACAACCAAGACAAATAACATGAAAACCTGTAAATAATGAGAAACATCCTTGAAATGGTTTTAATAATAAACTCCCAACACTCTAAAATTTAGAAACTATGCAACCGATTACCTCACCTATACTTCCTCAGTCGAAGGGAAAAGAAGTCGCCAATTTACAGGCTGGACTGTTGTTGCTTTTACAAAAAGACGTAATTAAAGCCGTAGATACTCCAAATAGACCAGTTTCTGAAGAATTAGAAAAGTTAACCAGCATTTTGCAAACGGAGTCCATGGATTCAGTTTATGGAGAAGCTACCAAGGCACTGGTGCATATTTTTCAAATACAGCAGCAACTTAGGGATAGTCTCAACGGTGTAGTGGATGAAGCTACTGCTAAGAGATTAAATATATTGCTAAAGGAATTGAATGCGTTTGATGCCACTAACGATGCAAAAGAGAATATGTATACGGTTAGTGGAACAGTATGTAATAATAACGGAACGCCTCTAAGAGATTTCAATGTCGAAGTATTTATCATAACACTGGATAGAGATATTGCTGCTGGAGTTGCTATCACCAACAGAAGTGGTCAATATAGTATCAGGTTTAAAAATACTTTTGGGCAGGGCGATCCCGATATTGAAGTGCGGGCTTACAGAAAGGGGGAGGAGAGAAACTTCACAAATTCGGAGGTTAAATATAATGCAACCCGGAATGAAACATTGGATGTGGTGGTATCAGCGCAGAAGGTCTCTTCGCCTTCTGAATTCGAATCATTGCTGAGTGAAGTGCAGCCACACCTAGGCCAATTAAAATTGAACGATTTAAAGGAGGATGAGAAAACCCATCACATCACATACCTTTCAAATAAGACAGGCTGGGATGGTAGAATTACAGCAATGCTGGTGGCATCGCATCAATTGGGTGAATCCTTAAAAATAACCCCCTCACATATTTACGCACTCCTGAGGTCAGGCGTTCCGGGAACTGCAGGGGATTTGCAATCTCTGCCGGTAACAGTTGCAGAAACTACAATAAAAACAGCGATTGAAAAGAACATTATTCCCGCTACCGGACATATACAGGAAACACTGAAAAGCTTAAATACGCAATCCATCAAATATGCGCTAAGCAGTAAACCATTTGCTTCTGTATCGAACATGAACGAGATGTTAAGCCTGCGGTTAAACAATGATCAAAAAGATATTTTTATACAGTCCTACAAAGAAGTGGGTAGCGATAATGGTGCCCTCTGGACTGCATTGCAAGAAAAAGGTTTTTCCACTGAGCAGGTTTCTAAATTACAATTGGATGGCAGGCTGGGTTTTCTTACTGCTAACAATGCAACCCTGATAAAAAAACTTTACGAGAATTTTAGAATCAACAATGACATAGAACTGGCAGCAAGCGGCCTGTACAAAGCCAGTGAATGGAAAAAAATCATAGGCCAGGAAAAGCCGGCAGAGATCAGCGCCGATGAATATGCCATGCACCTTGCTAACCAGGTAAAAATGAGTTATCCCACAGCAGTGGCTGCAGAGATAATAAAGCGCGATGAAGTAAACCTTGGGAGCCAAATTCCCAAAGAAGAAGTTGTTAATTTTTTTATATTAAATCAAACAAAAAATATACTTGGGACAAACCCAGTAAAAACCTGGGATGGATTTGCAAGGCTAAGCCCCGAAGCTAAAGCCACAGCTAAAACTTATGAAAGGCTCTACCAGCTAACGCCATCAGAAGAAGCGTTGGCAGCGCTTGCGGATACTGGCTATCATTCGGCATATCAAATAGCTAAGTACACAAAGAACGAATTTCTCATGGCGCATGGCGAAAGGTTTCCTGATATGAAGCAAGCCGAACTCACCTATACTAAGGCCAGTGAGGTTTACAGCGCTTCGTTGGGCATTGCTACAACTTATATTACCAATCGTGCCATGCCGAATATTTATGCCATTACCGGCAGGCTGGAAAAAAAGGTTAACGAAACTATTGCCTACCCAACACTTGAGGAGCTTTTTGGTAATATGGATTATTGTTCATGCGATCATTGCAAATCTGTTTTAAGTCCCGCAGCTTACATGGTTGAATTGCTTGAGTTTATTGATCTTGCCGGCGTACCTCATGCAAAATCCAATCCCATTGATGTGTTGCTGGGAAGAAGACCTGATATTCAGCACATCCAACTCACTTGCGAAAACACCAATATGGCATTGCCATACATTGACCTCGTAAATGAAATACTTGAACATTATATCCTCAATGGTGACCTTACCAATCTAAAGGGCCATGATGTTGCAGAAGAAACCAAACAAGCCGAATTACTTGCAGAGCCTCAGTTTGTGGAGAAGACAGCATACGATTTGTTGAAAACAAAAGTATATCCTTACAACCTTCCTTTTCATCAGCCTTTAGAAATACTCAGGCTCTTGTTCCAGGCATGGGATCTTTCTTTGGAAAATGCTTTGACAATATTTTCCACGGCGTCATCTTTCAGGAAAGAAGCATTAGCATTAAATGAAGATGAATATAAAACGCTGACAGATACCAGTTTCAAAAATCTACCGGAGTATTTTGGCCGCCCGGCAGGAGATAGCATAGCACAATTAAATGCTGCCATTGCCAATGGAAAAGCATTTAGCAGAACCGTTGGCATAAGCTATGAGGAACTTGTTGAACTATTAAGAACCAATTTCATTAACCCAGGTTATGCATTGGTGCCTCTATTTCAAAAGCTACAAGTAAGCTTAGCCGATTTGCAGAAATTTTATGCAGGCACTATCAGCGACAGTGAAATGGATGCACTCATTCCTGCTGAAATTGTTTCGGCAGATTATGGCGGCGACGTAAAAGCATGGTTAAGAGATAATCAACCATTGATCATGGGGCTGATCACCCTATCTGATATTGGACCGGATGCTGCGGAATGTAATTTTGCAGAAGTAGAGCTCAAGTATAGCTTGCCTGACAATACTGCAAATAGTTTGACTTCAATTGCATATCATAAATTTCATCGTTTCTTGAGGATACGCAGGAAAACCGGTTGGAGTACTGCAACAATTGATAGTTTATTAAAGACCCTTCTACCTGTGCCATCATCGCAAATTACTGAAGCTAATATAGATGCATGTTTTGTGACACTTTTAAACAGACTGGCCAATTTCAAAAAACTGGCTGATCATCTTTCTTTTTCTGAAAAGAAATTCCCCAATTTATTATCGATCCTTGATGGGTCATTAGCTTCGCCATTAAGACAGGAGCAGTGCGCACGGTTATTAAAATTGAGTATCCCTGAACTAACTGAACTTTCTGCAATCACGGGCATTGATCCACTTGCAGATGATCTTGAAACGGATGAACCATCCCTGCAAAAACTTTTTATGATTGCACAAAAACTAAAGGTGCAATCATTAAAAGTTGTTGACCTTGCTTATATTCTTCATCATAATGATTTGAATGGCAAGCTAACACCAAAGGAAGAATCGCTACTGAAGAATATTAAGATACTCAGGGATACCATTAATTCAATTGAAAAAGAGAACAGTGTTGCGCCCGATAATGCAGATTTCAATTTTGCAAAAAGTAAAATGCTGCTGGTATATGATGCCGCAACAACGGATGAATTCTTTGGATTGTTATTGGGCACAAAAACGTTTGTGGCGCCTTTTATTACGGATGAAGAAAACCTTCCTGCACCAGTTTTGATTGCTGATGCAAAGCTTGGCTTTGATCCGTTTAAAAAAGAGTTGACCTATGCAGGGGTTCTATCTGCCTCTGCCAGGACAGTTTTGGAGAATGCTGCAGATTCTTTGGTTTTGGGCGATATGGACATCATAACCATTCAGCCGGACCTGGATACTTTTATTGCTGATTTTAAAACTGCCCTTGGTCTTATTTCAACCGGTAGCAATAATGAGCTGACTACCTTTGGCGATAGTCAGCCTGAACTTAAAACAATTTATGATAGCGTAATACCAGAGACAACGCCTTCGGCACAATCGCAAAAATTAGTCAAGCTCATTTTACTGGAATTAAAAGCCAGCTTACAAAACAATGGATTGCAGCAGGCGCTGATTGGTATTTTAAAATCAAGTCCCGAAACTGTTGCAGTATTAACGAACAGGAAAGAAAACATAGTGTCTGTTGCTGATGCTTCAAAATCTGTCCTGTATGATTTTACCCAACTGGAAGCAAAGTTGTTGTTTGATCAAAACCAGACTTATAATTTTTACATAGATGTACCTGTAAGTGATGATTTTCTACTATATGTTTCTGCGTCGCAAAATACAGTGGTTACTTTGGTGGTTGATGGGCAAACCATCGTCAATAATATTACCATTGGCCCAAATAAAGAAGTGAAAAATGCAGTGCCTGTTTCTTTAAAAACAGGTATTATCAAATCAGTATCATTAACCCTTTCGTCCCTGCCAGTGGGAGAGGAGGCTCAACTTTTGTGGAGAACAAAAGGCATTACAAAATCAATAATTCCTGGTACATCCGTTTACTTGAGAGACAAAGTGAATTTTGCAAAAACATCACTGATACGATTATCAAAAGCGGCTCAATTGCAAAATCTATTCAAATTCACTGCAGAAGAATTGGATTATTTTTCATCAATAAATACTGAGACAAAAAACTTCTTAAATGATTTGGATACAGATGGTTCTATTACTCCTGCAAACCTTGTAGCGCTTTGGAAAAAAATTGAATTGCTGGTATTTTTTAATGCCATTAAAGGAGAGAATGAGCCTGAAGACAATACCTGGTTGCAGGTTTTGAAAAACCCTTCTGTAGTAAATGCACAAGCACAGTTATTGCTGGAAAGTTTTAATTTCTGGAAGGAGTCGGATCTTTCCCAGGTGCTTGCTCATTTTGCATTTAACCGTGCAGATATTTCGAAACTAAGTGTGTTGCAAAAAGTCATGAGTGCTATGAACCTTATTTACACAATTGGTTACCCTGCGGCGTTGGTTGAAACATGGATTACCAATGACCCATCTTATGATTTGGTTGCCGGCATTAAAGACAAGATAAAGGAAAATGTTACTGAAGCATCCTGGCTGGAGACCATGCAAACAGTGAGTGATCCTATTCGCAATTTATTAAGAGATGCGCTAGTTAGTTATATCCTTCAATACAGTAGGCCTTCTCCTGAAATTATTAATTCAGACAAGCTTTATGAATATTTTTTAGTAGATGTAGAAATGGATGCCTGTATGAAAACCTCAAGAATACGGCTTGCACTTTCCACACTGCAATTATTTATACAGCGTTGTTTAATAAATCTGGAACCACTTGTTGACCCGGCATCTATCAAAGCAGAACATTGGGCATGGATGAAACGATACAGGGTTTGGGAGGCTAACCGGAAAGTATTTCTGTTCCCTGAAAACTGGCTGGAGCCCGAACTGAGAGACAGCAAGTCTTCTATTTTCAAAGAATTTGAAGGTGAATTGCTGCAGGGCGAGGTAACAGATGAATCTGCGGAGCTGGCCTTCCTCAGTTACCTGAAAAAGCTGGATGATATCTCTAAGCTTGAAATGGTGGGAACATTCCTTGAAGAGAACATAGCTAATAACCAGTATGATGATATCCTGCACGTGTTTGGCCGAACCAATGGTAACACCCGTCAATATTATTATCGCAGGTACGAATATGGTTACTGGACGGCATGGGAAAAAGTAAGCCTTAACATTGAAGGTGAACATATCTTCCCGATTGTATGGCGAAAAAGATTATTCGTTTTCTGGCTGAATACTTTGGAAAAGCCTGCGATGGTTGCCACCAATAAATCTGCGGAAAGTATGCGTAATGAACAACTGGGTACAAATGCAAGAATAAATATTGAGGTAAATATGTGCTGGGGTGAATATTACAAAGGTAAATGGACATCGCCAAAATCAACTGACTTAAAGCGATCAATGACCATTAATAACCTGGGCAGATTCGACAGTAATACTTTATTGGTTTATGGCAGGATTGAAAAGGTTGAAAATCCTGCGGGGAAATTCAGGGAACGAGTTGTTTTCTATTTAAGGTATAGAGGGTCAAGTGTTGGATCAAACACAAAAGCAAATGCCGTATTCACATTTACGTCAAAAAATGCAGCTCCTTATTTAAGATATGAGGATGATAATGTGCTTTATAATAAGGTAAGAGACAACCTCAATATTACATTTTTCAATCCTTATGTTGGTTCAGGGCAGTCGGTTGATTTATTTAACACCAATTTCTTAATGCCGGATAAAGTTTTCAGGGTAAATGTAAAGCAGCCTTCAGGAGCAAATAAAACCGAAGTAACAGAAAATGTATTGACCAAAAAAAATATGCTTACAGATGGGTTTGCCATTTTACCCACATGGCACCCTGTAGAAAACCAGTTTGAAGCGCCCATTTCTTATGCAGATGAACACAGTAATTTTTTCATAAAGCCCGATGAGGATTTGTTTATTCCCATCTGGAGGTTTGATGGCTATTACCCAATTGCAGAAGTTTCTATTCGTGTACGCATTCCAGAGTTGGTGGAAAAACCCATTAAGGGTTGGCCGCCGGGTGAAATGATCAGGAAAGGCGACTTCGTAAGCAATCCATGGGAATGGAGCAATATCGCTGTAGATATAAATAAAAACTATACAAAAATGCTTGCGACTGAGGAAAGCTTCATTTTCAATGGCGTTGAATTTGGCACTGCCGGTAAGCATATAACAACAAGATAAAATTCAAACTGAACATTTTTAACTTTGTCATCATGGCTTCAAAAACTAATTTTCACACTACATCAATAGTACAACTGGCTACTGTGTCAGAAAAATATAAAGGCTGGGTTTTACAAAGAAAACCCAGGCGTAATATTAAGTATAAGTTTTCCACGCACTATCATCCCTTTACCGATGAGTTGATTGAAACGCTTAATCGTGATGGCCTTCCGGCATTGCTCGATGCAAAATATCATGAAAGTCTTACACAGGAACTTACGCATTGGTACATACCGGGGAGCTTTGCTCTTACACCATTTCCAAAAGAAGACATTGATGAAACTGATGATGGCCCATATGCGATTTACAACTGGGAACTATTCTTTCATGCGCCACTAACAGTAGCTGTTCATTTAAGCAAGAACCAGCGTTTTGACCAGGCACAAAAATGGTTTCATTTTATTTTTGATCCTACCTGCAACGAAAAAACCATTCCTTCACCGCAGCGATTCTGGAGATTCCTCAGGTTCAGGAACGAAACAAAAACAGAATTCATACAGGAATTGCTGACAGAACTTGCAAAAGGTGACGACAATGTTTTGAAGGCAAGAATGGAAAAAAGCATACAGGCCTGGCGTGATAAACCTTTTCAGCCTCATGTGATAGCCCGTACCCGTTACCTTGCTTACCAGCTTAACGTGGTGATGAAATACCTGGATAATTTAATTGCATGGGGTGATAATCTTTTCAGGCAGGACACCATAGAAACATTAAATGAAGCCACCCAGGTTTATGTACTTGCCGCAAATATCTTGGGACCAAAGCCACAGAAAATTCCACCAAGAGGAAAACGCAGCACAAAAACATACAAACAATTAAAAGACATTGGCATTGATGCTTTTGGAAATGCTCTTGTAGATATTGAAAATGATTTTCCTTTTAATACAAGTCCCACCTCTGGCATTAACGTAGATGGAGGCGCTACCGCAGCAGCATTCGGCATCGGCAGGTCATTGTATTTCTGCATTCCTCAAAATGATAAACTGCTAAGCTACTGGGATACAGTTGCGGATCGTTTGTTTAAAATAAGGCACTGCATGAATATTGAAGGCATCGTGCGCCAACTGCCATTGTTTGATCCACCAATTGATCCAGGTATGCTGGTAAAAGCTGTAGCTGCGGGTCTTGATATCGGTAGCATTATCAATAATATCAATCAGCCATTATCAACAGTACGTGGACCATTGTTACTGCAGAAGGCGCTGGAAATTTGCAGCGAACTAAAATCACTTGGTGCGTCTTTGCTTACAGCATTAGAAAAAAAGGATGCAGAAAGCCTCTCGCTTTTGCGCCAGCATCATGAATTAAATATATTTAAGCTTATGCAGGACATTAAGTTTCTTCAATGGAAAGAATCCGAAGCATCAACCGAGGCATTATTGCGCAGCAGGGCAACAGCTTTTGAACGGTACAGGCATTATAAAAGGATACTGGGATCTTCCGATTCAGATATTGATAAACTAAAAACAATTGACCTCGCAAGAAAGGATTTGACTGAAGAAGTATTTGATGAAGTCTATGCAGAATTTATTGGCCAGTATGCTAAGGTTCTTGGCAAAGAAGATTACCGCAAAGAAACTTCGGTAGGCGGAATAATGGAGTTTGCAGGGAATCTTGTAACCGGTCTTTTTGGAGGACAACTCGGGAAGACCCTGCCTTTGAATAAAAACGAGAATGCAGAACTGAATATCTTCCTGCCTACATATGATACCTTCAGTACACTTTCTACCGTGTTGAAATTAGTATCTCCGATAGTGGCCTTGATTCCTCAGTTTGATGCACATGCAACGCCACTGGGCGTTGGTGCTAAAGTGGGCTTTGGCGGTGTGCAGCTTAAAGGGCTTGCAGACAGCGGAGCAGAGATTGCACAGAAAGCTGCAGCTGCATTTCTTACCAGTGCAGAGCGGGCTTCTAAAATGGCGGGCTATTACCGCAGGGCAGAAGATTATGTGTTACAGGCCAACTCGGCAACTGCAGAATTGATGCAATATGGCCGGCAGATTATTTCATCTCTTATCAGGGAACAGATTACAAAGAAGGAGTACCAGAATCAAATAAAGCAAATTGAACAATCAGAAGAAATACAGGCTTTCCTACAGGGTAAATTTACCAACGAAGAATTGTATTCATGGATGCAGGGAGAGCTATCAAAAACATTTTTCGCTTGTTACCAGTTTGCTTTTGATATTGCCAAAAAAAGTGAGCAAACCCTCAAGTATGAATTGATGCGTAAAGAATTTGATGAGCTGGACCTGATCAAATTCGGTTATTGGGACAGTGCACGTAAAGGATTGCTTGCAGGCGAATCGCTTTACCTTGATTTGAAACGGATGGAGTTGGCTTATCATGAAAATAATAAACGGGAGTATGAACTTACCAAACATGTTTCTTTGCACAGGTTAAGCCCATTGGCGCTGTTGAAACTAAAAGCCACAGGCTCATGTGAAATGGAATTACCCGAATGGCTGTATGATATGGATAGTCCCGGCCAGTTCAACAGGCGCATTAAAACCATTGCGGTTTCTATCCCCTGCATCACCGGGCCTTTTACAACTATTCATGCTAAGTTATCATTGCTGCAAAGCAGCATACGCATCTCTTCATTGGTAGGCGATGATTATAAACGCTCAGGAACTGAAGACAGCCGTTTCCGTGATTTTAATGGCGCCATTCAATCTATGGTGACCAGTACTGCACAGAATGACAGTGGCCTTTTTGAAACTAATTTGCGTGATGAACGCTATCTGCCATTTGAGGGGGCAGGCGCTATCAGTCGCTGGAAAATAGAGATTCCAAATGCTATTCCGCAGTTTGATTTTGATACCATTTCGGATGTTGTCATGCACATACGATACACCTGCAGGGAAGCCGGTCATTTAAAAAAAGCAGCAACTGATTATGTGCAGGATGATATATTAAAACTACCGGAAGGCGGCTTATTACAACTATTCAATGTATTGAATGAATTTACTGGTGCATGGCAATCGTTCAAGTCAGTAGCCAGTAAACCTGCAAGAGTATTGACAATTGCTGTTGATAAAAACAAATTCCCTTACTGGACAAAAGCGCTTGGCATGGAGGATACACTTACAGCAACATTCTGTAGCATTGATCTGAAAAAGAACAAACTGATTGTGGCGAGCCAGAATATAGATTTTCTTGGCGATGCTGATACAGGCTGGAGCCTTACTGTTGATAATACCATAAATGCAGTATTGAGTTTTCTGAATTCAGCGGTGGATAATAACAGGAATGTTTATATGGTGGTTTCATACAGAGAGAAAAATTAAGTTAATACTAATTACAAAAGGATAACATGAATATGAATTAAGATTGAACTGTATCGGTCAATTGTCCTTTAAAATACTAGTGATATTAGCCGTGGAGATTAGAATTTACATTAGCAATTAAGTATTTTGATTACTATAGTATTGCCTTTATCATCGTTCTTCTAAAACAAGTTGTAAGACAAGTTGTTTTGGGGTTTATAATTCGGCAACCAATACAACACTAATGAATTAACTTGATACAATGAGACTTGGTTTAAGTCAAACTGTGTTACACGTAATTCTCAACATGAATCATGTTATGCCCAACAAATGGCACCTCTTGAAAAGAATGGTATTAAATACTTAACTCTTGATAAATCAAGAATTCCTTACATGGTTCAAACCTAAGACACTACAGAGACGGCAAGTGTAATGTTCGTTGCTAGAATAAAAGATAATCCTGTCGCATTCACTATTAATGTAAATGTTGCTGCCACGAATCTTCTAAGAATGAATGAGATAAAGCAGTGTAGAGGATTTAATTTGAACATTGACTTAGATACTGCTTTTATCCTTTCTATATTAGATACGGACAAAGTCAAGTTAGAGGAGCTGCTTATGATTGTGAAGTATAAGTCTTAAAGATTGCTATCAAAGGCTAATTACATATGGTTAGCCCATTATCGTTTTATTTAGCGCACTAGTCTAATGAAAAATGGTAAAGCTATCAAACCAATCTACTTTTGATACGGCCGAAGGATTAAAACCAAATTGATATTAAGGCTACAAAGCTTGCTAGGGAGGCAACAAAGATTATGAAGTGGTGAAAGAATTTAAATTGATTACTAATTGGGAACATCATTATTTGGAGCTTACCTCACCCTCCCAAACCCCAATATCTTATCCAACCTCGTCTTCACATAGGAAAACCCTGTCACATTGGCGGCCTTATTTCCTTCAATCGTATACATGAATCCATCTTCAAAATGATGGACAATGCCGACATGACCCGAACCAGATGGCATACTTACACGCCACCAAGCCACGATATCACCCGGTTGCGGAGTAAAGTTTTCATCAGGTGAAAGAAAATGCCAGCCTTTGTCTCTAAACTGGTTATAAATATTCCTCGCACCGGCTGTGTACTTAAAAGGCATTTTTGACTTGTCGCCTTCAGCAGCCTGCAGGAAACACCAACTCACAAAAGCCGCACACCAACTGCTGCCTTCGGGTAAACCAGTAGGTTGTAAATACTTCTTTACCCATTTGCCTCTATTATTCCCGCCTATTTCACCAGCTCCTGCTTTCAACTCTTCAATAGCAAAATGCAAGGCACGTCTGCCGGTAGGGTGACCACCCAGGTCTAGCCCCGGCATGACTTTATAATTTATTTCCGCATTGGTGACTATACTGCGAGGATTTTGCAAGGCCCACATGGTAATCGCACCTACCTTTCCATCTACTTCGAGCGGTTTTCCATGTTTATCCAGGTGGGCGGCCTGAAATGTGCGAACCGCATTGTACGTGGCGGTATCAAAAACACTTGTTACGGGTATATCGAAATCCAGTTCATGCAATATTCGTTGTAGCTCATTCACTCTTGGGCCGGTGCTGCCTTTTTTTAATAATTCCATAGTCAGAAATTAATGATTTCAAAATGAAGTATTAAATATGTTGACCTGATTCAATGTAGTTTCGATTTAAGATCTTAGACAGCCACATTATACCACCCTGTAAGTGGGAAGAGGTCAATAGATAAAAAGAGTAAGGATTTACCTTTATAGTTATATATCATGGCTGGCTAAATAATTTTAAAGTGAATTTATACAGAATCCATTTTTTATCCTTGCCCACCACTCGGAGGCGGTGTAAATGTTTGTAATTGCTGCAAACTCTCAAGCACTGTACTTGCAGTATTATCAGAAATGATTCGCTTTTTCAAGCTCAGGAATTCCTCTTCATCAATAACCCCTTTCTCTTTAAGCCTGCTAATCTGGCGTAGCCGTTGCATCATGGTATCCTGCTGTTTTTCGCCAAAAAGGGTAACGGCCAATGCTTTCAGGCGTTCCATAAACTCCTGTGCACCAAATCCCGCCACGATAGCCAACGCAATGTAGGTAATCAAGCCCTGGAAACCTACCCTTTCTGAGGGAATCAGGGTAATAGAAGTGATCAGGAGACTGGCCACAAAATAGATGAAGATACCGCAAACTGCTGCTGTGAATGGACGTGTCAGGTAAGGTATATGCAGTTCCTCAGGTAGTTGATTTTCATCCCGGTAATAACCAAAAATACCCCGCAGATTACATAGGACACCACCTAATGAACCTGCGATCAACATCATTATCAGCACATCATAGAATGTTAAGGTCGCTTTCCGGATCCGTGTGTTGGAAATAGCTTTTTTGGTATCCGACTTATTTGGTTTATTCGCCTTATACGTACCTTTTGTTTGTAATTCCGATGTATCACCAGCTGTTCCTGTTTCCGATGCTGGTAAAGTTGTGATGATGGTTCGCAAAACGAGGGTATAAGTCGTATCGCTTATCCATAAGGTATCCTGTACTGTCTCCACCTTTTCATCTGCAAACACCCTGTTATTCTTGAGGTAATTTAAGTGATGCATCAATAACCAAATGGCAACAAGTGATAAGCCCATATTTAAAATAGCAATCCAAAAGGAACGAGAGCGGGGGCTCCAGGTAGGCGTTGCAGAGTTTGGGGTTGTAGAGTCAGCCATGCAGAGTAAGTATTTAGCTTCGCCCTTTCAGTCCCAGGAGGAACCGTGATTTGATGGGGAAGAAATGAAAATCTTTTTTTAAGATATGGATCAACTTCTTGAGGAGAGATACGAATATCTTAGATAGGGTCAAATTAAAATACTCTTCTTAATAAAACAAACTTTTTTATCTATATTTTTAATCTTAATATGAATGACGATCTGTTTTAAATAAAACAAACTATTGCATTGTAACATATATTTAGCCCTATCTACCGTCAGCTCCCACTTTCCATGCCCCTCATTCCAGATTTGAATCTTCCAGTCAGAATATATTGAACACAGTCCTCATCCGACAGATGAGAGTATTTACCAAACTACCGATTGAATATAGTTTTCGTGACCTACAACTGGCTCATAACCCTCTAATCTCCTAACCTCCTAATCTCCTAACCTCCTAACCTTCCCTCTCTCTCACCCCATCGAGCTATCTCATAAAAGAAGGACTGCCAACCGAAAATCATTTCCAATTGGCAGTTAAGTGCATCAGCACTCTTCCAGGGTTATGAAAGACTTTTCAATTAGTTATGTATATGCTTGATAATGGAGTTTTAAGAATTGTAGGATTTCCCAACATAATGGTTTGGTATACTGTTCACACATAATTTGGTGGTCTTTCACTATAGCTTGACAACTGACAGGGTACGCACACCAGTTGTCGTGGCGATCGATAACGTATAGGTTCCAGCCGGTAGCGATGCGATGTTTATCTCCTTTGTCCAAGCACCATCCAGCATCTTTTCAGTGCGGTATACAAGCTTACCGTTGATATCATTGAGCAGGATCAAATACCGGTCAGGGGCTTCTGCAGTGACACTGATTTTAATAAAATCAGAAGCAGGATTGGGAGATACAAGTAGATCTATCGCCAATGGCTTTGGGTCCAGCAGACTTGTAAGAGGGGAACCAATGTAATTGTAAATGAGAGTAGGGGAGAGATCTTCAGGCATTTGCCATTTTCCGGCAAATCCTGTTTCCGCATCAGCAAAGTCAATAACAAGCGTATGCGCGCTGTTGTCAATGGAGGTCCAGGAGTCTCCACGATTATAACTGATCCATGTTTCAAACAAACCAGTTGAATAGCCTGCATTGACTGAAGCGACGATCGTATTCGTACCCGGCACTGGTTCGATGTCAAAAATCCACCAGCCATTGTCGAGTGGCGTTATGTCTTCCCAGGAGATACCATTGTCTGATGATCTGTATAAGGAGGTGAGTGGATCAGAGCCATCGGGATTGTCAGACATAGAATACCCCATATAAACCGTTTTCGCATAGTCCACAGCCATTAAAAAAAACGGCATCGGTAACGGACCGTTGATCACGTTCCAGGTATTTCCGTAATCCGGCGAATGAAACACCCTTCCTACAGTGCTTTCAAACCATATTTCTGATCCTACCACCTCATAAAATCCAGCATAGGCATATTCATCAGGCAAAGAGGGAGGAATAGTATTGTTATCAACCCTTGTCCATGATTCTCCACCATCAATAGTGGTATAAATCTCAAATCCTAAACTATCAGGATCTCCCATCACAACACCTGTATTTTCATCAAAGAAATGAGCCAGGTTGATCCATCCGCCCACGTATATGGGTAGCTGTGTCCAGTTAAGACCTCCATCCGTGGTTTTCAATACTTTGTTCCCTTCAGCATAGTCGACATAGGCAATCCAGGCGACGTCCCCGTTTAATGCAGAAAGACTGGAGAAGTAACCGGGTTCTGTGTGTGGGAAAGAGATGCTTTCCCAGGTCTGTCCACTATCCGTTGTGCGCGAAAGGGTATAATTGACTTGACTGAATGAGGTAAACGAGGAGTCATATTCAAAGCCAAAGGTCCATGCATCTGTCGTGTTTGGGCATATGACATCAAAGGGTGTGGTTTTGTAGGGGAAGTTGGGGTCCTGAGTCTGCCAGGCTTGAGCGTGCATTGCATTATTGCAGATAAGGGTGACAAAGCAGAGTGTAGCGATAATAATTTTCATAATCCAGATTTTAGTTTCTTAAAGCCAATAGTGAATTCCATTTGAGTTAGTAGCATTGGTCAAAACTATCGGGGATCACAGCGGCGGGCAATACCGCAATGGGGTATTCTTTAAGTGAAGAGTGAAGAGTGAAAAGTGAAAAAAGAAAAGTGAAAAATAAAAGAGGCTGAGGCTAAGGCTGAGGCGAAGTATGATGGTTCGACTACGCTCACCAGCCGAAGAAATTAAAAATTGCATGAGCAAAAAACATGGCGCCCACGCCATGCAAATTGAATTGC
>Ga0154020_10001557_pt1 | contig 28154 bp, 11 predicted proteins | sample Klosneuvirus_201_FD_109709 | JGI IMG/M metagenome (GOLD analysis project Ga0154020, IMG submission 109709) | Active sludge microbial communities from wastewater, Klosterneuburg, Austria - Klosneuvirus_20160825_MG | ecosystem: Engineered > WWTP > Aerobic digester > Activated sludge | place...
CTTGGCTTTCGCCTTGGTGGGTAACTTGGCAACTGCCCAGATCATCCTGAACCAGACGCAGGCTCCCACCACCTTGGTTCAGAACGTGCTGATGGGTCCGGGGGTGTTCGCCAGCAACGTGACGTTCAATGGTGGCGCGGGTACCTTGGTTCCGCCTCTTAATGTGGGGCCCAGTGAGATCGGCCGGTTCAATGGTTCGAACACCAGTATTGGTATCGGCAGTGGTGTGTTCCTCTGTACGGGCGTGGCCCAAAGCCACATACCGGGGCCTAATACATCACTCCAATCGAGCGGTGGTGGGATAAGTGGGCCCCAAGGGATCCAGACCCCGGATGTAGACCTGAGCCAGTTGACCGGTTGGCCTGGTTGGCAGGTGAGTGGGGGGAGCAACATCTACAATAAGGCGATCCTGGAGTTCGACTTTGTGCCGATCAAGGATATGATCAGTGTGCGATACGTGTTCAGCTCGGAGGAGTACGAGCGCTGGGTGTGCAGCCAATACAACGACGTCTTCGGATTCCTTATCAGCGGCCCGGGCATCAGTGGCCCGTTCACGAACAATGCGATCAACATCGCCCTGATCCCGGGCTCGATGTCACGCGTGTCGATCAACACGGTGAACAGTGGGGTGATGGATGCGAACAGTGCGAACGGTCCGTGGACGGATCCCTTTGTGTATTGCAACCAAGCGGATCCGAATTGGCAGGCGAATGCACAGTATTACCGATACAATGGTGGACTTTGGCCGTATCCGCAACCCCTTCCTGATGTGGCCCAGTTGGAAGCGCCTTACAACACGGATCCCTACTACATCCAGCACAACGGGATGACGGTGGTGCTTACGGCAAGCGCTGCGGTGCAATGCGGAGGATCGTACCACATCAAGATGGGCTTGAGCAACGTTAATGACAGTTATTTCGCATCTGCTGTCTTTTTAGAAGGCGGGAGCTTCACGAGTTCGGACCGTTTCAGTTTGACGGTTGACCCGGGTCCTAACGTGGAATACACGTCCACCGACACGATCTTCACCGAGAGCAACTGCGACAGCGTATACCTGCGTTTCCACCGTTGGGGCGGATTCTATTTGGATGAGGACCTGACGATCACCACGGGTGGTACGGCCACGGCGGATGTGGACTACCTGCCTGCGTTGCCCAGCACGGTGCATTTCAACCAGCTTGATTCCAGTGTGGTGGTGGCCATTGCGGTACCCGTTGACGGGGACGGCCTGGAAGAACTGATCGTGAACATCTTGACCTGCAATGGCCTGAAGATCCAGCGGTATGATTACACGATCGATCAACGCCCACCGTTGGAGGTGGTCCTGGAGGACCAGTTGCTGACCTGCCCGGCCACGGTGACCCTGACCCCTGAGGTGACCGGCGGGTCGAACGACCCATCCATTTTGACCTACTTGTGGAACACCGGTGAGACCACTGCGAGCATCAGTGCCTACGTGGATGTTACCACGCAGTTCTGGGTTACGGTGAGCGATAGCTGTTGGGCCGCAGCGGTGACCGACAGCGCTTGGGTGACCTTGCCTGCTTACGACCCGATGGTGTTGACCGTGACCCCTGACACGGCGATCCCTTGCCTGGGCACGGCGGAGTTGGAGGTGATCGCCACGCTGGGCTCTGGCGGCTATACGTACGCTTGGAGCTTGAACGATGTGGATCAAGGCACGAGCAACACGTTGGAGGTCCCTTCCTCGATCGATCCGATCTACTACGTGGTGGATGTGACGGACCTGTGCGGTGTGGTGGCGAGCGATTCGGTGCTGGTCTCTCAAGCGCCTCCGGTGCCTTTGGTGTTGACGCTTACGCCGGACACGGCGATCGCATGCTTGGGCACAGCGGACCTTGAGGTGAGCGTTGCCGGTGGCGGTGGCGTGTTGAGCTACAGCTGGACGAACGGTTCAGGAGCTGTTGTGGGCAGCACCGCGTTGCTCAATGTGCCGGCCGCGGACTTCGAGGTATATATGGTGCAGGTGAGCGACCAATGTGGTCAGCAGGAACAAGCTATGGTGGAGGTGACCACGGGTCCCACACCTCCTTTGGTGATCGTGGCCCAAGGGGACACGGTGATGTGCGCGAACATGCCGATGGTGCTGCAGGTGTTATCGGTGAGCGGTGGCGGAGGCTCCTATAGTTATGCCTGGACGCCTCCGGGCACGGGCACCAACGGGGGCTCCACGTACGAGGTACGGGTGGAGGATGATGCCTACTTCCTGGTGACGGTGACGGACGAGTGCGGGAACAGTGCGGACACGTTGTTGGCTGCGGTGGTACTGGACCATGCTCCACTGGTGATCACGACCTCGAACGATACGATCGTCTGCCCGGGTGAGCAGGTTCCGTTGTGGGTAGAAGTGAGCGGTGGTGCAGGGAACAGCACGGTGCAGTGGCCGGGTATCGGCAGCGGCGATGCGGTGGTATGGACGGCGGGCTATCACAGTGTGGCTGCGGTGGTGAACGTAACGGACGCGTGCGGCCAAGTGGTGTCGGACACCGTTGGGTTGTCGGTGTATCCGGCCCATGCGTCGATCATAGCGAGCCAGGTGGGTGATAGCGACTGGCGCTTCCAAGCGGTGACGGATCCTTCTGGAGGGGTTGACCTGGAGTGGGACCTTGGGGATGGCACCTTGGTTACGGGCCAGACTACGGTATCCCATACGTACACGGATGTGGAAGCGCACTGGGTTTACCTGTACATGGTCACTCCAGAGGGTTGCACGGCGGTGGACAGTGTTCGCACGGTTCCCCCGAATGCGACGATCTACTTCCCGAACGCCTTCAGCCCGAACGGGGATGGGATCAATGACACCTTCGGGGGGGAAGGTGTTCTGCTGGACCGTTACGAGTTGTATGTGTTCGGCCGTTGGGGCGGGATCATCTTCCAGAGCAGCGACATCTTGGTGCGCTGGGATGGGACCATGAAGGGGGAGGAGGTGATGAACGGGGTGTACCAGTACAAGTACCTGGTCAGAGGTCTGAAGATGCCCTTGAAGCAGGGCTTTGGACATGTGGTGATCTTGAGATGAGGCTATACCATATCATAGCAGCCATCGTCATGGTAGTGGGGCCACCTGCTGCGAGCACTCTTGTTGCCCAGCAAATGAGGTGGCCCGACTTGCAGGCACATGCTGCGACACCATTCGATGAAGAATTGGTCCGCATTGACGATGAGCGCCGATCGGAGGCTGGAGAATTGGACCTCTATGCACGCTTGCTTGAGCTTCACCTCACCACCTTGGAGGATGGCACATGGACGAGTGAAGGTGCAGATGAAGTGTGTCGCTTAAGAGTGGCTTCCACCGGTGCAGAGGCCATCGAGCTTTTGATGGAAGACGTGCATGTACCACAAGGAGCGACCATTCAATTCTTTGCATTGGATGGACGTCAACTTTCTGATGCCATGGCCTTGGATGGTGCCGAGGGGATCATGGAATATTCTTCGCCCATGGTGCATGCAGATGAGGCGGTTCTTGAATATCGCCAGCCTGCGGATGCATCGTTCCAAGGACGCTTCACGATCAACGGTCTTGACCATGCCTATCGCTTCGTGGAAGATATCATGCGCGAAGAAGCGTGTCATGTGAATGTCGCATGCCATCCTGAGTCCAATGGTTGGGAAGACGTCATACGGGCCACAGTTCGCATCAGTGTGGTTACTCCGCAAGGCAATGGTTGGTGCACGGGCACCTTGGTGAACAATGTCCGCCAGGATTGTGCACCGTATATCCTTTCGGCTTTCCACTGCGGCCGCACATCCACCGCACCGCAGTTCAATCAGTACAAGTTCTATTTCAACTTCCAGTACGCCACATGCTCTGGAGGTTCATACAGCACAGCACAGTTCATGACCGGCGCTCAGCGTGTGGCGTATAGCGATGATTATGCTCCCCAATACCAAGGGGTAGGAGGCTCGGATTTCATGTTGATGCGAACGAATGCGGTCGTACCCGATGCCTACGATCCATATTGGGCCGGCTGGGATGCCACCTCCATCAGCAGTGTGACCGAAGACGGTGTTTGTATACATCATCCAACGGGTGCGCCAAAGCGGATCAGCAGCTACACGCAGACCTTGACCACCGGCCACCCCATGACATCGTCCGGGCTCCTGTCACATTACCGGGCGAAATGGGCCGCAACAACGAACGGCTTCGGGATCACTGAAGTGGGGTCGAGCGGCTCAGGCTTGTTCAAACCCCATGCGACGAACGGACCGGTGTTGATCGGCACGCTAACCGGCAGCAGCTCCGGAATGACGTGTGCAAATAATACGGGCACCAGCTACTTCGGGAAGATGAGCTACCACTGGGTCAACAACCCTAACACCGCGGCATTGAAGCTGAAGAATTGGCTGGACCCGGACGCGACAGGGACCTTGGTGCTTGCCGGCAGCGCCCATCCATGTGGCGCGGTAGCGAGTGTCACTTCCATGACCACTCCGGAGGTGCTCGGTGCGTGGCCCAACCCTGCGTCCACCATCCTTAACATTTCACACACCAGCACGGGTGTCGCGGCTGTTTCAATGACCGACGTAGCCGGGCACTTGGTGAAATACTGGCGCATCGATGCGTCCACCCGAACCCTCGACATACAAGACCTGCCCAATGGGGTCTACGCGCTCACGCTCACCACTGTCCAAAACGAAGCCCCACTAAGGACCAAGGTTGTGGTCCAGCATTGATCGTCTCTCACACGTCAGATCGAATACGCTCTCATGGATCCAAGGAATACATTGAAAAGTACCTGTCGTTCGCTCATCGGATCACTTGCTCTGCTGCTGCCCACGTGGGCCGGTGCGCAGGTCAGCTTGTATCAGTTCTCCACTTCCGTAGAGATCTATACGGAGATCACGGATGCCGATGGTGGATACTCACTTGCAACGCCGACCTGGGATCCGCCATTGTTCAATCTGCGTGCCTTTGTGGATCCCGCGATACCGAATGGGACGGTGACCATGGGAGGGTATTTGTCGCCTGCCATTGGACCAGGCTATCCCATCGGCTTCGACATGACCTACAACGGAGATGTTTTCGATCGGATCGCCATTGCACACGGGGGATGGATCAGCTTTGGAAAGTCCAGCGATGGCAACCAAGCCGTTTGGTGCTTCACCTCGGATCACCCTGCAGGTCGCCCATTGAACCACTCCTATGGCGGGCCTCCCATTCCTTACCAGCGCAATCGCGTGGCCGGTTGGGGAAGCAGCAGTTTGCAAATGCAGGATATGAGCCCCTTGGTGCCCCCGGGTCCTGTATCCTCCCTTCGTGTTGCTACCATCGGAACTGCACCGAACCGCGTTTGCGTCATTCAGTGGAAGGATTTCCGCAGCAATTATAGCGTGGACAACTACCGCATCAATTTTCAGATCCGCTTGTATGAGAGCACCAACGCTGTGGATGTCCGCTTTGGACCCGTGGAATTTGGTTATTCGGGCGCTGCTGCGCAGATCGGATTGGGCGGACGCACCAACGAAGATTTCAGTAACCGGGTAGTGGTTTACGGGGAGCCTGCGTTCCTGTACGACTGGAATAATACGACCGCTGGTACGATCAATACAGAGTACATGATCGCTTCGCCAACGGAGCCAGGCCAACCGAATGGCTCTGGTGTGGTCCCGGTCCTCGGGCGCACGTATCGTTGGAACCCAGCAGCCTGCGCCCCACCGGCGTGGCCGTTGGAGCTCTTGAGCAACGGGTTGGGTTATTTTGAAATGCAATGGCCGGGATTGCCGGATGCCGTTGCGTATGACTATGTGGTCACCACCAGCCCTGATCCTGCAGCACCTTCGCCCGCAGCCGAAGGCACTTTGGAAGAACCTTATTTGCTCGTTGAAGGTCTTGATACGATGACCACATACTATGTGTATGTGCGCACGGTGTGTGCCGATGGTCCCGGCATTTGGGGCAACCCCACCGAGTTCCGGAGCGCTGGCGGAGCCATTCTTGTCTGTGGTGAACCTCCCTTGGTGCAGTACCACTGTTATCCACCGCTTCAAAAGACCACGTGGTATTACTCCACCTCCGATGGGTTCTCGCCCATTCGGGTCAACTTCACGGGTGGTGCGTTCACTTCAGACGCACGGTTCCGTGTGTATGATGGCGCGGATACCACCGCTGCCGTTCTCTGGGATTCGTCCGTGGATGGAGCATTGCCGGGTAGGTCGTTCACCACCACGGGGGCGAGCTTGACCTTGAAGATGATCGGTCACCCGACGGCCGGTTGCAGCAATGTGGAGTTCCTGCTCCCGATCCAGTGGACCCTTGGATGCAAGGATTGCACGGACCCATTGGTGAACTTCGCGCTCGGTGATGTGGATTGCGCTGCACAGCAATATTTCGTTGATGTGAACGTGTTCTCGATGGGTTCGGCCGTTGAACTTTCACTCCAGAACGATGTTGGTGTCCCGCCTGTCACGGTCAATGCCACCGGTATCCATTCCGTAGGACCGTTCACGGCAGGGTTGCCGGTCATCATCACAGCATCCAACCCATTGAACACCTTGTGCAATGTGGTGGCATCCCCGTTCGTGAATGATCCTTGCCCCATCTTGGACTGCGGACCTACGTGGTACGACATATGCTTGGGCGAAGACGAGGTGCGTACTTGGCTCTTCCAGGGTGATGGGCAGCCGGTGGGTGTCCGATTCCTGCCCGGTAGCATGGGCTTTGATGCACAGATCAATTCCTTCAACGGACCGGACGACCTATCACCACAATTGGCCATGATCGGAGGGACCACGAACAACGAGATCCGTCGCAGTGCGAATGCCGGGAATGCACTGTTGGTGCAGTATGCGGCGAGCACCTATCCTGACTATTCCTGTGTGCTGGGCAATACCCTTCCGTTGAAATTCGTGGTCGGTTGCATCGGCACGTGTGAACAGCCGAACGCAACCTTCACTTATGCGGACTGCATTGAAGCGGCCACATTCAATATCGTTGTGAACGTGACTTCCTTGGGATCCGGAGGACCCGTCGTCATTGATAACGACGGTGGCGCGCCAGTGGTCGCAGTTCCAGCCATCGGGCAGTATACCGTTGGTCCTTTCGCATCCGGAAGCACGGTCCGCATCCATGTTAAAGGGGCCAATGATCTGTGTACCTGGAGTTCTTCTTTGATGTCGCGCAGCTGTGCCGGTGTTTCCGTGGAGGAATTGAAAGCCGGCGAACCGATCAAGATCTACCCCAATCCGAACGACGGGAATTTCCGCGTTACTCTTCCCACTACATTCTCCAGCCGTTCGACCTTGCTGGTAGTGGACATCACCGGGCGGGTGTGCGACCAAAGGAAATTGAACGGGATCAGCGAAGTGGCGCTCGATCTGACCCATTTGCCAAGTGGCCTCTACACGTTGGTCCTGCAAGGGGAGGTACAACAAGCTTCCGACAAGATCAGCATTCAACATTAACATAACCCGAAACGGCTTCCTCGGATGCCTCACTAATTTCCTTTACATTCTCAAGAAACCGACCAATCACATGAACAAGATCAATACATCGATCGTCATTAGCGGCCTTCTTTGGCTTGCAACGATGGGACCCGAAGCTAAGGCTCAGGTGAGCCTTTACAACTATTCGGAATCCGTTGAAGCGTATACCAACATTACCGAAACGGATGGTGGTTTCTCCATGGGAACACCAGCCTATTTTCCGCCCTACCATAACCTGCGGGCTTTTGTGGACCCGAACATTCCAGATGGTTACGTAACCAATGGCGGGTACTTAAGCCCTGCCATCGGACCCGGCTATCCTATCGGGTTCAACTTCACTTACAATGGTGATGTCTTCGATCGTCTCGGCATTGCACACGGTGGCTGGGTAAGCTTCGGAAAGTCCAGTGATGGTAACCAAGCTGTTTGGTGCTTTACTTCTGATCATCCGGCTGGTCGTCCGCTCTACCATTCTTACGGTGGGCCACCCATCCCATATCAGCGTAACCGCATCGCCGCCTTTGGAACCTCTTCGCTCCGGATGATGGATCTGTCCCCGCAGATGCCTCCCGGACCTGTTTCCTCCCTCCGGATCGCCACCATTGGAACAGCCCCGAACCGGGTCTGCGTGATCCAATGGAAGGATTTCCGGAACAGCTACGATAACCCGGCCCTCACAGTGCTCAATTTCCAGATCCGCTTGTATGAGACCACCAATGTGGTCGAAGTACGTTTCGGACCAACAGTTTGGAAGGATATCGGCGGCAGTGCCCAGGTCGGCCTTGGTGGTCGTACCAACGAGGACTTCAACAGCCGCATGACGGTTTTTGAGGAGCCTGCCTTCCTGTATGATTGGAACTACACTGTAGCTGGACTAACGAACGAAGATGCCTGCACCGCTGTGAGCGAGCAGCCTGGCGCACCGAACGGTTCGGGCATTAAACCGGAGGAAGGACGCACGTTCCGCTGGACGCCTCCTGCATGCCCTGCACCCGCATGGCCTGCAACCGTTTCTTCGCTTTCTTTCGATGGCGCACTTGTGTCCTGGCCTTCTACGGGTTCTACATCCTATGACTATTTCGTTTCGAGCGTGAACGACATCACGGGTCCTGAAGCAGGTTCCGGTACGGTATCCGAGACGGAAGTGTACGTGGAAGGTTTGGAGGCCATGACGACCTACTACATCTTCGTTCGCAGTTACTGTAATGGTGTGCCGGGTGATTGGGGTCTTGGTACACCCTTCACCACACATGGAGGTGGCTACTTGGCTTGTCCAGGAACACCGATCGAGTCCACGATCTGTTCAGAACAATACTCCACCTACTACTGGTCCTATGTCTCCGATGATGGATTCTCACCGGTGAAGATCGACTTCTTGGGAGGCTATATCGGCACCGCTGGTAGCGAATCCTTCGCGATATGGAATGGCAATTCGGCCACTGGTCCAGCGGCCTTTGCACCCCCATCCGGCGACTTGGCCCAACAGACGTTCACTTCGACAGGTCCGCAGATCTTTATTCGTTTAATAACGGATGCTGGTGCATGTACCGCACAGCCTTGGTACCTTCCGCTGCATTGGCGCGTAGGCTGCAAGAACTGCAGCGACCCCTTGGCCACATTCAACATCGTGGACCTTGATTGCGCTGCCAATGAATACTCTGTAGAGGTGAACTTGTTCAGTCTTGGCTCTGCGACGACATTGATCTTGCAGAACACTCAGGGTATCCCGACCACAGAGTTTACGACCACGGGGCTCCATACCGTTGGACCCTTCACAGCCGGAGAGTCGGTCGTGGTGACCTTGGAGAACTCTGAGAACCCAAGCTGCTACAACGCCAGCACCACAATGCTCAACGCACCTTGCGCCGTCACGGATTGCGGCCCAACGGAATACACGCTGTGCTACGGCGATAATGACGTGATCCAACGCGCATACCAAGCTGTCGGTACCCAGGAGATCGGCATCCGGTTCTTGGCAGGTACAATGGGATTAGGTGACATAGGTCGGATCTACAATGGTATCGATCCGGACGTAGCCACTTCGGTGCCCCTGCAACCTTCCTTGAATAACCTGTACACCTCCGGTACTCCTTCCACGGACCATTCACTCGTTATGGAATTGGTTTCGGACAACTCGCATAGCTGTCTGGATGAGGATCCACTTTATGGAACGTCTGAGCCATGGCGTTACGTGGTGGCTTGTTATGATGGCTGCACACAGCCCAGCGCCACATTCGCAAGCACTTGCCTAAGCCAGACACAATACCAGGTCGTGGTCACCATTTCCGAATTGGGAAATACAGGTACGGTCTCCATCACCAACAACGGCGGTGCTCCCACAGTAACAGCAACTGCATTGGGTGCCTATACCGTAGGACCGTTCACCGCAGGCACGGCCGCGACCATAGAGGTCAATGGCGCCAATGTGCTTTGCACCTGGACCTCACCTTTGCAGAACCCCGATTGCAGTGAGGTTGGGATCACGGAATACGAAGCTGGTCAGATGTCGCTTTTCCCGAACCCCACCACGGGCATTTTCCGGGTGGAACTTCCTTCGGATATGACAGGCCGTACGGAACTGATCGTACTCGATGTGACCGGTCGTATGGTAACACAGCAAGTGACAAATACCTCCAATGGCATCACAATGGATCTGGGGCATCTGCCCAATGGTCTCTATACCGTGATCGCACAAGGAGGCAGCAAGCGCAAGACAGCGAAGTTCAGTATCCAACATTGATCACAAGCTCTTTCTACAGGCGAGCGGCCATTCTACATTGGCCGCTCCGCCTGTTGGGAGCAGCTGGTCACCAGAAAATCGATCTCATCCATGGTTGTAAAGAACCGGACCGCACCTTCTGTAGCTCTGCTAATGGCTTTGGTCACTGGCATCGCAACACAGGCGCAAGTGTCCTCCTATACGTTCACGCAGGAAGTAGGTACATGGCAGCCTATCGCAGGCAATGGCACCCCATTGGGTATGCCGGGCCTTCAGCCACCCTTCACCTTCGACGATAATTCATTCGTGACCCAAGGAGAGAGTCTCCCCTTGGGCAGCGCGACCACCGGTAATGGTTGGCCCATCGGTTTCACGTTCAACTTCAACGGCCAGCCTTACGATCGTGTGGGGTTGAGCATGGAGGGTTGGCTCGCTTTTGGCAAGTCCAGTGATGGCATCAACGCCGTCTACGTGCCTTTAGGCAGCACGGCATATGCTCCGCTCAGTTCGCAGGTCCCTGCAGAGATCGATCCTTCCAAACGGAACCGTGTGGCGGCATTCTCCATGGACCTAGCGGCAATGGGCAATGGTGGAACATGGCCGATACAGATCCGGACGACAGGCATTGCACCGAACCGCACATTCACCGCGGAATGGAACGTGTTGCGCTCCGGAGGTTCCAGTCTCCTGAGTTTCCAAATACGCCTTAACGAAGGCGCTGGCGACCCGGCCGCACAAACTGTGCAGGTCGTTTATGGCGGAATGACACAGTCCTCCGCACTGAATGGGCAGGTGGGCTTGGGCGGTATCGATCCGTCCGATTTCAACAACAGGACCGTTTCCGCCAGTCCGTTCGATTGGACGCAAAGCCAAGCGGGAAGCACCAATACGGCAACCTGTCGACCTCCTTCCCTGGCGGCCAACCTGCCACAAGGACTTACGTTCACATGGGCACCTACAGCCTGCAGGGTCAACGGCATAACTGTTACGAACCTGCTGAACTCAGGCACCAGCATCTCCGGGTTGTTGTCTTGGTCCGCTGTGGCCGGGGCGAGCAGCTACGACTACATCGTTACCACGGGTAGCCCTACGGATCCCGTGGTGCTGAGTGGAAGTGGTCTTACAGCAACGAGCGCGCTGCTCAACGGTCTTCCTGCCGGCGGTTCATTCTTCGTTTATGTGAAAGCCGATTGCGGCGCGGGTGATGCAGGATGGGGTAGTGGTTTCCCGTTCACTACGGAGGGGATAGTTCAAGTGGTATGCGGCCAAGCACCGGTCCAATCAACCTATTGCTATTCCGATCTGGAGGAGCGTCTCTGGTACTACACGGGAACCGGCACATCGCCGTTGCGGTTGATCATCCACGCGGGCGATGTTTCTTACGGAGACCTGCTCGTCGTGTACGATGGACCTACCGATCAGTCGCCTGTGCTGTATACTTCTGCCAGTGGCGCTATCGTTGGTCAGATCGTCAATTCCTCTGGCCCCCAACTCACCATGAAACTGGTGGCCGATGAATCCGGCTCCTGTGCTGTGCAAGAATTCATTGCCCAATTGGAATGGGAAGTGGGATGCGTTGATTGCAACCCTGTGCTTGCCAACTATCAGGTGATCGACGATTGCGCCCAAGGACGATTCACGGTGAGCGTACAGATCTTCAACATGGGTTCTGCTTCTTCGGTGTCCATCACCAACGATGCCGGTGCTCCAGTGGTGGTGGCCAACGGTGCTGGGCAATACACGGTTGGGCCGTTCACCAACGGCACGCCTGTGTTCGTTACGGCAGAGAATACGGCCAACGCCTATTGCAGTGCTATTTCCACGTCATTGATCAACGGCACCTGCCCGGTCATCGGTTGTGGCCCTGATACATATACCTACTGCTACGAGGACAACGATATGCGGCAATGGGCCTATACCGGTGCATTGCCCGGGGACCGCATCGGTATCCGTTTCGTTTCCGGGAGTTTGGCCGCAGGTGATGTGATCAACGTCTACGATGGCTTGGACGAATTCTCAAGTCCCGTGCTTGGTGTGATCAGTGCTGGTGACCTCACCGCAGAACTGTTCACTTCCTCGACAACCAGCAACACCATCATGTTCCAGCTGTTGGCGAACACCTCAGGTAGTTGCGCCACGGGCAATGCCCAACCGCTCAACTACATCGTGAGTTGTTATGACGGATGTACCGCACCCGTGGCTGATTTCAGCGTGGTGTATGATTGCGTCGGCGGACAGTTCAATGTGGTGGTCGCACTCGGTTCATTGGGCACTGCGAGCCAAGTGGTGATCTCCAACAACGGCGGGGTGGCAGCGACCACCGCGAGCGGCCCAGGCCAATACACCGTCGGTCCGTTCTCCAACGGTACTGATGTGGTGGTCACCGTGGAAGGAGCAAGCCTCCTTTGTTCACTCAACTCGAATACGCTTACGGACGACTGCGTTGTGGGGATCGAAGAGATCGCACCAAGTCGACTAAGGATATATCCGGATCCCGGAGAGGGAGTCTTCAATCTTGAACTGCCTAGTGGTTTTGGGGGCGGGTACGAGATCGAAGTGCTTGATCTCGCAGGGCGCCGGGTGCAGTTGGTCCGTTCGAACGGCCATGGGGGACTGGGAATCTCCTTGGATCTGACGGGCGTGCCGACGGGCAGTTATGTGATCGTTCTTCGTGATCTGCAACGTGTCATGTGTGGCACAGTGCGGGTGGTCCGTTGAGCGAAGTCTCCTCTCACTGCCTCATAAGAAGCCGCCTCTCTCGGGCGGCTTCTTCTTTGGTGGCAAATGATCGCAGCGGGTTGTTTGAAAAGGATCCGCATCCATCATGCAGTGGTTGTTGGCGATCCAAGCGGACCGTGCAGAGAAGGATCACCTATGGATCGGTTCCGTCGGATCGTCTTGCATGCGATGCATTCCATCACCCCAAGAAAGAGCCCTTCTTGGAACGGAAGTACAAGGTCTTTCTTAGGTCCAAGAACGTGGCATGCGGTGATCGTGAACGACAGGAATTCCTGTGGACTTTCACCTGCACCTTTTTCTCTACGGAGTGGGCGTTTGATCAGGAGATCAGCCCATTTACAACTGCGTGAACGAAACACGTTCGGTGTATGATCTAGAAATGAACGCAACGTCTCGTTGTGGGCCCGCCGGCAATGCATCCAAGTGGAGCGGTGATCGGAGAAGTCGTGAACCCTTCACTACGTAGTGGGTCCTGAATGGATACCACCACGCAACGCGGCTTATGGCATAAATGCGGATCCGGAACCGATGGTCGCTCGCACTTACTGCTTCATGAACCTCGAACTACCGATGAACCGTTCCTTCTCATCCATCAGGTTCAGGACATACATGCCTGAAGAAAGCATGTCCACGTTCAGCGTTACCGGAGACGTTCTGTTGGCAGCAATGAAGTTGCTGGACACCAAGCGACCCATGCCATCGAAGATGCGGTAGGACATTGCACCATCCTTGTCATCCGAGGATACGGAGAGGTGGAGTATGTCATTCACCGGGTTCGGGTACACGAGTACAGGGCCTTGTTCTCTACCGAACATGGCCACCACCACATTGCTCAAAGTGGAACTGCCGTCCAGATCGTACAAACGGAGCCGGTAGTAGTTCAACCCCGTAAAAGGTTCTTCGTCAACAAAGGAGTAATCACGCAGCTGGATCGAATGGCCGGCGGCAGCGACCGAACCAATGGGCTGGAAAACCTCGCCATCCTGACTACGTTCCACCAAGAAACGAGAGCTGTTCTTTTCGCTCCCGGTGGCCCATTCCAATAACACCGCATCTTGCAAGGTTTCCGCCTGCAGGTACAAGAGTTCCATCGGCAGGATCAGCGGTGTGCAGTTGAGCATGGTGGTGCTCGTTACCCCACTTGCATTGGTGGTAAGCGTCCAGCGCATTTGGTATTGCACGTTCTGCGGAGTGCCGGCTCCGCGTACCAAGGCGACCAAGTAGACATGGTCTTGGATCACCGGCAGTGGCGACAACCAACCCCAGCCTGCATTGCCTTCGTTGTACACGCCCTCGAGGCCTGGCTGCAGGCCGGTGGAGTTGAAGCGGCGTGCGCTCGAACAACGCACCGGTGGTCCATTCGGCGCGCAGATGGCACCCGAAATGTTCGGTAGCGAAGGCGTGTAGTTCACCAATCCTGCATCCCAAATGGCGAAGTCCAGATCGGACGTGGCTGCGTTGGTATTGGCATCGAACCAAAAGGCCACAGTACCATCCTCTATGGGTCGGAAGATCAGCCACGCGATGCCCGCATCCTCATCTGAACTCAGGCAGCCCATGTTCGTCCCATTCAAGTCGAAGGTGTTACCCTGAGGAAGGCTGCCCAAAAGGCCGCCGAATTCCGTGTTCGGAGTACACACCGTCTCGGCACCCAAGCAATCACTTGTTGGACGCGGGATCGGAGCGCAGGCACTGGGGATGGTATAGGTGATCACAGGGCCCGGTGTAGGACCTACTACCGCAATGCCGCCGTGATAGGACCAGAGACGGGCCGTATCCCCTAGTTGATAAAAAGTGCGCCAGTGTTCACCCACGTCCTGGTTGAAGTACTGGACCGTAAGGGTGGCCCCCGCAGGGACCGGCAACAGCCAGATCTGGCTTGCATCACCACCGGTGGGCGTGATCATGTCGATCGGTGGCCCGCCATTTATTTGGGCCTGTACGCCTTGATAAGTGGTTGCGATAGGTGTTCTAATGGCCAGTAGATCGATGACGTAGAAGCAGCTACCCGCAGGAGGTATGGGTTCGCGAATGCACATGGTGAATTGTCCGGAGGCGGCGCTGGCATCTTCTGCCCACGCCCTCACGTAATACGTTTGGCCGGGGACCAAGCCTGTGCGGATGATCGCTGCCCCAACCCCTAGACCTTGCCTATCGTCACATTCCATCAACGTGAATCGGCCGTTGCAACCATGGCCTCCCGTGGTATACAACGCGATGGCCGGGTTGGCGGGAAAGGACACGCCGTAGGGAGAGGCTTCGATATGGACCGTGCCGCTTGCCGGTGCAACAAAAGAGTACCATACATCACGGCTGTTGCCATCGAACCCGCCGCAACCCGGTGCAGGTATGCCGGGCGTATTGCATGCGTCCGTGTTCGAGGTAAGCGGCGTGGTGCCCACCGGGCAGCTACCAGTGAATGTGAGCGGGGTGGCACCACAAGGGAGGTTATTGCTTGGCGGAGCACCCGTTACTGGCCCTGCGGTATACTTGATCCGCACTTTGCCATAGCGTTGCGTGTAATTCTGCGCAAGAAGGATGGAGTGGATCCGCAAGTAAAGCGTGGTGCCCGGCGCAAGACACGAGACCGCGAGGTTGGCTGTCGTAGGCGCCACTGCACCCAGCATACCGGAAAAGTTTCCCACTTGCCGATAGGTGGCCGGGTCCGCGCAATTGGATGCCGTGTAAGCGGACACCCCAATGTAGTTGGCGTGCTGGGGTGATGGGGCGCCGCGATAGATAAAGGCACCGACCGTGCCACTGGCAGGTACGGTCAATTTCAACCAAAGGTCACCGCCCACATAATTCCCCTGTTCAGCGAAGAGCCAAGGTGTCTCGTTGTTCGCGAATACATAGTCCACACTGTAATACGTATTCGCCACCATCGGTGTACCTGGGCAGGGTGTCTCTTCCGCACCACGGTAGACCATGGTGGCATCCGCCTGGCCTTGTACACACAGTTTGAAGGTCCCGCTGCTGGACCTGTCCGATTGGTTCCAGACGCGCACGAAGAGCTTGTTGCCCGGCGTGTAGCTGGCAGCCTCCAGCGTTGGATGGGTTTGGGAAAGGGTCACAGAACTCCCTCCGAACGCACATTCCAGCAAGCGGAACGGACCGGCGGCAGAAGGTGCTTCATAGATGGCCATGGCACCATCCGTGAGCGTGTTGCCCAATAGCGTTACACGGAAACGATGCGGCGTTGCCGGTGGGTCGATGCGGAACCAAGCATCATTGGCAGCAGCGGCTGCTGCAGGCGGAGGTGTGAAGAAGTTGCCGCATCCTGGTAGCCCACCGGCCGCGCTGCTCGTGGCTGCACCCACTGGTGCCAAGGCAAGGGAGAAATCCCCGGAGCTGGGGTTCAGTGATCCCGTCGTGCACGCTGTGGTGAGCACGTTCAAATTCCCCGCATTCGTAGTATAGGTCAACGTACTTTGGGTGGCGGCATCCGCTGGATCATCGCTGATCTGCGGCTGCGCACTACTAGGCATGCTCACGGATAGCAGCAGCACAACAAATGCCGCATGTTTCAGTAAGCTCAACATGCGCACCATCCTACTGCGCCAATGTTTAGCGCATGCGTGCAGGGTGGGCGGTCCGGAAGATGATGGACCGCACTCCTGTTGAGGGAAGGCGTACAAGTCTGGGTTATGTGAGATCATGTGAGAGCTTTAGGTCGTATCCGCGTGAGAGTGCAGATACGTGAGAGAACCAAGGACAAGTTTACCAATAATATGGAGTTGAAAAACAGCAGCCCCGAATTTTGTGGGATCCAACGTGGATCAGCTAGTAGACGACGTGGATGTCGACGAGAGTTGCCTCCGGTGCAATGGTCAGGCCATCGGTGTGGTGCCAAGACAAGATGAAAGCCATCACGACACACGTACATGATGTCTGATGCCACTGATCTTTCATACCATCAGACCAAAATTCTGAGCGGGTCGTTGCGCCGTGCATGACGCAACAAGGAAGAGCCTTCTCGCACACGTTGGTGAAAATAAAGTTCCGTAAACTTGGTTTTCCCGGTAAAATGCGCTAACGTTGACGGATCTTTCTCTCCGATCACAAGAACAAGCTTATCAGTCACTCTCACTATCACTCTCACTTCTCAACCCCCCTGCTCCGGCACGATCAGTGCCCAACCTATTTGATGTGAACGAACAGGTAGCTGATGCAGATCAGCAACCTCTCGTTGTATGAGCATAGTCGTTCTGCTCATACGCACCCTGCTCCAGTCGGTCCGGCTTTCTCGCCGGCCTTCATGTTCCTTTACTCATCTCTCAATCCCTCTCAACCAAATCCCTTCTTGAACATGCGACTTAACAAGACACTTTCCACATTAACACGGCGACTGCGAGGTCGTTCGTTGCTACTCGGGCTGGCTGCGCTGGCTTGGGGTGGTACGGCCAAGGCACAGTACTGTGCTTCGCAAGCCAATTCGACCTACGCACTCTGCCGAGTGGATTTTGCCGACATGACATCTGCTCCTTCATCCGGCGCAGGCTACCTCGATAATACGGCTTTGGTCGCTAGCGTTGCTGCTGGAAATGGCTACACTCTAAGCGTGAGCTCGGCTACCAATTATGGCTGGTATATTTCCGCCTTCTTCGACTGGGATAACAATGGCACCTTCGAAACCAAAGTGAACGTGGGTGTAGCAGGCACGTGCCCGGGAGCTCCGTTGACCGGTACGATCAATGTTCCTGGCAGTGCTGTGAATGGTACTTCCCGGATGAGGATCATGGTCGAATATCAGGGCTTCACAACCATCACCGACGGGTGCGGGAACACCACCTATGGCCAGACCATCGACTATTCGGTGCTGGTAGGCCCGCCGCCCACTTGTTTGGCTCCTACTCTTCCCGTGGTGAGCAACATTACCACAAGCACAGCTGATCTGGCTTGGACAGCAAGTACCTCCGGTCCTTCCAGTGGTTATCAATGGGAAGTACGTGCCAGCGGCAATCCCGGTGATCCTTCACCGGCTGCTTCAGGCACTGCGGCCGGTACAACAGCCTCCGCCAGCGGATTGACCGGCGGCATCGCAACCTACAAACTCTATGTACGTGCTGATTGCGGCGGTGGAGATCTGAGCTCTTGGAAAGCGTCTGCCGCTTTCGAGACCGCAACAAGTCTTTCTTGCGGTACCACGTGGGTGAGCCCCAATGCTGCGAACGACCTGACCGATGTGCGCTTCGTTAAGACTTGGACCATTTGCCCCGGCACCTCCGGTGAAGTGGCCACCTTGGATTTCACCACGTGGAACGGTCTTAACTGGAACGTTCCCCAGAAGTCTGGCATTTTCATTTACAATGGCGATAACACCTCTGCACCACAGATCATGGGACCTGGTGCCGCTTATTCCGAGACCGGTTGGTCGATCCCTGCCGGAGGCTGGACCTCTGCTAATACCACCAATAAGCCGCCGATCACCACCTCCACTGCGGTCAATGGTTGCCTGACGGTGAAGGTTTACAGCTTCGGCATTTGGACCGGTGGCATGGGTTGGAGCGCCAACGTTACCTGCGCACCGCCGCCTACTTGCTTCCCTCCCACAGCGATCTCCGTGGTGAGCACGAACCCTGACGGAGGTGTGTTCTCCTTTACCGGAACCTCCTCTACCTATGGGTACAAAGTGGTGACCGCCGGTAGCCCTTCCAGCGCTGCGGCCATTGTAAGCGATGAAAACGCAAGCCCCCCCTCCGTACAGATCAGCGGCTTGACCGCAGGTACGCCCTACACAGCCTACTTCCGTGGCGACTGCGGTGGTGGTGACCTCAGCGCATGGAGCCCGGTTGGCACCAACTTCCGCACCGTGGCTGGTTGCGATGGTCCTGTCGACCTCTTCAGTTCCTCCGCTTACGCTGCATATACACCCATTCCCACAGGAGGGCGTGATAGTGTTGTGGTCATCTGCCCGGACAATGCTGGGGATGTGGTCACCATCAACATGACCAAGTTCTCCTTCGGCCAAGGTGGTAATGGTGTTGTTGGAGTGTCCATCCACAACGGGAACAGCATTGCGGCGCCGATCTTCAGCTCGGGCTTGCCAGCAAAGACATACATTTCCAGTACGTTGCCAGCCGGTGCCTACTGGGGTGACACGTACCGTGTACCCGGGACGGGTGTGCTCCCAGGGCCATTTACGAGCAGCGCGGCCAACGGCTGCTTGACCGTGCACTTCCAGGCCTTTTCGTCCAGTACTTATGATGAGGGGATGACTTCCTACATCACCTGTGCACCTGCACCTGCCTGCTCCACGCCGAACAACGTGACCTTCTCCAACATTGGTGGCAGCTCTGCTACGGTGACCTGGGGCAACACGACCCAGGGCTGCATCGTTGAGTACGGCCCAGTGGGCTTTACTCCCGGAACAGGCGCCACGGCGGGTACCAACGGCATCATCGCTACCAGCAATGGCACATCGCCATATTCTCTGACAGGCCTGAGTGCTACCACGTCGTACAAAGTGTACGTGCGTCAGGTGTGCAGCGGCCCTTCCTACAGCGTGAACAGCTTCAATGCCAGCTTCAGCACCAGCTTGGATTGCAGTGTGGCCACGGCATTGAGCTGTGCTACAATGGTGACCGCTACCTTTACGGGTAGCACAGGGTCCGCAGCCTACAATGGCTCACAATTCAGCCAAGCCACCACTTGTTTCCCAGGTTATACCGGATTGAACGGTGAAGAATTCATTTACCGCTTCACCGCGCCTATCTCCGGCACCTACCAGTTGAGCTTCGAACGCACTTCGGGTACCGGTGACGAGTTCTTCCTCACCACCCCGGTGGCGAATGGTTGTGCGGCCTCGGCCTTCACCTGTATCGGTGGTAGCTACTACATACAAGAGCAGACCTATGCCACCAGCCACGCCACGGGTGCGTATACGTTCACCTTGGCTGCTGGTGATCACTATATCCTGATGAAGGGCAGCCAGTCAGCGAAAACAGTGAACTTCAGGGTACTGTGCCCTGGCTTGCCTGCCTGTGTGACAGCGCCCACTTTCCCAGCGAACGGAACCACATTGGCGGTGAACTCCACCCCGATCGCGTTCAGCTGGCCTGCTGCCTTCGGTGCAACCGGCTATGATTTCTACTTCAATGGCTCGCTGTTGGTATCCAACTACCCCGGCACCAGCATCAGCGACCCCAGCTACACCTCGGCTGCAGTAGCTGGGCTGGTAGGCTTGGGAAATCCTGTCAGTTGGCACGTTGTGCCTAGGAACACTACCTACGGCGTGGCAACTTGCCCCACCGAGTGGACCTTCAGGACGGGTGGCAACGGCGCAGCCAATGCCATTCCTTTGACCGAAGGCGTGGCATACAGCGGCAATAGGAACTTGGCCAACGGGTACACCAACGCGAATACCACCTACAATGGTCGGGATTCATGGTACAAGTTCACTGCAAGTGCCTGTGCCGACAGTGCCAGGATCAACATCTGCTTGGCCGTTGGTGTCAACGCCGTCGCTTTGTCAGTGGTCAGGGTATCGGACGCTGTGGTCGTGTTCCCGCCTACCGGTTATAACACGCCCACTACCCCCTACTACCAGGCCGTTGCTTCCGGAGCATGTTTCAAGTTCCAGTATTACAACTACGATATCTCGAATTGGGTTTTACAAACACCCATTTTCCCCGTAGTACCTGGTGAGACCTACCGCGTGATCGTTGATGGCTATGCTACGGATTACAACTTCCAGGTGAGCTACAATGAGGTGATCGACACAACGGATACCGACGGTGATGGCTTGGCTGACTGCGTTGATAACTGCCCTGAGACCCCAGGTGAGGAGGGCGATCCTTGCGAAGTTGGACCGCTGTTCACATACGGTGTGATCTCTGGCTGCGAATGTGTTGGTGTGGGTCCAATTCCATGCACAACAGACCTCGTGTTGGAGTTCCAAACCGATGCGAACCCTGGTCAAACGACATGGGAGATCCGCGAGCAAGGCACCAATTTCCTTGTAAGCAGTGGTGGACCATTGAACCCACAGAACAGCACCGAGACGAACACAACCTGTTTGCCTGACGGTTGCTTCGACCTGACCGTGTTCGATAGTGCAGGTGATGGTATGACCACAGGTGGTTACATCTTGCGCACCGATGCAGGAATGCGCATCATCGACAACGCCAACAATTTCAGCACTGGTTTCTCCAGCACAATTAGCGGTGGCCAAGGATTCTGTGTTCCGTTGAGTGACGATGAGCTCATCTTCAGCAGCTGCGACAAGATGGATTGGGTGAACTACAAATACTTGGTTGCACACTCCAACGCTGCAGTTAGCGCAGAGTGGGTGCCAAGTGGTGCGAACAGCGTGCAGGATGCGAATAGCGGATATGAGTTCTGGATCTTCGATCCGAACGGTTCATACAGCTACCGCAGGTTCCATGCGCATAATGTGAGCGATGGATTCTCGCCTGCTAGCGCAACACGCGCAGCCCGCATGAAGATCAATGGCTGGTACAACGGTACATTGACTCCCTTGATCCCACAGAACAAGGTGTTGAACGTGCGTGTGCGTGGTCGTGTGAATGGTGTGAACGGAGCGTTCGGGCCTGCTTGCCGCATGATGCTGAATGCAGCTGCTGCAGCTTGTCCGGTTACTAACCTTCAGGATGATCCAGCCAACACCAACGACTTTAGTTGTGGCGTGGTCCGCAACTTCGGTGGGAACAACAGTGGTGCGAACAAGATCGTGGCCAATCCGCCACAGTTCGTGCCCGTTGTACAAAGCAACCAGGTACGTTTCCAGTTCCGCTTCCGTTTGCCAGCCGAAGGGGTGTGCATCGTACGTCCAGTGCAGGCCAGCCCAACGCTGTACCTGAACTGGAGCGCTGCTTCTGGCCCACAATTGCAGGCCACCAAGACCTATGAGGTGGAGGTGCGTGCCAGCAAGGACCAAGGTGCAACCTGGTGCGCTGGTGGAACTACCCCAGCTTGCGACGCTACTCCCGCTACTTGGGGTAAGGCATGTAGTGTTACGATCGGCAGCGTGGTTACGCTGCAAGGTGGTAATAGCAATATGACCATCCCAAACACTGGTACCCTCAACATGTACCCGAACCCGAACAACGGAGACCAGCTGACGATCTCACTGACCGAAGTTGCACGTGACGTGCGTACCATGAGCGTGGACATCTACGACCTTACTGGAAAGCGCATCACCGCCCGCACCATTGCGGTGCAGGATGGTTCCGTTACAACGGTACTGGACCTGAACAGCGAGATCTCCAATGGTCTTTACATGGTCAACATCACCGCAGGTGAGAAGACCTATACCGAGCGTCTGGTGATCCAGCATTGATCCGGAAGAACATTTCAATGGGCAGCCCCCGTTCCTTTTTGGAGCGGGGGTTGTTCGTTTTGGTGGTTGCCAGGTTCAGTCAGATGAGGTCGTATCTTCCTGTGCCGTGATAGTCGCTTCTGTTCCGGGTTGGGTGTTGGATATTCCGCTTGGACCTTGTCCATTTGGAATTGGAAGTGGATCACACCCTTTCACTTTGCCAGTCGTTCTCTTGCGCGTTCCGCGTAAAATCCACCATCGGTTGCTATACTTTGAAGAACTTCTTGGGCTTCATCCTGCTTCCCACTTCGTTCCATGGCCAATGCACGATACCACACCGCTTCCTCATCAAAAGCGGAGATCGGATGTGTAGCCGCGCGCTCTAGAAATTTCTCTGCTTTGGTATACATGCCCAGATTGTAGCAGCACAGGCCAGCGTAGAATAAAGCGTTCACATCGTTGGGGTATTGGTCCAATAGAAAGCGCAGTTCGTCCAAACAACCACGATGGTCGTTGCTGGAGAATTTTGCCATGGCGATCTCCATGAACGGGGTGTATCGTAGAAAGCGTTGTTGTTCCGTACGGTGCTCACGTGCGGCTTCATCAGGGAGGTCGGCGTTCAGGTGCTCAGGGCCATCGGCAAGGATCGGGTCGGTCGTGTATAGTTCACGTGGGTCCACCAATTTGAGGTCGTGCAAGTACATCAGTTGCAGGGAATGTTTCTTTGTGTTCGATCGATCAGGTACAGTTCTAGGTCGCACGCTGTCCAACGCAGGTGTTCGGTTCTTCAAGCGATCCACGTGTTGCACTTCGCGTGCGAGCACCTCCATTCGCATTTCTTCCGCGTGTCGGTCAGTTGTGGAATGGCCGATGTGCAGGCTTTCGGGTATCTCAATGGCTGTGATCACTTCTTGATCGGTCATTTGGATCGCTTCTTCCGTTGTTGAAGGATCGCTGATCGTGGTGTCGCTCATCACCAGTGTTCCAGTGTTTTGTTGTGGTGCGGTTGAAGGTGCTGACCACCGGAGCACGCCAATGATCGCGATCACCAAGATCCCGCCGACCAAATACCATCCATATCCACCACCGTGAACCTTCGGACGCGCCTCCTCCAGTGCATCAAGTCCGACCATTGCACCGCTCATTTGCATGCCTTCTAACGCCTCGCGCACCAATGGATCGGTCTCCATATGCAGTTCCACTTCGTGGCGTGCGGCGCTGTCCGAACGGCCTTCAGCGTATGCCCGAAGTTGCTCGGACGTTAGCGGGCCGCTCGGTGCAAAAGGATGTTGCGTTGTGTTATCCATGGCGTTGGGCCGTTGATCGGGCGCGTTGCATGATGATCTTCAGATTGCGCCTTCCATTTTGCAAATGACTGCGCACTTGTTCCAAGGAGAACGCCGTTCGTTCTGTTACTTGTTGATAGCTCAACCGCTGTAGATGGAAGAGCTCGATACAGCTACGCTGGTCGGATCCAAGTTGTGCGATCGCGGTTTCAAGTTGTTGTAATGTCGCTTCGTGCAGCTCGATGTCTTCCGCATCCTCGAGCGCACCTGTTTGCAACAGTTCATTCGGTATCGTCGCTGATGGTTTGCTGTTCCTCAATGCTTGTAGGCAACGGTTCCGCATTACCATATGGATCCATGGCTTAAAGTGCTGCACCTCGTGCTTCTTCACCAATGCAGGTAAGCCGGCGAAGAGTTCAACCACTTCATCTTTGCTGCGTTCGGGGTCTTTCAAATACTTCATCCCTACACCATAGAGCAAGTGTGCGTAACGGTCCCATAGTTGACCCAACGCAACTTGGTGCCCCTTCCGAAGAAGAAGCACCAGGTCGGGATCACTGCGATCGGTTATGGCTTTGCGCCGAAGGAACATGTGTATCTATCTGACTCCTGCTTTCTCTTGCATGTAAAGGTCGTAATAGCTCTTGGTCTCAATGGCCACCACGCCACCGGTCACATCGCCGTAACGCGCTGGTAGACCTCCGGTGTATATGGTGATGCTTGCCATGGACCCCGGCGGCACCCCGCTCAGGCCGGTCGTCACCTTTACGCCATCGACGTAGTAGGCCATACTTCCCGAACGCGATCCGCGGAAGTAGAGTTCATCGCTATTGGGCGACTTGTAGATGTCCGATGACGTGCTCGCGATCATCGATACCGGGTTCTTCAGCAACGGGTTCTTTTTGAATTGACTAGCTACGATGGTCATCTTGCTTGGTTCTTCCGCATCGATCAACCGTGGCATCCATTTGTTCGCGATCACCTCGATCATAGGCAAGGTCAAGTTTGAAACGAGCTGTTGGTCATCAAGAATTGTGATCTTATCCGGGTTCACACGAATAGCAGTGGTCTCGCTGGTGATCATGCCTACGTATGAAACACGCACGGTGTAGGTTCCGGGCTTTAGGGGCTTCAGCACGAAGCGACCCTTATCGTCCGTGGTCGTACCGATCAATCCGCCGCCGCCATCGGTAACCACATTCGCCATGAAGAGCGCTGTCCCTTGGTCATCGAATACTTTTCCGTGGATCTCGCCCAAGTTCTGGGCTTGGGTTGCTGATAGGCCCAATAGTGCACCGATCAGGAGTGTAGTTGTGGTCCGCATTGTTAGTTCGTTTCCAATAGGATGCAGGAACTAGGCGGATCGCACATAAACTGATTGAGCGGTTGAAGACACTTCGACTTCGCTCAGTGCAAGAGTTGAGAGTTGAGTGCCCGCTTTGCCCAGCCCTTCAAGGGAAACAGCGAAGATCAAGTCCCGAGCAATGAATAGCCAGTAGCTAATAACCAATAGCTAGAAGCCAGCAGCAAGAGCTAAACCCAAAAGCGAAGTGCTACAGCTCCTCCGCCACCACTTCAACCACACCCGGAACTTCGTGCTTCAACAGGTTCTCGATGCCTTGTTTCAAGGTGATCATGCTACTGGGACAGCCGCTGCACGAACCACGCAATGCTACTGTCACAACGCCTTCATCGAACGACTTGAATGCGATATGGCCACCATCTCCTTCCACCGCTGGGCGGATGTATTCCTCGAGTATGTTGATGATCTTTTCGTCCGTCGAATTCTTCGGTTCTGCATGCGTGTTGGCACGCTCGTTCGCATCCGCCAACACTTGCGCGCTGGCCTCTTCATGCACCACGCGACCGTCCGTATTCAAATACTCCTGGATGTATTCTCGCAATTCCAATTGCACCAGATCCCACGTGATGGAATTGTTCTTTGTTACCGTTACGAAGTTGCTTGAGATGAAGACCGAGGTCACGAAGGGCAGGTTGAACACTTTTTCCGCCAGTGGTGATACACCTTCTGTTTCTTCCGGGGAACGGAACTCCAATAAGCGACCATCATGGATCAGCATGCGACTGCTCACAAAGCGCATTGTGGCCGGGTTCGGGGTGCTTTCGGCATAAACGGAGATGGGCGGGCGCTTTACTTCGGACATGTTGGAACCGCGAAACACCCTATGGTGAAGGCGGTCCACAAAGGTATGTCCAAGCGCTTGGTGCCTAGGATCCACGAATTCGTCCCTTGGCCGTGTGAACGGGATCACATTTGTTCGCAACTTGGAACTGGCCCTGTACTGTATCGACGGCCTATCTTTGCGGTCCAATGCGCAGGTTCCTTCAACATAACCGATGGGCAACAGCCTTGGTGGCCTGTCTCTTCGTGGTGGCCACCAGTGGAATGACCATTTCAAGGATGACCTGCTTGATCGGTGGTCATTCGGCACTTAGCATAGGCACGCCGGTGGATTGCTGTCCCGACGAAGGTCCGGACGGACCGACCATTCAGCCACAATGTTGTGTGCACGGTTCAGTGAAGGGGGAGCAACAAGAGTATATCGTACATAACGACGTTGACCTTGCCCCTGCTTTGATAGCGCTGTATGCGGCACCTCGCTTGGTGCTTTCGGAGGGCGATGCTCCCGTATTCTTTCCAGCGGACGACCTTCCGCCACCCTTGGATACCCGCGTCCGTTTGGCGGTGTTGGGTACCCAACGCATTTGATCACATTTTTCCGGCCGCTGTGCTGCGCACGGCGAAGGGGAGTTCTTGCTCCCACGTCAAGTTCCAAGGAACCGGAAAAATTGTATCATGCGAAAGAGCCTTTTTACACTCATTCTTTTACTACCCGCATCGTTGTTGTTCGGGCAAGCACCGATCACCGGAAAGGTGAACGGTGAAGGTGCCGTTGGCGGCCCGTTGCCCGGAGCCAACGTACTGTGGGCAGGTACCACCATTGGTGCGGCCACAGATACCGACGGGCAGTTCAGCGTGCCACCGCCCGATCAATGGCCCGCGCGGTTGGTGGTGACCTACGTGGGTTTCCGAAACGATACGTTGTTGCTGGCGAAGAGTCCGGACAAACCACTCCTCGTTACACTTCGGTCTTCCGTTGAATTGAATACCGTGGAAGTGGTTGAACGCGTTAGCGGCACCCAACTGAGCACGCGTAGCACGATCGCGCAGGAGATAATCGGGCAGAAGGAGTTGAAGCGTGCCGCTTGCTGCGACCTCAGCGAAAGTTTCGAGACCAATGCCACGGTGGATGTGAATTACAGCGATGCCATCTCCGGCACCAAGACGATCCGCATGCTCGGTCTCGATGGTCGATATGCGCAGATCAGCTTGGAGAATTTGCCCTTCATCCGGGGGCTGTCTTCGTCCTATGGCCTTACGCTGGTGCCCGGTACGTGGATCCAGGACATTAACCTGAGTAAAGGGTTGGGCACGGCGGTGAACGGCCCCAACGCGATGACCGGACAGATCGACCTTTGCCTCCGTGATCCACTTTCCGAAGGTCCCTTTTTCTTGAACCTCTACGGCAATTCACAAGGTCGAACAGAGGCCAACGTGCACACTGCTCAATCAACCGGGAAGAACAGTGGCAATATCATCATGTTGCACGGCAATCTCTTTCAACAGGAGATGGACCAGAACAAGGACGGTTTCATGGATCAGCCGCTCACCAAACGGTTCAATGTGATGGATCGCTGGATGCGACGGACCGAACGCGGCATGACGCAGATCGGGGTGCGCTACGTTACGGATGATCGTCAAGGTGGACAGACCGCACGGAGCATCGCGAACGAAACACTCTCGCCCACCGGTAGACCCTACACGGTCGATATCCGCAACGAGATGGTCGATGTGTTCGGCAAGCAGGGAGTGGTGTTCAAGAACGACCCGACCAAGAGCATCGGTTTCCTTTTCGCTGGAAGGCAACACAACGCTGCTTCACGTTTCGGAGATCGGAATTACACAGGCAAACAAGAGAGCCTGTACGGCAGTTTGGTCTATCAAATGTTGCTGGGAAAAGGAACGGACCAATTGAAGGCAGGCGCCAGTTTCCAATTCGATGATTATTCCGAAGCATTCCGTGATAGCACGTTCGGCAGAACAGAACGTATGCCAGGCGTCTTCGCCGAGTACACCTTGCAACGACCCAACTTCACATTGGTGGCCGGCGTGCGCGGTGATCACAATTCCGTCTACGGCAATGTTGTGAGTCCACGGATACACATGAAGTATGACCTGGGGCCGTTAACCACGGTTCGACTTTCTGCCGGACAGGGCTTCCGCACAGCGAACCCGTTGATCGAAACGGGAAGTGTGCTGGCGAGTTCGCGTACGGTGGTGGTGGAAGGAAAATTGGGTATGGAGAAGGCTTGGAATTTCGGTGCCTCCTTCCTGCATAAATTCAAATTCCTTGATCGTAAGTGGGTCTTCGGCGTAGATGTTTATCGAACGGAGTTCACGGCGCAAGTAGTCACCGATCTGGACCGCAGCCCACAGACCGTGGCGTTTTACATGCTCGATGGACCGTCCTTCGCCAACAGCGTACTTTCCGATGTTCAGGTGGAGTTGACCCGCCAATTGCATTTGCGTCTTTCTTATCGTTTCTACGATACCCGAACCACCTTCGATGGAAAGCTGAGGGAGCGGCCATTCACACCCAGCCAC
>Ga0154020_10001558_pt1 | contig 28122 bp, 22 predicted proteins | sample Klosneuvirus_201_FD_109709 | JGI IMG/M metagenome (GOLD analysis project Ga0154020, IMG submission 109709) | Active sludge microbial communities from wastewater, Klosterneuburg, Austria - Klosneuvirus_20160825_MG | ecosystem: Engineered > WWTP > Aerobic digester > Activated sludge | place...
CTATTAAATTTAATGTGTGGTTTTATCATTAATGAGCCAATAAATTTAGACTTTAATCCGCCTTGATTTATGAATGTTGTGTCTTGAATTAGAATTGATTGAATAATCAAATTATAGTCTTGTTCCTTAGGGAGGTTAAAATTTTCCTGTGACTTTGAAATTTTCTGACAAGAAATAATTAAAAAAAATATTATAAGAATTGGGGTTTTCATAACAATTACCAATAAATGCTTTGGGCTTGCCTTAGTGCATATTTTGAAGTCGACAAGCATTGAACCATTTACAAAGTTAATTGGAAGTATGAAATTTTAGTATCAAATAAATTAGCATTACAAAGGGCTACTTCTTTAAAAACCGGTCCTTGTTACTTTCAATAGGCATTGGCCAATGATGTGAAAATTGTCCACCAGTTAGTCTTTCCTTCATTCTTTCCAAGTCTCACAATGATTAAATTTTTTGCTTGATTCACGTAGATAAACTGACCTAAAATACCTTGGGCCATAAAGTCTTCATTCGGTGTCGGCAACCACCATTGATATTGATAGTAATTAACGCTACCGGCTGATGTATCAAGTTTGGTTGATTCTTCAACCCATTTTTGAGATACAATTTGTTTCCCATTCCAGTTGCCTTTGTTCTGATATAATCGTCCTATTTTGGCAAAGTCTCTTGCTCTTGCATTTAAACAACAAAATGTTTTTTCTAATCCATTCTTCTTTCTATCAATGCTCCAAGATGCATCATACTCCATTCCAAGAGGTGTCCATAGTTTTTCTTGTAAATATGAAGTAATAGTTTTTTCCTTTAATGCTCGTTCCAAAACCAAACCCAAAAGTTGTGTGTTTCCACTCACATATTCAAACTTTTTACCCGGTTCTGATTTTAATTTCATTTTTCCAATTTTTTTTCTAAGATTAAGTCCGTAATAAAATGAAGCGGCATCTCCAAATGGATTTATATAGCTTTCATTAAAATTAATACCGGAAGTCATTTGTAAAAGGTGCTTAATAGTTACTTTGTCAAATCCGTTTTTTGTTAATTCAGGAATATAGTTAGTGATTGGCTCCTCAACAGATTTTATTAATCCTTCGTCAATTGCACAACCAATTAAAATTGATGTAACAGATTTTGCCATTGAGAAGGATGGAACAATACTTTGTTTGTCATATCCTTTGAAATATTTTTCATAATGGATAGTATCATTTTTAATAATCAAAAAGGCTACTGTTTTATTATCTTCAAGATATTTGTCAAACGGTATACCGTTTATTTCTTTTGGAAATTTACCGGAATTAGTCGTTTGAAAATTGTAAGGTGAAACATCTGCATTTAAAGGTCTTGACTGAAATTTTTTATGATCTTTTATGTCTGCAAAGTTGTAAAAAACAAAGCGCCCTAATTGACAAGAAGTCAATACTGTTGAAGCAATAATAATTAAAAGTGCAAATCTTTTAGTTCTAATTTGTCGTGCCATATTTCTCATTTTTTTATTAAGATTGTTGTGCCGGCGCTATCATTCAGTTCATGGCTGCAAGATATAAGTTCTGGCGGGATTCGGAGAACAAAATTGTCTACCGGCATTGAACTTGAATAAATGCACAAAGTTTCAAGCCTGCACGTTACCCCTCTTGATGTAAAACCTGTGTTATTCATTGTTATTTTTATGTAAACGGCATACTTATGCTCACTTTTAATTTACCGTTCTCACTCGGAATAAGCCATATATTGTAATAGTCGCCTTTTGTATCACTACTCCATAGCATAACTTTAATTTCACCTTTTAATACTTCTTCCGGCAAACCTTCAATATTATTCAAAGTTTTGTCAGTCATAGTGGAGTCAAGCTCACTGTACTTTAACCATAAGCTCTGAGGGCGTATAGATTTAATTAGTATTTCGATATTCTCTTTTTCTATTTCAAAATTTGCACTAGCCCCTAGTCCATCCTTTCCAATTAAAGCCATCAAGCTTGGGTTGTCGGTAAAATTAAATTTCTCGCAAAATGAAGGTAGCCAAATACCGAAGTGCGTATAAAACTTCACTCTCGGACTTACTGTATAAGCAAGAACTGAAAATAAAATAAGTACTATAGTAATTAAGAGTATTCGTTTCATTTATTTATAATGTCTGTAACGTGTTAACAGTAGTGCTTTCGTCGTTCTTATTCCAAAAACTAATGATATTTTGCGAACAAGCATTAGCCTCGATCCACCTTTAATTTTTGCTCAGTCTATGTCATTTGGAGAAAGTCAAATGATTGATATCTGCCTTATTTACCAAACTAATTCAACAATCTGAAACGGATAGGCAAATTGAAATAAACAGGAACCGGTGTACCACTTTGGGCACCTGGTTTCCATTTGGGCATTTTCTCAATCACTGCGATTGCTGCTTCCTCCAAGCCGTAACCCAATCTTTTTTTACCTAGAACCTGTACATCTTTAATCGTTCCATCCGCTTCAATTGTAAATTTGACAAAGACCCTTCCTTCTATTCTGTTTCTTATTGCCTCAGAAGGATATTCCAAATTTTTTGATATAAATTCATACATGGCATTTTCACCTCCTTCAAATTCAGGCATAATTTCAACTGCGGTGAAAGGCGTTTTAATAGAAGAACTATCATTTGTTGGGTTTACTGATTGAGAATACCCATAAATTGAAATTAGAAAGAAAATTGAACAAAGTAATTTTTTTAGCATGTCAGGTTTGTTTTTGTTTTTCAAATATAAATATTTTGAACTTAGATGAAATTTTTTTAGCATTACCGGTAACTCTTTCGGTATAGGCGAAGTGGCCAAATCGGAGCCAACAAGCTATCCCTTAATACAAACATAATTGGAAGCAGGTACTTTCCCAAACAAAAATAGAGACATCTTGCATTTCTGTTATGTTAAGGCTTAATGGAAAGCATCTCTTAACTTTAAGTATTGATTCTTAGAAATCTTTGTCGTCCATTTAGGAAAACCATTTGTCAAAATCTCATTGGCAGATGTACCGCAAATCCACATACCTAAATCTCTCGCAGTTTTAAGTTCATGCTGCAGTTTTTCTTCGTTTATCCTTTTAAATTTCTCAGTCGGTAAAGAATCAATTCTGTATAGAGTTGTATTATTTTGGTAATTATGAGTTAGAACAATTGAACAATTAATATAATCATTAACCCTTTTATGAAACTTGTCTTCTTCTTCGACAACTATTAATTTCTCGCTTTTTGACTTAAAAAATATTCTCTTATTAAAACTTGACTTTTTGTCGGAATAATATGTTCCAAGATAGAACTCAGATAGATTGTCTGTATCCTTAATTCTTTTTCGAACCCGTAAGAATAAACCTGTATCACCTATAAATTTAAAAGTCGAATCAATTTTTAGATTTTCTCTGATTGGTAATAGTCCTACTTCGTGTCTTATATCGTTTGTTTTTCTTATGGCATTCTTTTGACTGGTATCTTGACAAGATGCAATTGAGATAATTATTAGAAGTTTTATGATATTTCTATCCATTTATCGGAATGTCTCAAAAAGCTTGTAACTAAAGTTCTCGGTATAGGCGAAGTGGCCCAATCGGAGCCAACAAGCTATCCCTTAGTACAAACATAATTTGAAGCAGACACTTTCCCAAACTTCAACATTGCCATTTTGCGGATTCTGTTAGGCGCAGACTTTTAGTTTCACCACTCAAGGAATCAAATCTTGGTTTAGTTCCTTGTTCCATAGGGGTACTTTCATTTATTTTTGTCTTTATAGCACGTGGTTAAAACTTTTAATATTCTACACTATCTGTGTTTGGGTTTGATTCTTTATATCTTTCCGTTAAAGAGCTTTAGCCAGCCACTTAGAAAAATGGCAATTAATGCAAGTGGAGATGCAGGGTTTCAACAACAAAAATTAAGTTTAGGTTATGAAAAGGAAATTTTCAAATACTCTCGGCACTTGCAAGAAAATGAAATAAGACAAATCTTTATGGGCTTAGGTTTCGGGGTTCAAAATTATAATACACTCCAAAATTTCTATTTACCTCCCGGATTAGTAGTTCATGCTAATGGGTACAACATATCATTATTTTTAACAATGGCATCAACTGGGCCCAAAATCTTGAAACCTCAAAAAAGAAAGCATAATTTTATTACTTTTAGAGTTGGGATTAATGAGTTTTCAAATGTAAGAGCATATTATCAAAATTATGATCAAAGCGGTTATTCAGACATTGACAAGGTATATAACCCAAAGTGCAATTCTTTTGATTATGAAATCCTGATGGGTAGATTAATCAAACTGAATTCACATAATTATCTAAGACTTGGACTCAATGCCGGAATCCGGGTTGGGCATGTTTCAGGAATTCGTTATCATCATGGGATATTAAATCCAAATGACCCCAGATTCCGAGAGATGCTTTCTCCATTTATTCTTAATTTAAGTTTGGGTTACCAATTTCAATTTGGTAAATTATCGAAGATCAAAAAGAAATAAAATTCGTCCTATTTTAGAGGTTCAATAATTCTGTGCCTAACTTTAAAATTACAGCACATTTTCCATTGTGTTCAACGAACTACACAATAATAATATTATTTTTAACTAAAGGATTATTTAAAAAAGTGTAACCATTCCAAAAACAACTTCAAATGCTGTTTAGAATTCTATGTTACTTTCTTTCATGCATAGAGGTAAATGGGCGCAATGGCTCACCATTATAAACCTGTCTTGGGCGGCCAATTGGTTGCTTTTGTGCTCTCATTTCATGGCATTGGGCAATCCAACCGGGCAAGCGGCCAAGTGCAAACAATACTGTGAACATTTCTACAGGGAAACCCATTGCACGATATATGATACCGGAATAGAAATCCACATTAGGAAACAATTTTCTTTCAATGAAATATGGATCTTGAAGAGCTGTTTCTTCTAGTTTTTTGGCAATTTCCAATGTTGGGTCATTAATACCCAGTTTATTTAATACATCGTCGCAAGCCTTTTTAATAATTTTGGCTCTTGGGTCAAAATTTTTGTAAACCCTATGTCCAAAACCCATCAAACGAAATGGATCGTTTTTGTCTTTTGCCTTATTTACCCATTTGTCAACATTTCCACCATCAGCTTTTATTAGTTCAAGCATTTCAATTACTTCCTGGTTGGCACCACCGTGTAATGGTCCCCAAAGTGCAGCTACACCCGCACCAACAGATGCGTAAAGATTTGCATGCGATGATCCTACTAGTCTAACAGTAGAGGTAGAACAATTTTGCTCATGATCGGCATGAAGAATAAGGAGTTTGTTAAGTGCACTCACAAGTACCGGATCAATTTCGTAATCCTCAGTAACATGTTTAAATGCCATATTTAAAAAGTTGGAAACATAATCCAACTTATTTTGAGGGTATATAAATGGATGTCCTAAACTTTTCTTGTATATCATTGCGCTGATGGTAGGCATTTTAGCCATCAAGCGATAAATGTTCAATAATTTTTGAGATTCGTATTGAACTGTATCCAAACTTTCGGGATAGAAAGAAGAAAGAGATGAGATCATGGCAATAAGCTGTCCCATAGGGTGACTGCCTGTTGGCCAAGCTTCAAAAATATTTTTCATATCCTCATTCACCAAGGTATGTCGTCTGATATTCATATCAAACTCCTCATATTGCGCTTTGTTTGGCAATTCACCATGGATTAAAAGATACGATACTTCAATAAAGTTTGCATTTTCTGCAAGTTCTTCTATGGAGTATCCTCTGTGACGGAGAATACCAAGCTCTCCATCCAAAAATGTGATTTTACTGGTAGTTGCACCTGAATTCTTGTAACCTACATCCAAGGTAATTGCACCTGTGGCTGCACGTAGATCTGAAATATCAATGGCTACTTCATTTTCTGTTCCGATGATAATTGGTAATTCTATTTCTTTACCTTGAATGCTGAGTTTAGCGGTTTCGCTCATTAGGATTGGGCTATTTTAAAAACGTCACGAAATTAATATTTCAGATTGATTTTATTTATTTAGTTCTTAACTTTTATTGCCATAAAATGAAAAAATAATTATATCCCTAATAAATAAGGAATAAGGTTTTAACCTATGCGTTAAATTCTGGTATTTTGTAAAAAATTATTAAGCTTGAAAAAACAAGAACTTATTGATCAAATAAAAACCAAGGAGTCCTTTCTTTGTGTGGGTTTGGACACCGAATTGGGCAAGATCCCGGCTCATCTGCTTACAGAACCCGATCCTATTTTAGCGTTTAATAAAGCAATTATTGAGGCTACCTCCCCTTATTGTGTATCGTATAAACTTAATTTGGCCTTTTATGAGCAGTATGGAATAAAAGGCTGGCAAAGTATGGAAAAAACGCTTGCTTTAATTCCGAATAACTGTTTTGTGATTGCAGATGCCAAACGCGGTGATATTGGAAATACCGGAACCATGTATGCCAAAGCCTTTTTTGAAACCTACACTTACGATGCGATTACTGTTTCACCATACATGGGGGAAGATTCGGTTAAACCTTTCCTTCAATATGATGATAAATTTACCATTGTACTGGGGTTAACAAGCAATTCCGGGAGTCAAGATTTTCAAACATTGCAAACTTCAGCGGGTAAGCTTTACGAAACTGTACTTAAAAAAGCATCTTCATGGGGAAGCCCTGAAAATATGATGTTTGTAATAGGTGCTACCAAGGCCGAGAAATTTGCTGAGATAAGAGCCATTTTGCCTGATCACTTTTTGCTTGTTCCTGGAGTAGGAGCACAAGGAGGCGACTTAGAAGGTGTGGCAATGAATGGATTGAATAATGAATGTGGTTTGCTTGTAAATTCTTCACGTGGTATTATTTATGCATCCACGGGTACCGATTTTGCGGAAGCGGCCCAAAAGGAAGCTATCAAATTGCGTGATGACATGAAAAAGTATCTCCAACGCAAACAAATAATCTAATACGATTATCCGCCAATCAACTTTTGAATAAGCTTTAATAACAAATGGAACACCTACGAAGTATTTTAAGCCACGAATTCACGAATTAAGTCAATTGGAAAATTTCAAAATGCTGTACTTAGTATAGAGGTGGAGATTCACTTAATCAAATTTTTAATGGAATAAAATATTCCTTTTGAAATATTTTATTCCAATGATATCAAAGAGCATTGCTGTATTTCTGTGTTTCATTTTAATTAAAGAAACATGCAGGAAAGACTTATTCATTTTATTTGGCAAAATTTACTTTTTTCTACCGGAAACCTTTTTGGTATGGATGGTGAAAGAATTCAAATTATTCATAGAGGTTTTATTAATAGTCACGCTGGTCCCGATTTTACAAATGCAAAAATCAAAATGGATGAAACTTTGTGGGCAGGTAATGTTGAAATTCACATTAAATCGGGCGATTGGATAAAACATGGTCACACCAGCGACAAATCCTACGACAATACCATTTTACATGTTTGCTGGGAATCCGATGGTCCGGTTTATAGAACAGATGGAACCAAAATAGCCTGTTTGGTGCTGCAAGATAAGGTTGACCACAGTTTGCTTGATAAATACTATGCCCTTTTAAGTTCACCTAATGAAATACCATGCAGTTCATTAATTCATAAAATAGATGATTTTACATGGAATAATTGGCAAGAAAGGCTTGTGGCCGAAAGGTTAGAACATAAAACTGAAAACATCTTCATAGCACTTAAGCAATTAAATAATGATTGGAATGAAGTGTTCTACCGATTGATAGCAAGAAGTTTTGGATTAACCATTAATACCGAGCCATTTGAAACACTTGCCCGTATGTTACCATTCAAATTTTTGACTCGACATCGAAAAAATCCTTTGCAAATTGAATCATTAATATTTGGGGTTTCCGGGTTTTTGAATCAGGAACGAGAAGACCTTTATCCTCAACAATTAAATACTGAATATGCCTTTTTAAAGAAAAAATATGGTTTAAAGGAACTTGATTACAGTGAATGGAAATTTTTGAGATTAATGCCTGCCAATTTTCCAAGTATTCGTTTAGCACAGTTCGCAGCTTTAATCCACCTTCCCGATAATATTTTTTCACATTGTATTGAAATTCACTCATTCCAAACCTATGCAAAGTACCTAAAGATTAAGTTAAATCCATATTGGAATACCCATTATCTTTTTGATCAGCCGGCAACAAAACGAGAGAAAAATATTGGAGAAACACTCATTTATCAAATTATTTTAAACACAATAGTACCATTTCAGTTTGCTTATGGTATTTATAAAGACGACCAAAGTATTAAACAAAATGCGTTAGATATGCTGTTAAACTGCAAACCGGAAAACAATGCAATTGTCAGGAAATGGGCTGAAATTGGAATTATTTCAAAAAATTCATGGCAAACACAAGCATTATTACAATTAAAAAACGAATATTGTAGTAAGAAACGATGTGTTGAGTGCCAGATCGGATTTAAACTATTAAAAAATGAAGCAATTTGATTCTGTAAAATTTTTTGTCGAGCAGCAAGCTTTTGGTGTTTGCACTTGGTTGGGTCAAAAAATGGGCATCAAAACAGAAAGAGTTCGCTTGTATTTTTTATATGTTTCCTTTGGAACTCTTGGTTCATCTATAATATTATATCTTATAATGGCATTTTGGCTTAATATCAAAAGCTATCAACAAGAAGGAAAACGAACTACTTGGGATTCCTAAGATACATTTCATTTCATAAGCCTGATTTTATAAATTTCATTATTAAATGAAGTCTTTTTCTTGATTATAAAGTTGCCTGCTTATTATTATTTTGAAGGTTGCCAAGTAATATGTCGTTCTTTTTTGGATGGATAAATGTCAGCAATTGTAACCATAATTCCGGTTTCTTCTACATAACCGAAATGAGTGTTTATTGCAGTTCCAAAGGTGCGCATGGTAGGACTTAAATTCATATAACTGTTGATCAGAGGAGGAATATTCTCATCCAATTCTCTAACCATTTTATTTAAAACATGGTGACCTTCCTTATATGGTAATCCTTTAATTTTTTGAAGTAGTGGTGAAGTGTCGTTTGTGATTTTAAGCTGATTTGGGATAATCAATAAATTATCAGGATCAGGAAAATAGTAATGCATAAAGGCAAGTATATAATCTCTGGCCAAAGGATTAAAATCAGTATACATGGTTACTTTTCCAAAAAAGTATTTCATTTCAGGATTAAGAATAGTGAGAGCTCCCAAACCATCCCATAAATTATCCAAACTAAAAAGTCCTTTTCTGTTTTCAATACTGGGTTGATATTGTGTAGTTACAAAACTTCTCCCAAGTTCGATTGTGAAAGGGAAAAATTCGGTTTTTAATTTTTCACTATAACTTACAATTTCTGAGGTGCTTAGATGGTAATTTCCCTTATCATCCAAAGCATCCTTCACCTTTATATAACGATATCCTCCAACAATTTCTTCGTCGGTCGGACTCCACACAATGAGCTGATTATAAGCAAATGGTCCAACATCATATTCGTCAATATCACATTCCTTGCCACTGCCTCCACCCGCCTTTCTAAAGGTCAGTTCACGTAATCGGCCAACTTCCTTCATTAGAGCAGGAGCGGTATTACCTTCAAATATGTAAATTTCTCGGTGACTATTATTTGTATTTCTGATAAAACGCTCCGGAGTTAACTCAGCCTTAATTATGTCTCGGTCTATTTTATCTATTATTGGCTGCATACGTTTGTTCGCAAACATACAAGTTTTCTTTATTCAAATCAACGAATTACAAATGCCTTCATCATTTTATTCGGCTTTTTAAAAAATCTTCAAAACTTATATCAGGTTCATTTATTAGGTTATAAATATATGCTCTGATTTTTTCGGTCCATTCTTTTTGGTTTATGTCAGGGCTTAGATATTCAGGTAAAATGGGCTTACCTACAATAAATTCAATGGTTTTCCCTTTTTGTTTAAACATTTCATCAACCAACCAAAACATTTCAATATTGGCTTTTAAACCTATTGAAGTTCTGAATTTTGAAAGGTTATAGAACCAATTGCTGTTGCGGGCAATTACAAATACCGGAACTATAGGGTGAACATACTTTTGAGCCTTGGATACAAAGCTTTTTTGCCAAGGCAGATCCTTAATTTCTCCGTCAATTTTGCGGCTACATAAGCCGGCCGGAAAAATAAGAACGGCCATATCAGAGGCATAAATCTTTTCTATCCGTTCCAAATTTGATTTTGCATTGCTACCAAGTTTGTTTACAGGTATAAAAACCTCACCAAAATTGGTAAGATTAGTGAGAATGTCATTTACGATAAAGCGAACGTCCTTGCGTATACTGCCAACTGCACTGATTAGTGCTACACCATCCAACCCACCTAAGGGATGGTTTCCTGCAATAATTACCGGACCTCTGGAAGGTATATTTTGCAATCCGCGAAATTTGATTGTTACACCTAATTCTTTGATTACTTGTTTTGCAAAGTCAATTTCCTTAATACCAACACTTTTCTTCAAAATGGTATTCATCTCTTTTTGATGAATTACCCTTTTAATATAACTCATTACAAAACCGGGAATCCATTTATAAAGACCGGGATTTTTTTCTTTGAATACCTTGTCTATATCAATGATCTGAAACTTTTCATCCTCGTCCATTAGGGCAAACCTACATCTTTTTATTGAAAACAGTTTTTTTGTTTTAAAGCTATTAAGCTTTGATTTTATGGAGTAATTTTATATCTATGGCAAGGCGTTTTACCTTTTTATATATTAGTTCAATCCTAATATTTGCTCTAGTTGTTTTCGGTGTTCAAAATTACCTGATTCAAAAAACTCAATCTTTAACATCATCATTAGAATAACTATAAAAAATATAGGTCGAAGTTTCATGCGTACATCATTTAAACGGATTATCAATACCAATCGCAATGAAAGTGCAAGTGTATCGTAAATAACAATTCTTTGAGAGGGTATGCCACCAAATCCAATTTGGTATCCTTCTTTTAAAAAAAGAAGCTTATAAATCCAAAAAGTTAATTCAAGTAATAGTAAAATAGTACTTACAGGTTTATTAGGAATAAAATATCCTATTGAAATTAATCCTAATGATATTCCGGTATACACTAGGTTTTTTGCAGAAAATACCGGCTCAAACTGAATGATACAACCACTAATTTCGGTATAATCTAAGTGAGCAAAAAAGCCAAGAATTAACCAAACTATAAGCATCCAAAAAATTGTGGACAGATTGGAAAACCACTTATAGTATGGTTCATCATAATAACGGGATTTAATAAACCAACCAATTCTATCAATTATTGCAACAATCAAAACAGATGGTATAAGCTCCCACAAGGTGTCCATATAGTTATGCAGGCAATTTTTAACTCATAGTTTTAATTTCTCGCATCCATACCCCACATCATTTTATTTCGCAGAGCATCTAAGTAGTTTTCTTCACTAAGGCGTATGAGGTTAAATGTAAAATTAGCTTTTTTAACAGCTATTTGCGTGCCTTTTTTTATTGAGCAGCTTCTGCTATCCAAACTTATCAAATAGCTTTTCACTCTGCCTTCAATTTCAAAAGAAAGAACCGTATTATCAGGAATTACAACCGGTCTTACGCTTAAGTTGTGAGGAGCAATTGGCGTGATGGCAAAACTGGCAGATTGTGGAATTAATATTGGACCACCGCAACTTAAGGAGTATGCTGAGGAGCCTGTTGGGGTAGCTACAATAAGGCCATCAGCCCAATAAGTATTCATAAATTCACCATTAAGATAAGTATGCACAGTTATCATGCTGGTGCTATCTTTTTTATGTATCACAAAATCATTTAAAGCGTACGCAAAACCATTAAAGAGTTCGGTATCCGCTTCCAATTTTAAGAGTGAACGTTTGTCGATATGGTATGATTTTTTTATAAGTTCATTAACAACCTTTTGCACATCGGTAGGATTAGATGTGGCTAAATAACCAAGTCTACCGGTATTAAAACCAAGTACAGGAATACCGGTTTCTCTCACTATATTTAAGGTGTCGAGCATCGTGCCATCACCACCAATGCACAACAAATAATCAATTTTGGCACTTAAAATTTCTTCCGTTGTAAATATTTCGTAAGTACAATCCATACTTACTTTACTATCTTGAAGAGTTTTATGAAGATTGTCATGAAAATATACACCTATTCCTTTTTCAATCAAGTAACTTACAAGATTTTGAAGGCAATCAACGGCAATTTTGTTTCGCATCACTCGCGCGTATATTCCAATATTCATTTTAATTCGATTCATAGTTGGGTGTTTTTAAAAAGATTTATGAATACCTAAATTAAAATTTTGGTCACCTAAAATGTTAAGCGAGTATTCAAATCTCAAAATTTTATCATTCAAAAATACCAAGTCCGCTCCCGAGCCATAGCCCAGCAAATCGGTATTAATTAAAGAATTGTTATATATATTTGAAGGAGCACGCCAAATATCATTAAATACCTTTCCCCAATCAGAATAAAAATTCAAATAAATACCAGTAGGGATTCTTAATATTTTTTTATTTAGTTTAAATGGCATCTTCAACATTTTTCGGTGTATTAATGCAATCTTTATGTTTACTTTGGCAAGTGCAAACCCGTGACCATCAATCACATATTGTTCATAGCCCCTTACATAATCACTATAGCCAAATGCTTTAAAATTATAATAAGGTTGAGGTTTAGGTTGGTTGCTATAATAAAATTTAAAGTAGCCCGACAAATATAGTTTTTTATAAATATTTCGATACAATCCACCTTCAATGGTTTCTCTTAGTAACTCAATATTAGCAGTATCGCTAATAATATTGCCCAAACGCAGTTCGTTTTTAAAATAAAAACCTCTTAAAGGGTAGTACTTATTATCACGTCTTTCATGGATAAATATGTGTTTTATGTAAAACTCATTTTGAACATCTCCCGACAAAAGGTAATCCGGATTTAAACCTCTTGATTGAATGGTGTCTCTTACACGGATATTGTTGTATTCAACTACCCATTTTTCGAATGTGAAATTATTTCGGCGAGTGGTAAATGCTAGGTTATTTTCAAAATTACCTATGAGAGATTTTTTAAAATTTTGATAAAATTGAAGTTTGTTATCTTTTGTGAGGTACCAAATCTCTTTCTGTAGCTTATATGACGATCCTAACTCAAGTCCATATTTTCCTGATTTATCTAAAAAAGGAACAATATACTGCAAAGCATAATGTCGTGTATACCCATTTATAAAAGTTAGTCTCACGGTTTCTCTTCTTCCTCTAAAATTATAAATATTTATGTGAGCGCCGTAATTTGTTCGATTTAGGTCAAATCCTTTACTTTCCCATTCTTTATAATTTCTATCACCTAGTTCAAAAACAGGTATTATCCATTTGTACCACTTTTCCTGTAAAACTACCTTTATTAATACATGTTGAGATTTCACTTCTTCCCAACTCACTTTAATATCTATGAATAAATTGGTATTCATCAGTTGATATTCACTTAAAAGGGCCAATTTATCCATATTGGCCGATTCATAAATTGAATCCTTTTTAAGCAAAATTTCTCTTTCAATTATAAATTTCTCTGTATGTTTATTTCCTTCAATTATAACACTATCGATAATCACATAATGATTTTCCTGAGCTATAGATTGAGAATTAAAGCATAGACATACCAATACGAAGAAGCCTGCCAGGAGTGAATTTGGATATTTCGACAAGCATGTATTCACCAATTAAAACTCCAGATATTTTATGAGCGAATGATATCTGTTCTCAAAATCAGATTCGGATGGACGGTTGAAAAAACTCGCTTTTACATCAAAACCAAATCTTTGCAGGGTTGAAATAACCCTTTCTATATATGCTGTATTAATTTTAATATTAACCAATATTTTTGTGCTATCCGGAATACTAAAAAGCGTTACTCCAAGAATCTTAGCATCATTGTTTTCAATGATTCGACTAAGCTCGTTTAAAGAGTAATCTCTCGCCGGCATCTCCAAACATAAAACGCTCCCTTCGGCTTGTTGAGTATATGTAAAAGATAAAAATTTAAAAAGACTTTTGCTTGAAACGATTCCTATAAAATGATTGTCGTGATTAAAAACCGATAAACATGGTACTTCAAACTCACCAAACCCTTTGATAGCGTCATAGTAATGATGATTTTCACTTATTTCCCACAACGGATAAGGCTTTATAAATGACTGAATTGATTTTCCGGGTTTTTGATCGATAAGATCTTTAGCATTCACAAAACCTATGGTTTGAAGGTTGTTAACAACCGGTAATGCCGAAACTCCTAAAGATAGGAATGTTTCTGTCGCAAAATCAACAGTATCATTTGATTTAAGCGGAAAAAGGGAAGGGTCAATGAAATCTTTTACTAGCACAGTTCTAATCTACTCATGCAAAGTAAAGGCATTTAGCCAATTAATTAGTATTTGCATACCATATTCTGTTAATATGGCTTCAGGGTGAAACTGTATTCCTCTAATTGGAAGGCTTTTATGTGAAAATGCCATTATTTCAAAGTCATCCTCGCTTAATGCAGTAACCTCGAGGTCTGATTGAGGAGGTAACTTAATTACAAGCGAATGATATCGGCACACCGAAAAAACTTCGGGAATATTATCCCACATGGGATGAGGAATGGTTTTTATCTTTGAAACTTTTCCGTGCATGGGAAAGTTAGCTCGGGTAAGGTTTGCGCCAAAAAACTGACCAAGAGCTTGATGACCCAGGCAAATTCCCAAAATTGGAACCCTTTGATACCAACCTTGTATCAGTTGCATCATTACTCCTGAATTTTCGGGAATACCGGGGCCGGGTGATAGCACAATAGCATGAAAGTTAATCTGTTCTATTTCCTCCAAACTTTTTTCGTCATTTCTTATAACTATCAATTCTTCACCGGCCTGTTTCAGATAGTCACAGAGATTGAATGTAAATGAATCATAGTTGTCGAAAATCAGTAGCATTTGAAGCTTTGGTTTAACACTGCAAAGTTAGTTTGGTGATTTTACAAAATGACGATTGTTTTACGGATTTATAAAATTGGAGCTTGAATGATTTGATTAATTCACTTTTTATATCAAAACATATTAACGTGCTTTGCGTTACATAAATTGATTATGACAGAAAGAGAAGATAAAGAACACGCTGAAAAGATAAAAAAGGCCTTTGAGATTATTCAATGGCCTGAGATAAAAAGTACAGATAGTTGGAATATTTTTAAAGTGATGAGCGAATTTGTAGATGGCTATGACACTCTCGCTCGTATTGGGCCATGTGTGTCTATTTTTGGATCGGCTCGTACTCCCAAAGAAAACAGGTATTATAAAATTGCAGAAGAGGTGGCTGTAAGATTGAGCAATGCGGGATACGGTGTAATTACAGGCGGTGGTCCGGGTATTATGGAAGCAGGGAATAAAGGGGCTTCAGAATCAGGTGGCAAATCCGTAGGTTTAAATATTAACCTTCCGTTTGAGCAATATCCAAATACATATATTGATTACGATAAGCTTATTAATTTTAAATTTTTCTTTGTCCGTAAAGTGATGTTTATGAAATATGCACAAGGATTTATTGTACTGCCGGGTGGATTTGGAACTTTGGATGAATTATTTGAAGCCTTAACTCTTGTGCAAACTCAAAAAGTAGGTAGATTCCCAATAATTTTAGTAGGTAAAGATTTTTGGGCCGGATTGGTAGAATGGATAAAAACCGTTTTGTTGGCCACCGAGCAAAACATCAATGAAGAAGATTTGTTGTTGTTTAAAGTGGTTGATACTGCCGAGGAAGCAGTGGATGAAATTATTGACTTTTACAGTCGTAATGCCATTGCACCTAATTTTTAATTAAACTATGGAAGATACCATTGTAGCATTAGCCACCCCTGTGGGCATTGGTGCCATTGGTGTTATACGTTTATCGGGTGCGGGTGCTTTGGAAATAACCGATTCGGTATTTTCAAAAAATGTTCTGGAAATGCAAAGTCATACGCTTCATTTTGGGCGTATTCGAATTGCTGATAATAATTCAAACCCGGGAAAAGTTGAAATATTGGATGAGGTTGTCCTTTCTGTTTTTAGAGGCCCACATTCTTATACCGGTGAAGATGTCATAGAAATTTCCTGTCATGGTTCACCATATATTTTGCAAAAAATCCTTGAATTATTAGTTAAACAAGGAGCCCGAATGGCCAAAGCAGGTGAATTTACTCTTAGAGCATTTTTAAACGGTAAATTAGATTTGGCACAATCGGAAGCAGTGGCAGATTTAATATCCTCCGACAGTGAAATTTCTCATAAGATGGCCATGGATCAGATGCGAGGCGGTTTCTCAACAAAAATTAAAGAGCTACGACAGCAATTGATAGATTTTGCTTCACTTATTGAGCTGGAACTTGATTTTGGAGAAGAAGACGTGGAGTTTGCCGATAGAGCTCATTTGTACCAATTGGTAAAAGAGATACTTACACTAGTTAATAATCTCAAAGACAGCTTTAGTTTGGGAAATGTTTTAAAACAAGGCATTGCAACGGTGATAGCAGGTAAACCCAATGCCGGAAAAAGCACTGTACTCAATGCATTACTCAACGAAGAAAGAGCAATTGTAAGCAGTATAGCCGGTACCACCCGCGATACAATTGAAGAAGCGATTTCAATACACGGTGTGTTGTACCGATTTATAGATACAGCCGGAATACGTCAGCATGCTGACGAAATTGAAGAACGCGGTATAGAAAAGACCTTTGAAAAACTTAATAAGGCCGATCTGGTAATCTATATTTTTGATGCAGTAGTAACGGAGGAAGATATGTTACGAGAAGAATTAAAAATGCTTAGAACAGGAGCTAAACCGGTTATTCCTGTTGCAAACAAAGCCGATTTAGCCAACATAGATTCACTGAGAGTAAAGTGGGCCAATATGCCTGAGACATTATTTGTTTCAGGAAAACTGGGTGAAATTTCAGAATTGTTAGATGTTTTAAAACAAAAATCTACCGAACTAAATCAATCCTCACAGACTTTAGTAAACAACAGCAGGCATTACGAGGCACTTCACCAATCCTCAGTTTCATTGGAAGCAGTGTTGGAAGGATTAAATTCGGGTTTAAGTGGTGATTTGCTGGCCTTGGATATTAGGAAAGCCTTGTATCATCTTGGTGAAATCACAGGTCAGGTTACTTCAGAGGATTTGTTGGCTAATATATTTAGTAGGTTTTGTATTGGAAAGTAACCTCCCTAACCAGTATAAATGGATGGATACTTAAAAATACTTTGCTATTATTGTAAATGGCATTATAAAATTTATTGATCTAAAGCTGAGGTTGAATATAGATGGCAATGGGTTTTTACCAATTCAAACAACAAGAATTAAAGGTGTTGAAAGGATGCATATTTCTGAACATACATTTGGCATTTTGAGAGAATGTAAAGAACCGACCGACCAAATAAAATTAAACTTTTAAAATGAAAATAATACAGAGTATTCAAAACAGAATTTACGAAGTCAGGGGGGAAAGGGTAATGTTAGACAGGGATTTATCAAACCTTTATGGAACGGAGACAAAAGCCCTTAACCTTGCTGTTAAGCGAAATATAAAGCGTTTTCCTCCAGATTTCATGTTTCAACTTACAAAAGAAGAATATGATTCTTTAAGGTTTCAAATTGAAACCTTAGAAAACAGCGATTCTTCAGGGTTTCAAAATGAAACCTTAAAAATAGGCAGGGGATTGCACACAAAGTATTTACCGTATGCCTTTACAGAACAAGGTGTTGCTATGTTAAGCGGGGTTTTGAACAGCGATAGGGCAATAAACATGAACATTGCTATAATGAGGGCCTTTGTAGATGTTAGAAAAGTATTGTTAATGCAAACTGATTTAAAGGAGCAACTAAAGGAAATAAAAGAAAGATTAGGGCAACACGATTCACAATTAAACCAAATTTACGATGCAATGGAAAACCTTTTAGATGAAAAGGCATCCCAAAGGAAATGGGATGAAAGAGAAAGAATAGGATTTAAAATTAACGCCAATTCTTAATAAAAAATAATTTGATTCTAAATCTAATTATTTATGATTTTTGACGGTTGTGGAAAACCATAATCAACTTTCACACATATAATTGACAATTTGGAAAGTGAAATATGGCTATAAAACCTTTTGAAATTATATTAACGCAGAGTAATAATCATTATTGAAAATATGAATGCTGTCAAAAGAGCAATAAATTACTAATTACAGGTCTAATTAAAAGATAAATAGGTACTGACATAAATTAAGGTTTTCCTGTTTGTTGCAAACAAAACTCAAATCTTTTTAAGGATCTACTTTTCAAAAATATATATTTAACGAAACTCCGGAAATGGTTGGAGGTAAAGTGCTTTTTACAAATCATTATATAATCACTAATTACCTCTTAATGGATAGGTATTAGAAAATTAAAGATTATTTAGACTGGTCAGTTCTAACATTTAAATACTGACATCAGAACTCATTTCTTCTTTATTCATTCAAAATTATGGAAACTTCCCTTTTTTTGCATCTCCTAAAAAAGGCACTCTAAATGCACGGAAAATTTCCAATAATAATCAAGTATTTACAGCTTCGTTCTTATCTTTTATTTCTGTTTTTTTATTTTTTATTTACACCCATTTCCTATTCACAACAATGTGGTTTTGAGGGAATAAACGCATTTGTTATCAAAGTACATAATCGAAATGCGCAACAACCTATTTCCGGTTTAAAGATCTATTTGGTAAATGAAAACAATGAACCTTACATACAAAAAGTTTCTTATTATGATACTCGTAAGAAAACCACGATCACACGTTTCGATACCTTGATTTTTTGGGAAAACCTAAAAGCTTCAAAATACAAAAAATTGCCTGCAGAATATCATCGTTTCTACCTTAAAGGAGCCGGTAATTCTTATTTAATTCATTTGCCTGAAATCCCAAATTATAAGGTATTAGGCACAGATGTTCCTATTTACCAGGCGAGAATAGTGGATATGGATGGTACTAAAAATGGAGGGTATTTTACCACACGTGTGATACGGCTAAATTACGCCCATTCCGTAAACCTTTGTTTAAGTGGAATTTTGCACGAAAACCCGAATCATCGGCCTGATCCCGGTAAGATCAAACGTATGGATGGTGAGTATTTTATGCCCATTGATATTGACATTTCATACGTTCGTTCCATTATCCATGATCTTCCACCCAAACGGTACATGTATCGCACAAAAACGGATACCATTAAACACAAAAACACTCGAGATAGTCTTTATTCAATAAAAGAAATCGAAATTAAAAACTATACAACACTTATCACTGTTCAAAAAATTGTGTTTCCTGAGCGCTTATGGGTAGGAGGTGGTCTCATTTTAAAAATTCCTGAATATGGCGATTTTTATAACGATAATCCTGCCGATATACGCGATTTCAGAGTACTAACACAGCATTATAAAGGGAAGGATGGAAGATTTCACAAAAAGTATCTGCATTATGTATACGATGAAAATACAGAGCGTTACAGCAGCGACACCTTGCTCGATTCCTATGAAGATGTTGAAATAGAGCCTGTTAAAGGGATTACCCGAACTGTCTACAGTACTGATAGTGTCGGGGTAATCACTACGGTATATGCCTTGATCAACAGAAAATGGGCCTTGAAATCTCAATCTATTGTTAAACGTGCTAAAACGTTGAATCAAGAAATTATTGCGGTAGATGCATCAAATGTAAATTGTCTGGTTTGGAATCAGGCATCTCCACAAAAAATCCGTGTGGTAAGGGCAAATGAACCGTATTATTATTTTTTTAAAGATTCGTTTCAGTATGTGAATTTTTGCAATTCAAGAATTTCTTTGGATGACAAACAGGCGAATACACTAACGTTTACAAGGAGACTGGATGCCCATGATACGGGAATGGTAACGTATAAAGATAAAATTTCTATTGGTCCCGATTATATTTCTTTTCACAATACAGCAATAAATCTCAAGGGATTAAGCAGACTTCATTTGAATTATATTGTGATCGGTCAGAATTTGAAACCTCAAATAACTAGGGAGGGTAATGTTCAATTTTGGGTGAATAAATTTCGCGATTCTTCTTTTTTTGAAGTGCTTACTCTGGATAAGGATATGAATCCCATGTCATTTGGCTTGATGCGAATGAATGACACAACTCATTATGGAAATTGGCGATTTTGGGACGCAGAGGGCAATGAAACCTATCGAACCTATTCACGCAGGATGCTTTTGTTGGCCAAAGATTTTGAGAGTGAGGCTTATCAGAAAATAAAGGCAAAAGTAAAAATAGGTGACGTATGGCAAATCCTTCCTTGTTACGATTATTCCGAAGGAAGTTTAGTGTATTTAACCAACCAAATGGATAGTTTAAAGGTGTATACAAAAACAGCCTCGAATACTGTTAAACTAAAATACAAGTACTATGGTGATGAAAATTATCTTCAACTCTATCTGTTAAAAGCGGACGAATATGCCCTTCCAATGAACGGTTCAGCGATGCCGGTGCAATTAATGGCAGATAAATACCGGATACAACCTGATTGGGTCGTATTCAGTAAACGAAATAACGGCTCCTATGATCAAAGTAATTTTATTCGATATTTTAAAAACACTTACCCGGAGGTTTTTTCTGGGGTTGATTTGGTTTATGAAGGAGAGCTCATGATTGATTTAAGCAGAATGGCCGGCAATCAAAAAAGGCAGGTCCTAAAACGATTGATAGCCGATTCAGCCATTTATTGCATCGCACAACTCGTACAAATGCCGGGAGGGAGAATTACCTTTGGTGACAGGTCTGGCGGGTTAACAATAAATTACAATTTAAGTTACGATTCTGTCTGGACCCTTATGAAATCCTTTGGTTTTATTTCTCAGGGACCAATAACAGGTACCGGAAATGTTTATCAGTTTGTTTTTCCTTCCAAACTTATGGACCGCACATTTTTTGATATTTATTCTAATGCCTGTAAACATCCGGATGTGATTTCGGGATATTTGAGTTTTTATTCAAAGGTTACCCACGATATATACAAGGATTGAAGGAACATCGAATAAATCATTGATGGCTGAATTGAGCATTTACTCTTTTACAAATCTTCCTCTAACCTCTATTTCACCGGTTTTTAACATTACTGAATAAATCCCTGGTTTTAAGGCAGAAATATCTAATGTGTTTTGATCAAGAAGTGCATAAATGCATAATTTTCCTAAAGCATCATATATATAAATCTTGCCGGTGTTGTTGGCGGAAATACTGAGGACATTTTGTGCTGGATTTGGATAAATACCCAATGCTTTCCCATCAGATGTTACGATACCAACATTTGAATATTTGTAGGCACTCGAAACACCTCTGCAGCCTTCTTTATTGAATGCCTCCACATGGTAGTTGCCATAAATAAATGGCTTGTAAAAAGATGATTTGGCGTTTAAAATTACTGTGTTATTGTAAAACCACTGAAAACTATCAGCGGCAATGCTGCTCAAAAGCGAATCATTTCTAAAAATAACAGAAGGAACCGGTTTAAGGACTTTAACAGGTTTTAAAACATTCGAAATTTTAGCACATCCAAATCCATCAATTCCTGTAGCGTAAATAGTTCCGGCAACAGTTGTTTTTAATGTATTTCCGGTGGTTACTTGTATGTTATTTATAAACCAACGAGTTTCTAAATCGGCATTATCTTGTTTTAAGGTGATATTACCCCCTTCACAAAGAAAACTGTCTTTTTCAAAACGAATATTAACCACAAGACCTAACTGCAATTTTAAATCTAAGGTATTGGATGGATTGGTGCATGTATTCACGGTAGACACAACATGATATTTTCCCGGAATACCGGTTTTTAAGCTATCATCAGTATGGGTTAACAAACTGTCGTTTCTGTACCAATTTAAGTTACCCTGACTGCCACCATATTCAACGAATAAAGTGGTTTGTGTTTTTTCGCAAAGTGTGTTTAAAGTTCCTGAATTTCGCAAGCGTATTGCACCTGTATTGCAATTGTCGGCTTGTATTCTAAACAAGCTGTTTATTCTTTTGCCCTGACTTGCGGCAATATAAATAGAACCTTTGTAACCAATATAGGCTGAAGGATTGCTGCTTAAACTTCCGGGTTCAATATCCCAAAGTAATCTTGTTCCGGCTGAGGTACCATCACTAACCCAAGCTTCACGTCCGTTAGCCATGTTTTTTGCACTGAAAAATGCTAATCCATTATAAACTACAAAAGGAGAAGGGGAAGAGGTTTGATTTCCGCTCATAATGTCGGCAAGCATTAATGTCCCTGCACGAGTGCCATCGGTTATCCATGGCTCGGTTGCAGTTTTAGAGGTGTTGGCGGTAAAAATCACCTTATTTCCTAAAACTTGTAATTTTTTAGGATCGCTGTAATTATCACCACTCAAAGGTTGTAATATTCTCATTGAATCACCGCTAATATCCCAAACGGCAATAACAGTAGTTTTTGGGTATTTGGTACCTGTGTAAAAATGTCGGAAATAAAGCAATCCATTGTGATAAAACATAGTATCGGGTTTGGCATTGTTCAGGTCCTTTTGATTAAAATCAAAAAGTTTGATTGTCCCGGCCTCAGTTCCATTTGTTTTATAAACTCCCGTTTTGCCACTGCCATCCGTAGCTGAAAAATAAGCAATAGAATTATTACCACAGAAAAATTGTGGGTTGGAAGAAGCTGTTCCTGAATAGATATCTCTTAAAACAATGGCTCCACCCAATTTACCATCACTTACCATAGGTTCTATTCCTTTTCCCGGAACTTTTGCACTAAAGTATAAAAGATCACCTACCTTTCTTAAACCGGATACATCAGTGTATGAATTACTTAAACCCTTATTTAAAGTTTGGGTTCCGGCTCTTGTACCATCTGATCTAAAAACATTGTCTGTATTGATTAAACTGTCCATTCCAATGTAGTATAAATATGGCTCCTTAACCGCATAATCATGTGGCGAGGAACTATTAAAAATACCGCTAGGCGTTACAAAAAATGAATTACCGGCGCCTGGTTTTCCATTGCTGGTATATAATTCTTCACCTTCAAAAAAGGAAAGTGCAGTTACAAATAGTTTATTTTTAAACTCAATATGCTCATCAAATCCTGTTGGTAAATATGCAGGAGAAACATTCTCAGCCAGTTGAGTTCCTTTTCGTGAGCCATCTGTTCTCCAAAGTTCCGCACCATTTATGCTATCGGCGGCTGTTAAAAATAGATAATCTCCGGCTATCATAAAGTTACCAACTTCCTGGTCTCCAAATCTAAAGTCATCATTAATATCTTTTAACATATATGTTCCTGCGGAGGTACCGTCACTTATCCAAGGTTCAACACCACTTGAATCGGAGAACGCGTTAATGAATAATCGATTTTTAAACACAACAGAAGATGGAGTATAACTATCGAACCAAGTATTTGAACTTATTATTCCGGAACCTTCTCCCACAACAATGTCCTTTAACATGGTTGTAGTTGCGGCTGTTCCTTTACTTGTCCATAATTCTCTACCATTTTTTCGGGTATAAGCTGTAAAAAACAAATTGCCGTTAGCTGCATGAAAATTAGAAACAATCGGAGTTGTGTCTGTGGTGATGGTTTTTAGTAATGAAGTTCCTGCTGTTGTACCATTTGTACTCCAAACCTCCATATTAAATGTACTGGCGTTTCGTGCAGAGAAATATACTTTGTTGCTATAAATCTCTAATTCAGTACTTTGCATATAAAATGGGGTAGAGGATGTGACAAGGGAGGCCGACATCGTTCCGATTTCAAGTTTGTAAAAGTAAATTGTGGATTGATATCTACCTACTGTAAAAAACACTGTATTGCCAATACCCAGCAGCTTATAAATATTAGATCGGTCACCTAAGGTAAGCACTTGTTTAACAGTTCCGGTTTTTTCCGTAGACGTATAAATTCTTGTTTCGGTTGACCCGGCATTACTTAAACACCAAACGAGTACATTTTTGTAAATGTTAAGTGAATAAATATCTTGTACCTGACTTGGATCAGTTTGCCAGAATAGGGAAGGGGCTCCCATGTTTTTATCTATACGGTATAAATTGGCATCGTAGCTAAAGTAGAAAAAACTATCACTTACTGCAAAGGATGATTTTCGTGTATCAAAAGGAATTGCATAACTACCTACTAAAATATCGTTTGTAAGTGTTGTGGTGTCAATTCGTCGAATTTGAACTGTGTCATCATTTATTACATGTAAATAGAATAACCAACCATTAAAAAAGGCAGTTGGTCCGGCATGTTTATAGGTAGATTGAAAAATTTTTTTGGTGCCGGATGTAGTTCCGTTTGTGCACCATAATTCAGTAGGGTTTTTTGAATATACATTGAAAGCCGTAAACCTTCCTGAGGAGGAAAAGTCACCAAAGGAGGCATTTACATCGGCCGTGAAATCTTTTAATAAGGTGGTTCCATTGGCAGTACCATCCGAAACCCATAGTTCCTTTCCGTAGTCTGTATGATTGCCTTGTAAAAGCATATAATTGCCATTACTGTAATATAATGAACCTCTTGAACTAAAGTCTTTTCCACTTTTAAAAAAATCATAGAAATGTTCTTGTGCAAAGCCACTTAAAGGCAACATACACAAAAAATATAGGAATACTCTGAAATTAGCCATAGGATTATATTAATGCAAATCTAAGAAATCGACACACATTTAAACGTCAAAAAATTTGAAGTAGCTACTTATAATTCGAATAGCGCTAAAGATTCAATAATTGGTCAGGCATCCATTTTTTAAATTGGTTAGTATGTTCAGTAATAAAAAAAGCCACCCAATTGCTCAGGTGGCTTTTTATTATATTTAGTTAAAGATTTACTTAACCAAAAGAACTTTGCTTACATAAACCTTATTGTTTACTTCAACCTTAACAACATATTGACCATCTGAAGCATATTCAAGGTTTACAGGAATTTCAGTTGTTCCTGAAACGCCCTTCACTTTTGTATTTGAATACACCACTCGGCCCATCATATCAAGTACGGTGACTTTAATATCAAGGTTGTCGGCACCATCCATTTCAATTTTAAAGTTTCCTCTGTTAGGGCTTGGATAAACACTAAAACCGGTGATGCTAAAGTCGTTGATACTAGCCATGCCACTACGTTTGCTAAAGGCACCACAGTCAGCTAAAACAGCCATAGTGTCGGCACAATTACCGGTATTTCCGGAAATAACGCGTTTTCCTTTTTTAACAACTGCAGTAGCAGCTACACAACATTTAGAAAGTGAGGTGTTGTTGGTGATTTTAAGCACACCATCTACTGTATCCAATCCGGTGAAGATATTATCGAAGTTAGTAATAGTTGTGTTTTTATGATCCTCAAATGTTAGATCCTTTTTAACATAAGTTACTTTTTTGAAATCGATAGTTACTGTACCTGAAACGGAATCACTATTTTGAGTTAACAATAAACTACTTGTTCCACTTGTAAATCTGAAATTACTTGCTTGGTCAGAGAATCTGATTAAAGATGCACGGTAATTCTTTCTGATATTAATTGATGAACCACCACAGATTCTTAGTTTAGGTAAATGAATTGTACTAGCGTGCAAGTTACCATTGATTAAAATGTTACCATTTACTACTTCAAGATTTGGGAACTCAATAGACTTAAGTTTTCCTGAGCTTTGAACAGTAAGTCTTCCAACAGTTACTAAATTTCCAAGATGAGCTAACTGCACAGGGTTTGCGTTATGATCTAAGTTTTGAATCTTCAAGTGACCACCAATCTCGGTTATAAATTCTAAGTTACACAAGTTGTTAATGGCTGGCGATGAAGTAGAAAGGTACTCAATTGTAACATCACCGGTTACTTTGGTATATTTGGTACCGGTACCTGTATTATAGAAATTGTCTACGTCTGTTTGCGTTCTTAATACTTTATTACCTGTGAACGTATTTGTACCGGTTGGAGTTGCTTTTCCACAAGGAATAATAGTTACAGTGCTTGAACAAGAATCTTTGTTACCTGAAATGTCGATTCCTACCCATTTAACAACAGTACTTGCATTTGTAAACACATAACCCTGTAAAGTATTAGCGCCATTCAAATTATTTTTCAAGCTTTGCAATTGACAGTTATCCTTTACCGTTGGGTTAGCCTCTGTTCCAAGAACAGTATACTTCGCACCTGAGGTATTAGCATTGAATTTTTTGTTTTTGCATATAAGATTTGGTACTTCTGTATCTCTAACTGTAACAGTAAATCGGCAAGTATCTGTATTTCCTGAAGCATCCAAAGCAACATAAGTTACAACGGTTGGTCCGCCTGGGAATTTACTTCCACTGGCAAATCCTGTAATTCTTGAAATAGTAACACCTGAGCAATTATCTGTAGCGGTTGGTGCGGTGTAATTAACAGTTGCCTCACATAAACCGGAATCATTATTTACAGTTTGATTTGAAGGGCAGCTTATAACAACAGGTGCCTCATCATCATTAACTGTAACATCAAAACTACAAACTGCAGTTCTATTAACACCATCAGTTACTGTCCAGGTTACAGTTGTTGTTCCTTTGTTAAATACAGCTCCTGATAAAGTAGAATTACTATTGTAATCGTTGGTAATAGTAGCACCTGAACAATTATCGTTAAATGATGTTGGGTTAAATTCGTTTCCAATCACTGTGTAAGTGCAAATTCCTGCATCTGTTGATCTGGTTTGATCTGCTACGCAAGCTATTGTTGGATCTTCTGTGTCATTAACAGTTATAGTAAATTGACAAGTATCGTTGCCGCAAATATTTGAAGCAATCAATTGAACAGTAGTAACGCCTTTATTAAAGCTTGAACCACTTCCTGATCCGCTGCCGCTGCCGGTAGTTGCACCGCTAAATATGTATGATAATGTTGGTGTTGGCAAGCCTGTGAAAGCATTGGTATAAGTAACAACCGTATCGCAATTTCCAACTCTTGTTCCTCTTGTAATATTTGTTGGGCAAGAAGTAAAGTCAGGCATTGTGCAAATAATCTCAGCAACAATATCGTAGTTGTATACAGACTCATCACAATCGTTGCTGTTTATTGTTACATCAGCGTATTTAAACCCTATTGTAGAAGAAACAAATGTTACTGTGAAAGTTGTTGAACTGCTAGGATTTACCTTGGCTGGAAGACTTATTCCACCAACAGTATAATCCGATGCGTTAACACCACCTAAGTTAATGGATGAAACTCTTAAGGTGTCATCTCCTGTATTTTGAATTGTATATGTTCTGGTTGTTGAAACATTTGGAAGTATTCCACCAAAATCAGTATGATCAGCGGTTGAAGGAGTAATATCACCATCAGTAATAGTTACGCCATTACCGGTTATATTAATTTCGGTTATTCTTACAGTGATAGAAGTAGTGCAAGTAGTTGTATTATTTGCACTGTCTTTAACTGTCCATACCACATTGGTTACTCCGGGGTTGAATACTGCGCCAGAAAGTGTAGAAGAACTGTTGTAGTTATTTGTTACTGATGCAATACCGCAATTATCAGTTCTGGTTGGGTTAAATTCATTACCAACAGCTGTGTATGTGCAATTACCCGGACTTGTAGATCTTGTTTGATTAGCAACACAAGTTACCAAAGGTGCTTCATTATCATTTATGGTAACAGTGTAGCTACATGTAGTAGTATTGTCTGCTGAATCTTTTACTGTCCAAATTACAGTGGTAACTCCTTTAGGGAATATTACTCCGGTTAAAGTATTTGCACCGTTAATGTTGTTGGTTATAGATTTAATACCACAATTATCAGAATGGTTAGGGTAGCTCGCACTTACAATTGTTCTACTACATTTACCTGTATTAACATTTAATACGGCGTTGGCAGGACAAGTGATTTTTGGAGCCTCATTGTCTAATACAGTAACTGTATAGCTACATGTAGTAGTATTGTCAGCTGAATCTTTTACGGTCCAAATTACAGTGGTTACCCCTTTAGAGAAAATTGCTCCGGCTAAGGTATTTGCACCATTTATATTATTTGAAATAGATTTGATTCCGCAATTATCACTATGGTTAGGGAAGCTGGCGTTGATTATAGTTCTGCTGCATTTTCC
>Ga0154020_10001559_pt1 | contig 28118 bp, 25 predicted proteins | sample Klosneuvirus_201_FD_109709 | JGI IMG/M metagenome (GOLD analysis project Ga0154020, IMG submission 109709) | Active sludge microbial communities from wastewater, Klosterneuburg, Austria - Klosneuvirus_20160825_MG | ecosystem: Engineered > WWTP > Aerobic digester > Activated sludge | place...
CCCGCGCGAAGCCACCCCCGGCGACATCAACGCATCCTCACCCGACCGCGGTGCCCGCCCCTTCCTCCGCAGCTCATTGAGCGCCGTAAACCGCACGATCTGCCCCGCCCAAGCGGCAAAGCTCGTCGTCCGGTCAAACTCGCTCATCTTCCCCATCGCCACCACGGCCGCCTCCTGCACAATGTCATGCGCCAGCGATCGATCCTTCACAATGGCTGCCGCTATACACCACAGCGCCTTGGCCGACGCCTTGTACGCACTCTCAAACCACGCGCGATCCGCCGGACCGATCGGCCCTGACGCGGCGCGTCCTCCCCCACCCTCACGAACGCCTGATCGGGTTTGGGGGTCTATAGGGCCGATGTCCGCGCCTCCGGGTCCATTGCAGGAATCCTACAGGAATTCCACAGGCTAGCGCGAACTCTGCCGGGCGGCCATCCCTGCAATACCCACCGCCCCGCCGACATTGGTTGGTAAGCTCCCTCCGCGCCGCGGCCGAATCGGTGCCTCGCGCTCTAGGATTCCCGCCGTGCAACGCCCCGCCCCCAAGACCCTCGGCTCCGTAACCCTCACCAAGGGCTTCCGCGTCTCCGTTTCGCCACGCTACCTCGCCGACCACTCCGAGCCCGTCGCATCCCGATACGTCTTTTCCTACCGCATCCGCATCACCAACGGCAGCCAAGCCGCGGCCAAACTCGTCAGCCGCCGCTGGCTCATCACCGACGGCGGAGGCGTTATCCACACGGTCGAAGGCGAAGGCGTCGTGGGCCAGCAGCCCGTCATCGGCCCCGGCGAAACCCACGAATACACCAGCTTCTGCCCGTTGCCGACTCCCTGGGGAACGATGGAAGGCGCGTACACCATGCAGCCCACCAGCGACCCCACCAAGGAGTTCGACATCGAAATCGGACGCTTCTACCTGCTCACCCCCGACTCGATTCTCTAAGGAACTCACCCCGCCTGGCCGCGCACGGCCGAAGGACCGCCGCGACCGTTTTCCGGTCGCGGCGTCCACACAGAGAGGAGGAGGCTTGTTAAAGGGCCGGGTCGTTCAGAAACAAACAACCGACAGGCCCCACTCCTGTATCTGCAATTTCCGTGCCGGGTTATTGCACCGGATCGCAGCGGGTTTGCGTAGCCCATGGCCACCATTTTGGCCAATTCTCGCGCCAGGTGGCTCGCTCTAGCCACCGCCCGCGTTTACGGGCCTTCCGCCGGCACTGCCGCCGCGGCCGCCACCGCGTTTGCATGGCCCCCGGGCAAGCCGGGTGCCCGCGGATCATCGGAGGTCACCTGTAACGTCGTCAGGGAGAACTGCCAACCATGGGTGTTCTTACCCGTCGCCCCGCCATCAATCCGCAGGCTCCGAAGTCCATTGGCGGGGTTCACTGGCCATTCCTTCAGATAGGGACCATACATCCCGCCCGCCATCACCGTGCCGCTGTCATCCGTCTTCTGTGTCAATCGAGCAATGACCACGACGGCATTGGACTGAATCGAGCCATCCGCATTCTGCGTCGGCAGACGGTCAAAGTGCTCCGCAGCATACATCTCCATCGCGAACTGAATATTCCGCGCACTGGCCTTCACCGCCGCATCCCGCGAGTTGTCCGCCGCCGAAGACATCCGCGGAATCGCTATCGCCGAGATGAACCCCATGGTGCACAGCACCATGATCATCTCAAGCAACGAGAACGCCGGACGGACGATTCTCGGACCGGATAAGCGCGCAGCCACCATGCAAGCAAACGAATCGTGCATTTGAGGCCGCGCCCTGACGCCCAGACCAACCACTCCCAAATCTCGGACCTGAATACAGTGAAACTGAATCGTCTCGGAAGGTTCCGTCGAAAGCCCCAACGAAATCTCAGGCACCACCGAAGGGACCCCCTTGCCCGAGCACACGTTCGAACAAGAATGCCTCATCCCCGCCCCGCTCGATCGGGCCTTCGCTTTCTTTTCCGACGCCACCAACCTCGCCCGCATCACCCCGCCCCAGCTGGGCCTCCGCGTTCTCACGCCCACTCCCATCCCGATGAAAGCCGGCACCGAAATCACCTACCGCATCCGCGTCCGCGGCATCCCCCTTCGCTGGACCTCGCGCATTACCGTCTGGGAACCCGGCAAACGCTTCATCGATGAGCAACTCCGCGGCCCCTACAAGCTCTGGGTCCACGAACACCGCTTCGAAGCAACCCCCAACGGCACCCGCATGTTCGACCACGTCCGCTACAGCACACCCATGGACTGGCTCGTGCATCGCTGGCTGGTTGCTCCGGATATCAAACGCATCTTCGAGCACCGTACCCGCGTCATCCTCGAAGTTTTCGGCCCACCCCCATCCCCTTGATCTGGTCTTCTTCTTGTCTTGGTAGCACTGGTCACTGCTCTGAGCGGCCGGTGTTCCCCGCCCTCCATTCGCCATATATTCCCCCGCTCCAACCGGGGAATCGCCATGGCAGTCAAAATCACCGAAGTGCTCGGACCTCTGGCGCCCAAGATCGACATCGTCGACATCGGCGCCACATGGCTCGGCGGGTTCTCTGTTCCATACCAGCCCTTGACCATGTCCGGCCTGGTCAATCTCACCCGCTTCGAGCCGTCATCCGCTGAATGCGCCAACCTCAACTCCCTGGGCCTCCCCAACCAGAAGTACCTCCCTTACTTCCCAGGAGATGGCACCCGCCGCAAGCTCCACGCCACCGACAAACCAGCGACCTCGTCCATCTACGAGCCGAACGCGAAAATGCTCGACCGGTTCCAGGCCCTCGAAGGCCTGACACAAGTACAAAAGGTCTCCGAAGTCCAAACCCACCGCCTCGACGACATGCCCGAGCTCACCAACATCGACTATCTCAAAATCGATGTCCAGGGCGCAGAGCTCGACGTGATCCGTGGCGGCCCCAAAGCCCTCAAGAACGCCGTCGTCATCCACACCGAAGCCGCGTTCGTCCCGTTGTACAAAGGCCAGCCCCTCTTTGGCGATGTGGATGCCGCGCTCCGTGCCCAGGGCTTCATGCTGCACTCCTTTGTCGCGATGTCCGGCCGCGCATTCAGACCCTTCATGGCTCCCAACGAGCCGACGCGTCCCCTGCGCCAGAACCTCTGGGCCGATGTCGTTTACGTCAAAGACTTCGACAACCTCGCCGCGCTCACGGCCGACCAGCTCTTGAAAATGGCCGCGATCCTGCACGAGTGCTACTCGTCCTGGGACCTGGCCAGCCTCGCCCTCGCCAACTACGACGCCAAGATCGGCGACTTCTCCGCCTGGGGAGCAACCGCGGGTACCAAGTACCCCACCTGGCGTAAGTACATGAACTCGCTCATGCCCGGCGCGCCCTTCGAACCTCCCACGATTCTCTAGAGCAAACACCTTTCGAGACACGTCCGCGGCAGCGAGCCGTGCCGTGTCGGCACGGCGGTCGCCCGACCATCGCGATAAAATGGAACTCGGATCGCGTTGGGCGGCGCCGCACGTCTGCGAAGGAGCCTTCCGCCAAGCTGACACGGCTCACGATCGCAACCGCTGCGTCTGAAACAAGTTCGCTCTAATGCACAAACGCCAACACGATCTCCAACAGAATCAACACAATCACAATGATCTCCAGAGCCTCCATCCGCCGCGTTGACTGCCGATCCGTAAGCTTCTGATAGATACTCTCTGCCGTCTCCAGCTTCCGGATGATGCTCGCATCCCAATCCGGTAAGTGCAGCCTCTCCGCCGCGCACCGATAGAGCCGCGCCAGATATTGATCTCCCACCAGCTTCAACGCGTTGTTCACACCCTCGAACAGGATCGCGCTATCCACCTGCAACTCCGAAATCCTGCGAATCCCGCGGCTGGGCAACCCGAACCGAATCCACCGCTCCGGCCTCTGAAACTGCTGATACGACTTGTCTAGCACATCGTCCAACTGGTTGTCCAGGTTCCGCATCTCCAGCAGCTCAACGTTCGCGTATTCCAGCACCGCCCGCGTGTCCTCGGCATCTTCCTGAAACAGAACGATCGCCGCGTTCCAGTCCACGATCGTCGCCTCCCGCGGCGAATACCCGATCCGCGATGACAGCGCCTCAGAAACCTCCTGCTCGGACAGCTCGCTCGTCTCCGACCGCAGGATCTGGGCGAACAGCTGCCGATTCGAATCGATCAGCACATCCGGATCCACCATTCCCGCTTCTCGAATCTCAAAGATCGAATAGTCCTCTACAAAGTCCGCGATATGCGGCTTGTCCACCGCATCCCGGATCGACCACAACAGATCCGCGACACGCTTGCGTGAATCTTGCATCAGCGCCTGGTTCTCATAAAGCAGGTCGCTCAGCGTCAGCAGCCCCTTGAGATCCCCCGAAAGCGGAATCTGGTACGCCACAGACACCGCCCCGAAATCGAAAATCGTCAGCTCAACCCGCGGCAGCGTCTCCACCGCCCCAAACTTGATCGGCTCCCCACGCTGAATCACCTTCACCGGCGTCGGGTGATACTGAAACGATGACGGAGTCCGCCGCTTCCCCGACAACACCTCGCGCTCCGTCTCCTGCGAGCACAGAGTCGCCGCCGCATCCAGCCGGACCGCCAACGCGATGTCGTACGCGAAGAACGCGTGACAGGTCCCCACAATGTCCGGCGACGTTCCCGGCATGCCATTGAGCATACTGCACCGGGAGATGTCTCGTCTTGAAACACAAGGGTCCCGGTTCCGCCGCTGCGGAACCGGGACCAGAATGAACTCCGTCCGCCCATGCGGGCTCGAGCGAGGGGTCAGTTGAGGATAAATGTCCCCGAGAGCGTGCCCACGGTTATGGAATTGCCGGCCACAATGTGCGGCAAAGACGGCACGCCGGTGCCCGGGTTGTCGCCGTTGACGCGCTGGTCCAGCTCGCCCCGACCAAACCCATTGGCCGTGATGGTGCCCATCACCACGCCGTTCACGCGCACCTCGAACTGGGTGCCGGGCTTGGCGCCCTGCAACTCAACCTTGAAGCGCTGCTCTGTGACGTTACCGCGCGGACGCTCCTCGTAGCGACCAACCGCCTTGAGCTGCCCTGGTCCCCGCATCGAGGCCTGCAGCCGGGTTCCCGCCGACGCTTCGGCGCGAGGTGTGAATGAGCAGACGGCGATCAAACAAGCCAGAACAACAAAGAGAGACTTGAACATGCTGGACTCCTGCGATGGGTGAACAACACGCGAGCACACGCCCGCGATCGCAAACTGCGTTTGCAACCAGGATGCCAGTCCGCGCGCCGCGCACCCGCGGCCAGCACCTCCCCGCTCTGGCCGATTCGTGGCCAAGGGTGTTCAATCCGGTGCACGCCGGATTCCCACACCCACTCGGACCACACCGCTCTTGCGATCAGTCGAACACCCAAGGCCGATGGTGGCGACAGTGGCAGCCGCGCATGACCCATCCGACTTCACGGTGGATTGGCCGGCCTCAGTCCCCTTAGCCTTTAGGATCATGGGACAATCAGCTCCACAAGTCCCCCGCATCCTCATCCTCGGCGCCGGCTACTCCGGTGCCTACTGCGCCCAGAAACTCGAACGCCTCCTCAAGCACTCCGAAGCCGACATCACGCTCATCGACCGCAATAACTTCTTCGTCATCTACCCGCTCCTGGTCGAAGCCGGCACCGGCAGCATCGAGCCCCGCCACACCGTCGTCTCCATCCGCTCCTTCCTCCGCCGCACCAATTTCCTGATGGCCGAAGTCGCCGCCATCGACATCCCTGGCTCCAAGGTCTCCTGCCGAATCCCCCGCAGCGGCCAGCAACTCGACCTTCCCTACGACCACCTCGTCATCGCCTTGGGTAGCGCCACCCGCATGCCACCCGTTCCCGGCCTCAGAGAATTTGGCCTCGAAATGAAGAGCCTCTCCGACGCCGTCGGCCTGCGCGACCGCGCCATTGGCATGCTCGAAGCCGCCTCCGCCAACCCCGACCCCGCCATCCGCCAGGCTCTCCTCCACTTCGTCGTCGTCGGCGGCAACTTCACCGGCGCCGAAGTCGCCGGTGAAATGGAAGCCTTCATCCGCGCCGCCATCAAGCAATACAGCAATCTCTCCGCCAAAGACTTCAAAGTCACACTGGTCGAACGCTCCGGTCGCATCCTCGCCGCGCTCAGCGAAGACCTCTCCGCCTACGCCACCACCAAAATGCGGGCCCGCGGCATAGATGTCCGCCTCAATCAATCCGTCACCGCGATGACCGCCGACACCGTCACCTACGCCACCGGCGAAGTCGCCCCCGCCCGCACCGTCGTCTGGGCCGCGGGCATTCAGCCCCCCCACCTCCTCTCCACGCTCCCTCTTCCCAAAGATGAACGCGGCTATCTCATCTGCGACCGCGACCTGCGCATCCAAGGCACCACCAACATCTGGGGTGTCGGCGACTCCGCCGTCAACAAGGGTGCCGACGGCACACCCTACCCCGCCACCGCCCAGCACGGCCTCCGCGAAGGCCAACACGCCGCCAAAAATATCGCCGCCACCATCCGCGGCCAAGCCACCACCCCCTGCGACATCGTCAACCAGGGCTCCCTGGCCGCCCTCGGCTGCCGCACCGGAGTCGCCGACCTCTTCGGCATCAAGATCTCCGGCTTCGCCGCCTGGTGGATGTGGAGGACCGTGTACCTCCTCAAAATGCCCGGCATCGCCCGCAAACTCCGCATCGCCCTGGACTGGACACTCGAACTCTTCTTCCGCCGCGATTACGTGCAACTCGGCGTCCACAAACTCGATCGAGACGGAAAGTAGCCGCCTCCAAATCCCAGTAAGCAGGGCCGAGACACCCCGGGACACGATTGCCCCGCGTGCGTTGGGAGCGTTGGGATGGCGATGCGCCTATGACAGAATCCGCGTGCGACACCCTTCCACGACGTCCGCGCAGGGCGCGCATCGGTCTCGCCGCGATCGCATTGCTCGGTGTTTGTACCGCCGCCGTCTGGCGATTCAGTTGGTGGGCGCCTCCAACTTATCTCCCCGGCCCCGTAGTTCCCCGCGGCCAAGCTCTCGACAGCGCCGGGCACGACAAACGCACTCTGCTCATTGGAGATGGGCCGTACATCCTCCACATCGAACCCGACCAGACCACAAGCGGGCAGGGAGCCCTCCTCTTCTTCGGCTCGCGACACAGCAAGGACCCTCAGCATCCACAGCTAGCAGCTCTGCGGCACGCATGGGACACCTTCCATCCCACCGTTGCCCTCGTCGAAGGCCGCATGAGTTTCTTCGTCGGAACCCCAACTCAGGGCATCCGCATCTTCGGCGAGCCTGCGGCCGTCTACTCCCTCGCTCAGCATTCCGGCATACCCATTTACACGCTTGAACCCCCGCTCGACGTCGAGATCGCCGCGCTCGAAGAGTGTGGCGACCGAACTCAGGTCGCGATGTTCCGGGTGCTCAGCGGCTACATCAGCGCCCGCCGCGGCGGCCCGGTGAGTGACTTCAAGATCAACCGACTTCTGTCCAAACGAGCCTCGCCCCTCACCAGTGCCCTCCCCACCATCGAAACCTTCGACGCGTACTTCAAGTCCCAGTCTCCCGAGTTGCCAGGCTGGCGAGACCTTCCTGAGGAAGCAATGTGGCCCGGCAAGTCCGACACCCTGCTCCACCGCATGGCCACCCGCTCAAACCGCGCCCGCGATGAGCACTTCGTCCGCGCCATGCTCGACCTGGTCAATCGCGGGGAACGTGTCCTGGTCATTGCCGGCCGAAGCCACGCCGTCATCCAAGAACCCGTGCTCTGGGAATCGCTCCAGCCCGCCGTGCGAGGCGGCCTTTCGTCACCGCGCCCGTGGGAAAACAACGATGACTGACTTAGTTTCCGCTTCCGGCGCCCCCTACTTCCGGTTATGATCGCGCCTCCGCTTCGCTGCCGACACCACAAGGAGCCCCAAATGATCCGCACCCTCCGCCCCCTCTTCGCCCTGGCCGCGGCCCTCCTCCTGGTCGCCTGCGGCGGCGGAGTCGATGACGAGAGCTACGCCAAAATCAAAGACGGCATGTCCCTCAAAGCCGTCCAGAACATCCTCGGCTCCGGCGAAGAGCAAGACACCGGCGGCACCGGCATCTCCAGCGCCGGCATCGCCACCGGCAACCAAGCCCCCTCCAAGTTCAAAACCTATCTCTGGAAGGATGGCCCCAATCAGATCATCGTCGAGTTCAAGGGCGATGAGGTCGTGAACAAACGCAAAGTCGGGTTCTGATTCTGTACGAGCCCGAAGCGCAAGCGAGGATGTGAGACCTACATCCTCGCTTGCGCTTCGGGCTCGTCACTAACCAACCACCGGCATCTCCACCACCCCCATCCCCCTCAAGTGCGCCATCACCACCTGAATCGCGTCATAACTGTACTTCCCCTTCAACCCCTCAAACACATCCTTCAACCGCGGCCCCTTCAGCGTCTTCGCAAAATCCGCGATCGCCCCATACGTCCCCTCATCCACCCACCGCTCCACACTCCCCGGCTTAGTCTCCAAAATAAACTCCGCCAAGTAGTTCATCGCCGTCGTCAAACTCTTCCCCATCTCCGTCGCAACCTCTTCCGCCTGCATCCCCGCCGCATAGCGCCGGAAGTATTCCCCACGCACACCCGACGCTTCTCCGAGTTTCGCCGGCTTCACCGGCGCACTGGCAGCCCGCACCTTCACCACGGGCTTGGCCTCTTGATCCATCTCCAACCCACGCGAGCCGCAGTACCCCACCACAAACTCACAAAACCGCGGCCCCAACTCCGCGGCCTTCTTCTCCCCAACCCCCTTCACTTTCCGCATCACCTCCACCCGGCTCGGCCGCACCACCGCCAGCTCCCTCAGCACCGTGTCATGGAACACCAGATACGGCGGCACGCCCCGCTCGCGCGCCACCGCCAACCGCTCCGCCTTGAGAGCATCAAACAACGCCGCCTCAACACTCGAGAGCGGCGATGCCTCCGTCGCCACCTCCGTCGGCAATACCGCACTCCGCGGCTCTAGCAACGAAACCTTCAACTCCCCCCGCATCACCCGCACCGACTTCTCATTGAGCACCAAAACCGGATACTCCCCCGGACTCCGCTCCAAAACCTCCTGATCCAGCAACTGACTCACATACCCGAGCAACACCGGCCGCGGCACATCCCGCAAGAGTCCAAACGTGCTCAACTGATCATGCTTCCACTCGACAATCTTCTTGATCCGCGACCCCCGCAACACATCCACCACATGCGCCGCCCCAAACCGCTGGTCGACGCGCGCGACACACGACAGAATCTTCTTCGCGATGGCATCGGCATCCGCAACGTCACCCAAATCTCCAAGGCACACGTCACAAGCCCCGCACCCGCGTGTTTCATCTCCCTCCGCCCGCGCCGGCGCCGCATACTCCTGCCCGAAATACTCAGACAGCCCCTTATGCCGACACACCGCCCCCGCCGCAAACCTCTGCATCTGATCTAAGAGCCCCATCTGCACGCGGAGCGACTCCTCCGACCCCTCCGTCTCCGCCGCCGACCGCGTCATGATCTCCTTCCACCGCTGCGCATCCTGACCCGAATAAATCAGCACACACTCCGACGGCAACCCATCTCTTCCCGCCCGCCCCGTTTCCTGCTGATACCCCTCCACCGACTTGGGCAACCCCGCGTGCACCACGCACCGCACGTTGCTCCGATCAATCCCCATCCCAAACGCCACAGTCGCCACCACCACGTTCAACCGCTCCTGACTGAAGTCCTCCTGCACACGCGACCGTTCCCGCGGCTCCAGCCCGGCGTGATACGCCGCGGCCGCCACCCCGCGGCTCTTCAACATCCCCGCCAGAAACTCCGTCTCCTTCCGCGAAATGCAGTACACAATCGTCGCCCCGCTCTGCTCACCACCGCCAGAGTGCCGCGCCACCGCCTCCATCACCTGATCATCCAGCCGCACCTTGGGAACAACTCGATACGTGAGATTCGGCCGATCAAACACCCCCACCAGCACCGCCGGATCGCGCAACCGAAGCTGCGCCACAATGTCCTCGCGCACTCTCTCCGTCGCGGTCGCCGTAAACGCGTTGAACGCCGCACTCGGGAAAATCTCGCGCAGCTCCGCCAGCCGCCGATACTCCGGTCGAAAGTCATGCCCCCACTGACTGATGCAGTGCGCCTCATCAATCGCAAACGCCTGCACACCCCCGCCACCATCCAGCTTCGCCAGCCGCGTTAGCATCCCCGCGTTGAGCAACCGCTCCGGCGCCAAAAACAAAAGCTTCAACTCTCCCGCCGCCAGCGCCCCCTCCACCTCCTCCGTCTCCCGCGGCCGCATCCCCGTATACAGCGCCCCCGCCGGATACCCCGCCAGCTTCAACCCATCCACCTGGTCCTTCATCAACGAAATCAGCGGCGACACCACCACCGTCATCCGCTCCTGCAGCGCCGCCGGAGCCTGATAGCACAGCGACTTCCCACCCCCCGTCGGCATCACCACCAGCGAATCCCGCCCTTTCAGCGCGACCCGAATCGCCTCTTCCTGAATAGGCCGCAGCGAATCAAACCCCCAGTACTGGCGGATGACCCCCAGCACCTCCCCGCGCGTAAATGTTCGAGTTGTGTTAGGCAAGTCCAAAGTGTAGCAATCTGGCCCGTTCCCGCAACCTATCCACGAATCTCCCGGTCCACCTCAAAAACCTCCGCCTTCTCAAACCGATCCTGCATCGCATACGCCTGCACCTCAAGCGGAATCGCGAAGTAGTCAAACCCCACACTTACCCACCCACCCAAGTACTCCCTCAAAAACCCCCGCACCCCCATCGCCCGATACTGCGCGCAGTGCACCAACTCATGAAACAACACCGATTGCGGATTCTCCCGCCGCTCCTCACTGCGCGTCAGGACCACCGCATCGCCAAATGCCATTCCCCCCGCCATCGAAATATCCGCCCCCGCCGGCAACCGCCTCACCAACCACAACGGCAGCGCCGGCTCAATCCGCTCCACCCGTGCCACCCGCACCGACGCCAACAACTCAGCATCAAAGTACCGATCAAACAACCCCCGCTCCACCTCACTCAGCCCCTCCCCCACCCGCCGATACCCAGCCCGCCGCCGCGCAATCCACCAACACCCAACCTCCGCCGCCAAACAAACCAACGCCCTCCCCAACAATCCCTTCCTCTTCACCTCTTCACCTCTTCACCTCCGCGTGTCCTCCGCGTGTCCTCCGCGCCCTCCGCGACCTCTGCGTTCAAAAACTCCCCCGATCCTTATTCACCGTCGCCGTCATCTTCGTAATCATCTGCTGAAACTCATCGTGCAGAATCTTCATCGACGGGCTCGCAATCATCTTGCGGAACGATTCCTCCCGCTCCACCACCAGCATCCGCTTCAGCCAGCTCTGGTAATAGTCCTCCGGCAGCTGCCCGTGCTTGTGGCTGAACCACACGATCTCGAAAATCGACAACTGCATCAGGTTCATGAAGTAGTACCGAATCTCATCGTCATCGTGCAGCTCGGCCACATCATCCTTGTACACCTTCGCCAGCGAAGGATCCTCCACCCGCATCCGCCGAAGCTGCATCTGCAACTCCACCAGCTTCGAAAAATTCGCCACATGCTGAGCCTTCCGCGCGGCCCGAAACTGCACCGCCGTAAAGATCAACCCCCCCGCAATCGCGAAAGAACTCAACGCCTGCAAAATGACCGGCAAGTAACTTGGTGGCATGGCCGGATTGTTAGGCGCGCTCCCTGTCTTTGGTGCCACTGCTCGCCGTCAACCATCTGCACCCCTCGACTACCCCAAGCCAGGCGCAGCAGTGCGGCCACCCGCAACGGCCGAATCCTCACAAATCCAAACTCACAACCCCACTCCGGTCACCCATGTACCACCGATACGAAGACCACTTCCAATCCTCCCGATTCTCGACCAACCCACGCGTCACCGGGTTCTTGTGGATGTAGGCGATCTTCTCCTGCCGCTCCTCGAACGTCGCCACGTTCCGGTCATGCCCACCGCCAGGCAACCAGAAGTGCGGCTTTCCCTTCGCATCGAGAATCCGACCAAGCACCGGAGCCTTCAACTCACGCCATCGAGCAATCACATCCCGCGCAAATGGCCGCTTCAGTGCAAACAGAAACTGCACCACACTCGGACCCGCCGTCGGGTATGCCAACAGGTGAACATGCTCAGGCATGAACACCCATGCAATCAGGCGAATACCAAACGCGGCCTTCGTCTCCTCCAAGTGCACCGCAAACGCGTCACGGATCCTTGCGTTCCCCAACAACTGATAGCGCTCCCAGCACGAAAACGTCAGAAACCGCAGCATCGGATTGATCTCACGACGCTTCATCCGCTTCCGGTGCAGCTCGTCCGGACCCTGGTGTTCAGACATGCACTCAGAATAGCAAAGCAAACGTTGAGCTTTGGTGCCACTGCTCGCCGTCAACTACCCAAGGCTTCAATCCACCCCAATCCAGGCGCAGCAGTGCGGCCACCCCCAGCGTCCGGGTAACCCGCACTGCTGCGCCTGGATTCTCAAGTCCGATCGCCTCCACCATTCGACGGCGAGCAGTGGCACCAAAAACCGCCTTTCCGACATCTTTGTTCAATTCCCGCTGGTCCCTCGCCACTTCCCTCCAACACTTCCCCCATGTCCGCCCTCCCCTCACCACGCACGATGTACAAAGCCCTCTCCCGCCGCGACTCCGCGTACGAGGGCATCTTCTACACCGCCGTCAAAACCACCGGCATCTTCTGCCGCCCCACCTGCAAAGCCCGCACACCCCTCGCCAAGAACATCGAGTTCTTTCCCACCACCGCCTCCGCCCTGGCCGCGGGCTACCGCGCCTGCAAACGCTGCAAACCCCTCGACCAACCCGGCACTCCACCCGCGTGGCTCACCAAACTCCGCACGCAAGTAGACCGCAACCCCGCCCTCCGCCTCCGCGACACCGACCTCCGCGCCATGCACCTGGAACCCGCCACCGCCCGCCGCCAGTTCAAGCGCCACTACGGCATGACCTTCCACGCCTACGCCCGAGCCCGCCGCGTCGGCACCGCCTTCCAAACCCTCCGCACCGGAAAACCCAAAATGACCCAACTCCAATCCGCGGCCGGCTACGAATCCGAATCCGGCTTCCGCGAAGCCTGCGAGAGCCTCCTCGGCTCATCCAACCCCAACCACACCAACATCCTCCCCGCCCGCTGGCTCACCACTCCGCTCGGACCCATGCTCGCCCTCGCCGACGACCAAGGTCTCCACGCCCTCGAATACATCGACCGCCGCGGCCTCGAACGCCAACTCCTCCGCCTCCGCAAATCCCTACAAGCCACCATCCTCCCCACCGACCACCCCCACCTCGACGCCATCGAAAAAGAAATGACCCTCTACTTCGAAGGCAAATCCTTTCTCGGCTCCCCCTCCCTGAGGGAGGGGGCTGGGGGGTGGGTACCCGACCTGTTCATCGCTCCAAAGCGCGCAAACAACGCAGCCAACCTCGCCTCCCGCTCCTTCCCCATCCCCCTCACCCCCAAAGGCTCCGACTTCCAACACCAAGTCTGGAACCAACTCCGCCAAATCCCCCTGGGCACCACCATCTCCTACGGCCAACTCGCGAAACGCATCCACCGCCCCACCGCCTCCCGAGCCGTCGCCCGAGCCAACGGCGACAACTTCCTCGCCATCGTCATCCCCTGCCACCGAGTCATCGGCTCCGACGGCTCCCCCGCCGGCTACGGCGGCGGAATCTGGCGAAAACTCTGGCTTCTCGAGCACGAAAAGAAAATGCTCTCCTGATCACGCGTGATTCTGCGTGCCACTGGTGCCGATCTTCCGACACCAGTGCCTCCCAACGCGCACCACACTTGGCTTTGGTGGAGGTCATGCTTTGCATCGCCAGTGTTCCTCCTCAACTCCCCCCACACCCGCCACCCCCACACCCCGAAGACCCGCAACCAGCACCACCTCCATCCCCGCCCGACGACCCGCAACTCGTCCCGCCTCCATCCGAGCCCGTCGCGCCCGAGCCTCCATGTCCACCCGCATCCCCGCCATGACCGGCATCATGCCCTCCGTGCCCGTGATGCCCGTCGGAATCATCCACTCCGTACATCCCCGCCGTTGCACCGCATCCAGACCCGTCATCCCTGCGCCGCTCGGACGGTGCACTCTGCCCCCGTGCCATCGCGACCCCCAGGCAGATCGCCGCGATCGTCACCGCGATCCCCACCACGACAAACCACGGATCCACCGCCGCCCCAGTCGCGGCCACGCACCCCACCATCCCCAACCCCACCGCGCCCACCACCGCCGCAACCGTCGCCTCCCTCATCGCCTTTCGACGTTTCCAAAACCTCACGCTCCCCGTCTCCTCCTTCTTCCCACCCCGCGGCCAAACATCCCCCGGCGCCTCCTCCCCAAACACCTCGCGATACGTCTTGAGCGTCCTCAGATACCAATCCTCAAACTTCTTCTCCTCCCGTCCCCCACCCCGCGAAGGCTCATGATGCAGCGGCCGCTTCAACACCTCCCCACACAACCGCTCCCAATACGACCGCGTGTACATCAAGTGCAAGTGCCAGGCCTCATCCACCGCCTCTGACGGTGTCACCGGATGCCCACCCACCGCCGCCAGATACACAAACTTGCGATATTCCCCAACCACGCGACTGGCAAACTCCCGCGACCACCCCTGCTCCTCCGCCAGCCGCGCCTCGAACGTCCTCTCCGGTCCCCGTCCCTCCTTCACCTCATCAATCTCGAAACCCTCCACAGCCTTCCACAACTCCCGATCCAGCGTCTGCTTACTCATCGCTTGATCCTCCTGTTGTGACTTCTGTCCTCATACCTCTTGCCCAATGCCTTTTGCCTTCTTCAACCTCTTCTTCGCCCGACCATACCACGCCCTGAACCAACCACAACCCCCCTCTTCGCGCACGCTTAGCACACACCACAACCTGTGGTGTTCTTCCACCACAAGTGGTGCATAAAGAACGCGCTAAGACCCAACAATTCTCGGGGATTCCCGCCCAAATCACCCCGCGCCGTGCCACGGGCTTCGGCGCTAGCCGACGCCCGTGCCGACCACGCGCACCGATCCCGAAGGTGCCACTGCTCGCGAGTCCTCGAGCGCAGCAGTGCGACCGCGCACATTCGCGCCGACTTCACACCACCCTACTCAAATCCCCACACGCACCCGCTAACTTGCCTCCGTCAGAAGCGCCCGGCCCGAAGGCCGCGCAACCCCCCACCCCAAACCCGCGCACTCCGCGGCCAGGAGACTCTCCATGCGTCACACCCTCACCCTCATCGCCCTCGCCGGACTCGCATCCACCACCCTCGCCCAAACCACCGTTAACACCATCGCCACACAAACCGGCACCATCCAACCCGCCGGTCCTCGCCAGGGTGTCAACGGCGATCGCTTCTTCAACGTCGAAGGTTTCAACAACGGCGCGTTTGCCTCCTACGGCGTCGCCCGCTGGGACCTCACCGCTTCCAAGGCCGCGCTCGACACCGCCTACGGCGCCGGCAACTGGCACATCACCAGCGTCGAACTCGAATTGACCCAGAGCAACGCTGCCTTCAGCCTTGCCGGGCCCGTCTCCGTCTACTACTCCACCGACGACACGACCGACGTCAAGACTCTCGCCAGCCCCTGCTTCTATCCCTTCTTCGATCCCTTCACCAGCGCCCCCGACCTCACCCTCGGAAACGGCGGTGCCTCCATTCTCCAGTACGGTTTCACCGTCGTCGCCACCAACACCCTCGACCGCTACACCCAGACCGGCAGCACCCAGAACGGCGCACCCCTCAGCGCCACCGAAGTCCTCTCCCTCGCCCCCGACATGGTGACGCACATCACCGCCGGCAACCTCCTCACCTTCGTCTTCGTCGATGGCGCTATCTCCACCGCCGCCACCTACCGCGGCCAGGAACCCTTCGCCCCCGCCGTCGGCCCCAACCTATTCATCACCGCCGTCCAGAACACCGTGTCTTGTTACGCCAACTGCGACGGAAGCACCAGCTCCCCACGCCTCACCGCCAACGACTTCCAGTGCTTCCTCAACGAGTTCGCCGCCAACCACTCCTACGCCAACTGCGACGGCAGCACGGCAACCCCCATCCTCACCGCCAACGACTTCCAGTGCTTCCTCAACGCCTACGCCACCGGCTGCCCGTGATCCTGCTCGAGCTTCTGCTCGGGGCTTTCAGCTCCGGGGTTTCTGCTCGGGGGGGGCGGGTTTGTAACCCGCCCAACGTCCCACACCGTCCTTTGACACGACCCCGGCCCGGAACGTCCGCGCCGGGGTTTCTTTGTTTTGGTGGCACTGGTCATGCTCTGCATGGCCAGTGGTATTGCTGCGTGCCACGGGCTTCGGCGCCAGCCGACGCCCGTGCCGACCACCCCACGCGTCAATGTCGTCAACGTGCCACCGCTCGCGAGTCTTCGCGCGCAGCAGTGCGACCGCCCCCCATTCAACGCCAGCCCTCGCCCGAAGCCCACTTCCGACTCCGTCACACCTCCCGCTGCCCCCAATACATCTCCAACACTTCTCCCCACTTCCTGACCTGATCTAAATCCCCCCGACCCTCTTCCACCTTCATCATGAACCGCAAGAATCGCGCAACGACCCCGCGCTGCTCTACGTTGAGCAACCCGACTTGGGCTTCTCCGTGCGGCCCATCGACCCTAAATGTCAGCTGACACACATAATCGTCAGCCCCGCGCGCCAGCAGGATCATCGCCGGCGCGATGTAGTACCGAAACCCAATCGCATCCAAAAAACAAAACCGCGTGCTGCCAAGGTGAATTGCCCCATCCTCCACCAACTCTTCCCAGCAACTCTCTTTGTCCCGCGCCCGAGCCGCGGCCCGCTCTTCATCCGTCCCGTAATCATCAACCACATCCGCCTCACTCCACGAAACACCCCCCTCACGCGTCACCCCCCGAAACGCGCGCCGAATCTCCGCCTCAACGGCCCGCTGCTCCTCAACCAAGCGTTCCGGCACACCCATCACAAGCTCCATCACCCGTTCCCCCAGGCCGCTTCAGCGGCCTTGCTCGCTATTAGCCTACGGCTTCAGCCGTAGGTAGCCGCCGGCCACACACCTCCCTCACCTTTGTTCCCAAGCCCGCTTCAGCGGGCTTCTCGTGGTCACGGCTTTAGCCACCCGTTCACCCCCTCGCGTCCCATCCAAAACTGCCCAAAAACCACAATCACCATTACCCTAACGAATTCCATCCAATTTCCCTTGACACACCACCAACCCCCGATTATATTCCAAACAAATGGACCCAACCATTCCCCAACCCTGCCTCACCCCCCGCCAAGGCGAGCTCCTCACCGCCCTCTACTCCCACCGCCTCGACATCCTCACCCTCGCCGCACACGAACAACTCTCCTACTACGAACTCGAACGCTTCACCGCGGCCATCCAACCCCACCTCGCCACGCTCCAATCCTTCCTCGAACTCACCCTCCCCCTCCGCACCATCACCACCCGTTTCGCCCTCCTGACCCACCTCGAAGAGGCCGCCAAAACCGCCCAAAACCCCACCGAAAAACGCCTAGCAGCCACCGCCCTGCTCCGCGCCATCTCTTCCGCGACCTCGCCGCGCAGCGGCGGCGTTTCCCCATCCTCCCCTCCCGGGGGAGGTGCCGCGCCTCGCGGCGGAGGGGGCTCCGTCTCTACCTCCTCTACCAGCTCTCCATCAACCAGCGACACTCCGTGCGATTCCAACACCGAAGAGCGTCCCCTCTCACCTCTCCCTTACCTCGACCCCTCTCTCAGCCTCGCCTACCGCACCGCCGCCGCGGCCATCCTCTCCGATGAAAGCCGCGGATCCTTGCCAGACTCTCAACCTCCCCAGGCCGAAGGCCTGAACGTCAGTAGCCGGGGGTCGACGCGCTCCGCGTCACCCCCGGAATTCCCATCAATATCCCGCACCCTGAAAGGGTGCTCGTCATATCTCCCGCACCAACCTTCCGCACAACACGCGCGCCGTCCCTTCGACCTCGCATCCCGCGCCGGCCAAGCCCCCATAACCACCCTCGAACCCCTCGCCCGTCCTCCCTAATATCCGCCCTTGACCCGCGCGACAACCACTCAACCCGGCCCCATCCTCGGCCTCGAGGCTCTCCAGGCCACCGCGCAGGGGGGGGTCTCCGTCATCGTCCCCGCCTACCGCGAAGCCGAAAACCTCCCCGAGCTCATCGCGCGGCTGGATGCCCTCCGCCTCGACATCGACCTCATCATCGTCAACGACGAAAGCGGCGACGCTTCCGCCGACGCTGTCGCTTCCACCAAAAAGCCCTGGGCCCGAATCTCCACCCGCACCACCGAGCGCGGCCTCAGTTCCGCCGTCCTCCACGGCCTCACCCTCGCAAAACACCCCTACCTCGTCTGCATGGATGCCGACCTCAGCCACCCGCCCGAGGCCATCCCCAAACTCATCAAGGCCCTCGAAAACGGTGCCGACTTCGCAGTAGGTTCCCGCTACATCCCCGGCGGCTCCACCGATGATAAATGGACCTTCTTCCGCAAAATCAACAGCATGGTCGCGACCATCCTCGCCCGCCCCCTCACCAACCTCAAAGACCCCATGTCCGGCTTCTTCGCGCTCCGCCGCGACACCTTCAACAAAGCCGCCAAACTCAACCCCGTCGGCTACAAAATCGGCCTCGAACTCCTCGTCAAGTGCGGTTGCAAAAACGTCACCGAAGTCCCCATCCACTTCGCCTCCCGCAAACGCGGCGAAAGCAAGCTCACCCTCTCCGAGCAAATCAAGTACCTCCGTCACCTCGCCCGCCTCTTCACCTACAAGCTCCGCGCATGACCGAAGGCCCCGCGATCTACCGCTGGCTCCTGAGCGGCAAAGTCTTCTGGACCGCGTTCATCCTCATGGCCGCGCTCCGCCTTTACGTGATCTCTCAGATCCAGCTCATGCAGGATGAAGCCTACTACTGGGTCTGGACGCGCCATCTCTCCCTGAGCTACTTCGACCACCCGCCCCTTTGCTCGTGGCTCATCTACCTCTCTACCTCACTTCTGGGCCACACCGAGTTTGCTGTCCGACTCCCCGCCACGATCCTCTCCCTCGCCAGCATCCCGGTCCTGATGTGGGGCGCCCGCGCGATTGTAAGCGAGCGACGAATCCAATACCTCGTGGGCAACCTCATGCTCGCGAGCCCGGCCACCGTTGTGCTGGGCATCCTCAACACGCCCGACTCGCCGGCGTGGTTCTTCGGCTGTGCCTCGATCGCCGCCGCGTGCTGGGCCGCGCGAACCACCAACCGCAACGCGGGCCACTGGATTCTCTTCGGCTTCCTCCTCGGTTTGGCCATGCTCTCCAAGTACACCGCCGGCCTCATCGGGCCATCCATCTTCATCGCACTTCTGACCACCCCCGACCGCCGCATCCATTTATATAGACCATGGTTCTGGCTCGCGGCCATCATCTCCGCAATCGTCTTTTCGCCCGTGCTGATCTGGAACATTCAGCATGACTTCCCATCATTCCGGTTCCAGCTTAAACACGGTTTCGGCGGTGACGGCAACTACGGCATCCTTCGCGGCCTGGGCGAGTATCTGGGCGGCCAACTCCTGGTCTGGACGCCTCTGCTCTTTGTCCTCTCCGCCTTCGCCGCGGCCAAGGCGATTCGCCGATACCCAACCCTCAGCGGCGGGGCCCACATCCTGGTGTGTACATTTCTGATTCCCTTTGCGATGTTCCTGTACAGCTCTACGCGAAAGCGAGTGGAGATCAACTGGCCACTTCTCGTGTACGGCCCATTGGGCATCATCACCGCGCTGTACGTCGCCATCGGCGACCCCGGTCGCCGCCGCCGCGCCATTGCCGTAGGCGTTGCCATCGCATTCATCGCCAGCGTCACGTTGCAAGTGCCCAACTTCCTGTTACGACTTGCGTCACGCTTCCCCAAGGCCAACCAACTCTTCGGCAACCGCGAACTGGCTGCGGAAGTGGACAAGGTCCGCGCCGGGCGGCCGGTGTTCACAAATCGCTATCAGGACGCCGCGGAACTGACGTTTTACCTGCCGGATCACCACGACGTCTGGGCGCTGAACATCATCAGCCGCACCAACGTCTACGACTATTGGGAAGGCAAGCCCGATCTTTCCAAGGTCTCAAGCGCGGTTTTCGTAAACTTTGAGGCGCACCAGTTCCCTAAGGAGTTCGCCGCGCGGCAGACTATTCCGGTCAATACCGTGCTGCGAGGCAGAACCGTTCGAACGGACACGATCGTGATCGCCGACCGGATCAGCGATTCGGCTGGGGCGTCGTCCGGAGGTAAGGCTTCAACTCCGTAAAGCCCTTGGGGAAGAGCTTCTTGGCGTCATCGTTGTTGATCGACGGCAGGATGATGCAGTCTTGGCCATCTTCCCAGTTCACGGGCGTTGCGACTTTGTAGTTGGCTGTGAGTTGGAGGGAGTCGATAACGCGGAGGATCTCATCGAAGTTGCGGCCGGTGCTGGGCGGGTAGGTGATGGTGAGTTTGACCTTCTTGTCCGGGCCGATCACAAAGACGCTGCGGACGGTCATGGTGTCGCTGGCGTTGGGGTGGATCATGCCGTAGAGGTTGGAGACCTTCTTGTCGGCATCGGCCAGGAGCGGGAAGTTGAGCTTGGCGCCTTGGGTTTCTTCAATGTCCTTGGACCACTTGTCGTGATTGGAGAGCGGATCGACGGAGAGGCCAAGGACCTTGACGTTGCGCTTGTCGAACTCAGGCTTGAGCTTGGCAACCGCGCCGAGCTCCGTTGTGCAGACGGGTGTGAAGTTCTTGGGGTGGGAGAAGAGGACGGCCCAGCCGCTGCCGATCCAGTCGTGGAACTTGATGGGGCCGGCGGTGGAGTCTTGCGTGAAGTCGGGTGCGATGTCGCCGAGTTGGATGGACATGGGAGCCTCCTTTGGGGGCGACAGTCTACCGCGCGGCGGAAGGTTCTGGATTGCCGTCGCCATCGTCGCGTTTTTCGGGTTCGGCGGTGTGCTCTTTCAGCCACGGGGCGGGGTCGGTGATGTTGAGACGGCCGACGGCAATGGCGCGTTCGGTGGCGGGGCGATAGACGGACTTGGGGCCGGTGCTCCAGGTGTAGCCGACGATCTTGTTGTCGGTGATGTAGAGGCGGATGGTGCCGCGGCCTAGGCCGGAGCGGGTTTTGCCATCTTTGTCGCGGCGGGTGTCGCCCTTGCCGTGGGAGGATCCTGTGCTGTCGATGATGGGGAGTTCCCACTGCTTGGTGTTTTCGATGAGGGGCTCGGTGGCGGTGCGCTCGGTGGCATCGCCGTCGGCGATCATGCAGTGGCCGGTGTCTTTGGCGGAGGCGGGGTACTTGAAGGCGATGATGTCGCCGGGGTGGATGTCTTTGGGGTTTTCGAGTTTTGTGAAGCCGCGTTCCGCGACGATCGTGTCGTAGTAGTCGCGGGCAAGGGGGCGTTTGCGGCCGAGCCAGTTGGAGAGTTGGGTGTCGTTGATTTTGCAGGCGTGTTTGAGGATGGCGGTGATGAGGGCGCTGCAGTCGGCGTAGCACTCGGCGGGGTGGTCTTCCGTTTTCCAGAGGACTGAGGTGTCTTTGTGGCGGTAGGAGGTTTTGGTGGGGTCGGTGTCTTGGAGGAGAGTGCGGGCGGAGGTGGAGAGGTCGGAGGGGGTTTGGCGGGCGAGCGATGGATTGCCGAAACAGGTGATTGCCAAGGCGCACAAGATTGAGAGTCGCGCGGATCTCATTGGAATGGTTGAACGATTCGGGTGAGGGATCATTGCGATTCGTGGCCGCTGATTCGTGCACCCTCCGGGTGCGGGAACCAAGAGAGGTCAACCAGGGGTGCGCTCGCAGAGCCTCGCGACCCCTGGCAACGTTCGTGCGCCCTCCGGGCGAAAGGCACTGCGACTTCCCGAATCACCGACGGTGGAATTAGAGGAGGGATGTTGGACGGAACTTGGATTCGAGTGCGAGAATGCGTTCGCGGGCGTCGGCGGGGATGGGAGTTTTTGAGCGCTGGGTGTAGTCGTAGGAGACGACGGTGCCTTTGCCTTCAGTGGCGATCTCGTTGAGCTCGGTGCTGAAGACTTGGTGTTCGAGGGTGAAGCGGTCGGATTCGATGGATTCGAGACGTGAGCTGACTAAGAGCGTGTCGGGGAAGGTGACGGGCTTGCGGAAGCGGGCCTCGACGTTGCGGAGAATGACACCTGAGCGGCCTCCGCCGGGCATCTCGAACCAGTTGGCTTGGCGGAGGTATTCGATGCGGGAGGATTCGAAGTAGCGGAAGTAGACGGCGTTGTTGACGTGGCCGAAGGCGTCCATGTCGCCCCAGACGACGGGGACTTCGATCGTGACGGTCCAGTCGGGTCGGGGCATGGGAGTTACCACAGAGACACAGAGGCACAGAGAAGGAGAGAGCGTGAAAGAAAGGAAGGCATTAGGCATTTTGCACGAGGCATAAGTTCGGAGTTAGCGGCCGGCGGTTACGGGCTTTTTGCTCTCGTTGAGAAGGCGGCGGAGGACGGTTTGGAGGACGCCGCCGTTGCGGTAGTACTCACCCTCGACGGGCGTGTCGATTCGGCACATGGTGGTGAAGTCGATCTTTCTGCCGTCGGATCTGGTGGCGGTGACTTTGACATCGCAGCGGGGTTCGACGAGGCCTTCGGTGGAGACGGGGAGGTGGATGTCGAAGGTTTCTTCGCCGGTGAGGCCGAGGCTCGCGGCGGTTTGGCCATCTTTGTAGCAGAGGGGAAGGACGCCCATGCCTACGAGGTTGCTGCGGTGGATTCGTTCGAAGGATTCGGAGATCACGGCTCGGACGCCCAGGAGGAGGGCGCCTTTGGCGGCCCAGTCGCGCGAGGAGCCCATGCCGTAGTCTTTGCCGGCGAGGACGATGAGGGGGGTGCCTTCCTTTTTGTAGTTCATCGCGGCGTTGTAGATGTAGGTGATTTGGTTGTTGCCGGCTTTGGACATGTCTTTTGTCCAGCCACCTTCGCGGATCTTGATTTGGCCCGGCGCTGGCGCTTGGGCTTCTGTTGCCAACTTGTTTTTGACGCGGACGTTGGCGAAGGTGCCTCGGGTCATGATGCGGTCGTTGCCGCGGCGGGAGCCGTAGCTGTTGAAGTCGGTTTTCTTGACGCCGAGAGTCTTGAGGTAGTCACCGGCGGGGGAGGCTTCGGCGATGTCGCCGGCGGGGGAGATGTGGTCGGTGGTGACGGAGTCGGCGACGGAGATGAGGCATTTGGCGTTGCGGATCTGCACGGGCTTGCCGGGGACAGCCGACATGCCTTCGAAGTAGGGCGGGTGCTGGATGTAGGTGGAGTTGGCGTTCCACTTGTAGAGTTCGGACTTGGAGACGGGGACCTTGTTCCAGGTTTCGTTGCCGGTGAAGACGTTGGCGTATTGGGAGCGGAACTGCTCGGCGGTGACGGCCTGGGCTTTGATGTCCTGGACTTCTTTCTGGGTGGGCCAGATGTCTTTCAGGAAGATCTTTTTGCCATCCTTGGTGATGCCGAGGGGCTCGGTGGAGAGGTCCATGTTGACCGAGCCTGCGATGGCGTAGGCGACGCAGAGGGGCGGGGAGGCGAGGTAGTTGGCTTTGACCTGGGCGTGAACGCGGCCTTCGAAGTTGCGGTTGCCGGAGAGGACGGAGGCGACGACGAGGTCGTTGGCCTTGATCGCGGTTTCGATTTCGTCGGGAAGCGGGCCGGAGTTTCCGATGCAGGTGGTGCAGCCGTAGCCGACGCAGTTGAAGCCCATCGCGTCGAGGTCTGCCGTGAGGCCGGACTTGTTGTAGTACTCGGTGACGACTTTGGAGCCGGGGGCGAGGGAGGTTTTGACCCAGGGCTTGGACTTGAGGCCCAGAGCCCGGGCTTTGCGGGCGACCAAGCCGGCGGCGATCATGACGTCGGGGTTTGAAGTGTTGGTGCAGGACGTGATTGCGGCGATGACGACGGCGCCGTGCTGGAGGTTGAATGTCTCGCCGTTGCGGGTGACGAAGACACCGAAGTCGGGTTTCGCGGCCTTGCCAAAGCCATCAGCGAGTTCTTTGGTCCAGGTGGACTTCATGTCTTTGAGATTTACGCGGTCTTGCGGGCGCTTGGGGCCGGCGAGGCAGGGTTGTACGGTGGAGAGGTCGAGCTCGAGGATGTCGGTGAACTCGGCTTCGGGGAGGCCGGGCTGCCAGAAGAGGCCGTTGGCTTTGGAGTAGGCCTCGACGAGCTCGACGGTCGCGGCGTCGCGGCCGGTGAACTTGAGGAAGTCGATGGTGACCGAGTCCACGGGGAAGAAGCCCATGGTGGCGCCGTATTCGGGGGCCATGTTGGCGATGGTGGCGCGGTCGGGGACGGAGAGGGCGGCGATGCCTTCGCCGAAGAACTCGACGAACTTGTCGACGACACCCTTTTTGCGGAGCATCTGGGTGACGGTGAGGACCAGGTCGGTGGCGGTGGTGCCTTCGGGGAGTTTGCCCTTCAGGCGAAAGCCGACGACTTCGGGAGTCAGCATGTAGATGGGTTGGCCGAGCATGACGGCTTCGGCTTCGATGCCGCCGACGCCCCAGCCGACGACGCCCAGGCCGTTGATCATGGTGGTATGGGAGTCGGTGCCGACGCAGGAGTCGGGGTAGGCGATAGGAGAAGTGCCGAGTGCCGAGTCCCGAGTGCCGAGTTCGGATTTGGTGAGGACGCCCTTCGCCAAGTACTCAAGGTTTACTTGGTGGACGATGCCGGTGGCGGGGGGGACGCAGGTGAAGTTGTTGAGGGACTGCTGGCCCCACTTGAGGAACTCGTAGCGTTCATCGTTGCGCTCGAACTCGCGCTTGGCGTTGATGGTGAGGGCTTGGGCGGAGCCGAAGGCGTCAACTTGGACGGAGTGGTCGATGACCAGGTCGCACTTGACCAGGGGATTGATGAGGTTGGGGTCGCCGCCGAGTTTTTTCATGGCTTCACGCATGGCCGCGAGGTCGACGACGCAGGGGACGCCGGTGAAGTCCTGGAGGACGACGCGGCCGGGCATGAAGGGGATTTCTTCCTTGACGGGGGCTTTGGCGTTCCAGTTGGCCAGGCCGGCGACGTCATCCTGGGTGACGATGAAGCCGTCTACGTTGCGGAGCATGGATTCGAGGAGGACCTTGATGGAGAAGGGGAGCTTGTCGAGGTGGCCGATCTTGGCGCGTTTGAGGGCGTTGAGGTCGAAGTAGGTGTAGGTGCCGCGGGAGGTTTTGAGGGTGGTGCGGGAGTTGAAGGGGTTTGCCATGTGTCGTTTCCTATGAGTTGGCCGATCTACCGTAGCTCAGTATCGGTATGAAGCGAATATATGGGGATTAGGTGTTGGATAAATTGGGGTGATGGGGAGAGAAGTGCCGAGTGCCAAGTGCCAAGTGCCGAGTGCCGAGTTGGGAGGGGGCGTGGGGCGGTCGTGTGGCTAAAGCCGTTAGCGCGAGAAGCCCGCTGAAGCGGGCTTGGTGACAATTCGCAAGCATGGTGAGGGGGGTTTGCCATGTCAACCAGGGCTGAAGCCCTGGCCTAATAGCGAGCAAGGCCGCTGAAGCGGCCTGGACGACCGAGCGCCCGGGGGCGAAGGGTGTTGCAGTAGGCGATGTGCGGTAGGCTGGGGGGATGACGAACGCACTTAATCGGTTTGTTGGTCGGCTGTCGGCGGTTGCGATTGTTGCGGCTGCTTCGTCGGCTGTGCTGGCTCAGCCTTCGGCTGAGGTGAAGGCGTTGGCGGAGAGGGCCGCGGCGGTGGTGCCGGATGCTCGGCAGGTGGAGTGGCAGAAGCTGGAGTTCACGATGTTCATTCATTTTGGGATGAACACGTTTACGAATCGGGAGTGGGGTGAGGGGAATGAGGATCCGAAGTTGTTCAATCCTTCGGATTTGGATGCGGAGCAGTGGGCGAGTGTGGCCGCGGATGCGGGGATGCGGGCGATTGTTCTGGTGGCGAAGCACCATGATGGGTTTTGCTTGTGGCCTTCGAAGTTCACGGAGCATTCGGTGAAGAACTCGCCTTGGAAGGGGGGGAAGGGGGATGTGGTTCGGGAGGTGGCGGTGGCTTGCAGGAAGCGTGGGCTGAAGTTTGGGGTGTATCTGTCGCCGGCGGACTTGCATGAGGCGACGTACGGGCAGTCGGAGAAATACAACTTGTACTTCATGAATCAGTTGCGGGAGCTGCTGAGTGGATATGGAGAGATTTGCGAGGTGTGGTTTGATGGGGCGACGCCGAAGGACAAGGGGCAGGTTTACAACTATCAGGACTGGTATGCGTTGATTCGGGAACTGCAGCCGAAGGCCGCGATCTTTGGAAGGGGGCCGGATATTCGGTGGGTGGGGAATGAGGCGGGGCAGACTCGCAAGAGTGAGTGGAGTGTGATTCCGCTGCCGGTGGAGGCGGGGAAGTTCACTTGGCCGGATATGACGGGGGCGGATTTGGGGTCATTGGAGAAGTTGAAGGGGGCGAAGGAGCTGCACTGGTATCCGGCGGAGACGGATACCTCGATCCGGCCAGGTTGGTTTTGGCATGCGGATCAGAATGAGAGGGTGCGGTCGCTGGATGACTTGTTGGAGTGCTATTACGGGGCGGTGGGTGGGAACTCGGTTTTGCTGTTGAATGTGCCGCCGGATCAGAGAGGGAGGATTCATGAGAATGATGCGGCGAGGTTGAGGGAGTTGGGGGCGGTTTTGCGGAAGACGTTTGAGAAAAACTTGGCGACGGGGGCGACGGTGACGGCGAGTGCGGATGCGGCGGGGCATGAGGCGGGGGCCGCGGCGGATGGGAAGGGGGAGACATTTTGGACGACCGGGGATTGGGAATCGGAGCCGACGTTGACGGTGACGCTGGCCAGTCCGGTGAGGGTCAATGTGGTCTCGATTCAGGAGCACATCGCCAGCGGACAACGCGTCGAGAAGTTCGCGGTTGATATGTGGGACCAACATCGCTGGGCCGTTGGCGGGTCGGGATGGAAGGAAGTGGCGACGGGGACGACGATTGGGCATCGCAAACTGATTCGGATTCCGGAGGAGACGACCAACCGGGTGCGGGTGAGGTATTTGGAGTCGCGCGTGAGGCCGACGGTTTCTGAGATTGGGTTGTATCTGGCGCCGACGCGGTTGGAGGCACCGAGTATCACGCGGAGTCGCGCCGGGATAGTGACTATTGCCGGATCGACGGGCGCGAGTATTTCCTATTGGACGGGCGACAGGCATCCTGTGATGCATCGCTACACGGGGCCGTTTTCGATGCCGGAGGAAGGCGGGGTTCGGGCGATGGCAACGCGTGATGGATCGATGCCCAGCGAGTTCGCCGTCGCGAGTTTCGGGATCGCCAAGGCGAAGTGGACAATCGTCGGTGTCAGCGATGAGCAGAAGGGCGGGGAGGATGCGGCCAACGCGATTGATGATGATCCGGGGACGATCTGGCATTCGCGGTATGCGCCGGATACGGCTAAGCACCCGCACTGGATTGCGATTGATCTGGGGGAGACGTTGACGTTGAAAGGGTTTACGTATTTGCCGCGGACGACCGGGCCCAATGGGACGGTGGTGAAGTATGAGGTGTATGTGAGTGAGGATGGGAAGGATTGGGGGAAGGCGGCCGCGGCGGGGGCGTTTGAGAAGGGCAAGGCGGGGGAGCAGAGGGTGATGTTTGGGAAGGATGTGGCGGGGAGGTATTTGAAGTTTGTGGCGTTGTCGGAGGTGAATGGGAGGGATTGGGCTTCGGCGGCGGAGATTGGGGTGGTGACGAGGTAGGGGGAAGGAGGCGAAAGGCGAGAGGCGAGAGGGCGAAGGGAACGTCGGGGGTAGTCGGCACTGCTGCGCCGCGGTTGGGGTATTTGAGAGCCAGGGACATTCGTGCGGCGAGCAGTGGCACCTTGGGGACTCCGGAAACTGGGGGGGTGGACCCGATTACTATTGATGGACTGGTTGGGGGTTGTTGCGCATTGGAGGCGCCTGGGCATGCCGGCATCGTCTTTGGCTATTTCGATGTTTCACCGGCGGGTGGCGATGCTGCTTGTGCTGATGGCGGGCGGGGTGGTTGTGCTGACGGCGCAGCTGGGACGACTGACGCTTGTGCATGGGTCGGAGCATCGGGCGTCGGCGGAGTCGAAGCTGGTGATGCTGGATTGGCTGCCGACGACTCGGGGGCGGATTCTGGATCGGCAGGGGC
>Ga0154020_10001560_pt1 | contig 28094 bp, 31 predicted proteins | sample Klosneuvirus_201_FD_109709 | JGI IMG/M metagenome (GOLD analysis project Ga0154020, IMG submission 109709) | Active sludge microbial communities from wastewater, Klosterneuburg, Austria - Klosneuvirus_20160825_MG | ecosystem: Engineered > WWTP > Aerobic digester > Activated sludge | place...
ACCATATATCTTAATACATTTGTCCTTCTTTAAGTAAATATATGACGACCCATTCAATACTTCGAGATAATCATCAATCGATTCAGATAAAAGTATTTTTTTTGGTTTACTATCTAGATCATCATAACCATCCACAACATCATATCGGTCAACAACCCCTAATCCATCTATTTCTGTGGCGTTAATTGAAGAAACCCAAGATTTATATCGATCAGACCAAACGCAATCTTCCTTTATAACATTATTTCCTTTCCAATCAAGTATTGTCATGTCTTTATGAACATAATATTGTCCTATGCTATCATAGCATACAACAGCATCTCTGGCCTTGATCCAAACATTAAACCTTCTTGAGAATTTATGACCATCGACCCCGAATGACCCATCAGTAGATGTAAGTCTATATTGGATCTTACTAGAATCTCTATCTTCCGAAAGAATTAGTGATTTAGTATCCAGATCCAAATAATGGAATGTATCCATATATGGATACGTATCAAATTTATATTTTTTTAATTGGACATATGTCCCTTTGAGATCATAATCACCAAACATACGATGTTTACTATCACCTACAAAATCTTTAAACCAACTACAGATTCTATCAACATCACTATCCCATCTAGTATAGACCCTATCCAAATAATATGAGAAATTACCCTTAGTAGACCAAAAAATAGCCCTTCCTAAAAGCTTCCGATCATCATCAATAAGCACTAATAACTGACAAACTTCTGGATTTTGGACAAAAATATCTAAAAAATCCTGACAATTATCATATCTCATACACGAACTATTTAATTGACCACCCCCTTGATTATAATTTCGATAGCTATACCAATATCTTATGCTTTCACCAGATACCAAAAAAATATTATCAGTTTTAGAAAATTTACCATCCCAAAATGACTTATACTTATTGATAAAAGTCTCGATCTCTCTATCAGAAAATTTGATATTGTTACTAGATAGTATTTGATTAACCAACCGGCCAACTTTAATAAAAGATTTTGGGGTCTTATTGGAAGTATTCCTTTGATATTGATTATCATTTTGAAATCCGACAATATCATTATTATCACCAATTGTTAGATAATTGAAATTAGTTTTAATATCTTTATTGATAAGTTTACCCAAAGATATAGCAATTGGATCCTCACGAAGACTTTTGATAATATCCAAAAATTCTGGACTAGCTTCCAAGATCGACTCAAGAATAAGAAAATTTTTATAGTCTATCATTGTTCGTTTATTGGATTTCCTATCTTGTCTGTGGTATTTATACCAAGGTTAAATTTAATTGATTTATCTTTTATCTTTTTAACTAAAGAGTCCATACCATTTTTTAATATGAACGTAGAAACTCCAACACCAAGAGAGACTAAGTTACCAACAACCGTGTCTAGCGTAAGATCATACTTACCTATGACAAAACTTATAGCATTCATTATAGGTAAAAGAAGGGTGGTATATCCAAACATCTCAATTAATCCGGTTATAGCATATGAACTATTCTTAAATATTGTTTGAATGAATTTGCTAATTGACTTAAATACCTTAACAAACTTCTTAACAATCCCATTACCTATTCCCCTCATACGAAGTTCCTCTAATATGGTTTGGGCATCTCTTTTAGTTACTTTACTACTAATGAATCCATTCTCACACTCATCACATCCATTCTCACAATCGGAACACTTTACTATATCATCCCCAGCACTATTTTTAATTTCTTCTAAATAACAAATAGAAAGAGCAGCTAATGAAAGTAATATCATATTTTCTGGAGATGGATCAATTTTAATATTCCCATTTTTTATTAATTCCTCAACAATAGGTATCATTACTTTAATACCAGATCCGAATGTTAATACCAACCCAATATTGAATTTTATGTCCCTTGATAAGCTATTAAGTGTACTTTTTATTATACCATCAGATATACTAGATTCTTTTACTATACCATCTAGATTACCCAAAAAAGAATCTAGTATACTTAAGTTCATATTATACTCTTGATATCTGAATATCTCCATTCACTATATATTAAAAGATATTATGAAATTAAGAAAATATCAAGAGAACTATGTGAATAAAAGTCAAAAATACAATTATCACTTTTAATACTTTATATATATTAAAAATAACTAAATCACATGAACCACCTCAAAAAATTCGAAAATTTCTATGTAGATAATGATACATCTATGGAATCTGATGAACAAGAATATCTTGATCAATTAAAAAAATCTAGATCCAGGAAAGAGGAAGAAGAGGAAGAAGAGGAAGATTGTGATTCATGTGATATTGACTCTCCTCGCAAAAAAGTCTGGGGAGATGAGGTTGTTGAAGGGAAGAAGACAAAAGATAAAAAAAAGGGAGAAGATAAAAAAGAAGAGGAAGTTACTGGTCTAACACCCAAGCAAAAAAAATTACCTATTGGTCTACAAAAGGCAATTCTAAAAAGAATGAAGAATAAAAAGTGAATGGGACAAATAAAAAATTTCGGCACGTTTAACGAATCTATCATTGACAAAGTGTCTAACTATATTTGGAAAAATAACAATGCTTGTAAAGAAATATTTGATTATATCAGATGGAACTTCAAAATCAATAATCTAAAGTATTTAAAAGATGAACGCGGACCACAATTCTTTTACTTGGATAAAGAAAATTCATTCATACTTAAAATAGAATTAATTGATGTTAAAATTAAAATAAAACACATTACAGAACATGACAATGAATTAAATTGGTCTAGAATATCACAAAATGAGTTTAATAACACATCAACTGAAATTCAATGCTCTCCTCGTCTATTTAAGGAAATATGGGAATTTTTTAGTGCAACACTGGTGGTGAGAAAGAATGTGGGCACTGATAAAAATATAGAAAATTCAATATCAAATATTAGAAAATTCAAATCGAACTATAATCATCACAAATCTCCCACTCGTTGAATTCACAACTAGTTCCTAACCCTATTTTCTATTTTCTTAATAGAATTCTGAACCCATTTTGGTATAAATTTAGAACTATACCTCAAAACATCACCAAAAGATGAATCAATAATAATGGTATCTCCACTATCTGATTCAGACCTTATTATTCTACCATAAGCCTGTATTATACCACTAACCGTTCTATAAGCATACCAATCTGGATCATTCTTCTGTCTCAACTTATTTTTTTGGGATCCCAAACTCGGATAAGGTACTTTAGCTATTATCTGGAACCTTGCTTTATCACCATCAAAACTAACTCCGGTCCCCATACTTGGAGAGACAATAACACTTGGTTCTTTCTTATCAAAATGAGACTCTAATACCGAATCTTTATTAGAAGAGTCATGGTATGTGAGCCTTTTGTCTTGAATATCTCTTTGTATCCAAGATGCTAACTCAAATGAATTAGTGTGTATTATTCCCTTCTTATCAGAATACTTTTTAAGTATTTTCTTTATCATAGGAATAAAGTTCTTAAATGTATCTTCCTTCTTGGAATATGACATTTTACCAGTTGGTATGTAATATATTGGTCTTTTATCCAATGGAAATGGTGAGCTTATGGAATAATAGACGGATTCATCAATATCCAATCCATTCAATCGACAAAATAGATCTTTATTGAGTATTGTACCTGACATAAGAAATACCATTTTATATTTACTAAAAACATACTTATTTAGATAATCAAATGCCCATATTGGTTCCAATGAAAGCTCACTTTGTTTTGTCTTTTCATTATATTGAGTTTCTAATACCCAATTATCGGGATTTTGTTTGTACTCCCCAAGGAAAATATCTATCTTTGATTTAAGTTGCTCAAGGTCAACAATTATTTGGATCAGTTTTATATCAGGGTTTGCCGAACTGAATATCTTTGATAATTTATTATTTCTACGATCAGAAATTGGGTTTCTGTAAACAGACCCCATAGAAGAATGAATATCACTTAAGGTGTTAGCAATATCAATTTTAAATTGGTCCAAAAAGTCAACATAATTAGAGATTGACTTTACTGATTTTAATGACTTTAATATCCTATCTTGGTCAGAGAATTTGAATTTCTTAACTATAAATTCAGTTATCTTTATAGAAATAAAATCACTCATGACATCATCAAAATCATGACACTCATCCACTATAAGCACATCGGCTGACCTAGCCTCCATAGCTTTTGGTTTATATAATTGATATAATATATAGAGATAAAAATTAGTCAAGGATATCTTACCAAATAGAAATTGATCTCTAGAATAGGAATGTGGACAATACTCACAAGTTGACTTATTTAACTTATTGAACTCACCACCTTGACGACAATCTGAATCGTATTTATCACATTTATAGTTTTCCTTTCCCTTGAGATCACAAAGAGACTCATATACACCTGTATATTGGTCCTGTAAAATTTTAGAATTTGTTATAATATCTATCTTAGCACCACCATTTATCTTCTTAGAATACCAATCAGCTATCATAAGGGCCAAATGACTTTTTCCAACTCCGGGAGGTAGATTTAACAAGAAGAACTTTTTTCCACCAGATTCATGAACACTATTAATAAATTCTAAACATTTTAGTTGATGTTCTCTTGGTATGTGTTTGTCTAGATCTTGTTTCAGGGATGACATAGATATTATAGACTATATAATATATAAGTTATGTCATCAGCTTCGAAAATAAGTGATTTTTTATTCAGATCTGAAAAAATACTACATATTACAATATATCTCATCATAATACTTTTTAAGTGGAAGAAACATAGAGTCATCAGATATATCATCAATTCTAGACCACACAATTTCTGAACACTTATCAGGCTCTTCATTAATAAAATCACCCCCTATATAATCACACTCCATCAAAATTGTAATAAAATGTAAATTATGTTCACTGAAAACATCATTTGTTAAATAAACAAATTTTGGATCTTTGATATCTAATCCAGTCTCTTCTTTAACTTCCCTTATAGCACAATCTTCTATAGATTCTCCAAATTCCAATTTACCACCTGGTAGAGACCACTGACCATCTCCATGTTTCCCCTTTCTTTTCATAAATAGAGAAAGATTTCCTTTATGTATAATAACAGAAACACCTACCCCAACTTTTAATTTCTTCATATTCGAGTTTTAATTTTATTCTCTTATTTTATAGATATTTAGGAGAATATGTTTATCTTAATTTCCGAGATACCCTTTTATGAATGTAGTTGATCTATCATCAAATAAATTGCAATTCACCATATCTAAAAAATCGACCATTCTCTCTCTGTTATCAATTGATCCAGTCTTCTGTATGTAATCTCTTTCCTCTAAAGGATATCTTTCCACCCTATCTACATAATCTTCAAATTTATTAGATCTATGTGATGGTATGTGGAAAGATATAACCCCATCCATCGAATCTTTGTGATTTACCTTTGTATAAAATAGATAATACATAGTACCATCTATTTTATGGCCCTTTATATCACTAATATATTTATTTCTGAATAAATATTTAATAACCCAATCTTTCACCTGATAACATAAGATCTTAACTGACTTATCAATACCATTAGACTTGGCATTTTTATTGCAATCTCTAGTTGTTATTGTTAATATTCGCAAGTATTCATCGAAGGAATTTATACCATACTTATCCAACCAATCTATGTATTTCTGATAGATTGAGCTTACATTATCACAAATTCCATTTTGTATAGTTATGAACAGTTTGTGTATTGATCCTTCGTTCTTTTTACCCATTTGAAAATTACTTCTAAAAGTACCAACCCTGTTATCAGAACTCACCCACTTCTCAACACGGCCTATCAGTTCTCTATCAGGTCTCTCTACTCTATCACCACACACATCTATACTCAACTGATTATCTACACAAATACATTTAGTAATTCTAAGGCCATAGGCATCAAAGATCTCTCTTAACTTTGGAAAGTTATTATCAAGTATGTTTATATCTCTTAGTTTTTTATCACTAGATTCATTCCACTTTTGATTTTTGAAGTACTCAAATGTCTTTAAGTTTCTCATTTAACTTTTTTAGCGACATAGGTATTTAACCAGACCGAATACTCCACTCTGGATTTACCAAATTTAGATCTCTCTATATCAGAACTCATTGTTAAAATTAATGGCACGAGATATATTCCATCATCAATTTTAAATTTCAGAATAATATGCTGGGAATATTTATCATATTTACCAACTTCAACTAGGTTGTCATAATTATCGATTCCATTGGATATCTCTTTATGTATAAAAGATCTTAATTCATCTTCTTGTGGAAGTTTAATTGAAATTACATATGCCATGGGTGGACGATTGTCTCTATCTTTCTTGGACTCAAATTCAATGTTTTTCAAATAATCCTTGGTTAAATTTTTAACAGATATAAGAAAATCCTTTAGCTGATCATCTAGAAAAGTAGCGTTTGCCCCATTCCCTGATCCAAAATCGGTATCACCCATCTCGTTCACTCTGAGGGCATTAAAAAGTCCATTTATTCGTTTTAAATACTTCATGAGATATATATTTAATATCAAATATCATTTTTCAACTTTAACAACAGATTGCCAACTCACTACCCTACGTCAAATCTGATTCCAGACTCTTAATTTCTTCGAGGACCTTTTGTAATTCTTCTTTCTTCCCCATCATTATATTTTTATTTCGCTTTCTTTCAATAAAAACCTCGGACAACATATTTAAGGTAGGAGAATCTCTTTTCTCAAAAACTACTCCATTAACACACACAACATGATGTGACTTATCGATCTTTATCCTTAAATTGGAATTAACACACCATTCTGGATCCTTATCATCAACAACACCAACAAAGGTTTCAGGAGATATGAAAAATTGTCTCTGAACGCTAGGATACAAAGAAGCGAAGTCATATGTAACAACCCACTTATTCATTCCAACTACAGGGTCCTTTACCCAACCACCAGCAATTCCTGTTTCATCTCCTCTAACAGCATTCTCATCTTTAAAAATTACCATATTCTCCATATCCCTAAACCTATTTCTAAGAACACCCTCTGTTATAGCTAGCGATCCAAGAGCATTGTTCATTTGGGACACGACATCAACTATTCTTATCTTAGCTAGTGATGAAATAGCAAATATTATAGACACATAATTACGTGAATCATGTATTTTTTGAACTAGGACAGAGTCAACAGCATTATAATACATGAAAGTTTCAAAATCATCATCATATAATTTTTGTAAAGACCCAGCAAATTTTATTTTATCGACTCCAACTAATTTACCAGAGACAAAATCCAGTGAGGAGCTTTCTTTGACTTTAATAGACGTATCACACACTTCATATAATTGCATGTAGTCAAATATCATTCGATGAGCTGGTATTTCATAGTCTGTTGACCATATTTTATTCAATCTTCTCGTAAAAGACGATACGGTTGGGTCAATTTTGATCTCTCTACCATTGACCCATTTAGATATTTTTCTGGACCTGTTAACTAAGTACATCCAATCATAATTTAAGAAATTCCAACCTGTTATCAAAGGCATTTTGGGCACCATCTTATTGAAAAATTGATAGAGCATATCAAACTCCTCTTCAAATTTATAATACTTCAATTTATATTCAACACCTGAATCCTTAAAGTATTCATTGGTATTTTTAATTATCCGATCTTGCATATCTTGAGGCATTTCCTTAATACCCATAAGAATGATCTTATCATCATATACAACTGAAATAGCAATGACCCTAGTTGGTGCTGTTTCCGCATCTGGAAACCCACCACCATCCACTATCTCTGTTTCTATATCGACGAAGTACATTTTTGGAATATTATATTTAAATATTTCCTCCTTTTCCTCCTCTGGGAGGGAATCCAAAAACTCATAAATAGAGTATCTATCAGGATAGTTCACCTCGATCTGTTTAACATTCCGACCATTCCAATATTTATATTTAGGATGTCTATCTGGATCATCATCATCACAAGTAACATATTTCATTGGATTATCCATCTGATAATATTTTAACTTTATCTGTCCATGATCATCAACATATGAAATTACTAACTTTTTTGAATTAGATAGAAATTGAGTATCTACAAGCATGAAATTTATATCAAAAAAGAAATATATGTTTTCAGATAATCTCTTCTTGAAGTATGAATGTCAATCCTTATAGGTACCACCGTGCCAACTTTTCGCCCTACCCACAAGTGCGTTCTTTACTATTTAAAAAAATATGAAAATTTATCTTTTAGTATGGTCCCGTACTATAGTCCTTTGGAAATCCGTACTTCTTTGCCGGAGCATTTGGTACCGGCCATATCCCCTCATGTCCATCCCACGGTTCTCTGAGTGTTTCCATTTTAGTAAAAAAAATTCCAAATCTTTCTTGACATAATCGGAGAACATTTGACTGACTTATTATCTATTGAGACATTATATTTCTTTGTAATAGTCCCTGTATATTCTATAAATAAATTTATAATATTATCACGATATCTATAAAATGTTCCGATAGGAAAGTCAGGACCTCTTCCAGCAAATTCTAGTAATTTTATATTAAAAGTATTTTTATATGGTCAAATATTTCCTGACAATCATCATTGTTTTTCCATATCTTATTAGTAATATTAGAAACAACAGACTCTTTTGTACAAAATAGTCCAAATGATTTGATATTTTTCATAAAGTATATATTAGAAAAAAATATGAAAATCTATTCTAAGCCCACACTTTATCCAATGTTAAAAATGAAGATAGATCAATTACCTTATAGTCAACCATCAAGGAATACTTCTGTATATATGACAGTGATTTAGTTATGCTTGATATTTTTTCTTTGTCATCATCTGATAGGTCATGATTAAAAATATTGATTAGGTTATCTATCTCAGATTCCGATAAATTTGATTTCTGACCAAGAAAATAGATAAAATCATATGAATATTTTTCATATTTCTCAACATCAGGACCACCTGATTTAGATATAATATAATTAGTAATACATCTTTCAGTACCAATTGTTGGTAAAGTATATTTAAACCCGTCTATTGATATACACTTATTAGTATTATCATAATATTCTATATTATTACCTAAATCAAAATAGTTAAACGTTTTATTAGAAAATTCTACTTTAGATCCCATACCAACATCTACAAGAAATGGCTTGTTATTTGTAAATTTAACTATCTCAATAAATAAGTAAATTCTATCAACACTTTTTATATCATCATAGTAATAACCACTTGAAAATATAGTATTATTTCGAATTATCTTACCCATTTTATTTAAAATGGTTCCAAGGTCATCATTTTTAAATTGATATTCATATTCAGTTATATCATCTATATTAGCCTTTTTTATCCACATCTTAAAATCATCTGGGTAAAAAAGTCCCTGGGTAGGGAGAGTTTGTAGATCCACTATTTTATTCAATCTCAAAATTGAATTTATTATTGACTTCAATATCATATACTATTATATAATAAATTCAAGGTAGGTTCAATGAATCAAATAAGATATGATTATTATAATATATAATCATATGGAATCATATACTCATGCTAAAGGATCAAACATTGAATCAACAAATAGGAGAGAAATAACCGAAATACTAAATTTACTACCTGATAATTCAAATAGTGAAGTAAGTATTAAAGACATAAGGGATTCTGTATTTTCAGTGTGGGAAGGTTGTCCCATCAAATTCACATATGCTAATTCAATTGAATATATTGGAATATTCAGACCTTTTACCAAAATGAAGATGTTTTTTGGTAAAAGGTCTATATTAAAAAATGATGTTATGTCAGAAGATCTTTTAAGATCCGACACTGATATCTTTTTCTATAACACAAAAGAAGATAATGTTGACCAAGATCTAAAAATATCTTTATTATCTGGTAAAGATAGATCAATATGGAGTAAGGCTCCATATATACAGTCATCGAATATCGGAGAATCTATTAATCTTAGTCTAATAAATGACAATGGTGAAATATTGATTAAATCCTCAGATAAGATATCCTTAAATAATATAAAATGGCCATCTATTGAAGAATCATCCAAAATGATATCATCTCCTAGTGATATATCTGATAATGACCTTGGATTATATATCACTGATGGTAAATTTTTGGAATTCAAGAAGTCAAGTCCAAATAGAGAAATATTATTCACTGATAAAAAACCTACACAAATTGATATTGGAGGAATAAAAGCTGGATCAACATTTGACAACGTGCCAATATCCGAGATACTAAGACAGATACTATATCCATATTTAGATCCTAAAGCAGAAATAGAAATACTCAATTCAAATCATAACAATTCCTTAGAAAGAGATCATACTAACTTATCTACAATAGATCTAAAATATAGTATTCTAAGAAGATCCGAGAATATCATAAGAACCGTAATATCAATAAAAAATACAAAAACAATAATTGAAAATCGAGAATGTGATGGTGTAGTTTCAAGTGGACCATCAAGATCAGAATTTTATGATAAATTTCAAATAGACCCAAGTAAAATATCTACAGATAAATCAAATGGCACATTCACAATATCAATAAATATGACAGACTCGTCTGGAATAATTTCTGAAATTTCTGAAACTATAAACTTTGTATACCCATACTTCTTTGGATTTAAGAATACCATTAACTTTGATCAAGAATCCATAATTTCCGGATTATCATCTATGAATAAAAGAATAGATATAAGATGTAATCATACAATGTTAATGGTAGGGGAAGGATATTTCTATTTTATGTATCCACGTTCATATGGAGATATTAGTTTTGATAGTTCTGAAAAATTCGAAAAATCACTAATTAAAAATATATCATCTCCGGATGGTAAATGGGGATCTATGGATTATAATGTCTATATTTCAAAGGACATAATATCCATAAAAGGAATTCCTGAAAATTGGAAAGTTATTTTTCAATAGGTTCAAATCTCCAATTGAAATAGATAAAATTATCTCCCTTTAATGTATATTGATCACTACCAAATCTAAATATGATTCTATCATCATATGATTTAAGAACCTCAATTACTGACCCACTTGACAATATCATTATCTTTCCTGTTTCAGATGAATAACAATTTATATCATCTCCAATAAGCTTAAATTCTCCATACTGTGGCTTCAACCAATTCTTTATCTCTTTTAGAATAGTGCCTCTTGTTCTAATTATCCATTCTTGGGTTTGAATAATCTCCATATCTTGGAAAACTTCAGAACTAAATTCTGGGTTTGTCATTATATTATTTATAACCCCCCAATATTCTTTATCCTTTATATAGAAGGATATGTATATATCATAATCAAATCCTTGAGAAGAGACTATTCTTATTATTTTTAAAGACTCGATATTCTGATCGTCCAATAATAGAGTTGACTTGAGTTGTCCATATGATTTAGACCCACCAAGAGAACTTGTTATATCACCAATTCTAGATATAGCTTGTCTTATAGTATCTTGATGTTTATCAAAAGCATTTGTAGAAAGTTGTGGATTATCAGCATGCATTCCTGGTTGCACAGAGTCATCATTCATTCTCTGTAAATTAAATTCACTAAATTCCCTTATTAGATTACTTTTAAATCTCATATTTTAATATATATTAAAATATAAATTCAATAGATGATGATAAAAAGATTTAATGAGTCCAATATGATTGATATATCAACAGATAGGTCTCTTGAAATGATAGAACTATTATCAAAAATATCAAAAGATATATTGGAAAATTTAGAAAAAATAGAATCCTTATCAAATGAGTTGGAGGGATTCAGATCAAAAAGTACGACAAGTAATGATCAAATAGATGATTCAGTATCTAATTTAGAAATGATTAAAAATGCCCTTAGGGAATCCTTGGATAAAATAGATAATACTTCAATAAATATGAAAGATTATCTTGAAAATGGAAGAAAGTATATGTATTAGTTTACTTATTAAACCTAAGTTTATATAAAAGTCTGTAAATTAGAGAAACAATCTCATCAATCATATTTTGTAGGTGTGTATCATCCTTTGATATACTCACATATCTATTATCATTAATAAACTTAACTAAATCTTTGAAATAATCAATCCTATCTTTCGATTTAGAAATATTAGTATCAATTATCTGATAATTATCAACAATGTCATATTGTCCTTGATAGATTTCTACCATAGTATCAATAAATTCAATAACATCATCATAATAGGAATTAAGTGCCACATGAGCAGCATATGATCCCTCATCGCCACTAACTTGTAAATGATAGACATGAGCCATCTCGCGAGACTCAAATAATTTAGAAAAAAATAATGAAACAGGATCTTTTATTTCTGTTTCAGATGATTCCTCAACTTTTTCAATAAGGTCATTTTTATTTGGATTATTAATTTTCTTCGAAGATATTTGAATTTTAGTGAAGCTTTTCATATAAGGATTGATTTTTTTTATCAAATTTGAATATTTCCCTGACTTTATTAACAAGCTCTTCAAATTTTGAAATTGTTAAAGATGATTCTATTGGATACCCAAGTAGGTTACAGTAATCGAGAAAGTCTCTGAGTCCAATTTTAAGATTCTCAACAGATTCTCCCATATTCTTCATTGAGAATTTACCAGTCAATAACCATGCTGTCATAAGAGCAATTGAAGCTGGATTATCCAAAAAATTATCTATTCCCTTAAGTAGGAAGAAGTCATGTGGATTGAGGTTCTCCTTAATGGGAGATTCCTCGGATATATCAACAATCTCAAAGTTAACTAAATTATCTACTGACCCTAAGATAGAATCTGACAAGTAACCAGCTTCTCCCTCATTACTAGTTTTAATATTTAAAGTTATATTTGCCTTTACAATATAATTATGATCTACGTATTCAAGTATCTTAGAAAATTTTTTCATCTTTTGATTATAATATATATTAATATAAAATACTAATAAATTAAATTATCTAATGGCCGGAACACAATCAACTACAATGCCTCTAATAAATCTCACAGATCAATTGTATGATGTTCTAGATGAAATGAAGAGCCCAATATCGCAAGATATAATAGAACTTGAAAGATTGGTCACAATATTCAATGGATTGAAAATAGAAAATGTAGATTTATCAAAAATTGATTTTTGCTTTGATATTATCACACAGGGTAAGAAAGGAAAACAATCTATGAAGATATCTAGATTCGTAAGATATTTTTTCAAAAATACATTTAGTCAAAAAGAAATATACGAATTTTCAAAAGAATATAATAAATTAAAAGTGTCCATGTTTGGGTATGGTTATTTCACAAAATCAAACGAGGAAAAACCAAAAATTGATATGACTTATATAGATCCTGATTTATATAATAAAAGGCAAGATCCAAAAGACCCAAGATCAACATTTATTTCACTAGTAACTGAAACTTACCCACACGGGACTGAGGAAGGTGTTATGAAATTTATGCCAAGTGGATTAAATAAAGATGAATATGGAAACTACTATAAGATAATTGGGAAATCTGAAACAATGTTTTGTTCACATCTAGATACAACAGATAGAAAAAAAACAAAAACAAATCTCTATGAAATGGAAAAGGATGGTGATAAATTCATAATAACTGACCAATCTAGTATCTTAGGGGCAGATGACAAAGCTGGTGTCGCAGTAATGTTATATATGATGGATCATAATATCCCAGGTGTTTATTACTTCTTCATAGGAGAAGAAAGAGGATGTATTGGATCCAGAAAAGTCGCTGGTAATTTCGACAATATTCCACATTTAAATAACATGAAGAGGTGTATATCATTTGATAGAAGGGATTACTATTCTGTAATAACAATGCAAATGGGTGAGGAGTGCTGTTCTGATATATTTGGGAATGCTTTATCCAAAGAACTAAATAAATCAGGATTGAACATATCATTGGACCCAACAGGAATATATACCGATTCAGCTTGTTTTATGGAGCAAATCCCAGAATGTACCAATGTATCTGTTGGATATTTTAGTGAACACACAAGCAGAGAAATTCAAAATATGGATTTTCTACAGAAAATATGCAAAGCATCAGTTAATGTTAATTGGGAGTCTCTACCAACATCTAGAAAAGTTGGATTGGATGAGAAAATCAAACAAAAATATGGATCTCTTATTACTGACTTTAAAAAAATGATATTTTATTCCGAGATAAAGATGTTCAGTGAAAATGATATAGCTAAAATTATAATGAAATTTGAAGATATATTGATAGATGAAGCCCTAAGAGACCTAATGTCAATATCAAGTCTAATGACACAACATAAGGTTGATCCGGATATCTACTTATCAGATGATACTATAAAAATAGAATTCCAATGATTAAAAAATATAAAAAGTATATAAAAGAGAGTCCTGACTATAACTATGATGAGAATGAGTTTGATCACGACAATGAATTTGATCCAAGAGATGATCATAATTATGATCAAGAAGACGATAATGGAATAGATAACACAACAGATAATTTTGATGATGGTATGGAAGATCTCTGCCAAACAATCGAATCTTTATATGAAAGAAGTGGACTTCAAGTAAGTTCAGATTATAATGGATTGGATATCGAAATTTTTGTCTTTTTAGACAATAAGGAAAATCTAAAAACTGTAATAAAGGCGTTTGATGTCTCAAATAAATTAAAGAATGATATACTCCCACAGTATGACTCTGAATTTGAGATATATGAAAATAAGAAGGGAGAACCTATAATTCTATTTACATTCAATTATGCTGACAATCCAATAGATAAAAATAAGGATTATGATAAAAAGTATAATGATAGACTTGACCCATTCGGACTATTTTAATTTGGAAATAAAACTATTTTGTAATTTAATATATATTTCATATATTTGTAAACCAATTGGGGGCGTCTATGGAAATTGATTCATAACATGTTGAAAATTGAGCAAGCATCGGTTGTCAGTGTCCGATTAAAATAAACTCTCAAAAAAAGTAAACGGCAACGTTTCTAATGTAGGTACCCGTGAAGATTTAGTATCGGCTCTACAAAACAACATCCTCGTTTCGAATGAGGTTGATATTGAGTTCGCCTAGGTGACTTAATAAATTCGGACCTGACTCAAACAGGTAAAAATGATAGTTTTTTGTTAGTATTTTTTGAGTCGAAAAAACTAACAAATTTTGAATATTTAGAAAAATATTCTAAGCTTGTAAATGATTAATTGAGATTAGTCATGAAAACCTGGGTTCGAATCCCAGCGCCTCCACTAAATGACCCACAATGGGTCATTTTTTTATAAACCAATTTTTTATTTATTATAAGATAAATATGATAAACTCATTTACCGGCAGATATAGATTTCTATCGAACTTTTACCCATCAAAAATTGAACATAGGGGGATATCCTATCCAACAGTAGAGCACTTTTATGTGTCCATGAAAATAGATGAAGGTCAATTAATAAATACTAAATACACAACAACAGAAGATTGTAGGGAGATAATATCAAAAATGACATCACCTGGTGATGTTAAAAGGTTGGGAAGAACATTTAAAATAAGAAAAGATTGGGATGATCTAAAATTAAAAATTATGAAATGGGCCATTAATGAGAAATTTAAAGATCCTGAGCTTTCTCTTTTACTATTATCAACAGAAAGTGAAGAAATAATAGAGGGGAATACATGGCATGATAATTTCTTCGGAATTTGCTCATGTAAACCATGTGAGGGGAAGGGTCAGAATAATTTAGGAAAAATACTAATGGAATCTAGAAGTCAAATTAGGGAAAAGGTCGAACTATCTAAATAATCTATATTACCTCATGATCATGATATGATCATAATAAATTCTATTACCTGACTCAACCTTTAATAGGTATATTCCCTCATCTAGTCCCGAAAAATCAATTGGAGTCTTGGAGTTCTCATAGACAATATTCCCAAACCAAACAACGCGACCAGTGGCATCAATCAGAGACATATTAAATGGATCTCCAGATTGTCCAAAAATTTCTACCCATGTTATATCAAACGTAGGATTCGGTGATATACCAATTGATATCAAATCAATATTTTCATCTATTGATGTAGTAATTGAATAAATAATACCACCTGTTTCTCCACCACCAACAGCAACTCCATTGAAAGATATAAAATAACTACCATTATTATCACTAGTCCAATCGTCATCAGAAATCTCAAAAATAGTGCCCCCATTTGTTGGTATAGGTATAGTACAAAGTAATATCTCCTGCCCACCAGTCCACATACCACCAGTGTTACTTATAGGAACATTCCCAAATCCAGCATAAATCTGATATTGGTAAGATCCATCTACACCACTCATAGACTCAGAGATATAATGTATTTGAGGAGAAACTTCTGTTAACACATCACCAAGTGAAATATTACTATCATTCCATCGAATAGTAAATACTGAGGCAGCAAAAAATCCATCGAAATCACCAGATGGTCTAATACGAACTTCAAGATATCCCATTCCTGAATTAACTAATGTTATATCAGTAATTGGCTGCGCAATAGTTGAGAATGGCAATGCCAGTAACAAAAATATCAAAGTCTTCTTAATTATGTTAATTATATTTCTCATCATATTATATATAATCAAATTAAACATAATTTAGAACAAAGTGTCAATTTTGCCTTTATTTATATAGGCTTATACGATTTTCTAAAATATTTTATCTAATGAATAGATAAAATATTTTTATATATAAACCATAAATTAAAACATTTAATATGACAGATCAAAAATCACCACTATCTACCGAAGAGTCAACAATTCTAAGAGAGAAATTTATAAGTGAGTACTCAAAATCAAAGGGATGGGACCCAAAAGACCTAACATCAGTTCAAATATTCGAAATTGTTAGTCAAAAGGAATACAAAAACCCTGGGTTGATATTAGGTTAATATACTTTTTCTAAAATAGTAAATTCTTCAATTGGTATAACACTAAGATCATTTATAACATGAATCAAATCTGTTCTATTGCCTATATGCTCTTTGATATTTTGATAGTGTAGATAGCAATCTACCCCATCCCAATCCATCCCACTTACATCATAGTAAGATCCTGTTGAAATGACCCAATCATAAATTAAGGACCTTTCTTTCAAAATTCTATCAGGTTTAAGAATAACAATATATGATTCATCTTCAACAAATACTTGTAACTTCTTAGAAGTATTATTATCATCAACATCTAAGTCCGGATCCATATCCATTTCTAAAAAACTTAGACCTGGTTTTCTTTCAGTGGGCAATAGTTCCCAATTAATAAGACATAAGGACTTACATAATTTCTCTAAAAATGAGATATTTTGTTTCTCCCTAATTGTATGTTCATTAAAATATCCAACTGATATATTAGTACATTCTGGGATTTGTTCCATAAAAGAGGCAGAATCTGTAGTAATTCCTGTATCATCTAAATTAAAATTAAGACCAGTGAGATTCATCTCTAATTTTAGAGCGTTAGCAAAATTATCTGAACAGCATCTTGACCAAAATTGGTGTGTTATTATAGACCCATATCCTCTTCTATCAAAAGAAACACATCTGTCATATAGACCACCTTCATAAGTCCCAGAAAGTCTCCCAGACCCAATACACCCAACTTCTTCTCCTACAAAAAAGTAATATGTTCCTGGTATATTATTTTCTATCATATGTAGAAGAATAATCATTCCAGCCTTATCATCAGCTCCCAATATTGTTGTGCCATCAGACATAATAAAATCACCACTAAACCTATGATTAACATCTTCAAAATTAGCAGAGGCAGTGTCTAAATGGCAAGTAAACATAGTTCGACTATTGCCGATAGTAATAAAATAGTTTCCATGCCCATCCATTTTAAACCCTCTTGGTAGAAAATACTCTAGAAGCTCCTCAGTACCATGAGGATATGTCTTTTTTGTAAGTAATACAAATCTACTTTTTATATCCATAATACAAATATAAGCAATTATTTTCGAAGAATATCATCTATTTTAGATGATCTAAATCTTGATTTTTTAATATCATCTAGTCTCGAAGACCAACAATTAGTAATAGATCGAACCATTGAATTCTTATCTTCCATGAAAAATTCATAAATACTATCTGATTCTATAAAATCAATAATATTATCCCCCTTTCCACGAGATAATACTATTATTGGAATATCCGTTACTTTTCGTATACTACCTATTGAGAAAAATCCATCAATCGTATCTATGACTATCAATGTTACCCTAAAAGAATTATTCAATATTATATCAGGCAATCTACTAGGATCACTATACTTTATTTTACTGACTATACCATTATAAATAGGACTATCATTGTCATAAAAATAAATTATATTATATCCAACAACATCATAGAAATCCAAAACCTTACTAACACTTACTAGATTAGTAGGTGATTTACGAACTAAAAAAATATTGTTCTTTCCAATATTCAACATTACATTTTTCGAATGTTATCAGATATAATATCAAGACTATTAATGGCCTTTGAACAATCAATACCCTCTAGATAGTCTAATTGATTATCCAACCCATCACTATCTAATGTTCTAATAAAATAACACACTGATTGAAGATCATATCTATCTGATTCCATCATCTTTTTTATAGTGTATAATTTATAATAGATTAGTTCTAAATCGCCAAATGTTTCAATGTTAGATCCCAAAATATGATTATTTATTAGCTTTCCGATATCTTTTAACTTTTCTAAAAAAGCAAATTCATCACTGTCCTTACTAAAGGATTTTTCTATAGATTCAATACTTTTCAATACTTTGGATCTAGAAATTGATCTATAGTCTCTTTCTAGTAATCCAATAATATTACTAGACGCTCTACTATGGGATATTTTCTGCGAGACATATTTAAAATAATCACTAATGATATTATCATAATCATATAGGTGAGTAGTATATAAAATATAATATAAACAACTAGACCAACCAAAAATTCTTTGTGGTATCTTGGATACTTCTATAGACATTAATTTCTTATCATCTTTAAATTTCGATATATCAGATAAGGAAGAAAAATATCTTTCGATATTTTTACTTCGGATCTCATCATTAGATAAAATCCCACTTTTAGATTGATCTCTATCTGATCTGATCTTAGCTAAATTTTCTAATTTAGTAAGTTTGGTCAGATCAAGTATCAAAGAAAAATCAGCATCTTCTATAGAGTCTGGGACAATCCTAGTTGGTGAAAGTGTTCTAATATCTATTCCAACATTCCATGGTTGATTAAAGATAGAATCTTTATCATCTTTAATCACATAATATTCAGAACTTGTTAGTTCAGTTGGTGAATTAATAGACCATGAATATGGTCCATATTTTCTCCAATCTGTACTACTCCTTGGGACTGATCCTTGGCGTTTATTTTGAATTATATATGTTTGATCCCTCCCATATTCTTTCAATTGATAAATGGTCCCATTGACCCATAAGTTTGATATTTGAACCCTTACCATGGTCCCAGTCTCTAATTTTACCAATTGAGAAAAAGATATAGGTGTCTTCTTAACAAAGTTTAATTTTCCTACAGACCCATCCAGACATGTTGAAGTAACATACTTACCACTAGCACTAAACCAAAATTTAATATATGATAGTGATCCTGGAACTTTACCAACTCCATCACAAACTTTACATGGTAAATATCGATAGTGAAATCCTTTTTTTCCTTCTTGTCCCCATGGTTTTTTTACCTTACCATCAACACAAGACCCACACTTCACTTTAGTACTCGGATTAAAATCCAAAGCATCTTTTAGTGATAGATACTCGAACATATCATCAGATAGTTTAGACAATGGTATGTTTATTTTTTCACATATCATTTTGAGCAAATTAATAAATTCTAATCTACTTTCCTTGGATATGAAATTAAGAACACTAGATAACCTTCTTGATTCAAAATTCTCAAACATGGATATATAATTCATACTGATGGTCCTATTATTTTCACCTTAATTCCTCTTTTCCTAAGATCAGAAATAAAATTTTTATTGTTTTTATTGGAAATAATATCTCCTGAAACAGAAAGAGATTTGATCTCACAGTCCAATAAAATATCTTCTAGAAGTTGTGATCTATTCATTGAGAATATCAATTCCAGATCCTTAATTTTCTTCTTACCTAGTAGTATCTTAGTTGACGATATATCACAGGAAATTATCTTTACCTTACTATATATATCCGGAAAGTAAAATTCTTCTCCCAAAACACACTTTTCAAAGGAAATAAAATCACTCTTTAGTTCAAATCTAGATAGATCTTTAAGTAAAATTGATCTGAATTTAACCCATTTCGGATTAAATTTCAAATTTAAAAATCCACTTGGCACATCTGTTGTTTCAATAACCACTGTATCAATAATAGCGTTTGGGGATACTTTAAGATTAGACCAATCAAAAATACTGCTAAGATATAGGTTTTTAGTATTTCTACCAATCATCAAACCCTTATTCAATTCTAATCGATCCATATATGGTGGTTGAAGTGGATCCAAAGTATCAATATCAGGGGACCAAGTATATCTTGATATATCTGAAGTACTTTGTTTATTATTGGTATATTTTTCGATAATCTTCGAGAAGATATCATCCATTCTATCTGGATAAGTTCTATCAAAAAATAATTCAGAACTATCAACCATATCAATGTTTCTTATTATCTTTCTTGAAAGAGGAAGATGTTGTGATATTTCCTCACCGTCCCAAAATATTGGAGATTTGAATATTAAAAATGCCGGAATACTATTTGAATCAAACACATTACCAAGTAAGGATTTTCTCACATCACCTGTATAAAGGTGTTGACATGATGAATAGAATTTAGATATTGACATATTCAATATATCCTTAGGATTGTGTGATATTTTCAGATAGATATCTTTATCGAAAATATCAAAGCTAGTCTTATAGCTTGAATTATATAGACTCGATGATATATTATTAATAGCATTTATAGAATTTGATCTAAAATCGGACATATCTATATTATCATCAGAATAACACCTATTATATACTTCAATAAATCCAGTTATATTAACCAAATTACTTGAGTATATAGGATCTCCAGATATCTTAGGGACTTTAACGATATTACCATCGTCACCCATGATAGGTCTGCCTGATCCATCCCTGGATATAATACTATCAGATTTTGTCTCACCAACAGACAAAGACTTAAAAATAGGAGAGTACATCTTAGAAATAAATTCAATACTTGGTCTCTTCACACTAAGATTTTCAACATCACTTTCTGACCAATCATCTAAAGATTTAACATCTATTGAACTCTTCAAAATTAACTCAAATCTATCACTTAGTTTATCAAAAATACGATAAACTTCCCTCATATCAGTCTGAAAGAACTTACTCATAACATCCATCTTATCATCCTCACTTAATTTCCACTCCCCCTGTTCAATATTATCTGTGGGATCAACATCCTCATAATCTAAATATGACTCCCCCCATACACTCTTAACTTCCCTCTTTTGTCGATCTGATATTAAATCTCCTATTTTAGCTTCAAAAAATCTATCCAGATCCAATATCCATTTCATTTAGTATATATAAAAAAATTTAACCTAAAAAAATTTAACCTAAACAATAAATTATAAACATCTATAAGAAATAAAAGAAATAAGTGGAATCACCATATTTATTCACCTATATTATAGGATATAGACATTCTAAAGAAAGAATTATAAATCTACGACGAGTTTTAAGTTGGCTTTGTTCCTTCAGAGGAATAGAAATAATAATAGTTGAACAAGATAGATCACCAAAGCTGCCAACATTTTCAATACATGGATATAAATACATCTTCATAGAATCAAATATGCCATATAATAGGTCATGGTCATTTAATGTTGGTCTAAAAAGTTCAACATCAGAAGTCATTGTTTTTGGAGATTCAGATCTTGTGATGGATTCTTCAGAATTTGTAAAATCATTGAACATGATAAATCAATATGAGTGTGTTTCACCATACTCATCTGTATTAGATCTTGATCCTAGTGAATCAATGTTGAGTATGAATAATATGACTAAAATATCTAGACATGGTAGAGGAGAAACGGATAACCAAAAGATAAACCTATGTGGGGGCATTGTTATATACAGAAAAATATCTATTAATAAAATAGGTGGTTGGTGCGAAAGATTCATAGGATGGGGAGGAGAAGATAACTATCAAGAATTTAAAACAAAAAAATTACTGTCTTGGAGTGAAAGTAAATCAAAGTGTTACCACTTATGGCACCCAAGAACCCCACCTGATCAGAATTTATATAAAAAGACAATGGAAACATTGAATAAATTAATGAGTATGTCCACTGATGATACTATAAAAATAATAAAATCAGACTATAGAAAAATAGGATATAGAAACAAATATACCTAGATTCTTACTCTATTATACTTTAATAGGGTACTATAGATATTTAAGTATTCAAGGTCAACATCCTCAACTGTTCTTTTTACCCATTCTCCTCTGTTAGAATAACACTCAACAACCATACCAACTTTGAAGTCCGATTTTTTGCTAGGGAAAGAGTATTTCTTTTTTTCGGAAAAGGAAAAGGAAATACCATTATGTAAATATGATTTTAGATTGGAATCTGTGTTATACATAATTAAATCAAGATCTATATTAGAACCATTTTTCAAAATTCTTTTAGCATTCAAAGATCCCTCCAGCTTAACTATGATCGAATCGTGGTCAAATTCATTGACTAATCGACTAACATCAGTAACAATATCTTCATTTAACTGACCCCAACAAATAATAGAATCTCCCCAAATTCCTTCATGGAAATTTTTAATTTCCAATAGTTTATAATCCTTAGAATATAAATAAGAAACTATTGGATCAATTTTATTTGATGATATGACTATATATGATAATTCTTTACTTCCAAGATCCATTACAATATATATTAGATTTGGATCTTTGATATTTCATCCTTGAATACAGATGAGACAATAGTCTCCCACTTTTTAGAAACAATAATACTATCATGAATGGTAACAACATGAATATCCGGATTTATATCAATAATTCTTCTAATTATTTTATTAAAAATAATATCTGATTCCATTCTCTGAAGATGATGGGACAATACCCTATAATCTGAATAATCATTCTTATACAGAACAATAAATTTATGTATAGTAGGGAACAAAGATCTGAACATAATATCGGATGGTGATGTTCTTCTATTTCTCCCAAACAATACCTTATAAGTTAAATTTTTAGAATTCTCCTTGGATAAATCTAATCTATCCATTATAAATTGATAATAAGATCCACTATCAACTAACTCAGAAAATAAGGACATTTCATCTGGATCAATCCAATTAGAACCCATAGATAATATCAACTTTGAAAGGAAAAATGGTTGGCTATTATTTATGTCTATTTCAAAAGTCTCTTCTCCATCAATAGTTAAGCAATTTTTCCTTAGAAGTGATTTTAATATTGTAAAATTGGTGTGTAGCCTACCATACTTATCAAAATGATGAAATATATATCCCTCCCTTATAGATTCTATTGAATATAAATTTCTATTGAAATTTATATCATCCTTATCATCTTCTAAATAGAAGATGGATTTTTCAAAATCAATATTAACAAATTTAAGATCGGATATTAACTTCAATTTAATATCATCATCAATATTGTTGTATCCTACCTCAAATTGATCTGATATTTCTGAATTCTTCTTCAATAAAAATTTGTCCTTATTTCTGAACCTAATGATAGTATCATGGATTATATTATAACTAAGAGAATATATTCTTGAATTAGATCCCTTTAGATAGTTCTTATCAAGAATAATGATTTCATTTTTGAGAAGAAAGGAGATATATTTACTATAATATGCTCCATATCTTTTTCTAAGTATTTTTGAGGAAAGTGGAAAAGAATTTTGATTCTTGAAATAATATTTTAATAATAAATTATGAACTATATCGATTATGTAATTTGATTTTAGTCGATTACCATCAAACACCAAAGTTTGACTTTTCGATATATCCTCTAAGCAGATTGGCAAAAATTGGTAAATAAACTTCCTATCTTTATTAATCCTAACTACCTTCTGGTTCACTAATAATCCCATATATATGATATAATCATATTTAAATATTTGTTTATGATCAACGATAAACAACCGACCAAAAACACCAATTTATTTTGAATCAGGTAACTTTCCTTTACTTTTCTTACCTTTTTTCTTAGATGTTGACTTCTCCATCTCATCCCAAACTTGAGGGTATACGTCTTTCGACCCATCGACATCATACTTTATATCAAAAAAATCATTAAAATCCATAAGTCCTGACTTTGTTATTTGAACCTCTCTCATTTTATTCAAATGATCATCGATTACCATTTGTATTTCATCAACCAATTTATTGAATGTTAAAATTGTATTTTCTGTAAAAATCCCTATTGGTTTTTTCTTTTTCTTATTAAAAGATCCTAATACTACTTTATAGATATATTCTAATTTTTCAGATTCCTCAATGATGTCTATAGTTGATTTATTTAAAATTAAATTTCTATTTATTCTAAATTTATCTTTATCAAAAAACTTTGGTATAGAGAATTCAAAGTTAAGAAGGTCATCTTTAATATCACTTATATACAAATTAAATATCTTGGATATAAGATATATGTAAGAATCATCTCTTCTATTTGCTTTGATCTTGATGTCACTAATATTTAAAGACTGACAAAAATTCAAAAAATTGACTAATATTAAAGTATAAACATCAGTAAATTCGGTGGAGTTATCAGAACTTATTTTCTGATAAAGTGGATTCAGTATTTCAAAAGATAAGTCACCATTCTTAGATCTAATGACCAACTTCTCAATATTTTTTTGGAAATCACCATCGTCCATTAGAAATGAATTGGAAATGCTTGGATTAAGTATCTTATAAAAGAAAAATGAAAATGATTTTTCTCCAAAAACATACTCAAGATCATTCTCTGATGTATTCAAAAAATACTTTATGCCTTCCTTCATCTTTTCGGTCAACTTACCCTGAAATATTATTGGTAGACAATCAACTTCAAATAATCTTGAAAATTCCTCTACTTCATCTAAATTGACCTCATATTTACCAGATTTATAAATCGAAGTTAACACTAGTCCATTTTTAGGAACTTTACTATACTCGATATTAGCTGGCTGACTATCTGGAAAAAATTCAAAGCAAAAATACCATTTTTTTGGCATCAATCCCTTAATTCTATCACTGAAGGATTCAAAATATTTTATGGCTGGATTATAGTAATTTTGAATCGCTAAATCTATAAGATTGATCGGATCACTTGAAACTGATCTTGGTCTTATTGTAAATATCTTACCATCCCAATTGACCCATATTTTTGAAGCCTGTATGTCTTCAAAAACAATAATATCATCATTGATCATCTCCTCAAATTTCGATAATTCAGAATTATTTAATGTTAATAATTTTCCCATACTTATGTTATAATGATCTTTAAATCCTTTGTTGATTTTGTATTTTAATATATATAAAAAAACCATACTACAATTATGAATCTTAATAAATTTTTTGAGTTCAAGGAATCTGATTTTGACCCAATAAAATCATTCTACCTCAAAGATGATCTAAATCCATTAGTATGGGATGGTAATAAAATTGATAAAGAAATAAGATCCAGTCTATTAAAAATAGGAGGTGATTTCTTTGAAAGTACAAAATTATCATCTGATGTAGTTGATATTGTTTTAGTGGGGTCATTGTGTAACTATAATTGGTCAGAAAAATATTCTGATTATGATATACATATAATAATAAAATATAGTGATATCAATGATGATTATGATCTAGTTGAAAAAGTATGTGATCTATCAAAGAAAAAATGGAATTTTGAAAATGATATCTTCATTAAAGGATTTGAAGTGGAAGTGGCCATACAGGACATATCAGATTTTAGGTCAACAATAAAAACCGATAGAATGGGTGGTGCATTTTCACTAATGAAAAATAAATGGATCAAAAGTCCAAAAAAATCAAGCTTTGTACTAGATGAAGAATCAATAAAAACCAAATCATCTATTATAATGTCAAGAATAGATAGAATTGAAGATGATATCGATGATATGAAGTATGATAAATTTAAGGAAAAGATAACCATCATATGGAAAAAAATAAAGGCAATGAGACAATCAGGACTTGAAGAGGGAGGAGAATTTGGACTAGGTAACCTAATTTTTAAATTTCTAAGAAGAAATGGATATCTTGGTAAGATAATGAATCTAAAAAAGTATGCTTACTCAAACCAGTTTAAATAATATATAGATTATGAAAATATCAGATATAGAAAATACATTCAAAGAAGTTTTTGAAGAAGAGGAAGGGTTGGTACATTCTGTAGATACAGTATATGAAATGTCAGAGAGTGAAGATTCCTATAAATTGGTAATATCAATACATGGATTATCCTTTAAGGATACAATGATAATTCATACTAAATTTATATTTAAAACGGATCTAGAGAAAAGAAATTTGATAGATAACTCATTGATTTATCTGTATGACATTAACTGCATCTACCACAGAATAGACTTCTCAAACGTAATAGACCTAAAAGATAAGATTGAAAAAATACTAGAGGTTAATAATTTTGGAGAAGATATTAAAATCCTATCAGACTTCATATCAGCCCCAGCAATGTTTCTTAACCATTATATGAGAAGAGCTAAAATAACAGAGTATTCAATATTCGATGTCAAGTATGAACCAAAGTTTAAAACGACACCATGTGATAAAATAACCTTTGATTTTGAGATTGATATTAATAATAACTATAAAATAGAAGTATCAATACATAAAGTAGATATGCCAAGTGATAGTGAAATAAAAGATTCTTATAAATTTCAATTTAAATTTATGGATGAGATAAAAACTGTTGATAATGATACATTAAATAATATACACTATACAATAGGTTCAAATATCGCAAAAATACTAGATAGTAAACTAAAAGAATAAATAATTCAAAAAATTTATATATATTTGAACATGGCTAAAATATCCAAGTTCAAAGATATGGAATCTGGTCTTATAAAAGTAGGTGGGATCTTAGATTTCAACCCAACAGATAGAACAAAAAAACACATAAGTCAATCTGCATGGAAAAGGGTTGCTCTTATAAAAACAAAATGTGAATTGGATAATTATTATGCGTGGTTTTTGAAAAAAAGATTTAACCTAGAGTTAAGTAAAAACCTAAGGGGATCACATGTTACAATAATAAATGATAAGATCAGATATCAAGACTTTGAAAGAGGGTCTGAAGTTTTCCATAGAAAACCAATAGACTTTTTCTATAACCCAAAGGATATTAGATCAAATGGAAAGCATTGGTGGATAAGTGTATCATGTCCTGATGCTGAATCAATAAGAGAGTCAATGGGACTTGATAAGATACCATACTTTGGATTCCATTTAACAATTGGATATGCTAATGAGAAAAACGAAGCTCATTCCCAATACATACTTAATCAAATATTGAGATTTGGCATTTAATTGGATAGCGACATACTAATTGGATCTGATGACTTATAATCAACAATTTTGATATCTTCATAAGATATATTATCCAATGATCTATTTGTCAAATCAAGTTTAGGTAATTTGAAGGTCTTTTGTTTCAACTGAAGTTCTAAAGAGTCAATATGATTCAAATATATATGACAATCTCCACCTGAAAACTTCAGATCGAGTGGGACCATATTAACTTCCCTTGATAATAAATGAAGGAGAATCCCATATGATGCTATATTGAATGGTAAACCCAATCCAGTATCAACACTTCTCTGGATCCATTTCAAAGATAAATATCTTCTTGGTACTCTAAGAAAATCCAACTTAGATATACTCAAATCCCGATTCTTATCAATAATTTTCATATCAATAGCCCATTTGACTCTCTCATCGTGAGACATCTCTCTTGTCCAACATTGAAACCCATAATGGCAGGG
>Ga0154020_10001561_pt1 | contig 28061 bp, 22 predicted proteins | sample Klosneuvirus_201_FD_109709 | JGI IMG/M metagenome (GOLD analysis project Ga0154020, IMG submission 109709) | Active sludge microbial communities from wastewater, Klosterneuburg, Austria - Klosneuvirus_20160825_MG | ecosystem: Engineered > WWTP > Aerobic digester > Activated sludge | place...
GAAAGCGGGAAGGTCACCAGTTCGATCCTGGTCATTGGCTCATCTGACAGAACAATCCCGCGAAAGCGGGAAGGTCACCAGTTCGATCTTGGTCATTGGCTCATCTGACAGAACAATCCCGTGAAAGCTGGAAGGTCACCAGTTCGATCTTGGTCATTGGCTCATCTGACAGAGCCAAAATAAAATAGAAAAAACCGGCTTGAAAAGCCGTCTCATTGAATAATTCGGGAAAAATAGTGTGACCCGGACATTGAATAAATAAATTAGCGAATGGAGCTCTTTGGAAAGAGCGATTCCGGAGATTACGGAATAGAAACCGGTTCGATTCCGGTCATTGGCTCAAACGGTAAACAGAATTCAGAGCTTCCCTCTTTCTGTCACCGTTCTATTGTAACAAACATAGTACTTAAACTGAATAATTAACTTTTAATAAAACCATTGCCATGGCAAAAGAAAAATTTGACCGTTCCAAACCACACGTAAATATTGGAACGATTGGTCACGTAGACCACGGTAAAACGACCCTCACTGCAGCTATTACTACCGTATTGGCTGGTCAGGGGTTTGCTGAATTACGATCATTCGATTCTATCGACAACGCTCCTGAAGAAAAGGAGCGCGGTATTACTATTAACACTTCTCACGTTGAGTATATGACGGCTAACCGTCACTATGCACACGTTGACTGTCCGGGTCACGCTGACTATGTAAAAAACATGGTTACAGGTGCTGCTCAGATGGATGGAGCTATTCTTGTAGTTGCGGCAACGGACGGTCCGATGCCACAGACTCGTGAACACATCCTTCTTGCTCGTCAGGTTGGAGTTCCTAAAATCGTTGTATTCATGAACAAAGTGGACATGGTTGACGACGAAGAACTTCTTGACCTTGTAGAGATGGAAATTCGTGAGTTATTAAGTTTCTATGAGTTCGATGGAAGTAACACACCAATCATTCGTGGATCAGCTTTAGGTGGCCTGAATAATGACCCTAAGTGGGTTAGTTCAATCACTCAGTTGATGGAAGCGGTTGATACCTTTATTCCAATTCCTCCACGTGAAGTTGACAAGCCATTTCTTATGCCTGTAGAAGATGTATTCTCGATCACTGGTCGTGGTACTGTTGCAACCGGTCGTATCGAACGTGGTGTTATCAATTCAGGAGAAGAAGTTGAAATCATCGGAATGCAGGAGAAATCATTAAAATCAGTAGTTACCGGAGTAGAAATGTTCCGCAAGATCCTGGATCGCGGTGAGGCTGGTGATAACGTAGGATTACTCCTTCGTGGTATTGAGAAAACTGATATCCGTCGTGGTATGGTCGTAGCTAAGCCCGGTTCTATTACTCCACATACTCAATTCAAAGCTGAGATCTATGTGTTGAAAAAAGAAGAAGGTGGACGTCACACTCCATTCCATAATAAATATCGTCCGCAGTTTTACTTACGTACTACTGATGTAACCGGCGAGATTTCACTTCCTGAAGGACGTGAAATGGTAATGCCTGGTGACAACGTTAGTATTACGGTGGAATTGATCCAACCAGTAGCAATGGACAAAGGTTTACGTTTCGCGATTCGTGAAGGTGGACGTACTGTTGGTGCCGGTCAGGTTACCGAGATTATTAAGTAATCCAATTGAACTCGAGGCGACAGCAGGCGGTCTAAGCACGGTCTGCTGTTTCCTGTCAATAAACGGTTATGTATTCCTGAGAAAATTCTGGTAATTAATCAGTTTTTCTCAGGAAAATATAATCAGGGTTTACGGGTGTAGCTCAATTGGTAGAGTAGCGGTCTCCAAAACCGTTGGCTGGGAGTTCGAGTCTCTCCACCCGTGCCAGATCAGAATTGCTTGATTTATTCTAACATTCAATCAGGATAATTTCAACAGGAAGAAAATTCATAACGAACAACCAACATGAGCAAGATCAGCGCTTACATCAAAGAAAGTTACACCGAATTAGTTCATAAGGTGAGTTGGCCTACGTGGGAAGAATTGCAGAGTAGCGTCATCGTTGTGATGGTGGCTACCGTCATTATTACATTAATGATATTTGTGATGGACTTTGCATTCAATTCCGTCATGAACATCTTTTATAAAATGATTGCATAAGGTTTATTATCATGGCTGAAGCGCAACAACCTAAAGAACTTGTCAGAAAATGGTACGTGGTACGTGCTATCAGTGGCAAGGAGAAAAAGGTGAAGCAATATATCGAGTACGAGGTAAATCGTCTGAAATTAACAGACTATGTTACTCAGGTACTTATTCCAACGGAAAAGTTTTATCAGATCCGTAATGGAAAGAAAGTAAGTAAGGAGAGGAATATCCTTCCTGGCTATGTGTTGATTGAAGCCGCATTGACAGGGGAAATTCCTCACATCATTGAAAGTGTAACCGGTGTTATTTCTTTCCTTGGTGCAAAGGGTGAAGCCCCTGCACCACTCAGACCATCTGAAGTCAGTAGAATTCTCGGAAAAATGGATGAGCTGGCAGACAGTGAGGCTGTGATGAATGTTCCTTATGTAGTCGGTGAAACGGTGAAAGTGATCGATGGTCCTTTCAATAGTTTCAGTGGCGTAATTGAAGAGATTAATGAAGAGAAGAAAAAACTTAAAGTGATGGTAAAGATCTTCGGACGGAAAACACCGCTGGAGTTAAATTATATGCAAGTAGAAAAGGAGTAAATAAACCTCAACCGGATAGGGTCAAAGACAAAGAACGCATAGATAGCTTCCACTAAAATCGTTCAGCTCTTAAGACTTAAATCCAGAACAAATTAATTATCATGGCTAAAGAAATAGGAACATACATCAAATTACAGGTTAAAGGAGGGGCAGCTAATCCTGCACCACCGATAGGACCGGCACTGGGTGCAAAGGGTGTAAATATTATGGAGTTCTGCAAGCAGTTCAACGCTCGTACGCAGGACCAGCCCGGTAAAGTATTGCCGGTGATCATCACAGTTTATGTAGATAAGTCATTCGACTTCGTCATCAAAACGCCTCCTGCAGCAGTTCAGTTATTGGAACTCTCAAAATTGAAGAGCGGATCTAAAGAACCTAACAGAAATAAAGTTGGAAGTGTCAGCTGGGATCAGGTTAAAACTATCGCAGAGATAAAGATGCCGGATCTTAACTGTTTCACCATTGAATCAGCAATGAGCATGGTAGCAGGTACTGCCCGTAGCATGGGTATCACGGTTGATGGTCAGAGACCATTCTAACAAACAGAATTACGAATACGATTTTCGAATAAATATATCAGTACTAACAAGAAGGAGGGCGAGATCCTATCAACCCCGATTGAACTTCAAAATTTTATTTCAATGGCTAAGATCAGTAAAAAGAGAAAGCAGATTCTTTCGAAGGTTGATCAGAGTAAAACCTACAATTTGGCAGATGCCTCTAAGATTGTTAAGGAAATTACTACTACAAAATTTGATTCATCTGTTGATCTGAGTATCCGTTTGGGTGTTGACCCACGGAAAGCAAATCAAATGGTTCGTGGTGTCGTGACGCTTCCGCATGGCACAGGAAAAGTTAAAAAAGTACTCGTACTCTGTACTCCTGACAAAGAAGCTGAGGCAAGAGAAGCCGGCGCTGATTATGTTGGTCTGGATGAGTACATCACGAAAATTGAACAAGGCTGGACAGACATCGATGTGGTGATCACCATGCCAAGCGTAATGGGTAAAGTGGGAAAACTTGGAAAAGTTCTCGGTCCACGTAACCTCATGCCAAATCCGAAAACAGGAACTGTTACGACTGATATCGGGAAAGCGGTAAATGAAGTGAAGGCGGGTAAAATTGACTTTAAAGTTGACAAGCAGGGAAGTATCCATGCTTCCATCGGTAAAGTTTCTTTTGATGCTAAGAAGATCGAGGAAAATGCAAATGAATTGCTTAACACGATTATCAAGTTAAAGCCGTCATCTGCCAAGGGAACGTATATGAAAAGCGTGTACTTATCGTCAACGATGAGTCCCTCTGTTCAGATCGATACCAAAACATTATCGTAATCAGGGATCTTATCCTGCTAAATCCTAAAATTATTAAAACATGAAAAGAGAAGAAAAGGACGTGATCATTGGTGAGATTACGGAACTCCTCGATAAATATCCGACCATATATGTCACCGATACATCGTCTATGTCAGCTGCGAAAACAAATCAGCTAAGAAGACTATGTTTCAATAAAGGTGTAAAAATGCTCGTAGCCAAAAATACGCTTATCCAAAAAGCGATGGAGAAGAAAGATGCTGAAGGGTATCAGGAAATTTTCTCCTCACTGAAAGGGACAAGCGCTTTATTGTTCAGCGAAGTTGGAAATGTTCCGGCCAGACTGATCAAAGATTTCCGTAAAGCAACTGATCGACCACAACTCAAAGGAGCCTGGATCGATACAGCTGTATTTCTCGGAGACAGTCAGTTGGAGACATTGACCCAATTGAAATCAAGAAATGAACTCATCGGTGATATCATTGCATTGTTGCAATCACCTGCCAAGAATGTTATTTCTGCTCTTAGCAGCAGTGGTGGTAAACTTGCAGGAATTGTGAAGACTTTGTCTGAGCGCCCTGAGTAATAAGTCCCCTGTGTGAGCAGGAAAAAAAGAATGCTTCCAGTGCCCAATATAAATTACATTATTAAACTGAAATCCTTAACAATCAAAACCCTATAACAATGGCAGATTTAAAAACATTCGCTGAGCAGTTAGTTAACCTGACAGTGAAAGAAGTAAACGAATTAGCAAAAATCCTTAAGGATGAGTATGGCATCGAGCCGGCAGCAGCAGCAGTTGCAGTAGCAGCAGCAGGTGGTGGCGGTGGTGGCGAAGCCGCTGCTGAAAAATCAACATTTGACGTAATCCTGAAAGCGCCGGGTGGTGCTAAATTGAATATCGTTAAGGTGGTAAAAGAAATGACTGGTCTTGGTTTGAAAGAAGCAAAAGATCTGGTTGATGGTGCACCGAAGCCAGTTAAAGAAGGTGTATCTAAAGAAGAAGCCAATTCTATTAAATCTCAATTAGAAGAGGCTGGAGCGGAAGTTGAAGTTAAATAAGGCTTCGGCGTCTGTTCGCGAGCATTTATAGACCTTTCTCGGCCGCAAACCGGGATGGGTCTATATCCTTTTTAATTGGTGTGTTTCCGGAACATCACCATTAAAAAAATTTAATCTCAATATCTAAACCCAAGCAACGTGTCCACAGCCATTAGTCCTTCGAAGAGAATTAACTTCTCCACAAGTTTACATAAGATTGATTATCCAGATTTCCTGGATATCCAGTTGAAATCTTTTCAAGATTTTTTCCAGCTTGAAACCACCTCTGACAATCGTCAGAAAGAGGGCCTCTATAAGGTCTTCAGTGAAAATTTCCCGATCTCGGATTCCAGGAACAACTTCGTTCTTGAATTCCTTGATTATTTTATTGATCCGCCACGTTATTCTATCGAAGAATGTATCGAGCGTGGATTGACCCATAGCGTACCCCTCAAAGCGAAATTGAAACTTTACTGCACCGACCCGGAGCATGAAGATTTTGAAACTATCGTACAGGATGTGTACCTGGGAACTATACCATACATGACCCCGAAAGGAACATTCGTGATCAATGGTGCAGAGAGAGTTGTTGTATCTCAGCTTCACCGCTCACCGGGTGTGTTTTTCGGACAAAGCCGTCATGCGAATGGTACCAAACTTTATTCTGCGCGCGTTATTCCTTTCAAAGGATCCTGGATAGAATTTGCTACTGACATTAACAGTGTCATGTATGCTTACATTGACCGTAAAAAGAAATTTCCTGTAACGACACTTCTCCGTGCTATCGGTTATCAGACTGATAAAGAAATTCTGGAGATCTTCGGATTGGCTGACGAATTTAAGGTCACCAAATCAGGAATTAAAAATATACTTAACCGAAAACTGGCAGCACGTGTTTTGAAAACATGGGTTGAAGATTTCGTGGATGAGGATACAGGTGAAGTAGTTTCTATCGAAAGAAATGAAGTCATTATCGAAAGAGAAACTGTTGTTGAAGAGCATCATCTTGATCTCATTCTGGAATCTGGTGTTAAGTCAATTATTCTTCACAAGATTGACACAAACACGAACGATTACGCCATTATTTATAACACGCTTCAGAAAGACACATCAAACTCCGAGAAAGAAGCGGTTGAACACATCTATCGTCAGCTGAGAAATGCTGAGCCGCCTGATGAGGAGACAGCTCGTGGAATCATTGATAAATTATTCTTCTCTGATAAACGTTATGATTTAGGTGACGTAGGTCGTTACAGAATTAATAAAAAGCTGGGATTACAGATCGAAGATGATATTCGTGTTCTTACGAAAGCAGATATCATTGAAATCATCCGTCAGCTTATTCAGCTGATTAACTCTAAAGCGGAGGTGGATGATATCGATCACCTTTCTAATCGTCGTGTGCGTACAGTGGGAGAGCAGTTGTTCTCGCAGTTTGGCGTCGGACTTGCAAGAATGGCTCGTACCATCAGAGAAAGAATGAATGTTCGTGATAACGAAGTATTCACACCGGCTGATTTGATTAATGCAAAAACATTGTCATCAGTAATTAATTCGTTCTTCGGTACGAATCAGTTATCACAGTTCATGGATCAGACAAATCCATTAGCAGAGATCACGCACAAGCGTCGTCTCTCTGCACTCGGACCCGGAGGTCTCTCCAGAGAGCGTGCCGGATTTGAGGTTCGTGACGTACACTATACACACTACGGACGTCTTTGTACGATCGAAACACCTGAAGGTCCGAATATCGGATTGATTTCTTCATTATGTGTTTATGCAAAAATTAATAACCTCGGATTTATTGAAACTCCTTACCGGACAGTTACTGAAGGTAAAGTTGATGTAAATACGGAAGTAATATACCTTACTGCAGAGGAAGAAGATAACCGCGTTATCGCTCAGGCAAATGCAAACGTTGACGCAAAAGGAAATTTTCTTGATGGAAAAGTGAAGGCTCGTTACGAGGGTGACTTCCCGGTAGTAGAACCGGATAAGATAAACCTTATCGACGTTGGCCCGAACCAGATTGCGTCGATTGCCGCATCGCTTATTCCTTTCCTCGAGCATGATGATGCCAACCGTGCCCTGATGGGCTCGAACATGCAACGTCAGGCCGTTCCCCTTCTTAGACCGCAGGCTCCGATTGTCGGAACCGGGTTGGAAGGATTGATTGCACGCGATTCCCGCGTATTGATTAATGCTGAAGGTGATGGAGTGGTTGAATATGTGGATGCAAGAGAAATTGTAATCCGTTACAGCCGTAAAGAGACAGAGAAACTTGTGAGCTTTGAGGATGATGTTAAATCTTACCCTCTTACCAAGTTCCAGAAAACAAACCAAAGTACTTGCATTAATCTGCAGCCTATTGTTGTAAAAGGACAAAAGGTACGCAAAGGACAAGTACTGTCTGAAGGATATGCAACGCAGGGTGGTGAACTTGCTCTTGGAAGAAACCTGAAAGTGGCATTCATGCCATGGAAAGGTTATAACTTCGAGGATGCTATCGTTATCTCTGAGCGTGTTATACGTGAAGATATCTTCACATCTATTCACGTTGATGAGTACAGCCTTGAAGTTCGTGATACCAAGCGCGGAATGGAAGAGCTTACCGCAGATATTCCAAACGTAAGTGAAGAAGCAACTCGCGAGTTAGATGAAAACGGAGTTATTCGAGTAGGTGCAGAGGTAATGGAAGGTGATATCCTTATTGGTAAAATTACACCTAAGGGAGAAACTGATCCTTCACCGGAGGAAAAATTATTGCGCGCCATTTTTGGAGACAAAGCAGGCGACGTAAAAGATGCTTCATTGAAAGTGCCGCCATCCGTTAAAGGTGTGGTGATCGACAAGAAGTTATTCTCCCGTGTGCTTACAAAAGATAAATCACAGAAGAGTGATGAGAAAGTGCAGTTGGAAAAACTGGACAAAGAATATAATCAACAAAGCGCTGAATTAAAAGAGAAGCTTATTGATAAGTTGTTCCTTCTTGTTAGTGGAAAAACTTCACAGGGGGTCACAGATATCTTCAAAGAGGTAATCATTCCAAAGGGAGCGAAGTTCACCCAGAAGATGCTGTCGGAAATTAATTACGAAACAATTAATCCTGATAAGTGGACAACCGATAAAGAGAAAAACGATCAGATAAAACAACTGTTGCACAATTTCAACATTAAGTTTAATGATGTTACCGGATTGTATAAGCGTAAGAAGTTTGCTTTGGTTGTAGGTGATGAGCTTCCTGCCGGAATCGTTCAATTGGCAAAAGTGTACATAGCCAAAAAGCGTAAGCTGAAAGTAGGGGACAAGATGGCCGGTCGTCACGGAAACAAAGGTATTGTCGCGAAAATTGTTCGTGACGAGGACATGCCTTTCCTTGAAGACGGAACTCCGGTTGATATCGTCTTAAATCCATTGGGCGTACCTTCCCGAATGAACCTTGGTCAGATCTATGAAACGATTCTTGCATGGGCCGGTGAAAAATTGGGTCTGAAATTCAGCACTCCGATTTTTGATGGAGCGTCCATCGAGCAAATCGATGATTATGTTTCTAAAGCTGGTCTGCCAAAATTTGGTTCAACCTATTTGTATGACGGAGGAACAGGACAGCGTTTCGATCAGCCTGCGACAGTTGGTATCATCTACATGATGAAACTCGGTCACATGGTTGATGACAAGATGCACGCTCGTTCAATCGGACCATATTCATTAATTACACAACAACCACTGGGAGGAAAGGCTCAGTTTGGAGGACAGCGTTTTGGAGAGATGGAAGTGTGGGCATTGGAGGCATTTGGTGCTGCCAATATCCTGCAGGAAATTCTCACCATCAAATCTGACGATGTTATTGGACGAGCGAAGACTTATGAAGCCATCGTGAAAGGGGATAATCTCCCTACACCTGGAATTCCTGAGTCCTTCAATGTATTGCTCCATGAGCTTCGAGGATTAGGACTTAAGATCACTCTTGACTAAAGGTTAATTGAATCGGGTCCGCTGAAATATGTAAATGCATTTTTCGGTTCATTCCAAATCCAAAAAATTAAAAAGATGGCAACCAGAAAAGAAATAAAGATCAAATCAAATTTTACCAAGATCATCATCAGTCTTGCTTCTCCGGAACATATTCTGGAGCAGTCGAGTGGTGAGGTCCTGAAGCCTGAAACGATCAATTACCGGACTTACAAACCCGAGCGCGACGGATTATTCTGTGAACGTATTTTCGGACCGGTAAAAGATTGGGAATGTCATTGCGGTAAATACAAGCGTATTCGTTATAAAGGTATTGTTTGTGACCGTTGTGGAGTTGAAGTGACAGAGAAGAAAGTTCGTCGCGAACGTATGGGGCATATTACCCTTACAGTTCCTGTCGCACACATCTGGTACTTCCGTTCTTTGCCGAATAAAATCGGTTACTTGTTAGGTCTGCCTACCAAGAAACTGGATATGATCATATACTATGAGCGTTATGTAGTTATCCAATCCGGAATAAAAGAAGCTGACGGTATAAATTACCTCGACTTTTTAACGGAAGAGGAATACCTGCAGATTTTGGAAGAACTTCCAAAAGATAATCAGCATCTTGATGATACAGATCCTAATAAGTTTATCGCCAAGATGGGAGCTGAGGCATTGTATGACTTACTCGCACGTTTGAATCTTGATGAGTTATCATATAATCTTCGTCACCAGGCAAGCAATGAAACCTCTCAGCAACGTAAGAACGAGGCTTTGAAGCGTTTGAATGTTGTAGAAGCATTCCGCAGTGCGAATGGACATATTCAGAATAATCCTGAGTGGATGATCGTAAAGGTTGTTCCGGTTATTCCACCTGAATTGCGCCCACTCGTTCCTTTGGATGGTGGTCGTTTTGCAACCTCTGATCTGAACGATTTATATCGTCGTGTAATCATACGTAACAATCGCTTAAAGCGTCTTCTTGAAATCAAAGCTCCGGATGTCATTCTTCGAAATGAGAAAAGGATGTTGCAGGAGGCGGTTGATTCTTTGTTCGATAATTCACGTAAAGTGAATGCAGTTAAAACAGAATCGAATCGCGCATTGAAATCTTTGTCCGACTCGTTGAAGGGTAAGCAAGGACGTTTCCGTCAGAACCTCTTGGGAAAACGTGTTGACTATTCAGCTCGTTCGGTGATTGTTGTAGGTCCTGAAATGAAATTGCATGAATGCGGATTGCCAAAAGATATGGCAGCTGAACTTTTCAAGCCATTCATCATTCGTAAGATGATTGAACGTGGTGTTGTAAAGACTGTGAAATCTGCAAAGAAGATAGTTGACAGAAAAGACCCATTGGTTTGGGATATTTTGGAGAACGTGTTGAAAGGACATCCTGTTCTTCTCAACCGGGCCCCGACCCTTCACCGATTGGGAATTCAGGCCTTCCAGCCTAAATTGATCGAGGGAAAAGCAATCCAATTGCACCCACTTGTTTGTACTGCATTCAACGCTGACTTTGACGGTGACCAGATGGCTGTTCACGTTCCTTTGGGACATGCTGCTATTCTTGAAGCCCAAATGTTAATGCTTGCTTCTCATAATATTTTGAACCCTGCAAATGGTGCACCTATCAGCGTACCATCTCAGGACATGGTATTAGGATTATATTATATCACCAAAGAAAGAATCAGCGATAGTACTATGACTGTTAAAGGTCAGGGTATGAAGTTTTATTCTCCTGAGGAAGTTATTATCGCTCACAACGAAGGTCGCGTGGAATTGCACGCAGCTATCGAGGTGAATGTTGCGGTGATGACAAACGGTGTTACGAAGATTGAAAAAATTAAAACTACAGTTGGTCGTATTTTATTCAACCAGGTAGTACCTGCAGAAGCCGGTTATATTAATCAACTTCTGACTAAGAAAGCGCTTCGTGATATTATCGGAGATGTATTAAAGAGCTGTGGGGTCGCTAAGACGGCTAAGTTCCTTGATGATATCAAAGATCTCGGATTTGGCATGGCATTCAAAGGTGGATTATCATTCAACCTTGAAGACGTTAAGATCCCAGAAGTAAAACTGGAACTTATCGCAAAAGCAAATGCTGAAGTTGATGAAGTGATGAGCAACTATAACATGGGATTCATCACCTACAACGAGCGTTATAATCAGATTATCGATATCTGGACCCGTACCAGTTCACGAATCACTGAAACTTTGATGAAACAACTTTCTACCGATCGTCAGGGATTCAACTCCATCTTCATGATGTTGGATTCCGGAGCCCGTGGTTCTAAGGAGCAGATTCGTCAGTTGGGTGGAATGAGAGGTCTGATGGCCAAACCACAAAAGAGTGGAGCAACCAGCGGAGAAATTATCGAGAATCCGATTTTGTCTAATTTTAAAGAAGGACTCTCTATCCTCGAGTATTTTATCTCTACTCACGGTGCAAGAAAAGGTCTTGCCGATACGGCCCTTAAGACTGCAGATGCCGGTTATCTGACTCGTCGACTTGTTGACGTTGCTCAAGATGTTATCATAACAGATGAAGACTGTGGAACACTGCGTGGATTGGTTGAGACTGCTCTGAAGAATAACGAAGATGTAGTTGAATCTCTTTATGACAGAATCTTAGGACGCGTATCTGTACATGATGTATTACACCCGTCTACAAATAAATTAATTATTGCTGCAGGTGCTGAAATCACCGAGACTATTGGTAAAACTATCGAGGAATCACCTATTGAAAGCGTTGAGATTCGATCCGTTTTAACTTGTGAGTCGAATAGAGGTGTTTGTGTTAAATGTTACGGAAGAAACCTCGCAACCGGTAGAATGGTTCAAAAGGGTGAAGCTGTAGGTGTTATTGCCGCACAGTCCATCGGAGAGCCTGGAACTCAGTTGACACTCCGTACTTTCCACGTAGGTGGTGTTGCACAAAAAGGTGCAACTGAATCTGAATTGAAAGCAAAATTTGCCGGTAAGCTTGAATTCGAAGAAGTAAAGACTGTTACTAAAAAAGATGGAGCTAAATCACATGAAGTTGTGATCGGGCGTTCCGGAGAATTTAGGATAGTAGATACTTCTACGGGAACAGTGCTCACGACATCAAATATTCCTTATGGTGCTAAGCTGAACATGAAAGCCGGCGACATCGTGGATAAAGGTGCAGTGATTTGTGAATGGGATCCGTTCAACGCTGTGATCATTTCTGAATTCGCAGGTAAAATCGATTTCGATCATATCGAAGAAGGTATTACTTTCCGTGAAGAGTCAGACGAGCAGACCGGTTACAAAGAGAAGGTGATAATCGAAACGCGTGATAAGACTAAGAATCCGTTAATAAAAGTTCTGGATGAAAAGAAGGAGCAGATCAAAGGATATAATATTCCTGTCGGTGCACATATCATGGTAAATAAAGGACAGAAAATTATTGCCGGAGAAATTCTTGTAAAGATCCCTAGAGCAACCGGTAAGTCCGGTGATATCACGGGAGGTCTTCCTCGGGTTACCGAATTATTTGAGGCAAGAAATCCAAGTAATCCTGCTGTCGTATCGGAGATTGATGGAATCGTTTCTTATGGCGGTATTAAGCGTGGTAATCGGGAGGTAATTATCACTTCTCGCGACGGTGAAGTGAAAAAATATCTTGTTCCTCTTTCGAAGCATATTCTTGTTCAGGATAATGACTTTGTACGTGCAGGTGATCCTTTATCTGACGGTGCAATCACTCCAAGTGATATCCTTTCGATCAAAGGACCGAAGGAAGTTCAGGAATATCTCGTTAATGAAGTTCAGGAAGTTTACCGATTACAAGGTGTGAAGATCAACGATAAACACTTCGAAGTAATCGTTCGTCAGATGATGCGTAAAGTTATCATTGATGATCCGGGTGACACTTCTTTCTTGGAGAGAGAGTCTGTAGATCGTGTAGACTTCATGAAAGAGAATGATGACATCTTGGATAAAGTTGTTGTGCTGGAACCGGGTGACAGCACTGAAATCAAATCAGGACAAATTATTTCCCTCCGTAAATTAAGAGAGGAGAATTCTATCCTGAAACGTAAGGATTTGAAACCGGTAGAGGCAAGAGATGCAATCTCTGCTACTTCTTCGCCGGTTCTTCAAGGAATTACACAGGCTTCACTCCACACTAAGAGCTGGATTTCGGCTGCTTCCTTCCAGGAAACTACCAAAGTTCTTAATGAGGCGGCAGTTAACGGTAAAATCGATGGACTCTTAGGATTAAAGGAGAATGTTATCGTTGGACATCTGATTCCAGCCGGAACCGGTCTTCGTGACTATGAAAAGCTGATTGTAGGATCTCAGGAGGAATATGATCTTCTGATGGCTTCTAAGCAGGAAGAGGAACTAAGTCCGAATTAATATTTATTTAAACTAATAAACCGCTTTGCATTCGCTGCAAAGCGGTTTTTTTATGCCTTTGTCGCGATTTAGTTTATAGAAAGGGAATTTTTACGAACTTTACAGAAATAATTAACAAAACCTACCATGGACGAAAATCAGAATCAAGCGAATCAACTTAATATCGAATTATCAGAAGAAATTGCGGACGGTATTTATTCGAATTTAGCAATCATCACTCACAGCAATTCGGAATTTGTATTAGACTTTGTTAAAGTGATGCCAGGTGTACCAAAAGCAAAAGTTAAAGCGCGCATACTATTGACCCCTCAGCATGCTAAAAGGCTTTTGGCTGCTATTCAGGATAACGTTACAAAGTATGAAAGCGTTCACGGAACGATTAAACAAACCGAAGGTATCGGGATCCCAATGAATTTCGGTGGACCGGCTGCACAGGCATAAGTTTTTTTCAACCATTTTTAAATCCGGGGGCAATCCCGGATTTTTTTTGTGGAGTTATTAATCCAGGGCACTCTGATTGAAAATAAAAAAACCTACGTGGAATAAAACTGAAAATTTGTTTTCACGATCATCATAGTAATTTAAAAAGAGTCCGACTGGTCCAATTGGGCTATGATAAACAGCTCCGAGTGCACCAAGGTAGTAGCGTTTTGAGAAGGCCTTTCCATATTCAGTCTGGAGATTCTCGGTCTGCATGAGTTCTTTGTAAGGCATAAATACAAAACCCTCAATACGGATATCAAGGTTGGGCATTAGCATAACTACATTTTTTAATCCTAATCCTGCGTAGGAATGAGAATGAAAATTGGATAAGAAGAGAGTTTGAGATTCCTGGATAGGCTCAAAAGCAGGAGAGTTAAGGACTGTTGAAACGTAGTTTGAAAGAAAAGGCATAGTAGTAGTTGCAGCCTCTGCATAAAATCCAAGTTTTAATTTACCTCTGCGTTTGTAGTAATTATCGTATGCAAATTTAAATTGAAACCAATCTCTCGGCTGATTGGTAATTTCTTTTTGCAATGAAGTGGAGCCGGGAATGGTTGATTCGTTCACATTGACATACCTGAGTTTGAATTGTAAAAATGTTCCCTGATTTGCGTACTGTTTGCGATTCAGTGTACTCCGTTCAATGGCTATGGCTCCTGTTATTCCATCTAATACCGATTTATCTGCAGTGTCTTTTTGCAAAAAGTCCTGTGTTTGATAATAATTATCTGCAATTCTTATATATGCAGCTGATGTAATCAAGCGACCTTTATTTCTGATCGGAATGCCAAAATTGAGTCCAAAATTATAATCTGATTTGACCACGTAAGCAGGTTTCTGATCAGAGAAAAATGCATTGCTGCTTCTGAAAAAATCGTACTGGTTCAGTGTAACATCTGTTTCCAGAAAATATGGAATACGTGCAGGATAATCCATTCGAATTTTTAATTGTCCGGAAGTATATAATTTCCCGAAATAGAAATTACCTAAGAGGGAATAGGAGCGACGATTCCAAAATTTATATTGTAATCCTACAAATCCCTCGCTCACCGGCCGGGAAGAAAGGTTTCCTCCAAATTGAGTGATGAGATCATTTTCACGTTCTATCCTCAGCTTTACATCATAATAGCCGGAAACCTTGTTGTATTTAATTGTTGGATAAATGAACCTGATATTTGGATCAGCTACCAGACGAAAGTAGGCTGATTTGAACTTTGAAAATGAAATTGGGGTGTAAGATGGCTTGATAATCTGTCGCACATAGTCTGCTTGTTTGCTACTCACTCCTTCAATTACGATATGGTCAATTTCAAAATCCTTATCCAATTTTCTAAACTCCTTTCTTCTTGCATCGACGGTCTTCTTGTCAATTCTTCTTTGTGTGTAGAATTTTATTTGATCAATTTGTTTGAGGCCTTGCTCGTAGCCAACCTGGATAAGTTCAGGTACACGGCTAAAATCAAAAGCGCCGAACTCATTTGTATTTACATCTATCAGCACACTGTTTTCGCAGATCACAGAAAAAGAAGTGGGTATCGTCATCATCGCCCTGATGTGGGAAAGAACATTATCTTCAGAAGTCTCCGGATTCGCACCGGCAGAATTCACACCAATGATAATGTCAGGTTGAAATTCAGTAAGAGCAATTTCTGCCGGGAAGTTGTTATACATTCCACCATCATATAGCAGCTTTCCATTATTCAGTAAGGGCCGAAAATAAAAAGGGTATGCCGAAGATGCGCGAACTGCATCAGAGAGAATTCCATCACGAAATATTACACTTTGTTTCGTCTCTATATCAGCCGCAACACATCTGAAAGGCACGAAAAGTGAGTCGAAGTTGTATCCCGTTTTTGCACTGATCGCAGCTGTTAATTCCAACAGTGCAAAGTCCAAAGGAATCGAATTCACCAGATGTGTCGGAAGTCTCGTTTGTAAGGTTGAATCGAGAGAAAACTTGAGGTTGATCCATGAAGCATTTTCATCATTCTTTCGGAAGAAATAGGTGTAGTCTTCATCAATTACCCCAGTCGCCCAATCATAAAAATCTGGCGTGCCAATCAAAGAGTCCATTTCTTCCGGTGAAAAACCCAGGGAATAAAGACACCCGATTATTGCACCTGCGGATGAGCCTGCAATGTAATCAATTGGAATTCCGTTCTCTTCAAGGGCTTTGATAACACCAATGTGAGCCATGCCCCTGGCGCCTCCCCCGCTAAGGACCAGACCAACTTTTTGCCCTGATGCAAGTTGAGGGCATAAGCAGATAATAATAGCTGCTAAAAGTATGGAGTGTCTAAAAAACTGCAATGTAGTTGGAGCTTGTCGGGGATTGTAAAATTACGAAGGAGAATTGACTTCTATTAGTATTGATTTGAAATAATCGCATGCTTTTATCAAGTGAGAGCCATACCAGGAAAACATCTCGCCATCAACCAAATGAATGCTTGAATTCGGCAGTATTTTGTAAAACTCAGGGAATTGTTTGTTTGAAAAAGGGTAGGGTTCTGAAGAAAGGAAGATGAGGTCAGGCTTTAAGTCGGTCACTTGCTTTGAAGTTAATTCCGGGTATCGCAATTGATTTTCGAGGCAATTTTGAAACCCGCAACGTGTCAGCATATCGTGGATGAATGTATCCTTTCCGACAGACAAATAAGGATCCTTCCAAATCAAGTAGAGTACTTTTAACTTCTTATCGTTGTTTCTTTGATCAATTGTAGAGAAGTTTTTTGTGATGGTAACAATAATGGTTTTAGCAACTTCTGGTTTCGCACATATATTGCCTAGCTCTGTGATCATCAGCAAAGCATCTTCCAGGTTTTGGATATCGCTTGTCCATACAGGGAAAAGTTCAGATAATACTTCTATTTGTTTTTGTTCGTTCTCTTCTTTGTTGGCAATGATCAGATCAGGCTTAAGCGATTTTATTTTTTCAATATTTAAATTTTTTGTACCACCAATAATGTTTTTTTCAGATCTCCAATTTCCGGGGTGTACACAAAATTTTGTAATGCCTATTACCTCGCTATCCAGCCCAAGGTCGTACAGTAATTCGGTTTGGGATGGAACAAGGGAGATTATTCTTCTTGTCGGCCCTCGTAATTGTACTTTTCGTCCTATCTGGTCAATAAATTGTAACATTCAATATTAAATTAAAAGCCTCCTGCGGGAGCAAAAGGCTTTTGTTCACCGCTTCAACTGAATGCAGAACGCTTTTATACCTGAAAAGATAGGATGATAAGAGGGGGTTAGTCGATATAGCCCATCTTTTTCATCCAGTCATCATTGAAGATCTTGCCCAGATATCTTGAACCGTGATCATGAAAGATTACGACCACCACATCGTTCTCAGTTAACTGATCTTTCATCTGAAGTAAGCCGGCAATTGCAGATCCGGCAGAGTTCCCGACCCATATTCCCTCTTCACGCACAATGCGTCTTGTCATTACCGCACCATCTTTATCAGTAACTTTTTCAAAATGATCAATTAGGCTAAAGTCATAATTTTTTGGAATGAAATCTTCACCTATACCTTCTGTTACATAAGAGTAAATCTCACTCTGGTCAATAATTCCCTTATCCTTAAAAGCTTTTATGGTAGATCCATAAGTGTCAATTCCCCAAATTTTAATCTTAGGGTTTTTCTCTTTTAAATATTTGGCTGTCCCGGTGATTGTTCCGCCGGTGCCTGCACCAACAACTAAGTGAGTAATTTTTCCATCAGTCTGATCCCAAATCTCAGGTCCCGTTTGTTCATAATGAGCTTTGGAATTTGATAGATTGTCGTACTGATTCGGGTAGAAGGAATTTTTGATTTCTTTGTTTAAACGGGCTGCCACTGAATAGTAAGAGTTAGGATCTTCCGGAGCAACATTTGTCGGACATACGATCACCTCAGCACCAAAAGCGCGAAGTGCATCCATTTTTTCTTTGGACTGTTTATCAGTTGTTGTGAAAATGCATTTATAGCCTTTCACAATGGCAGCGATGGCGAGACCCATTCCTGTATTTCCGGAGGTTCCTTCTATAATGGTACCACCCGGCTTAAGTACTCCTGAAGCCTCTGCATCTTCAATCATCTTTAAAGCCATTCGGTCTTTTATGGAATTTCCTGGATTGAAGGTTTCGACTTTGGCAAGCACGGTTGCCTTAATTCCTTTTGTTACACTATGAAGTTTTACCATGGGAGTATTACCAATGGTTTCAAGTACGTTTTCGCAGATTTTTTTCTTCGGTTGAGCAGACATATTGGTTAATTATTGGAAATAATTTTGTGCGATTCGGCGAAATAATGATAATATCCTTAAAATCAGCAATTTACATAAATTATAATTAAGTACAAAGGTACAAAACCTCTTAAATTATTTAGGCATTTTTAAGAAAGGTTTACCGAGAAAATTAAGTTCGATACAGTATAAAATTTCCGGATCTGGTGGAACATGAGCAAATCAATCATGAAAAGCGAAGGGCTTTGAGTGGCGAGATCCGCGTGATCATGAAAGTTGGCAAGATCATCATCACGAGACAAACGCAAAGTGTAGCTACATTTAGCAAAACCAAATTCAAAATTGATAAGTCAATTGGTACTTTGGAAATATAATATGAAGTCTGATCCAATGTAAGCAGGCCAAATTTTTGTTGAAGGAGGCACAAACCTATGCCGACAATATTTCCCCATAGTAGACCTCTTCCTATGAGAAATGCGGCTACATACACAAATATTTTACGGATTGAATAATTTCCTGCACCCATCGCCTTTAAATTTCCGATAAGATTAACTCTTTCGAGTATGATGATTATAAGAGCTGAAATCATGTTGATCGCTGCAACTATCGTCATCAATATAATAATCACAATGGCATTAATATTTTGCAAGCCGAGCCAGTCGAACAATTGAGGATAAATTTCTTTGATGGTTCTTGCGTTTAGGTCAGAACTGATTTGAGCGTAGACCTGATCACCTACCTCATCGATTTTATTAAAGTCCTTTACCGTAATTTCAATACCCCCCACATCACCCTGATTCCAATCATTTAGTTTCTGAATGTGACGAATATCACATATAAGATAAAGGTTGTCAAACTCTTCTAATCCGGTTTCGTAAATGCCCGAGATTAAAAATTTTCTTACTCTCGGAGGTTGTTGGATAAAATACATAATCACATGGTCACCGGCACGTAGTCGCAATTTGCGAGCAATGTTGGAGGATATAATAACTTCATCTGTTCTTTCCTTAATATTCAAATTGAAAATTTTTCCATCCACCATTCTCGATTTGAAAAAACTCCAGTCGAAATCCTTGCCCACTCCCTTTGCTACCACACCGCCTATTTCATCGCCTGATTTTAATATACCCGCTTTAGTGGCGAAAACCTGAATATGTGAAATTTCAGGATTTAATTTTAATTCACTAATCAGAGATGAATCATTTTGGATAGCCTGCGTTTCGAATGAATTGTTCTCGGCATATTTGCTGATTTGGATGTGTGAGCCGAATCCAATTACTTTTTTGCTGATCTCTTTCTTAAATCCGGTCACGATTGATAATGCAAGCACCATCACAGTGAATCCAAGGGCTACACCAATGAGTGCCAGGCGAATTATAGGTCTTGCAATCATATTGCCTTTTCTTTCAGAGAAGGCGATACGACGAGCAACAATTAGTTCATAGTTCAATTGGAATGGAATTAATCTTTAATTTCGTCGTTAAATATATTTGTTTCATTCCGTTTGATGAGCAACACAGCTAAAATACTTTCCACAATCTTCCACTTCTGGCTTATTTCGGTAAATACGTCCTGTAGCCATGGAATATCCGAAGAGTCTAATGCACGTTTGGGTAATTCTGAGCGAATCACAGTCGCTGCTGATCGAACAAATGAATATTTGCCACTTCTTAGTAAAAGGTCTGTCGCAATTGTAGCCAATCAAACTTCTCGATTAGGTCATGAACATCTCGTTGACTCACTTTTATCTTTAGGAGTCAATATAAAGTGTGTATTTGCCCCTGAACATGGCTTTAGAGGTGAGGCAGGTGCAGGTGAAAAAATACTCGATGGAAGGGATGTTAAAACAGGACTTTCCATCATCTCACTTTATGGCAAACACCTAAAGCCAACCAAGGAAGATCTTCACAAGGTAGATGTTGTCATTTTTGATATACAAGATGTAGGTGCAAGGTTTTATACCTATATCTCCACACTTCAATATGTAATGGAAGCTTGTGCACAGAATCATGTGGAACTAATCATTCTGGATCGTCCCAATCCGAATGGCTTTTATGTAGACGGACCGGTCCTCGAAGAAAAGTATAAATCATTTGTCGGGATGTGTACGATCCCTGTTGTGCATGGGATGACGATAGGGGAGTATGCAATGATGTTAAAAGGAGAAAGATTGTTTAGCCGCTCGGACTCTCTGGAGCTAAAAGTAATAACGGTGAAGAACTACACGCATGACAGTTTATATCAGTTGCCGGTTAGGCCATCACCGAATTTACCCAACATGCAATCAGTTTATTTGTATCCTTCAATTTGTTTTTTTGAAGGGACTTCCATAAGTCTTGGACGTGGCACTCCTTTTCCGTTCCAGTATATAGGATTTCCAGGGATGCAAAATGGAACTGTTTCATTTAAACCGGTAAACATTCCAGGGGTAGTGACAAATCCACCATACAGGGATACATTGTGTAATGGATTGGATTTGCGAAATGAGTCGTTCTTTCAAGGGAGTATTCAAAAAAAAATTCAGATCAAGTGGCTGCTGGAAATGTATGCATCATTTCCTGACAAGAAAAAGTTTTTTAATCCGTTCTTTGAAAAGCTTGCAGGTACAAAGCTACTGCGCCAACAAATTATAGCTGGTGTTGATGAAAGTGAAATCCGAAAATCATGGCAGACCGAGCTTTTGAAATTTAAAAAAATCCGCAAGAAATATTTATTGTATCCTGATTTTGAGAATTAGTTAATGCTTGTCATTCTGCAAGTCCCAACATTACAAGTTGATGTTTTTGATAAGCTATTTTCCGGATCCCGATAATTCTGCCTTAGGATTTTTTTTGTTAGGATAAACCTCAAGGGCTTTTTTAAGACAACGCATCGCATTTTTTAGGTCTTCAAGATTCAAAACATAAGCTATTCGGACCTCATCCATTCCTAAACCGGGATGTGAATAAAATCCCGTGGCAGGGGCAAGCATTACAGTCTGATTTTCATAATTGAAGTCTTCCAAAAGCCATTGGCAAAATGCATCCGAATTGTCGATTGGTAATCTTGCTATACAATAGAATGCCCCACTTGGTTTAGGACAGAATACTCCTTCTATAGAATTTAAAGTGGAAACAACATAGTCCCGTCTCGCAACATATTCTTCCTTCACCTCTTTAAAATAACTATCAGGAGTATCTATACCAGCCTGTCCAGCTATTTGTCCAAAGGTCGGTGGACTCAACCTGGCCTGTGCAAATTTTAATGCCGTATTCATCACTTCTTTGTTGTGAGATACGAATGCCCCTATCCTTGCTCCGCAAGCACTATAGCGCTTAGAAATTGAATCAAGCATTACCACATTGTTTTCGATCCCTTTAAGGTGCATTACTGAGGTATAGGCTTTTCCATCATAGCAGAATTCCCGGTATACCTCATCTGAAAAGAGCCAGAGGTCGTGTTTTTTTACGAGGGCAGATAATGATTCCAGTTCTGATTTGCTATATAGATATCCGGTAGGGTTGCTAGGATTGCAAATCATGATAGCCTTTGTCTTAGGCCCAATAAGTTTTTCAAATTCGGAAATAGGAGGGAGAGCAAAACCTGTTTCAATGCTAGATTGAATAGGAACAATTTTAACATTCGCCTGAGTACAAAATCCATTATAATTGGCATAAAAAGGTTCCGGTATAATAATTTCATCTCCCGGATCGAGGCAACTCATCATGGCAATTTCAATGGCTTCAGACCCACCAGTGGTGATGATAATTTCAGAAAAGTCTACGAGGATATCATGCTTCTTGTAATATTCTGTAAGTTTTTTGCGATACGATTCAATTCCGGCAGAGTGACTGTACTCAACGATTTTATCTGAATAATTTCTGATTGCATTCAGCATCACTTCCGGAGTCCGGATATCGGGCTGTCCGATATTCAAGTGATATATCTTTAAGCCTTTTTCCCGGGCGGCTTCTGCATAAGGGACCAGTTTTCTTATCGGGGACGGAGGCATCTGGCGACCTTTGGTTGAAATATGTGGCATCGTTCTACAGCTTTCGTGAGTGAAGTATTAATCTAAAAAAGAAGCCCTCCCTGAGACAGGGAGGGCTTCAAAAATACAAAAATTTATAGCGTTCTCTTATTTTTTATTGCCTTCGTCTTCGGTTTTCACAGGTGCCGGAGCTTCAACATTACCCTTTAAATGGAGCACAACTTGTGCATTTTTAGCATTTGAGCTAATGGTAACTGTTTTGTCTTGCATTCCCATTTTACCTGCTGAATTAAATTCAACGTGGATAGTTCCTTTTGATGTTTTCGCAATCGGCTCTTTTGGCCATTGTGGAACCGTACAACCGCAGCTTCCCTGAGCATTTGTGATAAGCAGAGGTTCTTTGCCTGTGTTGGTGAAACTAAAGTCATAAGTAACTTTATCACCTTGCTTAATCGTGCCGAAATCGTATGTCTCAACATCGAATTTCATTTCCGCTGCATTTTTATTTTCAACTGCAGGTGCAACAGGCACAGCGGCCTTTTGATCTTGCGCATTCGTAGCCACAACAAAAAACAGGAGGGAAGCAAACATTATTAACTTTTTCATTCTGATTGTTTTTAGGTTTTGTTTATGTGAGATTTAAATTATTTTGTTGTGCTCCCCGGTGTTGAAGCAGGCTCTGAAGCCTTCTCAACGATGCCTTTCATATGGAGTACCATCGGATTTTGTTTTGCATTTGAAGTAATAGTGACCGTCTTATCCTGAACTCCTGATTTACCTGTTGAGTTAAACGTTACCTTAATGATAGCCGTTTGGCCTTTCATGATTGGTTCTTTTGGATAAATAGGAACGGTGCACCCACAAGATCCTTCCGCTTTAGCGATTACAAGTGGTTCGGAACCTTCATTTGTAAATTTAAATTCATAAGTAGAAGATTCACCTTGTGTTATCTTGCCGAAATCAAATTCATCTTTCTCAAAATTAAAACTAGCCTGATTTGGATTTTCATTGACAAGGTCAGTCAGAACTTTTTTGTCCTGATCTTGTGCAAATGAATTCAGGCTAATGAGCAAAATGGATAATAGGAAAATCAAATTCTTTTTCATGTTTAGCTGATTATTTTTATTAATGTTATTTAGAATTTTCTAATGGTAAACCGTTTGTCTTTTTGACAGGCAATGCTTGTTCAGCTGCTTCTTCAGCTACCCCTTCCACAACACCTTTGATCGTGATCACCTTTGTATCGGTTTTTGCGTTAGATGAAATCGTTACAGTTTTTGTAAAAGCGCCGACTCGTTTGGTGTCATAGTGAACTTTAATGATGCCGGTTTGGCTTGTCATGATTGGCTCTTTAGGATAGGTTGGAACGGTACAGCCACAACTGCCTTTTGCACCCGAAATAATTAAGGGTTCTTTACCTGTATTATTAAATTTGAACTCGCATGTACCATCTGCGCCGACCTTAATTGTTCCGTAATCGTGCACTTCATTTTCGAAGGTGATTTCGGCTGCATTTGGATTTTCAGTCTTTACAGCTTCTTGTGCTTTTGCCGAAAGAATGCCAACGAAACTTAGTACGAGGAGAAAAGACAAGAATTTAAGAGATTTCATAGAGTATTTATGTTTTTTGGTTTTTATCAATTCAACTGAGCCTTATCTAAAAATGATTTCGATAGTACTCCTACGAATAATTATGCCAAAAGTATGGAAAGGCAATGAAGGTTATATGAATAAATGATGGAATTTTGATTGATTTGCTTGAACCAATATTTTAAACACAAGTTAAATCTGTAGAAAAGTCTTTAATTATCGTTAAATTTAGGGTATTTGGAACTTTATAGAATTAATTTCCTTCCATTTTCAGCTGCTTGATGTGTAAAATTGACCAAACTCCGGCTTATATCGGATACTTATATCGGATAGAGGTATGTAGTCTGTGAATGAAATGCCAGCACAGTATTTTCATTCCACAATGCAAAATCTAAACCAGGCAAGTTGAGGGGCGGATTTGAATCACTCTCAATCTGCCGGATTTAGTATTTAAATCTCTTCAATTTATTTGGAGACGAGGGTTGCATATGGAACAATCATTTCTTCAAGCGAGATTCCTCCGTGCTGAAGTGTATTTTTATAATAAGTAACATAGTGATTGAAATTGTTGGGATAGGCAAAGAATTTATCCTGCTTGGCGAAAACGAATACCTGAGACAGATTCTGTTTTGGTAAAAAGGCGTCAGCGGGATTTTTTATTTCAAAAACTTCCTTCTTATCATAGTTCATGTTTTTCCCTTGCTTGTAGCGAAGGTTTGTGTTGAGCGTTCTGTCCCCGACAATCTTGGTCGGTTCCTTCACCCTTATTGTGCCATGATCGGTTGTGATAATTAAGCGAACCTTTTTATCAGCTAATTTTCTTAATGCTTCCAAAAGCGGAGAGTGTTGAAACCAGGAGAGGGTAAGAGACCTGTAAGCTGCTTCATCATCAGTTAGCTCTCTGATCATATCCATTTCTGTTCTGGCATGAGAAAGCATGTCAACAAAATTATACACAATGACATTCAATTTATTCTGCAGGAGCTGCGGAATGCTTTCCACCAGATTTTTTCCATCCGTATTATTAGTAACTTTCGTATAGGAATGTTTATAATCTTTCCGAAAGCGTGTTAGAGTGTCCTGAAGAAAATCTGTTTCATGCATGTTCTTTCCACCTTCATCCTCATCATTCATCCACCATTTAGGGAATCGTGCTTCTATCTCAGATGGCATCAGGCCTGCGAAAATTGCATTTCGGGCATACTGTGTAGCAGTTGGCAGAATACTCAAATATAATTCATCATCCTGCAGTCTAAACATATCGTCCAATACCGGCTGGATAATTCGCCATTGATCATATCGAAGATTGTCAATTAAAATCATAAAAACCGGCTCCGGATTTGCGTCAACAAAGGGAAGTATTTTGTTTTTCATTAATTGATGAGACATCGTCGGGGTTTCCTTTCCGGGATCTTTCAGCCACTTGAGATAATTGTTTTCAATAAACTTGGCAAACAAATGATTCGCTTCACTCTTTTGAGAGGTAAGTATCTCATACATGCTTTCATCAGCAGATTTCTCCAATTCCAATTCCCAATACACGAGTCTTTTGTAGACAGCCTCCCATTCATTCCAACTGAGTCGGTCGCTCAGTGTCATTCCAAGATTTCTAAATTCCTGCTGGTATGAAGATGTAGTCTTTTCACTGATGAGTCTTTTGTTTTCTAAATTCTTTTTTAATGAAAGGAGAATTTGATTCGGGTTTACCGGCTTGATCAGGTAATCGGCAATTTTGCTCCCAATTGCATCATCCATTATTTGTTCCTCTTCACTCTTGGTAATCATAATCACCGGAATGCCCGGTTTGATATTTTTAATCTTTGATAAGGTTTCCAGTCCGGATAAGCCGGGCATATTCTCATCCAAGAAAATGATTTCAAAGTTATTTGTTCGAACTTGTTCCAGAGCGTCATCTCCGTTCGTAACAGTGGTTACTTCATAGCCCTTCTCACGAAGAAATAATACATGTGGTTTTAAAAGGTCGATTTCATCATCTGCCCAAAGTATATTTATTTTATCCATAGTGTCAATTCCGGAATAATTTGATTTTTGTTTCTCAAAGGTAGCAAAGTTGTTTCGATTCATGCTCGTGTATTTAGTTTAATAGGTTGAATAATTTGAGGCAAAGGATCTGATCCCTGTTCCTATGAACGTAGTCAGCTCGGCTTTATTCTAAGGCCAGGAGATAATAGACTAAACCAAATTTGATTATCAACATAATGCTTTGTTTACATTCCTGGCTAAAAGTTCGGTGCCTAAAATCTCAAATGAGTTAAAGTTTTATCATGAGATATCATTAACGATTACGATATTTGCCATTCCACTAATGATGAACCGCTTGTGTCAAAAAAATCAACCCGATTAAAAATAATAAACGATCCATTGTATGGCTTTATAACCATACCCTTTGAACTCGTCTTCAGATTAATTGAACATCCTTATTTTCAGAGGTTGAGAAGAATAAGGCAACTTGGAATGACCCATTTGGTTTATCCGGGAGCTCACCATACACGATTCCATCATGCTTTAGGTGCAATGCATTTGATGGGTGAAGCGATCGAAGTGCTGAGATCCAAAGGTCATTCTATTTCGGCAGAGGAGGCCGAGGCGGTGACCATAGCAATTTTACTCCATGATATCGGCCACGGCCCCTTTTCACACGCTCTTGAGGACAGCATTGTTCCAGGTATAAAGCACGAGGAAATTAGTAAGTTGTTTATGGATCGACTGAATAATGAGTTCGGTGGTGAATTGTCCTTAGCCATAACCATATTTCAGGATGAATACCCAAAAAGATTTTTACACCAACTGGTCAGCAGCCAACTTGATATGGACCGATTGGATTACCTGGGAAGGGATAGTTTTTTTACAGGAGTTTCTGAAGGTGTGATTAGTCATGAGCGAATTATTAAAATGTTGGAAGTTCATGAAGATAAACTGGCAATAGAAGAAAAGGGAATTTATTCAATTGAAAAGTTCATCGTTGCCAGACGTCTAATGTATTGGCAGGTTTATCTTCATAAGACAGTAGTAAGTGCTGAGTGGATGCTGATTAATATTCTCAGAAGGGCCAGGGAAATAGCCAGAAAGGACGATACTTTGTTTGCAACACCATCTCTTCGGATATTTCTCCTGAAAGATTTCAACATCGGGGATTTCAAAAAGGATCCGGAACTCCTAGAAAGTTTTGCCCGACTCGATGACAGCGACATAACAACGGCTGTAAAGCTCTGGAGTACATCCTCTGATAAGGTACTCGCCTTCTTGTCAAAAGGTATGATGAACCGAAATTTGTATAAAATCCAATTGAGTAAAGATCCGATACCTGTTAGCACATTGGATAGAATTCGCAAACAAATATCAGACAAGTTTGAAATCGGAGAGAATGAATTAGGATATTACCTGATATCTGGTGAAATAGTTAACAATGCCTATAACACATCAATCGACAAAATAAATATTCTGAGAAAGGATGGTACAGTTCTCGATATTAGCGAGGCTGCCGATACATTGAATATTCGTGAGCTGAGTGCACCGGTGTTGAAGCATTTCATCTGTTATCCCAAGTGACCAAATTTTAGTCATGACTAACATGCTTGACATTGCACAAGTCGAAGATTGAGTGGAGATCATGCCTCACACAAATTAACGTACTTTTAACAAGATTTAACTTCACATTAACTGAGGCCCTATATAATTTGAGCTACTTTCGAAAAAGCAAATGAAATTTGTTCTTCAATATGAAAGTAAATTACCTAATATTCGTTTTTCTAATAGGAATCAAATGCCTCTTTGCCCAGAGTTCATCTTCCTTAAATGGAAATGTCACCGACATTCACTCGAATCCTTTGGAGTTTGTGAATGCCATTCTGCTTAAAGCCGCAGATTCAAGTCTTGTCAAAGGTGCAATAACAGATTCTAAGGGAAACTACGCTTTCGATGATTTGGTGCCGGACAATTATTTGGTGATGTTGTCTCAAGTGGGTTATTCAAAATATTATTCCTCAACTATTCGTATCACGGAGGAGAAGGAAAATAAAACACTTTCGCCCGCAACTTTACTCGAAAATACAGTTCAGTTAAAAGAAGCAAACATCGTTGCCCTGAAACCGTTCATCGAGCGCCGTATGGATATGACTGTGGTGAATGTTGAAAATAGTATTGTAGATGCAGGGGCCACGGCTCTTGAAATTTTAAAACGATCACCGGGTGTTGTTGTTGACAATGACGGAAACATAAGTATTAAAGGTAAGCAAGGGGTACTGGTAATGATTGATGATAAGCCGACTTATTTATCATCTTCTGACTTGCAAAATCTTTTGCGGAATATGTCTTCTGATCAGCTTTCCAGCATTGAAATTATCACCAACCCATCGGCAAGATACGATGCTGCCGGTAATTCAGGTATC
>Ga0154020_10001562_pt1 | contig 28056 bp, 22 predicted proteins | sample Klosneuvirus_201_FD_109709 | JGI IMG/M metagenome (GOLD analysis project Ga0154020, IMG submission 109709) | Active sludge microbial communities from wastewater, Klosterneuburg, Austria - Klosneuvirus_20160825_MG | ecosystem: Engineered > WWTP > Aerobic digester > Activated sludge | place...
AAGATTCCCCACTGCTGCCTCCCGTAGGAGTCTGGACCGTGTCTCAGTTCCAGTGTGGCTGATCATCCTCTCAGACCAGCTACCCGTCTTCGGCTTGGTGGGCCATTACCCCGCCAACTACCTGATGGGCCGCGGACTCATCCTCGAGTGCTAGCTTTCATGAAGAGGCCAGCTTTGACCTCAGCCAGCGTACTGGCCGTGGTCTTATGCGGTATTAGCCCTCCTTTCGGAAGGTTATCCCCCGCTCGAGGGAAGATTATCCACGTGTTACTCACCCGTGCGCCACTTTACCGGGGATTGCTCCCTTTCTCGTGCGACTTGCATGTGTTAGGCGCGCCGCCAACGTTCGTTCTGAGCCAGGATCAAACTCTCCAGTTGAAACTGTGAGTCCGATTGGTGAGGGGCAACGGCTAATTGCCTTGTCTCACCGTGGCTCGTTTGGTTGTCGACTCCTGCGAGCGAACTCGCCGGAGTCAGTATCTTGCGACCGGCTCTCGGGCTCCCGAAGGAGTCCTCGAACTGGCGCAAGGCCAACTCAAGTTCTGTAACGTACGAACCAGTTTTCAAAGACCAAGCGGGCTCGGGGCCGGACTTATCCCCAGAGTTCCCTCAGGCTGCGGATTGTTCCGGCGCTTGCCGGCGTCTTCCGCGTTCCACCTTGGCGTTTCCGCTTTCGGTGGGGGCGAGTACTCTACTCGAATCTTCGCCCTTGTCAACTTCTTTTTTCATCGTCGCTCGCCCCGAGGGCGTGGCGACTCAGACCAACCAACCTTGCGGTTGGAGGCTTGCTGTTCCGGCTTGCGCCTTTCCAGCGTTCCGCTTTTCGGCGGGGGCGAGTACTCTACTCGAATCTTCGCCCTTGTCAACGACTGATTTCAGCGTCGCGGCCTCGAAAGGCATGGCGACTACGGCTCCCCGTCTTGCGACCTGGGAACCTGCCGTTCCGGCTTTCGCCGTTTCGGCTTCCCGTCTTGCGGCGGGGGGAGGTACTTTACTCGAACCGAGGATTCGGTCAAGGACTTTTTTCGTCGTCCGGGACGCCGTCGAGCCGTTCGCGGTCCAAGCAGGTATAGACGCTGCCACTCCTTGGAGTGGTGGTCACCCGGCTCACGTCTCCCGGAGGAGAAGGAGCAGTTGGTGCGAAGCGACGGCCTCGGCGCGTCGTGCTCGGTGACTGCGGAACCCCGCCGTCGAAGGGAGGCGCATATTAGGGGCTTGGCCGGATCTGTCAAGGGTCGGTAGGAGAAATCTTCTGGGCTCCCTCGTACGTGGGAGAAAGTGCGAGGAAACAACGGTGCTGGACATTGAATCAAGGCGAGTAAAGCTACGTCTCCTTCACGGACTGGTCGCGAAAGGGCGGATGGCGATGACTTCTTCGAACCGGCGGGCGGTGGGCTTTGGTTGGCTGGTGGGGCTCGTGGCGCTCGGCGTCGTGGCGAGTGCGCAGGCCGAGGACACCTCGCCGATGAAGGACTGGATGAAGAAGGAGGTCGTCGCGGCCAAGACCGCGGGCGACAACGCCAAGCTCGAGGCCCTGATGCTCAAGCTGGCCAAGACCGTCCCCGACGAGAAGGACTTCCCCAAGTGGGCGGAGTACTCGAAGAAGTCGGCGGCCTCGGCCAAGGGCGGGAACAAGGACGAGATCAACGCCGCTTGCAAGATCTGCCACGACGACTACCGCAAGATCTTCAAGGAGAAGTACCGGAGCACGCCGCCCCCGAAGTAGGGCCGGTCTCGAGGTGTCGTGGGGAGGCGGGCCAAAAGCCCGCCTCTTTTCGTTGGCGGTCTCAGGCGAGCAGACGGAGCAGGATCTCGTTGACGACGACGGGATTCGCGGACCCCTTGGTCTCGCGCATGACCCCGCCCACGAAGAACCCGAGCATGTTGGTCTTGCCGGCCCGATAGGCGCTGGCCTGCTTCGGATTCTGGTCGATCAGCCCCTGGCAGATCGTCTCGAGGGCCGAGGCGTCGCTCACCTGGGCCATTCCCTGCGACTCGACCCAGGATTTCGGCGACCGATCGGTCCCCTGCACGGCCGCGTAGACGTCCTTCGCCTGCTTGCCGGAGATGGTGCCGGCCTCGACCAGGCCCAGCAGCTCGACCAGCTGGCTGCTCGTGATCGGGAAGGAGACCTCGAGCCCGTGGGTCGTGGTCCCGGCCAGCACCTCGGTCATGACGAAGTTCGCCGCTCGCTTGGCAAAAGCGCCATCTCCGGGGCGAGAACGCAGGATCTCCTCGAAGAAGTCTCCGATCCTGGGGTGGCTGGTGAGGAGGTCCGCGTCGTAGGTGGGGAGGCCGAGCACGGAGGTGAGGCGATGCCGACGGGCGTCCGGGAGCTCGGGGAGCTGGGCCCTCTGCGCCGCGACGAAGGCCTCGTCGAGCACCAGGGCCGGTAGATCGGGGTCCGGGAAGTAGCGGTAGTCGTCGCTGCCCTCCTTTTCCCGGAGGAACACGGTGCGACCGCGCTCGTCGTCCCACTGGCGGGTGTGCTGCCGGAAGGTCTCGCCCCGCTCGGCGAGGTCGGTGAGACGGGCGATCTCGTAGGCGAGCCCCCGCTGTACGTGCCGGAAAGAGTTGACGTTCTTGATCTCGACGCGGGTGCCGAAGGCCTCGGTTCCTCGTCGGCGGACGCTCACGTTGACGTCGCACCGGAAGCTGCCTTCTTCGAGGTTCCCGTCGTTGACCCCGAGGGCCACGAGGATGCTGCGGAGCTTCTTGAGGTAGGCGACGGCGTCTTCGGGGCCCCGCAGGTCGGGCTCACCGACGATCTCGACGAGGGGGGTTCCTGCACGGTTGAGGTCGATGACGCTCTGGCCGGGGACCTCTGCGACGCCATGGAGGTTCTTGCCGGCGTCCTCCTCGAGGTGGATGCGGGTGATGCCGACCCGGCGGGGCTCTCCCCCCTCGGGCTCGATGTCCAGGTGGCCGTGCTCGCTGAACGGCAGGTCGAACTGGCTGATCTGGTAGCCCTTGGGGAGATCGGGGTAGAAATAGCTCTTGCGGGCGAAGACGGACCGCGCCCGGACGGTGCAGCCGAGGGCCAGGGCGGTGCGGACGGCCATTTCTGCGGCGGATCGGTTCAGGACCGGGAGGGCACCCGGCAGCCCCAGACAGACGGGACAGACGTGGGTGTTGGGCTCGGCCCCGAAGCTCGTGGCGCAACCGCAGAAGATCTTGGTCCGGGTCAGCAGCTGGGCGTGGACCTCGAGACCGATGATCGGCTCCCATGCGGTGGGGGCGGTCATGATGGCCCGGAACTAGCACGGTTGCGCTTCGGTGGGGCTTGAGTAGCCTTCGGTCCACATGGCGCAGGCGGTCCGGGGAAGGGGCGCGGATGCGACGTCCCCGGCACTGCACGGGGACGCCGACTGGATCTGCGTGGATTGCGACCTGCAACAGGTCGACGCCACCTCCACGTGCCCGGCGTGCGGAGGCGCGGTCGTCGCGCGCATGGACTGGGAAGAGGCGGAGCACGATCCGCTCATCGGCCGGAAGGTCGGCGGACGCTTCACGGTGATGGCGCGCCTCGGCGCGGGCTCGATGGGCGCGGTGTATCGCGCGCGCCAGGACGGCATGCACCGCGAGGTCGCGCTCAAGGTGCTCAAGCCCGAGCGCGCCTACGACTCGGCCTCGCAGCAGCGGTTCGAGCGCGAGGCCCGCGCCACGAGCGCCCTCGCCTCGCCGCACACCGTCACCGTCTACGACTTCGGCGAAGAAGACCTCGGCCAGGGGCCGATGCTCTACCTCGCCATGGAGCGGCTCGAGGGCGAATCGCTCGGGCAGCGCCTCAAGCGCGTGGCGCGCGTGGCGCCGCTCGACGCCGTGCGGATCGCGCAGCAGGCCCTCCGCTCGCTGGCCGAGGCGCACGACAAGGGCGTCATCCACCGCGACCTCAAGCCCGACAACATCTTCCTGCACCTCATCCCGACGCCGCACGGCACCGAGGAGACGGTGAAGGTGCTCGACTTCGGCATCGCCAAGATCCTCCAGCCCGACCTCAAGGTCGACTCGCTCGAGACGCAGGCGGGCACGGTGTTCGGCACGCCCCGTTACATGAGCCCGGAGCAGGCGCAGTCGAAGCCGCTCGACGGGCGGAGCGACCTCTACACCATCGGTCTGATCCTGTTCCAGATGGTCACGGGTCGACACGTGTTCCCCGACGAGGACGCCGTCGTCGTGATGGCGCGCCACATCCAGTCGCTGCCCCCGCGCCCGCGCGAGGTCGCGCCCGACGCGGGCATCTCTCGCAAGCTCGAGGCGGTGATCCTGCGCGCCCTCGCCAAGGATCCGCGGCGGCGGCCGCAGACGGCGCAGGAGTTCCACGACGAGCTCGAGGCGGTGCGCCACGAGCGAGCGGAGCCCGTCGAGAGCGCGGTGATGCCGATCGCCGCGCCGCACGAGACGGCGGCGGTCTCGGGCGTCGCGGTCGCGCCGACGCCGGTCGACACGGGCACTGGACCCACGGTCGCCGCGCGCCGGCATCGGGCGCGCACGATCGCCACGTTCACCGGGCTCGGGATCCTGCTGCTTGGCGCGGTCGGCCTCGGCGTGGTCCTGGCCCAGGGTCGCGGCAAGCCGACGGTCACCGACACGGCCACCGGCAGCAACGGCAAGGCGCCGACCCAGAAGCCTTCGGTCGACGAAGGCCCGACGGAGATCGCGCCGATCATCACGACCGGCTCTGGCACCGCTGGAGCAACCAAGGATCCGCCCAAGGACCCGCCCAAGGACCCGGCCTCGCCCAAGAGCACCGGCACCAAGAAGACCGACCCGAAGCCGGCGACCAGCAAGGACCCCGATCCCCCCGCCCCGACCGTGACGGCGCCACCGACCGTCACGGCCCCACCGCCGGCGCCCACCGCGTCGGCGAGCAAGAAGGGTGGCTACGGCAAGTTCGAGTGATCGGGTACGTTCGGCTCCGTGGCTTCTCTGCTCACTGCGGTGCGTGACCTCGGCCGGTTGCGCGAGATCGTCGGCGTCCTCGCTCGACACGGCTTCGGCGAAGTCCTGAGCCGGATGGGCCTCTCCTCGCTCGCGCCAGCGAGCGGCAAGGGAGACGAAGAGAAGCGCAAGATCGCCTGGCCGGAGCGCACGCGGCTCGCCATCCAGGAGCTCGGGCCTTCGTTCATCAAGCTCGGGCAGATCGCCTCCACGCGCGGCGACGTGCTGCCTCGCGACCTCGTGGTGGAGCTCAAGAAGCTGCAGGACGACGTCCCGCCCGTGTCGTTCGAGGATCTCAAGGCAGCGATCGAGAGCTCGCTCGGGAGATCGATCGAGGATCTCTACGAGAGCTTCGAGCAGAAGCCGCTCGCGACGGCGTCGATCGGGCAGGTCCACCGCGCGCGCCTGCGCGCCGAGTTCGACGACCCCGCGGTCGGCGCCGACGGTCAGCCCCTGCCCCAGGAGGCGCGCGAGGTGGTGGTCAAGGCGCAGAGGCCGGGGGTGAAGGAGACGGTCGAGCGCGATCTCGAGCTCCTGCACATCCTCGCGCAGATCCTGGATCGGTCGATCGAGGAGGCGCGCATCTACGACCCGATCGGCCTCGTGCAGCAGTTCGATCGGTCCATCACCGCGGAGATGGACTTCACCATCGAGGCCGGCAACGGCGAGCGCTTCCGGCGCAACTTCGAGGGGAATCCCCACGTCGCGTTCCCCCGCTCGTACAAGGGCGCGTCTTCGCGCCGGGTGCTCACGCTCGAGTTCTTCGACGGCATGAAGCTCGACCGGGCCCTGAAGGAGGGGTTCGACGGCAAGATCATCGCCAAGCGCGCGGTGGGCATCGTCATCAAGATGGTGTTCGAGGACGGCTTCTTCCACGCCGACCCGCACCCCGGGAACATCATCATCATGGGGACGCCGACCGATCCCCTCATCGGGATGATCGACCTCGGCATGGTCGGCCGGCTCTCGCCGGAGATGCGCGACCGCACGATCAAGCTGATGGTCGCGGCGGCGCGCAACGACGGGCTCGCCGTGGCCGACTCGCTCTACCAGATCGGACGGCCGAGCAAGAAGATCGACATGGAGGCCTACCGGGCCGAGGTGTCGCTGCTGGCCGAGAAGTATCTCGGCAAGCCGCTCAAGGAGATCGAGATCGCGGCGCTCATCAAGGATCTCGTCGACGGCGCGACCAAATACGACATCGAGATGCCGACCGACTTCATGATGGTCGGCAAGGCGCTGATGACGATCGAGGGCATCGGCAAGGAGCTCGACCCCGATCTCGACGTGTTCTCGGAGGCGCAGCCGTACTTCGTCGATCTCCTCAAGAAGCGGTTCTCGCCCGCGGAGCTCGGCAACGAGATGATGCGCAACGTGGAGCGGTTCGCCGGCATGGCGACCGACGTCCCGTTCCACCTGCGCGAGGTGCTCGACGACCTGCGCATGGGGCGCCTGCAGGTGCACACCGTGGAGAAGGAGCTCGCGCCCGCGTACGACCGGCTCGGCCGGCGCCTGTTCTCGGGGATGATCGTGGCCTCGCTCAACGTCGCGGCGGCGCTCGCGCTGCTCAGCAACGTGCAGTATCGGGTCTGGATCGCGGTCGGCCTCTTCTTGCTCGCCGGCTGGGCGTACATGGGACACGTGGGCAAGGACTGGTTCTCCGCCTGGTGGGGCAAGGGCGGCACCCGGTCGCGCTAGCCCCTCGGGAATGAGGGGGCGGTCGTCTGGCGTTCGCCGAGACCATGCGCTCCGAGAGAGACCTGTTCGCCACCGTCGGCATGGCGATGGCTCCAGCCGTCGGCGCGGCCCTCCTGGCCCGCGTCCACCTGCGCGAAGTGGCGCGATACACCCACTGGTCGTCGTCGAGCGTCGCCAACGCGCAGATCGTGTTCGTGGCCCTCGGCTGCGCGGTCGGCGCGGCGCTCGCGTTGCTGGGCCCACCACGGCTGTTCATGGCCGCGCGTTGGGTGCTCGCGCTCACCTTCGCGGGGCTCGTCGTCACGCTCGGGCAACGAGACATGGTGCACGCGCGCGTCGCGGGGCTGGTCATCACGCCGACGGAGTTCGCGAAGGCGGGGCTGCTCGTGGCGGTCGCGGGGGCGCTCGCGGCGGAGGGCAAGACACGCAACGTCGGCCTCGCCGCGACGGCGATCGTGCTGCTGATGGTCGGCGCGCGCGACGTGATGACCTTCGTCGTGGTGCTCTCCGCGGGCCTCGCGGCGGCCTGGATCGCGGTGCCGCGCACGCCACGTTTCGCTGCGCCGCTGGCCGTGGTGGTGGGGATCGGCGTCGCGGTGGTCGGCTTCGGCGCGTGGTGGCTCCGGCCCTACCAGGTGGACCGGCTCAGCACCTGGCTCGACGGGGGTGACCCACGGTCGAGCGGCTGGATCTACGCGCAGGTGCGCGCCGCGCTGGGCGCGTCGGGGCTCGCTGGAACGGGTGCGTATCCCAAGTTCGCGGACGTGTTCGAGCACAACGACCTCGGGCTCGTGGATCTCGGCGCGCGGTTCGGGTTCGGCGCGGTCGTGCTCGTGCTCGCGGTCCACGTGGGGATCGTCCTGTTCTGCTTGCACGCGGCGGTGCGGGCAGAGGAGCGCTTCGGCGCGGCGCTCGCGGCGGGGACGGCGATCACGTTCGCGTGGCACGGCGTCGGGAACGCAGCGATGGTCGCGGGCCTCTTGCCGATCGTGAACCTGCGGCTCGGACTCGTCTCGTACGGTGGGTCGTCGGTGGTGGCGCTGCTCGCGCTGCTCGGGGCGACGACCGGTGTCGCCCTCCGCGCGGGAGAACCGGATGAGACGCGAAAGGCGCGGGTGCACGGGCTGCGCCTCGCCTTCCTCGCGGTGACGCTCCTGGTCGTGGTGCGGTTGGGCTTCCTCATGTCGAGTGGGTGAGCGAGACTGCGCGAGTGCGTTGCCTGATCGCCTCGGTGTCGTTGCTCGCCTCTGCTCCTCTCGCTGCCGGCGCCACCCCGATGCACGCCGACCTCGGGGTCGGACGGCTCGACGCGACGCTGGTCACCCAGGCCGCGGACCCGCGCTATGGCGGTCTGGCGCAGGGGCGGGCCGGGGCCTCGGCGGTGGCGATCACGGCAGGGGGTGGGTTCGGCGTGCAGGTGCGCCCGGCGCTCGCGCTCCTGCTCTCGGGGACGGTCGTGTTCGCCCCCTCGTGGACGCCGCCGGGCACCCCCGCCCAGTCGCTGCTCTTCGGCGTGATCGGGCCGGAGCTCGATTTCACGCCCGATCCGGCGATCCCGTTCCACGTGCGCGCGGGGATGGGCCTGGCCTTCGGTCGGGTCGGACAGGAGGAGCCGGTGCTGAGCGCTGCGCACGTGGGCTCCGACGCTTGGCTCACGGTGGCGCGCGAGCGGCGCCTCGGGTCGCTCCACCTCGGCCTCTCGTTCTCGATCCACGGCACCTGGATGCGTGGGGGCTCGGGGACGGTCTCTTCGTCGGTGAACGCGTTCACGCCGGTGCTGGCGCTGACGCTCAGCAATCGCTGACGCTCCGGACCACCACGGCTAGCATCCAAGGGCGGTGAACCGAGACCAGGTGGAGGCGGCGGTCGGGGCCTATCTGAAGCAGGAGTTCGGTCGCGTCCTCGTCGTCCGCAAGCTCGCGCTGGTGCACCACGCGACCCACCAGGCGTGGGCGATCGACGTGGTGGCGCCGCTCCGCGACGGCGACGTGTTCATCGCGCGGCTCGAGGTCGACGAGCAAGGAGTCCTCTCGCCGCTGCTCGACGTCGAAGGGACGCTGGACGTCATCCGCAGCGGCCCGATCATCGGCTACACCGACGAAGCCGAACCCGTGCCCCACTCGGTGCGGCCGGGGAGCCTCGACCTCGACGAGCCCGCGCCCGAGTCCGTGCCCACGGACGACGCTGCGGTGCGCGCGCGGCTGCGCAAGGCGATCAGCCTCGGCGATCGCGCGAGCCTCGAGCAAGCCCGCACGCTCTACCCGCGGCTCCTCCGAGAACCCGACGGGCGCGGTCGCGTGCTGCTCGGCATGGCCAGCGTGGAGCACCGCCTCGGCGCAGAGCGGCTCGCGATCGAGTACCTCGAGGCGGCGACCCGCGAGCTCTCCGACCGGTTCGACGTGCCTGCGCTCGAGGACGCGGCGAGCCTGGCGCTCGAGATCCTCGGGCGCGAGCGCTACCTCGCTTCTTCGATCCACTCGCTGCTCGAGCGGAGCCGCGCGCGACTGCAGCCCTTGTCGTCGGTGCTCGAGGCGCCCTTGCTCGCGGGCGTCGGGCTCGGATCGGATCGCGACTGGCTCGCCAAGAACGCGGAGCTCGTCACGCTCGCGCGGGGCGAGGTGCTCGTGCGGCAGGGCGACGCCTCGCGGGCGGTGTTCGTGATCAAGAGCGGTCTCCTCGCGGTGCTGCTCGATCGGCCCGAGGGGGGCGGACAGCGGTTCGTGCGGTGCTGCTTCCCGGGCGCGTTCCTCGGCGAGGCGAGCGTCCTCGTCGAGCACCCGCTCTGCTCGGCGACCCTGCGCGCGGAGCGCGTGACCGAGGTGTACCGCATCGAGGCCGCGCTCCTGCACAACCTCATGGAGCGCAACGAGGCCCTGCGCACGCGGCTCGCCTCGAGCCGGCAGATCCACCGCATCGACTCCTTCTTCGCCACCCACGAGGCCATGGGCCAGCTGGACGCGCTGGTGCGCGACGAGGTGCTCGCGTGCATCGACCGCATCCAGACCTTCGACGAGGACGTGGTGATCGGCCGCGCGGGCGACGTGCCGCAGTTCGGCTCGCTGGTCGCGCGGGGAGAGGTCACGCTGCACGACGCGACCGACGCGCAGGTGGGCACGGTCGAGATCGACGGGTTCTTCGGCGTGCGGGACGCCATCCACGGCATCCCGGCGTCGCTCACCAGCGTGGCCCGCGAAGGGACCACGGTCGCGTTCTTCCACGCGGACAAGCTGCGCGACCTCGCCCAGAGCAGCCCGGAACACGTCACCGCGGTCCTCGAGAGGCTCGGATGAGCGAGTCTCGTCCCGGGATCAGCGCTTGCGCTGGCCGGAGAGGGCGAGCAGGACGCCCGAGCCGACGACGAGGGCGGCGCCGACGAGCTGCCTGCCGGTCGGCATCTCGTGCAGGACGACCACCCCGATGGCCTGCGAGAACACGACGCCCGAGTAGCCGATGGCGCTGACGCGCGCGGCCTCGTCGAGCGAATAGGCGCGGGTCATGGCGACCTGCGCGAAGCCGCCGAACAGACCGGCGCCGACGAGGGCGAGGAGCGCGGTGGGCGTGGGGACGCGAAAGCCAGGCAGGCTCGCGACGAACGTGAGGAGCGCGCCCCACGCGGCGAAGTGGAGGCTGACGCCCTCGGGGCTCTCCTTCTTGCCGAGGCGACGCAGGTAGGCCATCGCGAGGCTCGAGAAGAACGCGCCACCGATGCCCGCGAGCACGCCGAGCCAGAGCCCCGCGGGGTGCGCGAGGTGCACGCCGGCGAGCAGGCCGACGCCGAGGAGGCCGAGGACCACCGCGCCCCAGACCGAGGAGCCCGAGCGCTCGCCGAGGAGGATCGGCGAGAGCACCGCGAGCAAGAGTGGGGTCAGGTTGCCGATGGTGACGGCGTCGCCGAGCGGCAAGCGCGAGAGCGCGTAGAAGCCGCAGCACATGGAGACGGTGCCGGCGAGCGTGCGGCGCCACTGGAGGCCGCGATCGCTGACCCGCAAGGACACCCCGCGCGCGCGGGCCATCGCGAAGATGGTGAGGGCTCCGAAACCGGCCCGGCCGGCAGCGGCCTCGAGGAACGAGACGTCGCGGGTCGCCCGCTTGACGAACAGAGCCATGAACGTGAAGAGCAGGCAGGCGAACAGCATGTAGGCCGCGGCGAGGCCGGGCCGGCTCACGCGAGGCTCCTCTTCGGCGACGACCTCGGGGGCGAGCGATTCTGGCGCGGTGGCCATCTCAGGGCTGTCCGCGTTCGCGGCGGGGATCGCGCCCGCGACCGCCGAGGCGTAGCCACTCGGCCTCGAGGGCGAGGGGGACGTTGGCGTTGTGGGTGAGGGCCTCGCGCAGGCGCACCGCCGCGTCCCACCGGGCGATCGCGGCCTCGATCGAGGCGTTGTTGCCGCCGCGGAGGACGAGGTCGCGCACCTCGCGGGCCTCCTCGGCGAGCAGCGCGGCGAGGTGAGTGTCGAGCTCACCGCGCGACTCGGTGGAGTTGGCGTACTCGGCGCTCGCGTCGAACAGGGCGACGCGGTCGCCGGCGGCGGCGCGCAGCGCGGAGATGGCCTCGGCGCGCACGTTCTCCTTCTGCTCGTCGGCGAGCGAAGCGGCGCGCGCCATGCTGCCCTCCGCGAGGTGCGCGAGGGCACGGGCTCGCTCGGGAGGCAGGCCCTTCGTGCGCACGAGGAGGCTCTCGACGATCTCGTCGGTCAGCGCCGCGAAGCGCACGAGCAGCGTGCGCGACCGAATGGTGGGCAGGAGCTCCCCTGGTCGATCGGTCAGGAGCACGAAGCGGGTGTGGTGCGGAGGCTCCTCGAGGGTCTTGAGGAGCGCGTTGGCCGCGGAGACGCCGAGATCATGGGCGTCGCGGACGATGATCAGCCGCTCGCGCGCCTCGTGCGGGGGGAACGAGACGCGCTCGAGGACGACCCGGCGGATCTGGTCGACGGAGATGTCGAGCTTCTCTTCGGTGCTGCGGCCGAGCACCTCGCGCGGGTAGAGCCCCTTCTGGACGAGGATCACGTCGGGGTGGAGCGGGACCTGGGGCGACTCGGTGGAACGGGTGAGGACCCGGTGGCAGGCCTGGCAGACGCCGCAGCCATCGTCCACGGACGGCGAGGTGCAGGTGACGGCGCAGCCGAGCGCGAGCGCTGTCGTCTCCTTGCCGACCCCGGGCGGACCGACGAAGAGTAGAGCGTGATGGAGCCGCTTCTCGCGCAGGCCTCGACGGAGCGTCGTGATGGCCGCAGCTTGTCCGAGCACATCCGCGAGGGGCACCCCCCTCTCTTGGGCGCGACGGCGCGCGGCGGCAAGGGTCCCTGGTCGTTGCTGCTCGTACTGGTCGGCTGCGCGGCGCCGCCACCTCCAGCTCCGAAGCCGGTCGCGCCGGTCGTCACGGCCACGGCCGAGCCCGTGGTGGTGCTGCCGCCTTCGCTGCAGGAGGAGTCCAAGCGGCTGCTCGCCACCGCCGCCACCACCCAGGATCCCCACGAGCGCTGCAAGCTGCTCTCGGAGGCGGCGACCCTCGACCCCTCGCCGGAGGCCCGCCTCGCCCGGGCCGAGAGCCGGTGCGCCCCGGCGACCGTGCTGCTCGAGGACGCGCGAGCCGTGTTCGCCGCGAAGAAGGACGCCCGGAGCGCGACGGTGCTCGCGACGGTGGCCACGCGCGCCGAGGCGAAGGTCGACGCGCTCGCGGCGGCCGAGGTGCTGGTGGCCCAGCCGGACGTCGCCGCGATGGGCCTCGGCGCGCGCACGTTCGGGCGCTTCGGGGAGTTCACGCGCGCGGCGTCGGCGTACGACCTCGTGGCGAAGACCCGTGGGGAGAAGGGCGCCGTGGTCGACGCGCTCGACGCCACGATCGAGGCCGCGATGTGGACCGCGCGCGCGCACGGACCGGACGTGAAGGCGCGCCTCGTCGCGGCCATCGAGCTCGCCAAGGGGCTCGTCGCGACCTACGGGGCGGCGTGGGTGAGGCCGCGGTTCGTCGAGGCCATCGCGATCCTCCGCGCGCTCGGCGACCCGGCCGGCGCCAAGGCCGTCGACGCGCAGGCCGAGAAGGTGCTCGTGCTCGCGCAGGAGGAGGGCCACGCGATCGAGCGCGCCGTCGCCGACGCGCGCGCGGGCAAGCCCGAGGTGGCGAAACTCCTCGCCAAGAAGGTGCGCGCAGAGAGGCTGGCGAGCCCGCCGCATCGCGCGCTGCTCGCGGTGGTCGCGCGCGTCGGAGGCAAGTGCGGCGTGGCGCGCGCCCACGCGCGGGCCCACGCGAACCTGCCGGAGGCGACCTTGACGCTTGCGGACGACGTGCGGTGGGCGGCCGACTGCGACGGCAACGCGGACGAGGCCACGCTGGTCCCGCCGAAGCCCGTGGCCGTGGTGGACGACGCGACGGCGGTCGCGGTCGCCGATCCGCTGCGCGCGCGGAGCATCCTCGAGACCTGGGTGGGGGCGCACGCCGACGACGTGGCCGCGCGCCTCGCCCTCGCCGCACTCCTCCCCTCGAGCGCGCGCCCGGCGGTGCTCGCGGGACCGACGCTCGCGCGAGAGCCCAGCCTCCTGCTCGCGCTCGTCGAGGCTTCGACGGGGAGCGCTCGCGCCGACGCCGCCAGGCTGCTCGCGGCGGTGCTACCGAGCACGGTGGAGGCGGTGGTCGATCCGCGCGCGACGACGCCGCTCCTCGCGCGCGCGATGAGCTTCGCGGGGCCCGAGGACGGCTGGCTCGACGTGGCCGAGGGTTTGCTCCACGCGTGCGCGGCGCCGCGCAAGGCCAAGGCCTGCGCCGACGGGCCTGCGCTGCTGGCCGCGAGCACGCACCTGCGCAGGACTCGACCCGCGGCGCTCTGCGCGACCGGGGTGGCGCTCGCCGACGCAGACCTCGGGACGGCGCGGTTCCGCCTCGACGTGACGCTCGCGTGCACGAGCAAGAAGAAGCTGTTGCCCGCGCTCTCGGTGACGGACGAGGCGCGGGGACCGTTCCCATCGCCCGAGGGCGCGCTGGCCCGCGCCGCGCTCGCCACGCTGCAGAAGAAGTGCCCGCTCGCGCGCGGGAACCTCGTCGCCGCGAGCGCGCTGAAGGGCGAATACCCCGATGAGTTCGCCGCGGTCGAGGCGCAGTGCCCCGCGCCGTGAACACCTTCACGCGGCGCGGAGGAACGCTGCCACACGCGTCGCGAACTCGTCGGCGTGGGTGAGCGGCGCCATGTGCCCCGCGCCCGCGAACACCTCGAGGCGGCCGCCGAGGTGCTCGGCGAGCAGGGTCGCGACGCGGGCGGCCGCGCGCCGGGTCTCGCTGCCGTGGAGCAGGAGCGCTCGCGGGCCGCGCGGATACGCGGCGAGCGGCGTGCGGTCGGAGGAGACCGCGTAGACCTCGTGGAAGGTCTTCACCGCGCGCTGGACGAACATGCCCTGCATGACCGGGCCCATCCGCGCCCAGGTGCCCACGCCGCCCCACCAGTCGACGAAGCGCTCGCACCACGGCGCCGTGCCGATGAGCGTGGGCGAGAAGAAGTCACCCGCCGCGTCCAGCGCCGCGAGGTCGGCGAGCGCGGGATCGGGCGGCGTGTGCAGGACTCCGAAGGCGACCGGCTCGAACAGGACGAGCGCGCGCGGATGCACGCGGGCGGCGGCCCGGAGCGCGAGCCATCCGCCGTAGGAGTGGCCCACGAGGGACACTTCGGGGCCGGCGACGGCGGCGACCGCGCACACGATGTCTTCGTCCTCGCGCGGATCGAAGCCACCCCGATCGGAGCCAGAGCGGAGCGGGTCTTCTTGCCAGACCTCGTTGCGACCGTAACCGACGAGGTCGGGCGCGAACACGCGGTGGTCGGGAGCGAGCTGCTCGATGAGGGCGCGGAACTGCCGCCCGGCCATGCCCGACGCGTGGACCAGCACGACGGCGGGGCCGCGCTCGCCGCTCGTGCCCACGTGGATCCGGCGACCGCCGACCTCGATCTCCATCGACGTCGTCATGCCGCGGGGCCCGCGGCGGCGGAAGGGCTGGCCTTGGCGGATCGGCCGGGCTACCTGAACCGTCCATGACCGCGGGAGAGCACTACCGTTCGCGTCGCGCCGCGGCCACCGCCGAGGCCGAGAGGCACGGTCGGAGGTCGCGCGGCTACTCCACGACCCGCGTCGTCGTGTTCCTGCTGTTCGCTGGAGCGGTGGTCCTCGCGCTACGCGGCGACAGTCGCGGCTGGATCGCGGCGGCGGTGGCGCTCGTCGTGTTCGTCGTGCTCGCGATCCTCCACGAGCGCGTCGTCGACGCCGAGTCCTACGCGCGGCGCGTCGTGGCCTGGGCGGACCAGGGGCTCGCCCGCCTCGAGAACCGATACGACGTCATCGAGGCCGGCGTCCCGAAGGTCGAGGACACGCACGCCTACCTCGGCGACCTCGACGTGCTCGGGCCGCGCTCGCTGCTGGCCTCGCTCGACACGACGCGCACCTCGCCGGCCCGCGCGTTGCTCGCCGGATGGCTGCTCTCGCCGAGCGCACCCGCCGAGGTGCGGGCGCGCCAGGAGCAGGCCAAGGTGCTGGCCGAGAGGAGCGACCTCCGCGAGGCCCTGTGGGCCGAGGGCGCGCGCCTCGCCAAGGAGCCGCCGTCGATCGAGCCGCTGCTCGCGTGGATCGAGGGGCCCTCGCTGCACCTCCCGAGCAGCGTCGCCTTCCGGGCGTTCGCCCTCTTGTTGCCGGCCTGCACGGTGGCGCTCCTGTTCTTCGGCGGCGCGCTCCCGTTCTTGCCGCGGGCCGCGTGGGTGGCCCCGCTGCTCCTCCAGCTGGCCCTGCACGCGCGCCACCGGGTGGCGATCCGCGCCGCCGTCGCCGCTGTCTCTGACCACCACCTCGACCTCGCCCGCTACGCGCGCATGTTCGCGGTGGTCGAGCAGGGAGGGCTCCTCACGGGCCCGAAGACCTCGGCGGCCATCGCGCGCCTGTCGCGGATCGCCTCGTTCGTGGACGCGCGCCGCAACGAGGTGTTCCGCCTGTTCATCGGGCCGCTGCTCTCCTGGGACCTCTCGTGCGCCCTCGCGTGCGAGGCGTTCCGCGCCACGGTGGGCGCCGATCTGCGGGCGCGCCTCGCGGAGCTCGCCCACATCGAGGCCCACGCGGCCCTCGGTACGCGCGCGTTCGAGCGACCCGAGGACGTGTTCCCGGAGATCCTCGAGGGGGGCGCGCCCCGCCTGTTCGCCGAGGAGCTCGCGCACCCGCTGCTCGCGGCCGAGAAGGCCGTCCGCAACTCGGTGACGATGGACGGCGCGGGCACCGTGCTGCTCGTGACGGGGTCGAACATGTCGGGCAAGAGCACGCTGCTGCGCGCGCTCGGCGCCAACGTCGTCCTGGCGCTCGCGGGCGCCCCCGTGCGCGCCAAGCGCCTCGCGACCTCGCCGTTCGACGTGCGCACGAGCATGCGGATCCGCGACTCGCTCGACGACGGGGTCTCGCACTTCTTCGCCGAGCTCCGCCGGCTCAAGGCCGTCGTCGACGCGGCCGACGCCGCCACCACCGACCCGCAGCGGCCGCCGGTGTTGTTCCTCCTCGACGAGATCCTGCACGGGACCAACTCGCGCGAGCGGCACATCGGCGCGCGCGCGATCGTGCACCACCTCGTGCGGTGTCGCGGCTGCGGCGCCGTCTCCACCCATGACCTCGACCTCGCGGCGCTCGAGGGCGAGGCCAAGGGGCACGTGCGCAACGTCCACTTCCGCGAGCAGGTCGACGGCGACACGATGACGTTCGACTACGTCCTGCGCGAGGGACCGGTCACGTCCTCCAACGCCCTGCGGCTCATGCGCATGGTGGGGCTCGAGGTGGAGGAGCCGCGGTGATCGGCCGCGGGATGGCGCCGATCGGCGTCCACCTCGAGGCCGACGCGCTCGAGGAGCTCTCGGCGATCGAGCGCGCGCTGGTGGCTTCGTTCGGCGCGGCGCGGCGAAAGGCCGAGTTCGTGGCCGGTCGCCGGGCGGCCCGCGCTGCTCTCCTGGCCCTCGGCGTGGTGCCGGACGCCATCTCGCGCGCCGACGACGGCGCGCCCGTGGTGCACGCCACGACGGCGGTCGTGCTGTCGATCTCGCACGGCGAACGCATGGCGTTCGCGGCGGCCACCCACACCGGGCCGCTCGGGATCGACCTCACGGATCGCCGCGACGCCGCGCGCATCCGGCGGGTGGCGCGGCGGGCGTTCCCCCGCGAGGCGGAGCGGGCGCTCGCGCTCGTGGACGACGAGAGCGCGTGCCGCGCGTGGGCGATCAAGGAGGCCGTCGCCAAGGCCCTCCGCATCGGGATGCTGGAGCAGAGCGGCGTCGAGCGGATCGAGATCCTCGACCTCGCGACGCTGCAGCTGCGGGTCGATGGCGCGCCGCCCGCGCTGTCGCTCTCGATCGAGGACGTCGAGGACGGCGTGCTCGCCATCGCGGGCCCGATCAGGCGTCCTTGAGCTCGAGGCTGCCGATGAAGTCCTTCTTGCCGACCTCGACGCCGTTGTGGCGGAGGATCGCGTACGCGGTCGTGAGGTGGAAGTAGAAGTTCGGGGCGGCGAGCTCGACGAGGTAGTTCTCGCCGCTGATGGTCTTGCCCGGCATGAACGACAGCGTGATCGCCCGCGCCTCGGCGCCCTCGAAGTCCTTGGCCGAGAACGTGCCGAGGTAGTCGACGACCTTCTGGATGCGCGCGTGCAGCTCTTCGACGGTCTGCTCGGTGTCGGGGTGCGCCGGGGGGTCCTTGCCCGCGAGGCGCGCGGCGGCGAACTTGGCCGCGTCGCACGCCGCCTGCACCTGCCGGGTGAACGCGTACTGGTCCGGCGCGAGGCGCGCAGAGAGGAGCACCGACGGCTCGAACGAACGCTGCTTGGCGTGGGCGACGCCCTTCTGGAGGAAGGTGTCGAGGTTCTGCAGCATCTTGCGGAACTGCGGGATGGTCGCGGCGATGACGGACATGAAGCCTCCTCGATGGGAGCCGCTTCGATGCCGAGCTGCGCGGCGTGGTCGCAGGCGATCAGCGGGGCTGCAGCGCCGCCGAGATCCGCGCCGCCACTGCCGCCGCGTCGCCGCCCTCGGCCTCGACGTAGAGGTGCTTCATGCGCTCGTGCTCGAGATCGACCGCCACGATGTTGCCCTCCTTGAGGTGGTGGATGTCGATGAACACGAGGCCATCGCCCTTCTTCCAGAAGTAGCCGAGGTGTGTCTCGACCAGCGAGGCGCCGAACACGCGGAAGATGAACGTGTCGTCGAACAGCTCCTCGGGGCGCGCGCGCACCGCCTTCACGTGAGACAGCGGCAGCCGCACCTCGCTGCGCAGGGCCATCAGCTTCTCCCCGAGCCCGGTCATGTGGATGACCAGCTCTTCCCCCTCGACGTCGATGGTCGCCATGGCGCCGAGGATACGGGATCAATGCGCGACGGCGAAGATCCTCCGCAGCTGGGCGCCGAGGCCGGGCTGCTCGTCGATCTCGTCGAAATCCCAGTGTTTGGCCTCGAGCGCGAACGGCGTTCCCTCGTCGTTGCAAGCCAGCGGCACCGAGCGCGGCTGGACCTTCCAGGTGCCGTAGTCGGGCGTCGCGGTGAACATCTCGAGCGGCAGAGCGGCGCGCGCGACGACCTCGTTCGGGTAGGGCAGTCCGCGCAGGTGGGCGAGCAGCTTCACGAGCGAGGCCACGTCGTAGTGCGCCTTGGCGACGTAGCCACGCTTGACCCAGGGGCCCGCGAACACGAGCGGGGTGCGGTGCAGGTCGACGTGGTCGCCGCCGTCCTGGGGATCGTCCTCGGTGATCACCACCAGCGTCGACGCCCAGAACGGCGACCGGCCGAGGGCGTCCAGCACCATGCCGGTGGCCTCGTCGTTCACGGCGATCATGGTGCCCGGGCTCGGTCGCGCGCCGCCGCCCCCGAACGTGTGGTCGTTCGGCAGCGTCATGTACGTGAAGGCGTGCAGATCGCACAGGGCGCGCGTGCGCGCGGCGAAGTAGCAGGCCTTGGTCACGTCCTCGAGGCCGATGTTCTGGACGATCCCGGGGTACCGCGAGTCGACCGGGTTGCGCTTGCCCTTCGGCACCTTGGGCAGACCCGTGCCCTCGCCGAGGATGTCGAACTCCTGATCGTGCTTCAGGAGCCACTCGAACACGGAGCCCTCTTCGGCGCGACCCACGTCGAGCACGCCCCCGAGGCTCTCGCGGCCCTTGCCCGAGGCGGCGACGACCCACGTGCGCTCGGTGTAGTCGGTGGTCCGGCCGTAGGTGAGCCAGACGTGCCCTTGGTTGCTGTACTCGGCGTCGGTGTAGTAGTTGTCCGCGATCGTCCAGGTGCGGCCGATCCCCCGGAAATTGCGCCAGTATTCGTCCATCTTGCCGGGCGCCATCACGAGGGAGGCCTGGCCGTTCACACCCGGCATGTCGCCGAGCAGCGAGTCGAAGTTCTTGTTCTCGCGGACGATCCACAGCACGTGCGTGATGAGCTTCGAGGCCCCCTCCGTGTTGGTGGGGGGCACGGGGAAATCGTACGGCGCGCCGTCGGGGCAGCTCACCGTCGGGTAGCCGCCGACGTCGGCGAGCGCCGCGTTGGCCGCGACCTTCTTCGTCGACGCGGCCAGGTCGAGGGTCGCGAGGTCGATGACGCGCACCGTGCCCTTCATGCTCTCGGCGATCTCTCCGTACCCGGGCGCGAAGGCCTTGCCCGTGCGGCCCTTGCCGGCGCCGTAGCCCCGACCCTCCACCACGAAGAGCCTGGTGCCGTCGACGACCACGTCGGTGGGCCACCACGCCGTGGGGATGCGGCCGAGGCTCGTGAGGAGGGGGGCCTTGCTCGCGTCCAGGGTGACGTCGAACACCTCGATCGCGTCGAGGATGGTCTCGGCGACGTACAGGCGATGAGACGCGGCGTCCCAGGCCATCGCGGTGGGAGAGAAGCCGTGCGAGCCCGCGGCGCCGATCGAGACGGTGGCGGCGACCGTGCTCGCGACGCGATCGACGAGGGCGAGCGTGTCCCCGTCGGCGGCGGCGACGACCATCCAGCGCGCGTCGAGGAACGCGAAGCCCTCCGGGTTCTTGCCGGTGGGAACGGTCTGCTTGACCGCGCCGGTCTTGGTGTCGAGCGCGACGATCTTGGCGTCGCCCCACAGCGGCACCCAGGCGACCTCGCCCTTGGCGTCCGCCGGGTCGATGGCGACGCCGAAGTGCTCCGTCCCGCCGAGCCCGGCGGCCGCGAGCTGCTTGCCGTGATCGGCGGCTGCGATGGAGAAGACGCGCGCCTCGCTGCCCTTGACCGAGCCGACCACGAGGCGGGTCGCGTCGGGGGTGGCGGCGAGCGAGGTGGCGAAGAACGGTACGGCGCCGTCGGACGTGGCCACCGTGCCGAGGTCGATGCTCAGCTTGTCGTCGAGGGCGAGGGCGCCGGTCGCGTCGTCGACGACGACCGCGTACACCTTGCCGAGCGCCCCGCCCGAGACGTACGCGCGGTGCTTGCCGCTCGCGTCGGGCACGACCACCACGCCCCAGTTGGCGCGTGGGACGACCACGGTGGAGACGATGGCCTTCTTGCCGGCGCCGGCGGCGAGGGCGTCGGCGTCGATGGCGCGCACGAGGTGCTCCCCGAAGCCCGCCTCGACGACGAGCACGAAGCGCGTCGACGGCACCCGGGCGACGCGGACCGGGAAGCCGCCGAGGTGCGCGTCGTCGACCAGCTCCACCTCGGCGCCCGCGGGCGTGATGCGGTGACCGTCGGGCAACACGAAGGTGGAGGCGTCGACGGCGCCCGCGGTGCGCAGGGCCTCGCCCGTCGGCGCGCTCGCGGAGCAGCGACCCGCGACGGGGGACGGAAACGCAGGCGCAGACGGGCCGCAGCCGACCGCATGGGGAACCGCGCTCCAGTCGGCCATGGCCGGACAGACGAACGGGCCGGCCGGCTTCTCCTCGGGACACCCCTTCTTGCAGTCGAAGGCGCAGGATGTAGGCAAGTCCTTCACGAACCCCTCGAGGTCCGGCTCGGCGGTGTCGGCGCCCGCTTCCGCCGGAGGCGTGGCCTCGTCGGAACCGCAGCCCGAGACGCAGCCCGAGACGAGCGCCAGCGCGGTGAAGAGGGAGCGAGCTCGCATCCCCCGATCCTCCGGCGGAACGGCGGACGCCACAAGCGAACGTTGCGTGGCGCACCCCTGTCGGCTGTGGCGTATCATGCGGGTTCGGATGCCTGCGCCGTTCTTCGAGCCCCACGCGGGGCACCTCGTGACGCCTTCGGTGCGGCTGGTCCGCCCCCTCGGCCAGGGGGGGATGGGCAGCGTGTGGATCGCCGACCACCTCACGCTGCGCACGAAGGTGGCCGTGAAGTTCATGTCGACGACGCTCGCCACCGACGAGGTGTTCCGCGACCGCTTCTCGCGCGAGGCCGGCGCCGCCGCGCAGGTGCGCAGCCCTCACGTCGTGCAGGTGCTCGACCACGGCGTCGGCGAAGGCGGCCTGCCGTTCATCATCATGGAGCTGCTCGAGGGCGAGTCGCTCGCGGCCCGCCTGTCGGTGCCGCCGAAGCTGCAGCCGGGCGAGGTGGTCGCGATCGTCGCGCAGGTCTGCAAGGCGCTCACCCGCGCCCACGAGCGTGGGATCGTCCACCGCGACATCAAGCCGGACAACGTGTTCCTCTGCGACGCCGACGGCGACGTGTTCGTGAAGGTCCTCGATTTCGGCGTCGCCAAGGACATCGACACGCTCGGCGCCACCACGGCGAGCGGCAGCCTGGTCGGTACCCCGGTCTACATGAGCCCCGAGCAGATCCTCGGCAAGCGCGACATCGACGGGCGCGTCGACCTGTGGGCCCTCGGGATCATGGCCTACGAGATGCTCGCCGGGAAGCGACCCTTCCACGGAGACACGGTCGGCGCGCTCGCCATCGCCATCCACCAGCGCGACTTCGAGCGCCCCACCGCGCTCGCGCCGAACCTCCCCACGGCGATCGACGAGTGGTTCGAGAAGGCCTGCCACCGCGACCGCGAGCAGCGGTTCCGCACGCCGCGGGAGTTCGCCGAGTCGCTCGAGAAGGCGCTCGGGATGGCCTCGGTGGTCGACAAGAGCGGCCCCATCCGCGTCGAGCGCACCGAGCTGCCCCTGTACTCGGTCCCGAGCGACGGTCTCGCAGCGACGGTCAACGTCTCCTCGCAGCCGGCGGTCGCGCTGTCCAAGGAGACGGCGGCGACCCTGGCGATGACGCCGGCGCCGTCCCCGACGCTGGGCGGCGCCAGCGTGAGGACGGCCGCGCGACCGCGCGCGCCGAAGTGGTGGATCGCGGCCCCGGTGCTCGCGGCGATCGGCCTGATCGGGTTCTTCGCCACGCGCCGCACGACGCCTCCTGCGCCGACGGAGGGTGCGGCCGCACCGACGGCGACGGTGGCGACCAGCGCATCGCCCGCCGTGAGCAGCGTCGTGGCAGCGTCGACGAGCACCCCGAGCCCGGAGCCCTCCGCCATCGTGTCCGCGAAGCCGACGGCGCCCGCGAGCACGGTGGCGCCGAAGGTCTCTTTCAAGCCGAGCGTCCTCCCCAAGGCCAGCGCCTCCACCGCGCCGGTCGTTCCCAAGCCGAAGAAGCCCGATGAAGACGACATCCAGTAGGCTGCTCTGTGCAGTGCTGCTGCTCGCCCAGGTGCCCCTCGGCCTGCCGCTCGCTTCGGCGGCGCCCTCCGCGATCGACCTCGAGAGCGCGCGCGAGCTGTGGCGCGAGGGCAAGAAGCTCCGTGAGGCGGGCAAGCTCCCCGAAGCCCTCGAGAAGTTCCGCGCGGCGTGGGCGCTCGCGCCGACCCCGATCACCGGGCTCGATCTGGCCAAGACCCTCGCGCTGGTCGGCAAGCTCGTCGAGGCGCGAGAGACTGCGCTCACGGCCAGCAAGCTCCCGGTGCCACCGAACGAGAGCGCCACCGCGCAGAAGGCGCGCGAGGAGGCCGACGCGCTCGCGCTCTCCCTCAAGGATCGCATCCCTTCGCTCGTGCCGAAGGTCAGCGGCGTCGATCCGGCCACCGTGAAGGTGCTGGTCGACGAAGCCGAGGTGCCGACCGCGGCGCTCGGTCAGCCGCGGCGCCTCGACCCGGGGACCCACGTCTTGCGCCTGGTGCGCGACACCACCGAGCTCGCGAGGAGCTCGGTCGTCCTCGCCGAGGGAGAGACCCGTGAGGTCGTGCTCACGCCGACCCTCGCTGGCGCCGAACCGCCACCCAAGGTGATGCCCCCGCCGAACCCCGCGCCACCGACGCCGATCGCCCCCGCGCCTTCGAACGGCATCCCGGCCTTCGGCATCGTCGGGCTGTCGGTCGGGGTGGTCGGTGTCGCGGTCGGCGGCGTCGCGGGGATCGTCGCGCTCACGCGCCTCGGCAAGGCGAAGGACGTGTGCGCCGCGGACAAGTCGTGCCCGCCGAGCGCGAGCTACGACCTCGACACCTCTCGCCGCGCCGGCAACATCTCGACCGTGGGCTTCATCGTCGGTGGGGTCGGCCTCGCGGTGTTCGGGGTGAGCCTGTTCGTGCGCGGAGCCAAGCCCACCACCGTGGGAGTCTCGGTCGGCCCCACGACGGCGGGCCTGCGACTCGAGGGGGCGTTCTGATGCGGCCGCTGTGGCTCACGGCGGCCCTGCTGGGCTGCAACGCGATCACCGGCGTCGACGGCTACCAGGTCCGCGTCGACGGGGGAGCGAGCGACGTGGCCGACGGCGCCACCGCCGGCGACGGGCACCTGGTGTTCGTCTCGTCGGAGTCGCTGACGGCCGACTTCGGGGGGGACGGCGCCGCCGCCGACGCCGTCTGTCAGCGGCTCGCCGGCACGGTCGGTCGAAAGGGCACGTTCCTCGCGCTCGTCGTGCGCGACCCGAGCAGAGGCCCTGATCTGAAGGCCCGGCTCGGGTCGATCTCCGGCTTCGTGCGCGTCGACGGGAAGTACCTCGCCGATACGGCCGACGATCTGCTCTCCGGTCATTTCCACCGCGCCATCTCGCTCGACGAGAACGGTCGCGAGATCACGCTCGACGGCGTCTGGACCGGCTTCGCCCCGGGCGGCAAACCCTCGTCCCACTGCAAGTACTGGTCGAGCAAGTCCAAGGCGGACGAAGGCATCTACGGCGTCCCGGAGTCGGGACTCTACGCGGCCGTCGACTACCTCGACGGGGTGGGAGCCGCGTGCAACGAGCAGAACCACGTCTACTGCGTGCAGACCGACGGCGGAGACCGTTCGCCCCCCGCACCCGTCGCCGGCAAGATGGTCTTCCTCACGCGGACGACGGCCAGCTCGGCGAGCATCGCCGACGGCGACAAGGTCTGCCAGGCGGACGCCGACGCGGTACGCACGGACAAGCGCACCTTCAAGGCGCTCGTCGCGCGCAAGGGCGTCGCAGCGAGCACGGTGATCTCGCCGACCGCCCAGTACATCCGCCCCTCGGGAGCCCTCATCGGCACCGGCAAGGCGTTGATCGAGGGGTCGTTCGACACGGGGATCTGGGAGACGGCCGACGGCACGTACGCGAAGCTGAAGTTCGAGTCGTGGACCTGGAGCGGCGCGGCGAGCCCGTCCGAGCCCGGGAGCGACACCGGCACGTGCGCCAACTGGACCTCGAGCTCGAGCACCGAACAGCCGCGCATCGGCGAGCCCACCCTGGCCAGACTGGACTACTTCCGCAACCCCAACGCCAACGTCACGGGCAGCCCCTTCAATTACTACTGCTCGGACTTCGGGAATCTCTACTGCGTGGAGCAGTGACGGCTCGACCTTGGAGGGGGTTGGAAACGGCGTGCGCGCCGTGGCAAGACAGCTCGATGCGCCATGCCTTGCTCGTCACGCTCTTCCTCGCTGCCTGCAGCTCGTCGTCCACGCCCACCACGACCGATGCGGGGTCCGACGCCGCCGACGACATGGGCGAGATGGACATGGGGACGACCGACACGGGCGCCGTGGACGCGGGTGGCGAGACCGCGCCAGGCGAGCACGTGGTGACGGTGAGCAACTTCAAGTACTCCCCGGCCACCATCACCATCAAGGCCGGCGAGACGGTCACCTGGAACTTCACCCAGGGCACCCACACCGTCACGAGCGGCGCGTCCTGCACCAAGGCGCCCGGCTTCGACAGCGGCCTGCACAACGCTCCGTACACGTTCAAGCAGACCTTCCCGACCGCCGGAACGTTCGACTACTTCTGCGACTACATGACCCACTGCACCAGCCGTGGGCAGGCCGGTCAGGTCATCGTCACGCCGTGAGCGCCTAGTCGCGGAGCTTCGCCGAGAGCGCCTCTTCCGCGAGCTCGTCGAAGCTCAGGCGCGCCGCGCGCCGCTCGTCCTCCTCGTCGATCAGGCGCACGAGCACGCTGCCGGGTACCCCCGTCGCGCGCTCGAGGAGTGGGCCGATGGTCGCCGACGCCCAGGGCCGACGATACAATTCCTGCAGCGCCATCATCACCCGCACGAACGGCCGGCGCTTCACGTTGGGCTTGGCGCCGAGGATCTGCATCCGCCGGAACGCCTCCTTCATGCGCTTGCCGCTCGGATCGACGACCGCCATCGGCTCGAAGAACACCGCGCGGATGAACGGGCTCGCGTGCCACAGCATGTTGGCGAACGCCCACTGCCCGGCGACGCGCTCGCGCAGGGAGGTCTTCGGCCGCTGCGCGAGGGCCCAGTCGTACTCCTCGGAGCTGTAGTACTCGAGCATGTGGTAGTCGACCGCGATGTGCCGGGACTCGTCGCGGTTGACGAGGTCCATCGCGCGCTGGCTCATCTCGTCGTGCACGTAGTCGTTGATCGAGCGGAGCAGCGCCACGTCGAGGATCAGCTCGCCCGCCGTGATGTAGATGTTGGCGATGTCCGGCGGCATGCGGCGGACGGTCTCGATGAAGCACGGATAGAACGCGGCGAGGTGCGGGTTGGTCTCGTACTTCTTGAGGTGTCGCACGTCGTAGAACTCGGCGAGCCGCTCGGCGACCGCCGCGTGCCGCATCTCGTCGGCGACGAACGAGCGGAAGATCTGCGAGAGGATCGGGTCGTCGACCTTCTGCTCCTGCTCGCGGAACAGCGCGCCGGCGAGGCGCTCGATCGACGCCATGTCGACGAAGTACTGGACGATGGCCATCTCGTCCTCGCGGGACATCTCGCGCGGCTTGGCGTTCCAGTCGAGATCGGTGAGCTTCCACTGCTCGCGCTTGCACTTCTCGAGCATGACGGCGGGCTTCATGCCCGAGATGCTACCCCACCGCGCCGACCGCGAGATCGAGCCCGCCGAACGGGGCGCGAGGTATCCAGACGTGGGAGGCTTGCGCACCGAGGAGGGCGATCTCCCAGCCGAGGACCGCGCTGCCCTCCTTGCCCACCGAGCTCGGCGTGGCGCCGCTCTTCGGCACGTTGGCGCCCGCGAAGGTGGCGAGGGCGATCGCCGCGCCCTCCGCGGTGTCGTCGATCGGGCGCACGAGGTCGAGAAGCAGCGGGAAGCGCCCCTCGGCCTCGACCCGCGCGAAGGTGGCGTCGTCGAGCACGCGCGCGATGCCACCGAGCTCGCGCGCGAGGATCTCCGCGGCGCCGACGAGCATGGGCTGCGACACGCGCGCGACGACGGCGACGTTGGGGGCGAGCGACGCCGTGTCATGGGCGCCGACGGGCTCCGCCGCCACGTGCCCGCGCCGCAGGAGGCCGAGGTGACCGAACCGATCGGCGGGCAGCGACTCGAGGATGCGGTGGACGGCGCCCGGTGACCGGAGCTCGGGCACCTCGGAGCCGGCGCGGAGCCCGACGTAGGCGAGCGCGCCGAGGTCCATCGGCCGGGCGCCGGGGCGCGGCGCGAAGAGTCCATCGGCGAGGTACGAGAGCTCGCTCTCGAAGCGCTCGAACGTGCGCAGCGAGCGCGCGAGGTCGACCACTCCCTCGAGCTCGAAGCGGGTGATGCGCGGCAGGCCCGAGGGCTGCACGCCGACCGCCGGCGTGGTGGGGCGGCGCGTGAGCTCGAGCACGGTGGTGCTCTCGCGCTCCTTGACGGAGAGGTCCCACCCACCGGTCGGGAGCAGGCGCCGCGGCTCGATGCGGGCGATGCCGGCGAGGGGCGTCGCGAGCCGACGCATGAGCGCGTCGGGGTCGAGGAAGCCGGGGAACACCACCGATTGCTCGCCCTCCACGCGGGGGACCGGCACGTCGCGGAGGGCGAGGCGCGCGCCGCGGCTCTTGGCGGCCGCGAGGGACGCGAGCACGTCGCTCGGGCGCAACCCGGGCACGAGGTCGACGCGCAGGCCGTTCTTGATCTCCTTGGGTCCGGCGAGCGCACCCTTGGGCTCGAGCATGCCGTCGACCGCGCGCACGTAGAGGGGTGGGTACAGGGTCGCCGCGAGGAGGGCTGCGCACGGGTCGCCGAGCGCGTGCGGATCGGGCGCCTTGACCGGCCACGGCCACTTGAAGCGCACCGGTGGTGCCGCCGCGGCGTCGAGTTCTCGGGTGAACGCCGCGAGGCCGAGCATCGACGCGCCGGCGAGGAACACGCGTCGCGTGCTCGTCACTCGGTGGCCTTGGTGGACACGGTGGAGGCCGAACCGCTCGGGGGGGTGGCCCACGGGTCCTCGGGCGCGTCTTCGGGCGGCAGCGGGGACTTCTTGCCGGTGGGAGGGTCGGCGGTCTCCTTGGGCTCGGTGCCGACGAGGAAGATCTCGTCGATCGAATCTTCCTGGTCGGGATACGGGAGCTTGCCGGTCTTGGGGTCGATCTTCACCGTGACGACGCCCGCCGGCCGCGGGAACTCGGCCTTGGGCCGGTCCTTCTGGGCCTGCTTCATCCACGCGATCCACGCCGGCAGCGCCGTGCGCGCGCCGGCCTCGCCGGCCCCGAGCGCCTTGCCGTCGTCGTAGCCCACCCAGCTCACCGCCACGACGTCGGTGGAGAAGCCGGCGAACCACGTGTCCTTGGCGGCGTTGCTGGTGCCCGTCTTGCCGGCGAGCGGACGCCCGAGGACCTTGGCGGCCTGCGCCGTGCCGCGCTCGACGACCGAGGTCATCATGCTGGTGAGCACGTAGGCCTCGGCCTCGCCGAACGCGCGCTGCGGTGGCTTGCGCGCGGGCAGCGCGAGCTCCTTGCCGTCGGGGCCGACGATGCGCACCAGGATCTGCGGGGCCTCGTAGATGCCCCCCGAAGCGATCGTGGTGTAGGCGCCGGCGAGCTCGAGCGGCGTGACCTCGTAGGCGCCGAGCGCGATCGCGAGGTCGGGCTGCAGCTTGGCGGAGATGCCCGCGGCGTGCGCGAAGTCGACCACCACCTGCGGGCCGATGTCGGCGGCGACGCGCACCGCGACCATGTTGATCGACTGCGCGAGCGCGTCGCGCAGGCGCACGGGCTCGTCCTTGGTCCAGGCCTCGTAGTTCTTGGGGTGGTAGCCGCCGAACGTGGCCGCCGTGGCCTCGACGAGGCTCGCGGGCGTGTACTTCTTGGCGGCGAGCGCGGCGCCGTACACGAACGGCTTGAACG
>Ga0154020_10001563_pt1 | contig 28044 bp, 17 predicted proteins | sample Klosneuvirus_201_FD_109709 | JGI IMG/M metagenome (GOLD analysis project Ga0154020, IMG submission 109709) | Active sludge microbial communities from wastewater, Klosterneuburg, Austria - Klosneuvirus_20160825_MG | ecosystem: Engineered > WWTP > Aerobic digester > Activated sludge | place...
AATTGCCGTCGCGGATCCGATTGGCAGTCAGACTCTGCAGACGGCGGCGGGTGATGTGCTGCGGGATGTTGGCCAACTCACTGAGAAGATTCTGCAACATCGGCGAGGCATTGATGAATTGCGGGAGAAACTCAGGAAGACGTCCGAGCGACTCGCAGCCCTGCGGGGTGGCGGGATGAAATTTTGCGAAGAGGAATCCGATCCGTCGCCGCTGTTTCCGCAGGTTGATCACCACTGTAACGAGTGCCTGCAACTCCTGAACCTGGGCGATGCTGAAACATCCGCAGAGCATCTCAAGCAGGGGTTTGAACTGGCGACTTCGGCAGAGTCAACGATTCAGCGGCAAGTTGATGCGAAGGAATTTTGCGAACGAGAGATACCGCTGCGAACCAGCGAACAGAGAAAACTCGAAGCGCAATTGCAGCCTCTGGACTCGGTCCTGATCGCTTTGGAAAACGAGTTTGCGGCCGTCTCATGGAACGCACTTGCGGACCTTCGCTCGACGGCCTCGACCACCGTTTTGCACTGCGTCGCTGTGTTGTCAGAAGCAACGCTTGCCGGCTCGGCTGACGTCCAGCATTATCAGAAAGCTGCGCTGTCGCTTCAGCAACTGAAGCAGTCGCAGGGTGAAGCGTCCATGCTGATTGCGTCGGGTGAGCAGCGATTGCAGCAACTGCGACAACTCCGAGCGAAGACCCAGGCGGAATTGAATCAGCTTGAACAATATCGTCAGCGCGTTGCGTCACTGCTGCAGTCGTCGGCTGCTGATCGAGTTGCGGCAAATCGGCGTTTTCAGGATGCTGACCGCGATTTGCAACAACTCAAACAGACCGCTGGCCGCAGCCGTGCCAACTGGCCGGACATTGCCGACTCGGTTGAGAACGTACGCCGTGAATTCTCCACCGCCGAACAGTTGGCTCAGGAAGACATTCGCCTGGCTCAGCAGGCCGCCCAGGAGATCATGAACGCCCAGCGAGAACTGCGGCAGGCTGAGAGTTTTTATCGTTCCGGATTTCGGGCCAACGTAGTTTCTGTCCGGCCGCGCTTATTGTCCGCTCAGCAGGCCCTCGACGGTCAGCAATACGAACGTGCGATTGAGTTGGCGAATGCGACCATCGCTGAAGCGCGACAGCAACTGCGACAGGCCGAGCGTGAAGCGGATGAAGCCGAACGTCGGCGTGAGAATGAACGCCGCGAACGCGAACGACAGGATCGAGCGCGAACCATGGGGACTGGAATCGGAATCATGTCCAGCGGAATCGGGAACGCCGCGAGTGTTCATCAATCCTCAGTTCATCATACGTCGATTCAGCCAGCAAGCCCTGCGCGGGCAAGTTCCAGCGGCAGCACATCCAGCAGTTCATGGTCGAGCGAAACCAGCCAGAGCAGTTGGTAGCCAGGCTCGACACGTTTTGTGCGTTTGATATCGAGTGGTCAAGAGGTGTGGATTCTTCCCCCTCACCCTATCCCTCTCCCCCCGTGGAAAACGTGTCCAGTTGGAAAATCAATTGCGGGGGAGAGGGGACAATCGCAAGAAAATCCACAGCTTCAATTCAGACCGCGTGAAGTATAGACCACTTGTTGTTTAGCCGTTTCTGTTCCGCCAAACCAAACCAAGGAAATGAATCCCCATGTTACGACAAGTTTTGATTATCGCTGCTTTCTGCGTGCCATGCCTGTTCCAGAACCTTTCTGCGCATGGCGAAGAGCATCGAATCCCCGCGTGTACGGCCTACATGCTTCCCGATCCGAATTCAACCAGAATCTCTGAAAAACACGGGGTGACGCGCTGGACGGATGCGGCTCAATCAGTCAACTGGTATGGCAAGTTTGCCGAAACGGGTGAGTTGACTGCAAAGGTTGAACTGCAGCTTGCTGAGGGAGCGACGTCAAAACTCCGGCTGACCATCGATGGCAAGTCGCGAGAATCGACGGTGACCGGCAAAGGCTCGGACAATATCGTTGCGAACTTTGGCAGCTTCTCCGTTAGTGCCACTGGATATCAGCGAATTCAACTGGAGTCGCTCAATGAAAACGGGCAGCCCTTTGGTGATGTCCAGACTCTGATCCTTGACGGAGCCGCCGTCAAAGGGGTTCATTTCAATTTGAAGGAGCGTCGCAACGCCGCGTCGGTTCACCTGATGTATCCCGTACCGGACGGCGCAGATGTCGCCGCGTTTTATTGCGAGGTGACGGCGATCGAAGATCCGACGACAACGTATTATATGGCGTGCGGATGGCATCGAGGTTACTTCGGGATGCAGGTGAACAGTCCCACCGAACGTCGGATTATCTTCAGCGTCTGGGACAGTGGCAACGAAGTTGTCGATCGGAAAAAAGTCACCGATGCAAATCGCGTCACGCTGATGGGCAAGGGAGAAGGCGTGTACTCGGGCGATTTCGGCAACGAAGGCACTGGCGGCCACAGTCATCTGAAGTACATGTGGAAGACTGGCGAGAAGCAGTCCTTCATTGTGACAGCAGAACCGACGAACAAAACTCAAACCGTATTTTCCGGCTACTGGTTTCATCCGGAGGACAAGAAGTGGATGCTGATCTCGTCGTGGCGGGCACCGAAAGAAGGTGGACGACTTCGCGGACTGTACAGCTTCAGCGAAAACTTCGGCGGCAGCAACGGTCACTTATTACGGAAGGCACTCTACGGCAATCAGTGGATTCGCAATCCGGCTGGCGAGTGGAGCGAATTGACGACTGCCCGTTTCAGCCACGATGCAACCGGGAAATCGGATCGACTCGATCGATTCATGGGAGTCGAAAACGGAGAATTTTTCCTGAGCCACGGCGGATTTACAAATGGGTTCACCGAATATGGAACCCAGTTTGATCGTCCTGCGAGGGGAAAGGCACCGCAAGACACGCCGTAGAGCTGTCGAAGCTGCCTCCGGAATCGGGTGGTCGGGACTGCACTAAGGATCACTCGATCAATAAGTAGGACAGGCTTCCAGCCTGTCTTCTGCAAACGGACAGGCTGGAAGCCTGTCCTACCACACAAAATGCGCCAGCTATTTCTCGATCGATCCTAACTAAGCGGAGCGCAGGAAGCCCCGGGGTTTCGAGCTGCGCTCTCCAACCCCGACCACCCATCGCCCAATGGCACTCGATTTGCGATTAAAGTAGCCGTCACTCTCTGAGTGACGAATGCAAACGCCGCGTTTTGTGGCCTGCCTCACTCGGAGAGTGAGGTCTACTATGTGCAATCGAGTCCATTGACCCATCACCTGCAGTTCAACGAATCAGATAACGCTTCGCATCGCTGACGGTTTTCGGATCGCGGAGTTCCAGCGCGTGGAGATTTTCTTCGGCTTTAACGGCATCGGCGGTTAGCGTGCGGATCCCATCCGGGCTGGGTTCGTTTTTCTCCTGACTGCAGTAGTACAGAAAGCGAACGATGGCGCGGCGAATCGCCGGGATGTCAAATTCCTCTTCGGTGTACATCGCCATCAGGCGATCCTGAATAGCCCAGTCTTTCCAACGAGCCAGATCGGTGATCACCAGATCCGCCATCTCCTTGCGTTCCAGAAGAAGGTGCATGGATTGCTTCAGTCGTTCTTTTGGCAATCGATCGGGCTCATAAGTCCACATAAACCGCAGTGCCTGCATGACGGCGTACGTTTCGCTAAATGGCAGGTTGATTTCCTTGCCATCCTTGTTGATCGCGGTCTTGCTGAGGATTTTGGTTTCTTCCAGTTTCTTCAGCCCCTCTTCACCGGCGATCATCATGTAACCCGCCATCACGCCTTCGATGCCCAGACGGAAATCCGCGTCGAGCGTGACAATTTTCTTTTCCAGAATTGGAGCATCTTCCGGATGGCCGCAGATGCCGGCCAGCATTCCGTAGAAGCCGATCCGAGTCACGGGTGTTTTGGGATCCTGCAGCCAGCCAAGAATTTTTTCGCGGGGCAAGTGATCCCGGAGTGGCACGATAGATTCGTACGGGGCTGATGCGAATTCGGCAAATGCATCGTTGGAAACGAGCAGATCTGGATTTTCAAAGTAGTCCAGAAAATACTGCAGACGTTCGGCCTGACCCTTTGGATCCTTCACCGGTGGGGGCATTTTCGACAAATAACCCCATGAGGCTTCCGTTACCTCTGCCGGCACGTGCCAGTCTTCCAGGCGATCATCGGGGCCCATCAACGTATACAAATTTTTGTCGCTGCCAGCGATGTACTGAGGCATGACAACCACCTGCCCCTTTTTGAAACGGTCGTCCTTCGAAAAGGCCACTTCCACAATTTCGAACTTCGACGATCCTCCTTGCACGTTGACTGGTTTCTCTCCATCCAGCCACTTTCCCAGCAGCATGTGATCACACTGCTCAATCTTCTCTGACATCATCAGGGAAGGAGCATCGCAGAATGGGCACATACAAACGGCCGCATTAGCAACTTTGATTGAAACGAAAGCCTGCGCGAGACTAAATACCGCGATGGCGAGGAGTGTTGTTTTTGTCATCGAAGTGTCCTGAATTCCGAGTGCTGAGATACCGAGGGCGCTGTCACTCATGCATTGAGGGGCGACCGGGGTTGGAGAGCGATAGCCCAAACCTCCGGGGTTTCCTTCGCTCCGCTCAGTCCAACCCCGGCCACCCTGTCCATCATTCCAACGGTGACAGTGCATGAGGCGCTGTCTGATATTTTACCGAACCAAAAGCGGTTTGGCTTCCCAAAGTACTCAGGAACCGCTGGCATTCGCTCCAACTGTTCCGGCCTCTTGACACTCGGGTTTTCCATTCTGTTGCGATTCATTGGCGCGGAGACGGTGATCGGGCGGCTGCCGGGGACTCAAGTGAAGTGGCACACATTTCCACTAAATGCAGTCCTTGAAGTGACTTACAGCGACCGCCGGCGTTTGTCTGTGACGGCATCATCCGCATAACCGGCACAAGAGGTGCATCCGGAATGATCGGCTCAAGCGATTCTTTTGGAAACAATGATTCAACCGGAAAATTTGGAACGGCCTCCAACGCAGGTTGATTCCCTGTTCAACGCGCTGCAGTCCGTCGTGGGAAGAGTGGTTCCTTCCCGCGACTGATGCGACCACTGCTGCCGCACTGTTGAAATTCAGGGAAACATCGATTCAGGAATCGCGAAAGCCAACTCTCAAATCTCTCTCTGTCTCTCAAGTCAAAAAGAAAGTTCGAATCATGTTGAAGACTCTCTGGAATGATGAATCAGGTATCATTATCTCTGCCGAAATCGTCCTCGTGGGAACCATTCTGGTTCTGGGGATGGTCGTCGGCCTCGTAGAACTGCAATGCACAGTGATCGGTGAACTCAGCGACCTGTCCAGCGCATTTGGTAACTTTGACCAGTCTTATCAGACCTCTGGAATGGCAAGCTACAAGAACTATGGAGGTTTCAAGTCGCGGACCTATGGTGCTCGCTACTTTGACCGTCCCGACAACTGTGACTGCGATCTCAATCTGAACCTCGTCTGCACCGATTTCGGCGAAAAAGGCAACTTCTGCGGCTACTAGCGCATCGAAGGATTGCCAGCGTCAATCAGTTGTCAGCTGTCTACAAAAGGCAGGGCTTTTCCGCCCTGCCTTTTTTCGTTTGTTCGCACGCCCGACAAATCGCCATCGCATCGCGGACCAGTTCCAGGGAAGAACTGCGGAAAATGCTGACAAGAAATCATCCATTTGCTCGGCGGGAGTCTACAATCTGCACGCCTTACTCTGGTGCTCTGGTGCTCATGCATTGATAGGTGGCCAGGGTTAGACAGTGCCAACTCGAAACCCCGGGGTTTCCTTCGCTCCGCTCAGTCCAACCCCGGCCACCCAATCCATCATTCCAACTGTGATTTATGGCTGTTGCTTCATCAGATGCTCCGCGAGACACATTAGCCAGGCTTCGCATCCAGCGTGCTTCGGGCCCGCCGCGACGATCGTTTTTCGGTCGTTTGATTCGGTACGGGATTCTGTTGTGCCTGCTGCTTGGCGTTGGATTCGGATTCTTCGTCGTTGGCCAAAATCGCGGCTGGCTTCCCGAGATGAGCAAGATGCTGGAATCGGTCCGCCCCCGCCCGGAAGTGCGCGTCGCTCTGGTCAGTGCCGAAAAAGGTCGCTCGGCGGATGCCTTGGTCGTCGCGACGGGTTACCTGCAGTCCCGGCAGCAAGCCCGCATCGGGGCGCGAGCAACCGGGCGGATTCAGGAGATCAATGTCGAGGAAGGGAGCCGCGTCAAGGCGCAGGATGTTCTGGCCGTGTTGGAACACGCTGACCTCGACGCATCTCTGGCCGCCGCCAAAGCAACCGCCGCCCGTTCCAAAAGCGAACTATTGGAGCATGCCGTTGAGATTGCGAAGGTTCAGCGAGATTTCCAACGAGCCGAGCAGTTGGTGGCTCGCAAAAGCATGAACCCGGCGGACTTTGATCAGGCGCTGTACCTGAGAGACGCCGCATTGGCGAAAAAGGTTTCTCTCGAGGCCGCTCTGCAGCTTGCCGATGCCCGCGTGCAGGAAGCGGAACAGATGCGGGAAAACATGTTCGTCCGGGCTCCATTCAAGGGCACTGTAATTTCCAAAGACGCCGAACTGGGTGAATCCATCATGCCAGGCGGAATGGGTGAAGCGTCCGGTCGCGGATCGGTCGTCACGATCGCTGACCTTGAACATCTGGAAGTCGATTGTGACGTCAAGGAGGACTATATCAGTCGAGTCACCGAACAGCAGCTGACCGAAGTCGCTGTCGATGCCGTTCCGGATTGTCGCTACAAGGGTCGCGTGCGAAAAATAATCCCGATGGGCGACCGCGCGCGGGCGACGGTGAAAGTACGAGTTGAAATCCTGAATGCCGACGAGCGACTTTTTCCGGAGATGAGCAGTACGGTCTATTTTCTGCCAAACGAATCCGAAGGCTCGACGAAGCAGGGTGAAACCCGTACCTTCTGTCCGACGGACGCGATTCTGAAATCTGAGTCTGAGACCTGGGTCTGGCTCGTGACCGACAAGGATCGCACGAAAAAGAAAACCGTGACAGTCGGTGACTCGAAAGATGGGCGTACTGAAATCATAAGCGGGCTCACCGGCGGCGAAAAAGTGATTGCCGGACCGAGCCCTGAGTTAAAGGAAAATGTGCTGGTGAAACCGACGTTGTAATAAGTTCAACAGCCCCCAAGCTGGACGCGATAACAGCGAGAGAAACAAATCAGAGGAGCTTCTGCGTGGCAAGTGAGAATCAGAGTAGTCCCGTCGTTATTGTGCGGGACGTTTGCAAGGAATTTCATCGGGACAAACTTTCCATCCCGGTACTCAGCGGCATCAACCTTCAGCTCGATGCTGGCGACTACCTCGCCCTGATGGGGCCGTCGGGATCGGGAAAGACAACTCTGCTGAATCTGATCGCGGGACTCGATCGCCCCACATCGGGCACTGTGCGAGTCTGTGATCAGGACTTGGGCAGCGCGTCTGAAGGCGCTCTTGCCAAATGGCGATCGCGACACGTAGGTTTCATTTTTCAGCTTTACAATTTGATCCCCGTACTGACAGCTTACGAAAACGTGGAGCTGCCATTGACGCTCACCTCATTATCGCGTCGCCAGCGAGACGATCATGTGAAAGCGGCACTGGAAGTCGTGGGACTCAGTGATCGCATGGATCACTATCCTCGGCAGCTGTCCGGCGGGCAGGAGCAACGTGTCTCCATCGCTCGCGCCATTGTGACGGATCCCACGCTGATCGTGGCGGACGAACCAACCGGAGACCTTGACGCGAAGTCGGCTCATGAGATTCTGGATCTGATGCATCGTCTAAATACGGAGTTCGAAAAGACGATTGTGATGGTTACGCATGACCCCAACGCGGCGGCTCGCGCCCGCAGAACTCTGCACCTCGAAAAAGGAGTGTTGGTCGAGGATCCTGTTGCTGAACGTATGAAGGAGGCCGTTTGATGAGTCTGCTGAAGTACATCTGGCGTAATATCAGACGCAATAAGATTCGCAGTCTGCTGACGATTCTGTCAGTGGCTTTCAGTCTGTCTCTAATGACCGTGCTTTACGGCTTCATGGCATCTCAGGAAACGTGGAAGAACGCTGCCTCGCTGGCCAATCGCGTAGTGGTCATGAATGTGCAGGGGTTCTCCGGAAAAGTACCAATCGCGATGGTGGATGACGTTCGATCCATCGAGGGCGTAAAAGCGGCAGTGCCGTATTCGTGGTTCGGCGGCACATTGCAGGAAGAGAAGATGCCGTTCGCACAATTTGCCACAGATCCGGAGCAGGTATTTCAGGTCTGGCCGGATTTGAAAATTCCAGATGATCAGTTGAAGGTGTTCAGGGAGAATCGTCGAGGCTGCGTGATCGATCGCCGTATCGCGGAGAAACGAGGATGGAAAATCGGCGAACGGATTCTGCTGAAAGGGACGTTCTATCCGGTCAATCTCGATCTGGAACTCGTCGGCATTTTCGACTCAGCCAAAAACACAGATTCACTGTGGTTCAACTGGACGTACCTTGACGAGAGTCTGAGAGCCATGAAAAACGACGCGGGCGGAAACGCGGGAACTATCTTTGCCCGTATCCAGGAGGCTGCTGAGATTCCCGCCGTGATCAAGGCCATTGATGATCGTTCGGCCAGCTCGGAGACACCGACACGATCTCAGACCGAAGCGGCCTTTGCCCAGATGTTTGTTGATATGCTGGGCAACGTCCAGGTGATGATTCGACTCATCGGGCTGCTGGTCGTCCTGTGTCTGACGCTCGTGGCCGCCAATTCGATGGCGATGGCCATGCGAGAACGAGTCACGGAAATTGCCGTTCTGAAAGCAATTGGCTTCTCACGCAGGCGAGTGATGGTGCTGGTACTGGGCGAAGCGTTCCTTGTCTCGTTTCTTGGTGGAACTCTGGGAGTCGGCATGGGCTGCGGGTTGCTGCACCTGATGCATCTGGCATTACCTCAGCAGTTTCCATTCACGATCATTGAGATGATGGGGCCGTGGATTTCTTACGGATTCTTCGTCGCCGGAGGCATTGGACTTGTCAGCGGGCTGATTCCCGCGTTCAACGCATCGCGACTGTCTGTGATCAACGGACTGCGAAGAGTTGCTTAACTACGTTTTCTGTCAGCCAGTTAGAACTGCCGCCGTCCCATGATTCCCGCCAAATACAACCTGCGAAATCTGAAAGTCCGCTGGGTCACAACGCTGATGACGGTCGTCAGCACAGGCCTCGTGGTGATGGCCGCCGTGCTTGTGTTCGGACTCGTTGATGGTCTCGAACACGCCCTGCAGGTCTCCGGGCATCCGCTGGATCTGATCGTTGTCCGCAAAGGATCGACTGATGAAATATCGAGCGGACTGCAGCAACAAATGTCACGAGAAGTCGCCTCGCTGCCAGGCATCGCGAAGGACGAAAATGGCCGACCTCTGTGCTCCGTCGAATTGGCCACCATCCTGACGAAACCACGGCGAAACAAAGGCGGTACCACAAACCTGATTATTCGCGGCCTGGAAGATGTCGGACGCAGGCTGCGACCGGGCTTCAAGATCACTCAGGGGCGAGATTTGAAACCTGGCGTGAATGAAGCAATTACCAGCAGGCAAATGGCGGAACGCTTCGAGAATCTCCGCATGGGTGAAAAACTGCTCATTAACCACGATGAGTTTACGATCGTGGGTTATTTTGAATCCGATGGCAGCTCTGCAGAATCCGAGGTCTGGATGGATCTTCGCGATCTGGCGACCGCGCGTCGTACTCCGGAATTGACAACGTCGGTTAGTCTGAGGGCGCAGGATGCCGCGTCGGCTGATGCGCTCATTGCCCAGTTGTCAGACGATAAGCGTTTTCAACTGTCTGCAATTCCTGAAGTGAAGTACTTCGAAGACCAGTTGAGGCAGTCTAGTTTCATCAAATACATCGGCTATTTTATTGCGGCATTTCTGACATTTGGCGCTATGTTTGCCGCGGCAAACACGATGTACGCTGCGGTGGCGAGTCGCGGTCGTGAGATCGGCACATTGCGAGCGCTCGGCTTCTCCCGGTTCAGCATTCTGTCCTCGTTTCTGTTCGAATCAGTCCTGCTGTGTCTGATGGGCGGATTACTGGGCTGTCTGGCGACGCTTCCGTTCAACGGCCTGTCCACAGGAACGGCCAACTTCGCATCATTCAGTGAAATCACATTCTCGTTCCGCTTCGGCCCGCGTGTCCTGATCCAGGGTGTGATGTTAGCCCTGATCATGGGATTGCTCGGCGGCCTGCTCCCCGCCCTGCGAGCCGTGCGGCTGAACATCATCGATGCGTTGCGAGAACAATAGTCTTTCACGCAGAGGATGTTGTTGCGGCAAACTGCGACCGAGTTCCGGGCGACTCTCGAAATTGTTGGCAATGTAATGCTGCCGAAGTCGTTTGAGACTGAATTTGAGTGGCGACTTTGCGTTTTCGAAATTCGTGGCCCCCAACCGGCTTCACGCCGGTCGATACCAGGTTTGGCAACTACTGAAAGAACAAACTGACGCATTGCCCCCCACTGGCTTCATGCCAGTGGAAGCTGGGTTTGACAACTTCGAGCAACGGTTGCCCGTGACACAACCATGAGTTCGGAAAATAAATTTTCGTTTAGGAATGGAATCCTGAATGTCTCGACTCGCATTGGAAGAATCGGCTGTTCAAGAATTGACGCTCGATCGTGAGGATCGTCTCTGTCCGGAGTGCGGGCAACAGATGCCTGTTCGCTCTCGTCGATCCCGGAGCATTCTCACTCTGGAAGGACCGGTCAGCTTGAGTGTCGGACTTGTGAAGTGTTGCGATCAGCAGTGTCAACACGACAAACTTTACAGTCCTGAACAAGAAGCGAGCCTCGCCATGCCGCGATGGGAAATTGGTTGGGATGTCTTCTGCTGGATCGGGCAGCGACGATTCTCACGGCTCTGGTCCGTGCCGACGAGGCATGGCACACTTCGACACGATCGTCAAAGTCTTCGCCGCCTTTAACAAAATGACTTGTGGGGTATAAAAAGGGCTTCCAGCCTGTCGGTTTGCAGAAGACAGGCTGGAAACCTGTCCTACTTATTTCTCGATCGATCCCAATCGGCCTGCCGCAGATCGAGTATCGCCGACACGCATTCTCGGGATTCAGGACGGTTTTGCGGCTTGTTTCGCTTGAAAACCCAGAGTTTGTCAGGTTGCCGCTGAAGGAGGATCAAATGGGGGACTGCACCGAAATCGCGACCTTTGCGGATCGGGCAGATTCACATGCGGAAAATTGTACTCTCTGAATTCCTTAGGAAGTGTCGGATTGCAACTTATCACTCGCACCGTAGAATCGCCGCTCATCACTTGTAATTAACACATTCGTCGGCATGGCGGTGAACATTGGAAATCGCGGCAATCGCAAATCTACTCACGCAAGCCATTGGCGGACTGGGGATCTTCCTGCTGGGCATGAAGCACATGTCGGACGGGATGCAGGCCGTGGCCGGATCCAGTCTGAGACGCATGATTAGTCTCGTTACTGGGAACCGCCTGCAGGCGACCATTGTTGGAACGGTAGTGACGTGCATTGTGCAGTCCAGTTCCGTCACGACTGTCATGGTTGTCGGATTTGTGAACAGTGGTGTCATGCAATTGACCCAGGCTGTGGGCGTGATTATGGGTGCCAACATTGGCACGACAATTACGGGCTGGATTCTGGCACTGAGTATCGACAAATACGGCCTGCCCTTGCTGGGTGTATCCGCCATTGTTTATCTTTTTTCCCGTGGCGACGGATTCCGATACTGGGCACTCGCCATCATGGGAATTGGAATGGTGTTCTTTGGGCTGGAGATCTTGAAGAACTCCTGCGCCATCATCAAACAGCTTCCGGCCTTTGAATCGTGGTTGAAGGCGTTTGAGGCCCGCACGTATTTTGGTGTGCTGAAATGCGCATTGGTTGGCTGTATTCTCACCACGGCTGTGCAATCTTCATCAGCGATGCTGGGGATTACGATATCTCTGGCATCGCAGGGGATCATTGAATATGAGACAGCCGCCGCACTCGTGCTCGGTGAGAACATGGGGACAACGATTACGGCTTTGCTGGCCTCGCTGGGGACGACCACCAACGCGCGACGCGCTGCGTACTTTCATGTGTTGTTTAATGTGGTCGGCGTCATTTGGATTACCGCAATTTTCCCGTCGTACATGAGTGCGATTGACTGGATGCTGGGTGTCGATCCAGGAGCGGCGGTCCTCGTGGGCGGCAAGGAAACATTTCCCCACGCCACGGCTGCAATAGCCGCAGTGCATACGGTCTTCAATGTAGCCAACACGATCGTCTTCTTCCCGATTCTTCCACTGTGCGTTCGTTTTCTTGTCTGGGCCGTTCCCGGCAGGGCATTCAAAGAAAAGCCAAAACTGACAGATCTCGATATTCGAATGCTGGAAACACCTTCAATGGCCATTGAGCAGTCTTTCAAGGAACTGCAGAAAATGGGTGAGGGCTGCATGAAGATGCTGGATTGGGTGAAAGAATTGCGAGGGCAGGACGAGCCCGATCAGGTTCTGTCCAATCGTTTGAAAAATCGCGAACAGCTACTTGATACCGTTCAGGATGAAGTTTCCGAATACATTACAAATCTGTTGTCTGGAAACATTCCGCACGCCGTTGCCAATGAAGCTCGACGACAGTTACGAATCGCCGATGAATATGAATCGGTCAGCGATTACCTCGCAAACATGGATAAATTTGACCGCAAACTGCGACGTGACGGCCATCGATTTACTATAGAACAGCGGGCTGATCTTGATTTGCTGAACCAGTATGCGGCGGAGTACCTTTTGGCGGTCAATGAGGCTCATGCGGCGAACAATCGACGGGTGCTGATTAAGACCGATCCGCATTCACGCCGTTTACGTGACGCCATCAAGCAGCAGCGAAAGAAAATGCTGGAAGATTTGTCCAAGGGAGAAATTGCTCCCGTCGTCATCGTTGCGTTCATGGCGACCCTGAATGCCTATTCCCGCGTTCGTGACCATGTCCACTGTGTCGCGGAAGAAATCTCCGAAGAGAAGTAGCCAGAATGAACTCTGAATTTCCGTTCACTCGACTTCGTCGCAATCGTCGCACGGAATGGTCCCGCCGCCTGGTGCGGGAAAACTCGCTAACCGTCAGCGATTTGATTTGGCCGGTCTTTGTGGTGGAAGGTACTCAACAGGCGATCCCTGTCGCTTCGATGCCCGGCGTCGTGCGGTTTTCGATCGACAGGCTGGTGGATGAAGTGAGGAAGACCGCAGATCTTGGGATTCCCGCGATCGCCATTTTTCCTGTCACTCCACCGGAGAAGAAGACCCCGGACGGAGAAGAATCCGCGAACCCGGAGAATCTCATCTGCCGCGCGATGCAGGCAATTCGTGACGCGCAGATTCCTGTCGGACTGATCGCCGACGTCGCGCTGGACCCGTACACAACTCACGGACAGGACGGACTTGTCCGAAACGGATACGTCGTCAATGATGAAAGTGTGGAGTCCCTCTGTCGCCAGGCCGTCAACCAGGCCAGCGCGGGCTGCGACATCATTGCGCCGTCAGACATGATGGATGGCCGCGTCCGCGCGATCCGTACCGCGCTGGATGCGGCGGGATATGTCAATGTTCAAATCATGGCGTACTCGGCGAAATACGCATCGGCTTTTTACGGTCCGTTCCGAGACGCCGTGGGTTCCGCAAAGAATCTTGGCGGAGGCGACAAGCGGACGTATCAGATGGATCCAGCCAACACCGACGAAGCCATGCGGGAAGTCGCGCTAGACATCAGCGAAGGTGCGGACATGGTGATGGTCAAACCAGGGATGCCGTACCTGGACATCGTACGTCGCGTGAAGGAATCCTTCGGAGTGCCAACCTTCGCATATCAGGTCAGCGGCGAATACGCCATGATCTCCGCCGCCGCCAACAATGGCTGGCTCAACCGCGAATCCACCATTCTGGAAAGCCTGCTCTGCTTCAAGCGAGCCGGCGCGGATGGTGTGCTCACGTATTTCGCGGTGGAAGCGGCCAGGTTGTTGCGCTAAACCACGGCGACTCGGCCCAACGGGCCAGCTGTAAGCCAGCCCATGGCGTTGCCCTGGGCTGACCTAGCGTCGGCCCCTTGGGCCTGAAACCCGGACAGCGTTCCGACTGATCTGACACTTATTGTTCGAGCGATGCGTTTTGCGTTTCTGGAAATTCAAAACGCAATCGGACCCTCTCCGGACCTTCGTGCGCAGTCCTCCTCCAAAGAGTCAGACCCCGTTTTGAAGTCACTCGATCAATCATCGCTCCTCATTTGAGGCATTGCCTTCGGAAAGTCTGGTCACCGAGGAACGAAAAACACGTTTCTCAGAATGTATGGCGTCCGTTAAGATGCTATGTAATCCCCAATCAACGCAGTGGAGACATAGACATGGGACGGATTGCTCAATTACTGACGAAGCTGTTTCGTCGGGATTTACGGAACTCGAAGGATGCGGCGGCGGCGTTTGCGGCGGGGTTGCCGTCGGATCTGCCGACCTTGGAAGAACTGGCGGCGAGCCTGAAAGACCCGCAGCATGTGCTGTATGTGGCGGCTCAGAATTTCGCGTCGGCGTTTGCGGAATCGGTGTCCACATTGAGGGAGTTTTCTGAGTACTACGACGTCGTGGCTGCGGCTGAAGATGAGTATTTGCCAGACGGGCCTCCGATGAGCCCGCTGACGAGGTCGTTTTTTACGACTTGGGCCTTTTTCGATGTGCGTTTCGGAAAAGATCGCGAGACGATTGGCAACTGTCTGGTTGAACTGCTGGCAACCACGAAGTCCCCGGATATGATGGTGACGACTCTGAAGAAGTTCAATTCGTCACGTATGGGGATCTATGAACATGTTGGTGTCGAAGGAAAGCATGTTCGGCTTCGCGAATTGCTGACCGGTGATGACTTCGTGTGCCATTGTCCATCGGGTTATCGCGGACGAGTCGGTGAACTGTGGTATGTTCGATTGTGTCCGCCGGTTGCTGAAACTTTCGATTATCACATTGTCATGACGACTCCGTATGTCCTGACAGGTGCGACGCGCGATGACTGGGCCACTTTCTTAAATCGGTCGCTGCTGAATGAAAAGGATAAACGCCAGGCTCTGCACGATCTGCTGAAATTCGGCAGCAGGACCATGAACTGGCTGGAGTTTGTTTTTCAGGCCTACCATCACGCTCAGTACGACGCAATCTTTTTGACGGGGCTTCCGGATGTTGCGGGCAGCCTGCCGCATTCGCCAATCGCGGTGTCTGCAAGTGAATTGGAAGATGTCGTGCCCGCGTCGCCCGTGTCCACGCTGATCCGCCCCGCAATCAAACGCGAAAACGCTATTGACAGTGGGACGATTGTTCGGTGCAAGTTCTCTGCAGTTCAGCGAAAAGTCATCGCCGAATTGTGTCCCAAACTTATGGCGATCCTGAAGCTGGACCTGCCGAACCAGCGAGTTGTTGAGTTCACGACATCGCAGCGAGATCATGTGTTGTCGGTGGCACAAGGCGCGTTTCAAGCTGGCGATGGGACTCGTCGTCGAGTTCTCAAACTTCTGATCCGCAATTTGAAGCTTGCCGAGCCTGCTGATTCCATCCGCCGTCCCAGCGCGGTTAAGCCTCGAGGTCAGTGGGTCTTTGAATCAGCTCCTATTGCAACACCAACAGCGGTGCCGCCTGCTCAGGCCATGAGTGCCAAAGCCGGTGCGAGAACGGTGTATGAGTTCCGAGTTTCACTCTGCGGGACCGATCCGGAGATCTGGCGAACGATCCGGATTCAAGATTGTTCGCTGGAGACGTTGCATCTGGCGATTCAGGGCGCGATGGGCTGGAAGAACAGCCATTTGTTTCAGTTCGATTTCGGGAAACGACTGTTCTGCGGACGCCCACCAAAGAATCATCCGCTCGGTTGGGATGCGGACGATGATGGCTCTGAGGATGCTGGAGCCGTGCGAATCAGCGAACTTGTTTCGTCCAGACATCGCCTCGAAATGACATACCTGTACGACTTCGGAGATTGCTGGGAGCATAAGATCGTCCTTCAGGAAATCTCGACCGCGACACCACGCGACATTTTCCCGCAGTGTGTAGCAGGTGCTATGCATTGTCCTCCCGAAGATTGCGGTGGCGTCTATGGCTACTTCGAAATTCTGGAGGCATTGCAATTTGAAGATGCAGATTCGGCCCCTGACGCAGAATACAAGGATCTCCAGCACGTTCGCGAAATGCGAAAGTTGTACCGTCGATTTGATCCCGAGAAGTTCAGTCCGAACACTGCCACAAAGACGATGCAAAAGTTGCTGCGACAGGGAATGTGGTGACGTCAGGCTCAATTCGAAACGCTGCAGAAAGGCAACTCGCCGTTTTCATCTGAAGCTGTTGTCCCAACGACACGATCATCGCAGCCAATGACATCACGAGCTTCATTTCGAGCGGCTTCATGTCGGAGAAAATACCGGAGAGAACGCTTCGAACAAAACTTGAAAACTGCTACAAAGCTCCATGACCAACATTCGTGTCAAGTGTACGGATTCAATTCCCCCGTACTCTGACATTGATGTCGGTCTTTGTAATCACCAATCCCAAAAACTCATCCAAGTGTGCCAAACTCGAATCTAAGAGGCGTTCAGGATAAAAACACGGTGATTCGCCGCTTCCTGATTCGTTTCTTCAACTCACCATGCGATGGCTGAAATGCCCCCTTCCCGCGTTTCCTGTCGCTCGTTTTTCAGGTACTGAGTCATGAAGCATTTTCATTTATCGCGATTGCTGCTGAATACTGTGGCGGCCTGCGTGCTTTCTTGTGGAGTCACAGCCGCTGAAGAAATTGTTCGCTGGGATTTTGATAAGGAACCGATCGGCTGGAAGCCAAACAGTGAAACAGAACTGTCACTGGAAGACGGCCATTTAAAAGTAGCTTCCCGAGGAAATGATCCGTATTTTACGACTGAAATCGACGGACACAGCGGTTCGCATCGCATTACGATGACCGCGACGTTGAAGGGCAACGCAGACGTGCAGGTCTTCTGGACTACGGCTGCGGATCCAAAACTGTCGGAGGAAAAATCGGCGACGGGCCAGTTGCGTGGTTCAGAAAAAGAAGCGCGAACGCTCAAACTGTATTTCACGACGGATTCACCTGTGACTTCAATCCGTATCGATCCGCTCAGCCGCCGAGGCACGATGCTGATTGACGCCATCGAATTGACGGATGACGCGCCTCCGCTGCCAATGGCGACGCCGGTCGAAGATCTCAGGGTCGCCGAGGGCTTTGAGGTCGAACTGCTGTACTCCGTGCCCAGCGAGACAATGGGTTCATGGGTTTGTATGACTCCCGATCGGAAAGGGCGACTCATCGTTTCCGATCAATACGGCAAGTTGTACCGCGTGACGCCGCCCGTGGAAGGATCGGGCGAGGAACCAAAGATCGAAACGATCAACGTCGAAGCGGGAATGGCCCAGGGACTTCTGTGTGCTTTTGACAGTTTGTATGTCATGACAAACAGCAGCGATAAGCCGCGCGTCGGCTTGCACCGGGTCCGCGATACGGACGGCGATGATCAGTATGATTCCGTTGAGGATTTGCGGTTGCTGCAAGGCGGCAGCGAGCACGGTCCACATGCGATTGTGCTGGCTCCGGACGGTAAGTCTCTGTATGTGTGCTGCGGCAATCATACTCCGATTACTGATTTCTCCGCTTCACATGTGCCGCGAAACTGGGGCGAGGATCAACTGCTGCCCAGAATGTGGGACGCGGGCGGTCACGCTGTCGGGATCATGGCACCCGGTGGCTGGATTGCTCAGGTGAGTCCCGATGGTCAGGACTGGCAATTGGTGGCCAGCGGTTTTCGCAATGAATACGACATCGCCTTCAATCAAAATGGCGAACTCTTCACGTACGATGCGGACATGGAATGGGACGTCGGTTCTCCGTGGTATCGCCCGACTCGCGTCAATCATGTGACCAGTGGAGCCGAATTCGGATGGCGTTCCGGGACCGGGAAATGGCCAGTATATTATCCCGACAGTCTCGGCTCGGTCGTCGATATCGGCCCTGGTTCCCCGACAGGAATTGTGTTCGGCCACGGCGCAAAATTCCCCGCCAAATACCAGGAGTCTCTGTTCATCAGCGACTGGAGCTACGGCATGATCTACGCGGTGCATATGACTCCGGATGGCTCAACGTACACGGGCGAAGCTCAACGATTTATCTCCGCCGCACCACTTCCGGTGACCGACATGATCATCAATCCCGCCGATCAGGCGATGTATTTTACAATCGGTGGCCGCAGGACTCAGTCCGGTCTTTATCGCGTCACTTACAAAGGTACGGAATCGACCGCGCCGGTCGAAAAGAAAGCCGATGCTGGTGCCGAGTTGCGTACCGTGCGTCACAAACTGGAAGCTCTGCATCACGCCGATGCTGAAAATGCTGTCGAAGTTGCATGGTCTTATCTGGGACATGCCGATCGCAACATTCGCTTCGCCGCTCGCATTGCGCTGGAACATCAGCCTGTGGCGTCATGGCATGAGAAGGCAATTGCAGAAAATTCGAGTGCCGACGCAAAAATCACAGCGTTGCTGGCCTTGGCGCGTTGTGGCGGGAAAGAACAGCAATTGCCGCTGCTGGCGTCGTTGGGGCAGCTCAAACAGGATGAACTCACGGAGACTCAGAAGCTCGCGGTGTTGCGAGTTCTGGGACTGTGTTTCATTCGCATGGGCGAGCCGGATCCTCAGATGGCGACGGATGTTGCCACGATGCTTAATGAACACTATCCCGCGAGGAGTCCTAATCTGAACAAAGAACTTTGCCGCCTGCTCGTTTACCTGAATGACAGTCAGGTCGCCGACAAGACACTGGCGTTGCTGGCAAAGGCACCGACTCAGGAAGAGCAGATTCACTATGTCTATTGTCTGCGGGCGTTAAAAGATCACTGGACAATGGACCAGCGGAAAGAATTCTTCCAGTGGTTCGTGACGTCAACGACCCTGCGCGGTGGTAATTCGTTTTCCGGCTTCATCAAGAACATTCGTCAGGAAGCCATCGAACGGCTGACTGACGCTGAGAAGGCAGAACTCAAATCCGTGCTTGAAGCTGAACCGACCGGCACGGCGAATCTTGTCGAAGCGGCGTCGCGACCGGTGGTGAAGGATTGGGCCGTGAATGATCTGCTGGCTGATGTCGAAGCGGGACTTTCGGGCCGCAGTTTCGATAACGGACGCAAAATGTTTCAGGTCACGGCCTGCTTCAAGTGTCATCGCTTCGCGGGTGACGGCGGGGTAGTGGGGCCGGACTTGACGGCTGTCTCGCGTCGTTACAATCCCCGCACGATGCTGGAAGCGATCATTGAGCCGAGTAAAGTCATCTCCGATCAGTACGAATCCAATATCTTTTTGCTGACGAGCGGCAAACAGGTCGCCGGTCGCGTGGTGAATCTCAATTCGGACAAGATGATGGTTTGTGAAAACATGCTGGAACCGGGTAACCTGACGATCGTGTTACGCGAAGACATTGAAGAGACGCTTGTCTCCAGAACTTCGATGATGCCGAAGGGTTTGATCAACACTCTGACCCGAGACGAAATTTTGGACCTTGTTGCTTATCTGCAGTCCGGAGGTGATCCGGATTCCCCCGTTTTTGTTGGAGCGAAAAAGACTGTGAGCACCCCGAAACCCAAGGAAAAACCCGTGTTGACTGATGCCGGACATACTGTTGATTCACTGGACGTTGTCAAACAGCGAGTCGCCGATGGCTCAGCCGTGCTGATTGATGTGCGCGAAGTTTCCGAATGGAATGAAGGTCATCTGGCCGACGCAGTCCTGGTGCCGCTGAGTACTTTCAAGGATGTAACCACTGTGGCAGCGGCAATGAAAGTACTGCCAGCCGACAAGACTGTTTATGTTCACTGCCGCTCGGGCGGACGTGTGATTCAGTGTGCCGAGATTCTAACCGGCAAGGGCTACGACATCCGACCACTCAAAGCCGGTTTCGATGCACTGGTTCAGGCGGGATTTAAGAAATCGGAAAACTGACCCGACCGTCGCGATTCGACGTGTAGGCAAAGTCGTCCGCTTGCACGAATGATGGCGAACAGGGAAAGCCCAAGAGAAGCAACGTCAGAACGTATACGTTCGATGATCTCATGAGTCAGCCAACGACTGCTAAGCACCCATGCGCAAGTTATCGAGCATAATTCGTTTAACGGCGAGCCGTAGGCGTAGGCAAATTACCATGAAATCGATGCCTTCGGCTTGCCGTTAAACGATGAAACTTATGCACGGGTGCTTACAAGCCACCGCGCTGCGTGAGTCGTCCCTGAAGTAGTTGCGCCATTTCGAAGAGTTCTTTGAGCGGTCGAGATGTCAGTTCGGACTCGTCACTGACCGTATCATGCAGTAGCCGCTGAAGCAGTCGAATCTGGCCGACCTGCTGCCCCTCGACCAGTCCTTCTTCACGCCCCCCTTCATGAGCCCGCAACCTTGCTCCTTCAATGGCCGATTCGAAATCGCGAATTGCTTTCTGGCGAGCATCGTAAATTTGGCGTTGTTCGGGAGTTCGTGAGATCATTTCCATCACTCCAATGGCTTTGTGAAACGGGGCTTCGATTAACAAGTTTCGCAGGCGATCCGCGCCGAGTTGTGGGGCCATTTTTAGCAAAAATGCCCACTGCGAGAGGCTGGAAGCCGTTCGGACTTCTGCATCCTCAAGACTGTACTTTGGCAATTCAACAGTGTGTACCTGAAAATGGTCGGTTAGCTCGACACCGTGCCGAATATCGCTCAGAGAAAACCGCAAATGCCCAGGAGATACGTGCCTGAACATCAGCACCGAAGAGATACAAATGCAGATCACCGGACGCAATTCTGAATAGTGGCCGCCTTCGGTCAGCTGATCCACAAAAAGACAACCCGCGTAATACACAAGGCGTTCACGCATCGCAGCGGGAGCCGTTGTCTGCATTTCGATATTGAACCAGCGTCCCTGGATGTCCCTCGCTTTGATATCCAGAATCGCCAGTTTGTCGTCTTCGAATTCCTTGTCGATGAACGGATTGAGAATCTCCACTTCAGTGATCGGAGATCGAAATTCCAGCACGGGATTCAGGACATGGATCAGTACGTCGGAATTCTTTGGATCTCCGAAGATTTTCCGAAACGCATAGCCAACGGTTGGATCAATCCCCAGTGGCGTCATGATGGACTTTCAAAACAGATGCCCGGCTGCAATTTCATACCGGCAGTCTCTTGCGAATATCGCTCCACATGCCGCTCTGCCGGAATACACGACACGACACTATACTTCACGCGGTCAGGAATGAGTCTGTCAATCCTCGTTCCAAGGCTCCAGCACTGGAACGCAATGCACTGGTGGCTCCTACCTCCAGCGAGAATCCCGGGAGACAGGAGCCTCCGGAGCAGCGTGTTCCGAGGCTGGAGCCTCGGAACAAGGACATCAATTTAGACCGCGTGAAGTAGAGTTCCGCATTTTTACCACTGACGTTCACGGTTTAGCGAAACAAACTCAGCCGAGACATAGCGACGGTCGAGGGCGAATTTGCGGGAACGACGTCGGGAATTTCCGTCGCCTGCCGATCGGCCGCGTCTGGCGGCATGAAGCGGTCCAGTCGAGGTCGGAACACAACCAGCAAAAATAAAGGCATATACCATTGCACGTAGGTGCCGATATCGTCGGGATACCACATCTGAGCAGCCACGACCAGCGCGGTCGAATTGGCAAGCAGGTTTTCCAGATTGCGTGGTCGCGGCAGTACGGTCATCGCTGTCAACATGACAAAAAAGACGGCCGCCATTGGGATTCTGATCAGCAGTTGGCTTACCGACGTCTGCGAAATGCTGAGCGTATCGTCCAGGAGGCGATAGACCGTCCAGTTTGTGCTCATCACGACTCGATTGTAGAACGAATCCGCGTCGCCGGAAATCATCATGAGGCATGTTGCCAGCACGGCGACAATGGCCAATACAGAAACCCCAAAGCGAAGAGCTCCCTTCCGTCCGTAGAACACTGCCCACAGGGGAAGCAGGAAGACCGCGAAGAATAATGTCCCGCAGGCTAACCCGAGCAAGACACCAGCCACGGTCGGTCTGCGATAACTGGCAATGGCCCAGATCAGGCACGCAGCTGGAAGCACATGACTGAGCTTATGCACATTTGCCGCCGTACAAGGCAGCAACAAGTACAGGCACACCATGGCGAATCCCAGCTGCAAACTGGCAAAGTGCTGGCGACCGATGTACAGCAATCCAAGGACAACGATCAGATGGGCGACAACGACAAGAATTCGCGCCACTAACAGCTCTGTGTTACGAGTCTCCCCTGTATTGACGGACACGGAATTCGGCAGCGTGCCTGACAGTTGAGCCACTGCGGCTCCTCCTGCGGCGATCAATGTTTCCGTAGGAGCCGGTACGTCGTTGTTGCCGGTCGCTTTACTGACTTCGACCTCGCGCCGCTGCAACAGTGCTCGCCCGTGTTCAATGGCCTTGACGTTTGTGACCGGAGCCGGTTTCAGAAACACCCCGGCGGCCAGAATGGCAAATGCAGGAATGCACAGAAATGTGAGCCCTGCCTGATTCAGATTCTGGTCAAGACGAGGACGACGGGTGAGTGATTCGTCAAAGATCAATCGCACGATCAGCAGTCCGGTCACTGCCATCAGCGCAAAGGTGCCCCATGTATAGGCCGGATGATTCACGTGCGCAAAATAACGATCGGCAACTAATCCTTCAGCTCCAACGGACCACGGAACATTGCGATAATGGCTGGAGACAACGACAGCCGCCGCTATGAGCAGCGTGAGTATGAGATCCAGATTCCGGATCATCAGCACGCGCGAAAAGCGAAAGTACACTGCGATGACAAGCAGCGAGGCGTAAACGAGCCACGGAAGATCCGCGACCGGTGCTAGTGGAAATTGTGTGTCCATTGTTTAACAACGTTCGAACGAAAATCACCGTAGAATCAATCAGGAACAATCATTGCCTGGTGACAGTGACACTCGACCAAACAAAACGCGCAGACAGCCTTGTCGCGCGAACCCAAATTCATTCCCGTCCCCACGGGAATAGCTTGCGAACGAAACCGTACGGCTCTGATACTGCGGACGCAATTCCTCGGCCCAGGCTAAACACGCTTCACTCGCGCACTTCTGCCTATTGGAAGTGTTTCGCGGTGATTACGCAACCGGTTGTTCTCAAAATATGCGTCTCTGCCAAAAATTACCGAAAGTTGTCGATTCAGTCTTGACGCATGGTTGCACTTGTGCAGCCTGGGTAACCTTTGTGGATTTTGCGAGCATGATGAGCGTCGTCGGACTAAAGCGACCGGCAGGTGGAAATCTACCACCGATGCCGACAGCATCGCCCACGCCGCTGACGGAGGACAGGTCTCCAGCCCAGGAACGCAACGCACTGGAGGCTCCTGCCTCCAGCGAGAATCCCGAAAGGCAGGAGCCTCCGGAGCAGCGTGTTCCGAGGCTGGAGCCTCGGAACAAGGACATCAATTCAGACCGCGTGAAGTACGGAATCAAATACGCCTGAGTCACGCATCGAATTTTCAGGGAAGCGCGTCGCTCAGGTCGATTCGCTGATCGCCATTTTTTCCGTCAAGTAGCGGAGCACATCGCGGACTGACACGATGCCGGTGAGGCGACTTTCGTCATCCACAATTGGAATGTGGCGATACCCGCCAAGATCCATTTCCTTCAGTGCAAACGCGACTTTGGCAGTGGCAACCAATGTGCGAGGTGCCAGGGTCATAAATTCAGATACAGGACGGTCACCCAGACTTACTGCGTCAGTGTTGAGTTTCATCAGCGCGTCTCTTTCGCTGAAGATACCCACAACGCGGTCGCCGTCGGTGACGACCACAGATCCGATGTGCCGATCGATGAGAAGTCGGAGCACCTCCCGCACGGCGCAATCAGGCGATACGCGGACCGGCTTGCTGGGAGAGAGAGCCGTGAGCCGATCCTCCAGAAGCGCGCGTTCAACAGAATCGCCGGGCTCGGACAGGTGAAATCCTGACAGTGAATTGCCACACTGCGAGCAGTCATCGGTGCCTTCGAGAGTCTCGGCACCGCAGGAAGGGCATGTAATCATGAGACGGTCCAGGTATCGCCAGAGTTAAAGAGTTTCGTAAGATCACCTTCACCTTGTTGCGCCTTAACGGCTTTGATCTGCTTATTGATTTCGTCGTCGTAGCGTGGAGCATCCACCGCCCGGAACACTCCAATGGGTTCCGGGAACCCGTCCTCGTTCCGCATTCTGCTCAACAGATACGCAAGGCTTGGTTCCGTGGCTTTTTCATTATGGAACAGCAGGTCGTCTTCGCGAATACCGTTGCCGAGTGAAACGATTTCCGGTTCCATCCCGTTGAGCCGGATTCCCTTGTCCCGATCCTTGCCAAAGATCAACGGTTTTCCATGTTCCAGTTCAATGATGTTGTCACTCTTGACATTACGGTCGCTGGCGTAGTTCCATGCGCCGTCATTAAACACATTGCAATTCTGATAGACCTCAACAAACGAAGTCCCGGAATGATTGGCTGCGCGGCGCAGGGTCTCGGTAAGGTGCTTAATGTTGACGTCGATCGAGCGCGCGATGAACGTGCCTTCACAGCCGATTGCCAGTGAAAGCGGATGCAACGGATTGTCGATGGAGCCGAACGGAGTGCTCTTCGTTTTCTTGCCGAGTGGCGACGTTGGAGAGTACTGCCCCTTCGTCAGACCGTAGATTCGATTGTTAAACAGCACAATATTGATGTCGAGGTTACGGCGGATGCAGTGCATCAGGTGATTGCCGCCGATGCTCAGGCCGTCACCATCGCCCGTGATGACCCATACCTGTAGATCCGGACGGGATGACTTCAGGCCGGTGGCAAACGCCGGGGCACGGCCGTGAATACTGTGCATGCCGTACGTGTTCATGTAGTACGGGAAGCGACTGCTGCAACCGATCCCGGAAATGAAGACGATTTTTTCCCTCGGGACGCCCAGCGTCGGAAGCATTTTTTTCATCTGGGCCAGGATGGAATAGTCCCCGCAGCCGGGGCACCAGCGGACGTCCTGGTCACTGGCAAAGTCTGCTGCGGTTAACACGGGGAGTTCAGTCGTCATTGTTGCGCCATCGTTTCTTGTGGGGGAGTTGACTTAAAAGAGTCAGACCCTCTCCTGATGATGATCGAAGATAAAATCGTACAGATCCATAGTCCGTGTGTGATGAAAGAGTCTGACCCCTTTTAATCACGTGATTAAGTTCCGTTGTTGCCAGATCCAACGATTCGGGTAATCTCCTGCAGCAGTTCGCTGACAGAAAACGGTTTGCCCTGCACCTTGTTAAATCCAATTGCATCGACAAGATATTTTGAGCGGATCAGCATTCGCAGCTGGCCCATGTTCAATTCCGGGATCAGCACTTTGCCGAACCCTTTCAGGACATCCTCAAGGTTCGCCGGGAAGGGATTCAGCCAGCGCAGATGAGCATTTGATACGGACAGCCCCATCTCACGTGCGCGTTCGGACGCCGTGACACAGGCACCGTAGGTTCCGCCCCAACTCAGCACGAGCAAATCACCCTCCGCGGGGCCGTTTACCTGCAGCAGGTCAGTGATTTGTGCGATGTTAGCGACTTTTTGCGCCCGCAGGTTCGTCATCGTCTGGTGGTTCGCCGCATCATAGCTGATGTTGCCTGTGAGGCTATCTTTTTCCAGACCGCCGATGCGGTGTTCGAGCCCGGGGGTGCCGGGAAGAGCCCACGGGCGGGACAATAATTCATCCCGTTGATATGGCAGGAACTGCTCACCTTCCTGGAGCGGGCCGGGATGCGGGATCTCCCATCGCTTCATCATCGACACATCCGGAATTTGCCACGGTTCCGCGCCGTTCGCGATATAACCGTCCGAGAGGATAATGACGGGGATCATCATTCGTGAAGACACTCGCCACGCTTCTTGCGCAACCTCAAAACAATCCCCTGGACTGCGAGCAGCGATAATCGGCAGAGGAGCTTCGCCGTTTCGACAAAACATGGCCTGCAACAAGTCGGACTGTTCAGTTTTCGTGGGAAGTCCGGTACTTGGACCGCCGCGCTGGACATTAATAATCAGCAGCGGCAGTTCGAGCATCATGGCCAGCCCCATGGCCTCGCTTTTCAGCGCGACCCCCGGTCCGCTGGTCCCGGTCACAGCCATGGCACCGCCGAACGCGGCACCGATCGAGGAGCAAATGGCGGCAATTTCGTCTTCTGCCTGGAAAGTACGCACGCCGAAATTCTTGTGATTGCTAAGCTCTTCCAGAACCGGGCTGGCCGGTGTAATGGGATACGAGCCATAAAAAATCTCGACACCGCTTTGCCATGCGGCAGTCACAAGACCCCAGGCGAGCGCCTGATTCCCCATGATGTTGGTGTATTTTCCAGACGGAAGTTTCGCGGCGTCTACTTTGAAGCTGCTCGCAAAGTCTTCCGTCGTTTCGCCGTAATTCCAACCCGCCTTGAGCGCTCGTTCATTGGCTTCAGCAATTTCAGGCTTCTTGCCAAACTTGTCCTTGATGAATTTCAGTGTGGGCTCCAGGTCTCGCCCGAAGAGCCAGTAGATGAGTCCTGTCGCGAAAAAATTCTTGCACCGTTCCGCGACCTTGTTTCCCAGTCGCTCGCCGTCAGCGGTTGTCACTTCTTTCACGGCCAGCAGTGTCAGCTGCGACATCGGCACCCTGATAAGCCGGTATCCATCCGTCGTGCCGTCGGTGAGCGGATTGGTGCTGCAATGTGCCAGCTTCAAATCTTTATCCGTGAAATTGTCTTCATTCGCAATCAGAATTCCACCACGTTTCAGGTCGCCGATGTTGGTGACGAGAGCTGCGGGATTCATGGCAATGAGTGCATCCAGTTCGTCACCTGGAGTAAAAATTTCTTCCGATGCAAAATGGACCTGGAATCCACTGACGCCAGCTCGGGTTCCCTTGGGAGCGCGGATTTCCGCAGGAAAATCGGGGAATGTGGCGATATCGTTACCAGCCAGAGCCGACGTGTTCGTCAATTGGCTGCCAGTGATCTGCATTCCGTCACCAGAGTCGCCCGCCAGTCGCACAGTGGCTCCCTCAAGCTGAATGATCTGCTTTGTAACCTGAGGCACAGCATCGGCCGATGACGTTGACATTTTCAACTCGTAGAAATTACGGTGGTGGAAAGAAAAATAAGGCGGGCGAAAAACAGCAGCAGCATTCGTTCGACGTCAGGTCTTTGTTCGACCGACAAAAGTACTCAGGCACCTTCTCGAAGCTGAGTCACATGATGCGGTTCAGGCGGCAAAGTGTAAACGACACCAGGAAAGTGCTCGACGAGGTAACGGAGGATCGTCTTCACGCTGAGCACTCCAATTGGTTCTCCCTCATCATTCAGAACAGGCAAGCTGCGGTAGCCACCTTCCGACATGAGCGAGATCGCGTTCGCCACCGTTTCGGAGTGCTTCACCGTGATGACCGGACTTCGCATCACCGATTCAACCGGCTGATCAAAGTTTGTGCCTACGGCCATGAGCCGCAGAGCATCTCGTTCGGTAAAAATTCCGGCCAGTTGTTTGTCACGACAAATCAGCAGACACCCGAGGCGAGACTCTTTAAGCGCACTCATCGCCACTCGAATGGATGCCTCTGGTTCAAGACGTAAAGGTTTCTTAGGATAAGCGCGAGTGACAGGGTCAATTGTGAGATGCAGATGAGAAGTCATCGCAACCCTCCCAGAAAGTAGAGTAATACGAGGCAGACAGACAAACCGTCTGTCAGTGTCCGCAAGTGAAACTTTTAGTCTCGGAACCACAATGGGCCGTCACTGCGGAGATGAAACTCCGTTGTCGCCACAAGGGTACGATGCTATTTGATTTCCAGCCTGACTTCAAGGCGAGCGGCAGAAAAGGAGTTATACTGCACGCGGCCTGGAATGAGGCTGTCAATTCTCGTTCCAGGGCTCCAGCCCTGGAACGCACTGCACTGGAGGCTCCTGCCTCCAGCGACAAGCTCGCGAGGCAGGAGCCTCGGGAGCAGTGTGTTCCGAGGCAG
>Ga0154020_10001564_pt1 | contig 28027 bp, 42 predicted proteins | sample Klosneuvirus_201_FD_109709 | JGI IMG/M metagenome (GOLD analysis project Ga0154020, IMG submission 109709) | Active sludge microbial communities from wastewater, Klosterneuburg, Austria - Klosneuvirus_20160825_MG | ecosystem: Engineered > WWTP > Aerobic digester > Activated sludge | place...
AAATAATTAAGCCATAATCGGCTAGCCAGGAACGTAGACACAACGGCGCAATTAGCAGAAGCAATTCTGTTGATTGCGCCGTTTTTTATTGGATTTTTTCGGCGAGATGCCACATGAGCGGGAGGCCCATGACAGAAGTAGCGAACACACCAACAGCGACACCAGTCACTGAACCGGCTGCACAACCGGCAGACACGCAGCAGCAGGTAGCAGCCGAGCCGGTCAAATTCGATGACTGGTACGGCAAACTGGAAGACCCGATTAAGGATCTGGTTGACGACCACGTGAAAGGTCTTAAGTCAGCGCTGGACAGCGAACGCACCGAGCGGCGTAGTTTATCGAAGCAATTACAGTCGCTGAGTAAATCCGCCGAAGAGGGCAGCGAGTTCCAGAAGCAGTTACAGGACACCGTTGGGCGACTCGATGAGGCTGAAAAGAAAGCCAAATTCTTGGAAGACGCCCACGGTCAAAACATCAGCAATTTGAAACTGGCATGGATGGCAGCGAAGGAAGAGGGCTTGATTGGCCGGGATGGTACAGCCGACTTTCTGAAACTGCGAGAAATTGCACCAGAGTTATTTGCAAGTAAGACCATTATACCGGCAGGCAATGCCGGCACAGGGAATGGGCAGGCTGGGACAGTCAAACCCAACATGAGCAATTGGATACGCGCAGCAGCGGGACGCGGCTAGGCGAGCAGTACAAGCGGCGGCGAGATGCCAACGCAAAGGCGTGATGCCTTCACATGAAACCGTAACTTTAATTCTGTGAAGGAAATCGAATAATGGCAGTTTACAACTCGCAAGTTACCCGCGCTGACATCGGCGCGTTGATTCCTGAGGATGTCTCCCGCGAGATCATCCAAGGCGTGCCGGAAAATAGCGCAGTGATGCGCCTGGCGCGTCGCCTTCCCAACATGAGCCGCGCACAACGCCGCTTACCTGTTCTTTCTAGTTTACTGACTGCCTATTTCGTCACTGGTGACACTGGACTCAAGCAGACCACCGAGGCGGCCTGGGGCAACAAGTACATTGACGCCGAGGAACTGGCCGTTATCGTGCCGATTCCGCAAGCCGTCCTTGACGATGCTGATTATGACCTGTGGGCGGAAATTCGCCCGCGTATTTCTGAAGCGATGGGCATCGCCTTTGACCAGGCTGTGTTGTATGGCACGAATGCGCCCGCTGCGTGGCCAGATGACATTGTGGCCGGGGCAACTGCTGCCGGTAACACTGTGACGCTTGGTGCGCTCGGTGATTTGTATGACGACATCATGGGCGAAAATGGCGTAATTGCCAAGCCCGAACTCGATGGCTTTGCCGTTAATGGCCATGTTGCGCACATGTCGATGCGTGGCAAGTTGCGCGGCTTGCGCGACCTGCAAGCGCAGCCGCTGTTTGTCCGCACCATGCAAGCTGCCACTATGTACGAGCTTGACGGCGCGCCGATGATCTTCCCGGCAAATGGCGCGATTGATGACACCGAGTCGTTGCTGATTTCAGGCGACTGGACACAACTTGTGTACGCCATGCGCCAGGACATCACGTTCAGCATTGCTGACACCGGCGTGATTCAGGATGCCAGCAACGCCATCATTTACAACCTGTTCCAACAGGACATGGTGGCCCTACGTGCTGTGATGCGCTTAGGGTGGCAGTTGCCGAATCCCATCAATCGCTTCAACCCAGTAGAAGCTGACCGCTATCCGTTTGGCATTCTGTTGCCGGCTTAATTTAGGAGAATTGCAATGAATATCCGTAAGAATCTTTTGGCACTGGTGGCGACAGCAGTGCTCTTGCTGTTCGTGGGGCTAGTCGCTTTTGGGCCATCACAGAACGCGTCCGCAGCGCCCCAGGCTGCTGTAACCCCCGTGGCTGGCGTGGTGCATAGCGGCGTGCGTTCTGACAATCTGACCTTTTGGACTACCGAGGTCATTACAGAAGATGGTTGTAGCGCGTTACTGAACATTGCCGACCATGCAAAAGTCGATTTGCAATGGGTCATTGACCAAGGCACGACCAACACGACCACATTTAGCCTGCGCTGGACGAATACCGGTAGCACGGCGAATCTGATTACCGATGCCACTGTGGTCAGCGCCAACGCTGCGGATGCCACGGCGGGCGGGCAGTTCTCGCTGTTTGGCCGTCAGGCCTGTGTCTATGCTGATGTGGCTAACACAAACCCGTTGACGATCACCTTTATCGGAGTGGCGAAATAAGATGTCAGCGACAACGGCAATGGTGGCCCAATTACGCAGGATGGTGAATGAGCCGTCAAGCTCATCCACCTACTCCGACATTGAGCTAAAGGCGGCGATTGAAGCCTGCCCGATTCCAGACGATGACGGCAACGATCCGACCGAAATCGACTGGACGGCAGGCTATGATCTGCACCGCACCGCCGCCGCTATCTGGCAGGAGAAGGCTTCCATCGCCGCTCAGGATTACAACTTTAGCGCTGATGGGGGCAATTTCAGCCGGTCGAATGTGTACGAGCAGTACATGAAACAATGCCGCTACCATGAGGCCCGCCGGCAGCCTGGGACAATCAAGTTACTCATATCGCCACAGCCGACGGCAATCGAGTGGGTAAGTAATCTCGCGGAGGTGGACTGATGCAGTACAAAAAGAAATCTACCGGCAAAGTGCTAGAAGTGGCAGAGACCGACAAAGCCAAGCAGCGCATCCTTGAGCGTAGTGGGTGGCTACGCGTTCCGGTAACGGTAACGCCAGATCCGCCACCTACGCCAACGCCTGTTGTGGAGACTGACGATCTGCCGGCTGACTTCCCGCAACGTGAGGCATTGACCGCTGCCGGATTCGGGGCATTGCTGCTTGTCACTCAAGCTACCGACGATGAGTTGTTAGCCATTGAGGGTATCGGCAAGGCGACGGTGGAGAAAATCCGTGCAGCCGTTTAGCACAGCCGAGTTAGGCCGAATGCAAGGAGCGCAAGACAGCGCCATGATGGATACATGTTTTGTGCTTGTGTACACCGCCGGTGCCGTCAACGCCTACAACAAGCCGACGATTACCTATCCAGCTAGCGCGGCGACTCGCTGTGGCTGGAAACCTGCAACCAAGGAACTCATGCAGGATACGCAGGTGCCGGCGTGGGATGGGAGTTTGCGGATGCCGATTAACACGGTAGTCAAAAACACGGACCGCATTCGGCTAACGCATCGCTACGGCGTGGCCTTGTCGCCGGCGCAAGATCACGAGATTATCGGCAATCCTGAGCGCGGGCCCAGTGGGTTGGTGCTACGGCTGAAATCACTCACGGACGGTAGCTAATGGCGAAAGTCAACTGGAATAGCAGTAGGGTGAAGATAGCGATCAAGGAGCCTACGCGCAAATTGCTGCTCGCCCACGGCTTCCAGGTCGAAGCACAGACGAAGGTAAATATTACGAATAATGGCCAGATTGACACCGGCTTTATGCGTAACAGCACCTACGTTTCTGGTGCCGGCGAAAGCAGTTATGGACGCACCGATCCGACCGGCACTTACACAAGCGAGAAAACTGGCAACGCTGTAAAGCGTGAAATTGCACCAGAGCGACAGGGCGGCGCTGATACCATTTTCGTTGTGGTCGGTGCTGATTACGCCATCTTCAACGAAGTGCGGCAATCGTTTCTGTACATTGCTGTAGAGCAGGTGGTCGGCAAGTCTCCCGATGCCAGCATCATTCGGAGCGAAGCGTGATTGATGCACCGGCGGTTATCTCCGCTTATCTGTTGTCCAAGACGGCACTAACAACGGTCACTGGCACGCGTATCTGGCCGGAACGGTCGAACCCGTTTCCGAACTACAACCCGACCGTTGGCGGTGCGATTGCCTTCAAGATTCGCGGTGGCACGGTGATCTACAGTGGCCAGGCCGCATCGCCATCAGTGCAATTCAAATGTTACGGCGTGGACGAACTAGCCGCCAACACCGTCTATCGTGCGCTGTACGACGTGCTGAACAATAAACACGGTGGCGGCATCAAGTCCGCTTCAATCGACGTGTTGGGCCAGACACTTGGCGAACCAGACACAGGCTGGCCGTTTGTCCTTTGCTTCTATACGGTGTGGCTAGGTATATGACAATCAACCTGTACGCGCCGACGCATTGGGACATGTGTAACAGCTATGGCCTGATTGCGTGCCAGTTGGCGAGACACCTGACGGCACTGGGCGCAAAAGTGAATTGCCACGGGCCCGGACAGATTGTCATGGACAGCCAACCGGCAGACATCGCAGCGATTACGAGCCAAGCACACAGCCCCGCTGATGGCGGCATTCTCATGGGCTGGCCGGTGGCGTTCGATAGCTTTGAGGCGACAGGACGACCACAAATCGCGCTGACCATGTTCGAGAGTACCAAGCTGCCAAGCGGTTGGGCTGACGTACTCAACACCATGGATGCCGTGATTGTGCCAAGCCGGTTCTGCCGAGATGTGTTTATCGATTGCGGCGTTACGGCACCGATTCATGTGGCACCGCTGGGCATTGGCGAAATCTATCAGCCGTATCAGCGACCACAGCGCGACGTGATGACCTTTCTCGCTTTTCTGGACCGTGGTAGCCGCAAGGGTGGCGACATTGCGCAGGAGGCGTTCACGCGGGCGTTCGGTGGCGATCCGGATTATCGGCTAATTCTCAAGATGCGCAGCCCGATTGGAACACGCGTCGATTTGTTTCCCGGTGGCAATGTCACACTGATTCAGCAGGACATGACCGAACAGGAGCTATACCGGTTGTACTGTTCAGCCGATGTGTTAATCAATCCGAATCGTGGCGAGGGCTTTGGTTTGCTACCAAGAGAATTCGCGGCAACCGGCGGCATCAGCCTAGCAACGGATTGGGGCGGCACGGCTGACGACATTGAGCAATGGGGTTGGCCGATTTCATGCACGACACACAAAGCGCACTGGAAAGGCCAAGCGTGGTTAGAAGGTGAGTCACTAGGTGACTGGGCCGAACCGGATATTAACGATGTGGTTCGGCAGCTATTCAGCATTGCTGGCCATCTAGCCGCTTACCAGAACTCATCGCTGCGCATGGCCAGCAATATCCATAAGTTCTATTCATGGCGGCGCTTCGCGGCAACGGTGCTAGAGGTGTGGGAATCGATATGATTCACGAACCTTGCTTGATTCTCAAACCCGACATGGTGACGATTCACCCAACGGCACGCATTGATTCATTCACGCGGATCGAGGGTGGCCAGGGTGTCACCATTGGTGAATGTGTGCACATCGGCAGTGGGAGCCGTATCAACACCGGCGGCGGCGAACTGATATTCGGTGCTCATAGCGGCTGTTCGGTGAACGTGGTCATCGCCACCGGCAACCCAGACCTGAGCTATCTGCATACCATGCCGACCGAGCCAGCCGAGCATATCCATGTTATTCGCAAGCGGACGGTGATTGGCGAGTATGCGATTATCTTCGCCGGTGCGATTCTGTTGCCAGGCATCACCATCGGCGAGGGTGCGGTTATTGGAGCGGGAGCGGTGGTAACTAAGGACGTGCCAAGTTTTGAATTCTGGGCAGGTAATCCGGCGAAGTTTATCAGGATGCGTGAGATAACGAACGAATGAATGTCACCCTTTGCAGCGCCTTCCGCAACGCAACGCCATTTCTAGCGAACTATTTCAACCAAGTCAACGCGCTGGATTATGAGCTGCACAAGCGCAACGACCGGCTGCAATTCGTGTGGGGCGAGGGTGATTCGACCGATGGCACGCTGAAGATGTTAGAGGGTGCAAAGTTTCGCTTTCGGGCGACAGTCGTTGATTGCACGCATGACGGCGAGGCGTTCGGCAGCATCGAACATCCTACACGTTTTCAGCAATTAGCGCATGTGGGCAATTGTATCTGGCAGGCGATTCCGGCTGATGCTGACGCGGTTGTATATATTGAGAGTGATTTACTGTGGCAACCGGCGACGATTATCGGACTACTTGACGCATTGATTGCCTATCCGGCAGTTTGCCCGATGGTGATGGATTCATTGCTCAGTTTTTACGATGTGTGGGCGTATCGGCGCAACGGGCAACGGTTCACGAAGCATCCGCCGTATCATCCAGATATCGATGGCGACCGAATGCTCAAGCTTGACAGTGCCGGTAGTTGCATGGCGATACGTGGGCAACTGGCCCAACGGTTATCTTTTCCCGCCGACTGTTTTGTCGGCTTTTGTAGAGAACTGTACCGGCTGGGTGGTGAGCTATACCTAGATCCATCCCTGACCGTTTTTCATCCGTGACTGAATAGGAGAATTACACAATGGCTGTAGAGAATATCCTGATTGGATATGCAAAGATTTGGACGGCACCGGTTGGGGAAACGTTCCCCGCCGCAACGGTAGGGTATGGTGTGGCATGGGGTGGCAACTGGACGTACTTGGGCGATACACTTGAGCCGCTTTCGTTGACCATTGAACGCACCACGTTTGAAGTGATGATTCAACAATCGAACCAGCCGGTGAAGCAGGCTATCACCGACCAGCCGATCAACTTCTCAACCACCATGGCCGAACATACGGCAGGGTTGCTGAATAAGGTGCTGTTGGGTACGGTTGTCACCACGGCAGCGGCGACCGGTGTGCCTGGCTATGACACGCTCGAATTTGGTGGTGAGACTACGCCGAACGTGTTGGCGGTCGGCTTTGAGGCACTCTATCAGACCGCGGCCAATGTGAGTCTGCCGGTGCGCTATATGTTCTGGCGCGGCAGCATCACACTCGGTGGCGACATCCCGTTCGACAAAGGCGCGGCGGCTGGCATCCCCATCAACATCCAGGTGTTGAGCGACACGACCAAAGCCGTTGGCCAACAGACCGGCCGCATTCAGATTGTGAACGTGGCGGCGCTCTAATATGGCACGAACAAAGATTATCACACTCGCTGGCCAGAAGTACACCGTTGAAATGCTGCCCATGCGCCAAAATAAAGAATGGCGCGACAAGTTGACCATACCGGTTGACAAGATCGTGTCACTCCTGATGAATGCGCAGGACATCGAAATCAACACCGGCGCGGACATCATCGGCCTGGTAGCAGTCGTCAAAGACGTATTGCTTGGCGGCATGGATTTGTTGCTAGATGCGTTGTTCGACTACTCGCCAGCGCTGGCCGCCGACCGTGAGCGTATCGAGAGCGAGGCCTATGACGACGAAGCGATTGAAGCGCTAGGGGGTGTAATTGGATTAGCCTACCCTTTCGATCAGTTGGTTTCGGTGTGGCTACCTGGCCGGAGCGTGACGCCGACCTCCACGAGGTCGGCCTTGCCGAATGGCAAACTTGGGACGAAACCCAAGGTTCCCCGCAAGAATACGTAGAGGACTTGCTTGATGCGTACATTCGCCGCAAACGCTGGGAGTATCGCGAGCAGGCGATTGCACACTTCAATCTGTACGGCGAATTGACATCGAAGAAATCAACGGCACCCATTCAGACGCAGCCTGTGACCAGTGGCATCGGCAAGAACAATGGCGCGCCACCGTTGGCAGCGTTGGCAAAGTTGGGCTTTGATATTTCATGAGGTAGCCAGTGGCAGGAACTAAAGTAGGTGACGCCTACGTAGAAATCAGTTCAGACGATAAGAAACTGACTCGCGGGTTGGCTGATGCCAAGAGCCGGATTGTCACTTGGGTTGACTCAGTGCGCGGCTTTATGGAGCGCATCGGCCAACGGCTATTTGATGGCCTGCTGATTGGCTTGCGTCGCACGGTCAGCGCCGTTGGTGAATCCATCCAAGCGGCTAGCGATTTAGGCGAGGCCATCAGCAAAGCGGGCGTCGTCTTTGGTCAATCCGCTGGCGAGGTTATCGCATGGTCAAAGACGCTCGACGACGCCTTTGGGCAATCACAGCAGGGCGCGCTAGAGGCTGCCGGTGGATTCGGCAACATGTTCACGGCGATGGGATTCTCGCGCAAAGAAGCCGCCGAGATGAGCAAGACGATGGTCGAGCTTGCCTCGGATCTGGCAAGTTTCAACAACTCCGATCCTGAAATCGGTCTTGAGAAAATCCGCGCCGGTCTAGTCGGTGAGACTGAGCCGTTGCGTGTTTGGGGCGTCGTCCTTAATGAAACAGTGGTCGCAGCCAAGGCGCTTGAAATGGGACTCGCTGCCACCAAAAACGAAATCACCGACCAAGATAAGGTGCTGGCACGGTATCAGTTCATCTTGGACAATACCACCAACAGCCAAGGCGACTTTGCGCGCACCGCCAACGATACAGCGAACTCGCAGCGTCGGTTATCAGCGCAGATGAAAAACCTGTCAGCGACACTTGGTTCAGCGTTACGTCCTGCCTATACATCCATCATTAATCAACTAATTGAGATTGGCCGCCAGGTCGAACCCTACGCCGAACAGATCATGGCGAACATTGCGCGCGGTCTGGCATCGGCTATTCGTTTTATTCTACCGGCCCTAATCAGTCTCCGTAATCTGTTTGTCTACTGGTTAAGTCCCGGTTCGCCACCGCGCTTATTGCCTGAGTTAATCGAGTGGGGCCGTTCGGCAGCGAGTCAGTTTGTCGGCGGCTTTGCCAGGGCTGATTTTTCAGCACTCCAAACATTAGGTAGCAGCATCGAAAGTATTTTGCGCTCATTTGTTGGCACCAAGGACATTGCTGAGACCGACATTGTTAGTCGTATGTTGGGCACACGCGAGGCGATTACCGCCGCCGTTACCGAATTCAAACGCGTTGGCTCAGTCAGTCAGGACACGCTAAACCAAATCATTCGTTTGGGTGGCCCTGCCGGTCAGAGTATCGGCAGCATGGTCGAAGCCTATTTCCGACTGCGTACCGCCTCGGAGGCCACGGCCCGCGCGCAAGAGCAGTTGAATGATGTCACAGACCGCTATGATAAGATTCTGAATCCATTGCGCGGCAAACTGGACGATGTGCGCGACGCACAAAAGAAACTGCGTGACCAACAGCGCCTAGTTGAGTTGCAAAACACGGTCAACAATTTCGAGGCAACCGCCGCCGAGAAAGAAGCCGCACGGCTTGAAATCCAGCAGATGGCCTTGCAGAATCAGATTGACCTCGAAGAAGAGCGGCGCGACACGGCGATTGAGACGGCGCAGACTGCGGTAGACACAGCCAAGGAGCAGGAAACCGCCGCACAGGATCAGTTCGACGTTGCGCAGGCTGTGCTAAATCAGCAGGTCGAAACTAACAATCTTGTTGCCGAGGAAATCCGGCTACAAGAACAACTGGCCGAGGCGCGCAAGCAAGCCGCTGAAGCCGCATTGCGAGAGGCCGAAGCCGCCGCCAAGGAACAGGAACAACTGGCCGAGGATGCACGCCGCGAACAAGAACAGCTTAACGATGCCATTCTGGACTATCGAATGCAGTTGGCTGACACACCCGGCAAGATTGCTTTGATGCGTGGCGAGCTTGCCAAGACGACCGAAGGCAGCGCCGAGTATTACAAGATCCTTACGCAGATTGCATCGTTAGAAGAACAACTAGCCAACGAGCGTGAAGCCGCCGCGAAGAAAGCCGCCGGTCAAAGAGAGATTGAACTAGCTAGCGCGCCAGCGATGGAACTGTCAAGCTACACCGGCGAAGTTAATGACATCTCTACAGCCGCTGATGATTTGAAGGTGGCGATTGATGAGGTGTTTACGACGCTGCGCACCGTCACGCCTGAAGACAACATTCGCATTCGGGAGATGGGCGACTCATTGACGGGACTGCTCAAGACCTTTCTTGAGTTCGCCAGAGCGGTGGGAATCGTAAAGGACAGCACGAATTCAGACGTAGACAGCATGGCGAAAAACACCAAGTTGGGCTACGACTCCATGGCCTCAACCATGCGCGTGTTTACGGCGCTTCTGAAAGGCGATTTCTCCACCTTCTGGACAGAGTTGAAACTAAACTGGTCGATGGGCTTTAGCCAGGTCAATGACGATACTAACAAATGGACTGGCTCTATTTATCAGCGATTCTCCGCGTGGACTGTCGAGATTCGCCAAATTGTTGGCAAGTGGCTCAGTGAACAATCGGTAGCATTGGCCAAATGGCTGACTGATTTAGATGTTGCACTGACAAAGTGGGTGGATGCCGCAAAGCGTTCTATTGGCAACTTCTTCAGCGGGTTGGGTGACTCATTCCGCAATGCAGGTAAAGCGGCCACCACCGGCTTTTTCGACGGCCTCAAGAGCGGCTGGGTAGCCATCGACACATGGTTCAAAGACAAGCTGCAAGCGATGAAGAATCTATTGCCATTCAGCGAACCGAAAGACCCGTCGTCACCATTGCGCGACCTGGGCAAATCTGGCGAATCCATGATCAACATGATTCATGAGGGGATGCAGCGCGCCGGTGACAAACTCGGTAGCGGCCTTGGCAATCTAGCGCCGGCGGCACTGAACACAGCGGCCAGCACCACAAACCAGGTAGGAGGCATTACCATAAACCAGGTGTTCAACGGGGCCGCCGATGCACCGGCAGTCAGACAGGCGGCTAGCACCGGCATTCTGGACGCCTTACGCGCGGCGGGGGTGACAACCTAATGTATACGATTGAGCGCTTTGGCAATATCACACTGTCACCATTCAATAATGATTTTACTCTGTCGCCGGTTCCGGCGCGCTTGGCGTTGGCGTCCACGATTGGCGGTGTCTTTGACAACGACGGTGATGGGCGTAGTAAGCAATCATTCCCGTTTCCATTGTCCTATGACTGCGTTGTGTCAGAAGACACCTATGCTAATAATCGGGACAAACTAGACGCTTTGCGCGCCGCTGTGGGCTTGCGTGCCAAACTATACCGGCGGGCGGCGGATGATAGCGACGTGCATTGGTGCGTGGCTCGTTTGGCCGAAATGCCGCATACGTGGCCGTACGGACAGCGCGGCTATTTTGAAATCGGCTTGCGCTTCCTGCAACTAACGCAATGGAACGGCGACGATCATGCCGGTTGGCGCTTTGACGATGGCTATGATTTTGACGCAGCATTAGCATTTGACACCAACGATTATAGCGTTTTGATGACAACGGCAATGTCACAGGTCGTAACGAACGGTGGCACGCTGCCGACTACTGATGTGATTTTGACGATTACCACGGCTGATTATCCGTTGACCAATATTGTGTTTTCCACGTCGGGGATCAGCACCGAATTCACCGGATTTTTGCCAACCTATATCCCAGGTAGTCATATCCAGTGGATCGGCACAATCCCCGCCAACGGCGAATTACAAATCGACTGTGGCGCCATGTCAGTCACGCTGAACGGCGAGAATGCATACAATGAATTTAGCCTAATCAGTGGCCATATTGGCGACGACTGGATAACGTTGGCACCGGGCAATAATACAATTATTCTAACCGCGGTTGGCACGTTGACCGGTGCGATGTGGACAATAAATTTCAAGGATGCGTGGGCTTAATATGGCTAATTTTACAGCAATTGCAACCGGGGCAGCCGCCAACGCGGCCACCGTCAACGCTCCACTTGGACAGCTTGACACAGCGCTGGGTAATCTGGCCGGGGTCAGCACAACCGCCAAAACTGCGGCGGGTGCGATCAATGAACTGTATGCGTCCATCGTGGCGCTTGATGCACTTGTACCGGCGCAAGGTAATCAGCTAATTGCCTGGGCTGAATCCGGCGCTTACCAACTGGCGACCATCACCTATGACGGCACTTACACAAGCGTCGTCTCTACGGCCACAGTACTATGGCCAGATGGCAGCGTAGGCACATTTACGACGACGACCATCAACACGACCTGGCAGGCAATTGATGCCTACACTATTAGCCATACTGATTCCGGTTTGACGGTAACACAGACCGCGGTTACCCGCAATGCTGATGGCGAGATTACATCTAAGCCATACCTGACGGTAGCGTAAAGGAAATAATATATGAGTGCATTTGATTCAGTTGTAAAAAAGGTTAGCAATCTACCATCAACACTGGGTGCAAAAACAGGTGCAACCAGCGTTAGCGTCGTGCCTGCCTCGGACACTATGTGGAACATTGCGCCATTTCCTACGCTGGTGCCAACTGTTCACGCGTGGGCGCGTATCGACAACGCACAGTGGACAGGCCAGGTACTGATGGCAGCACCGACGAACTCTGCCATTGGTCTAAACGCGCTTGACATCATTTTGTCCACCGACACAGCGTTCAATGTGGCGCTGTACCAGGCGACGTTAGCGGACTATGTGACTAGGATTACCACAGATGGCGGTACACATCTTTGGAAACTAGACGAGGCCAGCGGCAACGCAGCATCAAGCATCGGCTCTGCTACGCTTACCGCAACCGCTACGCCAACGTATGAGGCGGCATCGTGGGTCTGCGCCGATGGTAAAGCCGTCTCGCTGAATGGCAGTACGCAAGGCTTTAAGACAGCGACCAAACTAGCGACGGCCACAACCGGCGCCATCGAAGCATGGATCTGGCTAGACACGGCGCCTGATGAAGCTTGGTCGATTGTGACAGCGGCGGATGAGGCAGGCACAGCCGACTATCTTGACATCAATGTTCTGGTCACTCGCCAGCCAAATATTACGTTGGCGGCCACGTCGGGCGGCATCCTGCAAAATATCACCGGCAATATTACACTGGCGTCAAGACAGTGGTATCACATCGTTTGGCAGCAGGATGGCAGCACAGTAAAGCTGTTCGTCAATGGTCGTGAATGCGGGGTTACGGTCGCCAACACCGGCACCGGTTGGTACAGCAATATTTTTGGGGCGGTTGATAATTTCGTGATTGGGTACCTGAACCGAACTACAAACACCAACTTTTTTCAGGGCAAAATTGCCAACGTTGCCTGGTACGCCAACGCGGTGGGAACGGCAGCCAGTTGGAAAAGCCATTTTGACTATGGCGCGCCAATCTTCGGGCCGCACGCTTTTCCGGCGAATGGTGGCATTGCCCAGCCACAGCGCGTCCCGATCAAGCTGCAACCGGCGCGCCCGATCTATATTCGTTCTTCTACGGCAGCCAACGCCACGGCTGAGGTGGTTGGCTACGAGGACTGGGCCTGATGGCAACCGCAATTACGATCATCAGTCCGAAAGCCTACCAGGTGTTTCAGCGCGACGGTAGCGACGAAGCCGACATTGTGATCGAAGGCACCTACACCGGTAGCGCGCCGAGTGCGGTTGAAGCGCGTTGGCAAGGTGGCACTTGGACCGACATCAGCGCGACCATCGGCGGCGGTACTTATGATGGCGCCTTGGCGGCGCAGACTGCTGGTCAGGGACTGCTTGAGGTCAGAGACGCAGGTGTTCCGACAACGAGCGCCGTAGTTTCCTACATCGGGATTGGTGATGTGTTTATCGTTTGTGGCCAGTCGAACGCCGCCGGCGAATTGACGAATTTTCAGAGCTATACCCACGCTACGCTAAAGGCGGGCAAATACGATTTTAGCAATTCAGCATGGGAGGAACTGACCGATCCGACTGGAGCAAACACGGCGCGGGGGTCAGTGTGGCCACTGCTGGCAACCAAGTTTATGGCTGATCAAAGTGTGCCGGTTGCCTTCGTCTGCTGTGCGGTCGGTGGCACGTCACTCTATGCCGCACCGGCGCATTGGTCGAGCGGGGGCGCCAACTTCGTTGACACCGTTGCCCGCGTGGCTGCCAGTAAAATTAATGCCGCCAAAGGCATTCTTTGGTATCAAGGTGAGAATGACGCAGAGGCGGGCGTTAGCGCCGTCAACTATCGCGCCGCGCTGACTGCGTTCCAAAGTGACCTTGTGACAGCGATGGGCATTGGTGCAATCTGGGTATTTGCGGCCATGATTGGCGCTGTCAATGGTGTGGCGGATGCCAACCTTGACGCTATTCGCCAGGGGATTTTGTACGACTGGATTAACAACGCCTCCACCAAGCCGGGCCCGCCGGCGCATGACCAACTCTTTGCCGATTCGACGCACTGGTCAACTGACGCACAGGCAGCCATCCTTGCCGGCAGATGGTGGCGGGCGCTTAAGGTTGCTTGGTATGGTGGGTCTGAGAACTCACGCGGGGCTATTTTTGTCAGTGCAGCACGCGTCAATAGCTTGGTGACAGTCACATTTACAAATGTTACCGGCACGCTGAAAAACGCCACGGCGCTAGGCTGGGAGTATACGATTGACGGCAATCCGGTGGCCGTAATCGACGCGGTTGTTACCGCTTCTGATACGGTGGTGCTAACGCTGGGGTCGAATCCAGCGGCGGGAACCGAGTTGATTTCCTACTGTGTCGGTAACAATGGCGCCGGATCTCAATTGCGTGATATGGGCGCCTTGGCCGAGTTGCCGCCGGAACCGTTTAACAGTCAGGCTGTTGGCAGCGTTACCGGCAGCGCCGCAGGCGGGCGGGGGTGGTACTATTAAATTCTACGTTGATATTTGGAACGCCGCTAACGAGCGTGTTGGTCCTGGTCCGATCACGTCGGGGCGTAAGTGGCGCTACACACAGAAGCTGAGTCAGGCCGGTAACTGGGAATTTGCCGTTCCTGCGGCTGAACCTCGCACCGAATACGCCACACTAAAGCGCTTTTTGCACTGCCATCAATTCGACGGATCACTGAAATGGTTGGGCGGGGGTGCGCTAGAACAGCGCCGCGTCAGGCTGGCCGAAGTACCAGAAATGGTATTGAGCGGAAACGATGTGCTTTTTGAATTAGCACGCTACACAGTACGCCTAGACATCAATTGGGACTCGCCTTATATCGGCTCTGCCATGTTCGCCAAAATCATGGAAAGCGCGCCAGGCTGGACGATTGTGGTGGAAGGCGCCACGCCGAATTTGATTGCGCGCTTTGCTGACGAAAGCATCCTGAACGCACTGATCACCATCTGCAACAAGACTGGGCAGATGTTTCGCCTTGATCCCGATCTCTCCGATACGGGCGTCATCAATATGCGGCGTATTCGCATTTTTTCGGCACCAACCACTACCGGCATTTTAGCCACCAACCGCGCCGCGCCACTGGCCATTGAGCGCAACGCCAACGCCTGTCTGATTACCGATATTGAGCGCCAAGAAGATGCTTTCAACTTGGTCAATCAGGCGATTCCTTTTGGCGCCGGAACAGGGCAAGCGCGCTTCACGGCCTACGCGGCAACACTCTGGCCGGATGGCACGAGCATCACTTCCAACTGGACAACAAACGATTTGGCAGGACGCTCGCACACGTTTTCATTCGTGCGCGCAACTAATGTCATTGCCGACGAAACCAGCGTGTTGGCTTATGGTGCTTATGCCAGCCAGGTACAATTCAAGGAAATTACGCCGATTACCAACACCGAGCCGGATACCATCGCGGCGGCTAATGCGCTGGTGGCGGCCACAGTGCAATGGCTGCTGAACACCAGTCAACCGCAAGACCACTATAGTTTGAGTGTAATCGGCTTGCAGCAGCAGGTCTACCCCGGTCAGACGATACGTGTGGTAGCGCGGCAAATCCGTGATGGGCAGGCACCGATCAACATTGACCAAGAGCTAATCATTCAGGAGGTTGTTACCGACGTTGACGAGAACGGCGCGCGTCCGGTTGCTTTGACCGTGAGCACAAGCCGCGAGTTTGCCGCCACTGATGCGCAGGTGCTGGCGCGCGAGATTCAGAAATCGCTAGCGTACCAGGCACACCCGCAGATGGGGCCATCGGAGAATACAATCAGCTATCGTGAGGACATTGACGACACCTACGGCGGTTCATTCCCGTTTTGGTTGAGTCGTGGCACGACGCAGGTTAGCAGCGTGACGGTGCGCTTCAAGCTGGACAAGCTGCGCAGCACGGTCAAGAGCGTGGGCGGCGTTGCGTCGGGAACGGTCAGCATCCCGAATCATTCGCACAACCTAAGCGACCATAGCCATGAGCTTAGTATCAACAGCAGTCCAGGCGGCTTTGCGCGTTTACTCTATATCGATGTGACCAATAACGGGCTTTATTATGATGGCGTTAGCGGGCCAACGGTTGCAACCACCAGTGATGACAATAGTAACATTGACGTGAGCGGCGGCTCTATCGGGGATGTGGCTTTAGACCTGTCTAGCGCCATCAGTGCGGTCTATGGCATCTACGAAGATCCAGACGAGGCGTATACCGCGGCTGATTTACAATGGACGGCCAATGGCGTAGTCGTGACAGCAACACCAACGCCGATTGTTGGCGGCTGGTATGAGCTTGACGTGACGAGTTATCTGATTAGCACAACCACGTTGCGCCCCACGTCGCAAGCCAACACGGTCGCGGTTGCGGTCAGCAATCCGTCAGAAAAGCAAGTGCGCGTCACGGTGCAAATCGAGATTCGCAGCAATATACAATCGATTGCAGTGGTCTGATGAAACAGGAAGCAGGCGAATGGTGGTCGGTCATCGCGCTACTAATTATATTGTGGCTCTGTCGCTTGTTTTTTGTCTGACCGGCTGCATTCGTCCGGCGCAGTTCGATTCGCCATTGACGCCACCGCAGGCGGCCAGTCCGTTGGCGTGGCGTGTTTATATGCCATTCGTCGCCACTGGTGAGCCTAGCGCTGACGCTACCTGTTTTTCTAATGACAAGGCGACGCAGTTCTACCAGCTGCTGCGCGACGACGCACGCCAACAGCGCACGCAGCTTGTATGCAATCCGGCGTTGGTGAAAGCTGCAACCAAGCGCGCCGTTGGGTTGGCGACGGTTGATCCGTGGTCTCATGTTGACGCCGCTGGCATCTGGCCGAACACCTACGCCAGAGACGCCGGTTGTCGATTGCCTACCTGGTATGGCACCGGCAACAACATTGAGAGTTTGATGGCGGGCTCAGGCGACGCTGACGAGGCATTCGCATCACTCGCCAGATCGCCAAGTCACAGCAGGCACATTTTCGGTGAGACTGATTTCTTTCGCGAACAGGTAAGCATCGGCATCGGATATGCTGAAGGCGGAGTATACGGATTCTACTGGGTAATACTAACCGCCGTGTGCGGTTGAGGGAGCAATAATGGCACGTGTTAGCACCGAGATAGATCGCTTCAACGTTATCATTCAGCCAGCCACACCGGTTGACGGAAAAGTGTACCGCGTCAGGGATTTGTTCACGACGCGTGACGGTTCGTGGGAGCCGTCTGGCGTGCTAGGTAGCATTCCGCAATGGGCCAGGGAGCAGTATTTGAGGCCGTGGGGTGCGCCAGATTACTTTGACGACGCCGGTGCAGACCATCATGTTTTGGGTGGCATCTTCGATCCTGCGACGAATAGAATGCTCAAACCGGCAGCGATAAATTACTGGACGTGGACAGACAACAGCAACCATGTCACTATGCCCGTCAAAGACAAATCCGGCTGGGCGAATATCGTTATGTTCAACTCCTACAGCCCGGAACGAAGCGAGCGCGGTGCCTGGGCGTGGAAGCCTAACACGGGGGCGATTCCGGCGGATACTGTCCTGGGCGCCGGAATGCCAAACAATTTGCACGTCAGCTTCTTTGCCACCTGGCAGTTGGAGACAGAAACAGGCACGCCACCCGTTGAACCACCCACGCAAGACCCACGCATTGTGAAGCTCGAAACGTGGGCGCGGGCGATTAGTGCCGCTTATCCACAAGGACCACAGTATGCTTGACACACTGACAAAACTAGAATCATGGCAAGTGCTGATGGACGCATACCTGGCGAACTTGCCGCCACCGGTGACGCCGCCGACTGGGACGCTTCCTGCTCATCGGATGGGTGTACACTGGATCCCATCCTCAAACCGCCAAAGTGACCACCAATATTTCCAAGCGCTGCGACCTGGCGTGCTCAAAGTTGTCTCGCTTGACCCAAACCGCATCCGTGAGGCGATGAGCTATCTTGACCCGTCACCATACAGCGTGCTAGTCGTTCGTGACCATCCGCTATCTGAGCAGAAAAGCGATATGGTTGCAGATCCTGTCGGTACGGGTAAGCGTCATGCGCGCGAGTGGCGTGATAAATTTGCCGGTGGTGGTAGGCTGGCCGGTATCGACACAAAACGCATTGTCGTGTGTGGCATCAATGAGCCGTTCGTGCACAATGTGCAGCAAGAGCAAGGCGTCTTCGCCTACACCAAAGCATTTCTTGAGGACTTGAAAACCTACGGCTTGCGTGGGCTGGCGCTTAATCTATCAGTCGGCTGGCCACGCAATGCTGATACGGACACGGTGAAAAATACCAAGCCGATATGGGACACCTTTTTACCACTTGAGCCGATTATCCTGGCAGGCAATCACGTATTAGGATTGCACGATTACTGGCGCAATGACCCAGACGAATCCTGGTATCAAGCGCCGAACGGTGAAAAATGGGGCTGGAATGCACACCGGCACTGGGCTTGCCCGATGTCCGTACCTATCATCATCGGGGAATGTGGCCTCACGAAAGAGGTCGCCGGTTCACCCGCGCCGGGGCAATCGGTTGGCTGGATCGGGAACGTGTCAGCGCCGCAATATGCCGAGATGCTATGGCGATTCGCTGACAAGTGCCATCCTAACGTGCTAGGGATCATGCCGTTCACCACCGACATGGCCAGCGCCGATTGGGCAATGGATGACACCTCCGGCGCGCACGCTGATATTCTAGCACGCAAGCATAATCACACATGGCCGGCAGTCTGGCCTGCGCAGAAGGGCGTTCCACCCGTTGAACCGCCTGTGGAGCCGCCGATTGGAGATGACATGGAAACGATTATACTACCCGCTTTTGCTGGGAAGATAACGGGATTTTTTGGACAGGATTATGGGTATCCGCACGAGGGCCAAGACGTCTCGATGGTGTCAGGCACGCCGATCTACGCAGCTTATGACGGCGTAATCGCCTGGTCTGATTACGAAGGAACCAGCTATGGAAATTACGTGCGTTTATTTTGCCCAGCGCTCAAGGTAAATTTTTTCTATGGCCATCTTCAAGAGCGAAAAGTGCAGACCGGCAACAGTGTCAAACAAGGGCAGTTGATTGGCCTATCGGGGAATACAGGTCGAAGCACCGGGCCGCACTTGCATCTGGAAATTCGCCAAACTGACGCCAACGGGGCTTATGTTGTCCACAAAGCTGGCCAGCCGCTGTATCGACAGAACGGACGTGTCGATCCGTTGGGCTGGTTGGCGGGGTGGATTTCGATGGGTGGAAAAGTAGAGTACCGTTAGCGCGGCGGACGTGGTACTGGGCGATCCTAATAGCCCCATGCGGGGAATAGAAAAGCGCACCCTAACCGGTGCGCTTTTCTTAGAAATAATTTGACGGCAACGTGTTGATTATTCCACCCACCCCATCTGAGATGGGCCATCCGCTTTTATCGCGGTTGTCGCGCAAATACAGCGGCTGTGACGACTGCCAGTGTGGGCGATAATAGAATATAGCTACCGCGTGGCCAACACTGAATGGCGAATCAACGCAATCATCGAAATCCTGCTGCGCCGTTCGTAAATCGTCGCAAATGGAATATTCATCGTGGCCATCAGACCAGCGGCGGTGTTTGGTTTTGGCGATAATATATCTTTGTTTCATGTTTCAATCTTCCGTAGTCTCAAAATCCTTATCAGGTGCGTGAATCGACAGATAGGCGTCGATTGCACGCCGGATTGCCGCGCTCTGGTTTGGTTCCAGCGCTAGGCGCTCCACCTGGTCAGGGCGCAAGTATACCTGTACCCTGACCATTTTATCCGTCTTGGGCTGGAAGCGCGTTGCTTCGTTGGTTTTTGGCATAATTCTCCTATCCGCAATACGCCACATATTGGGCGCTAGTACGTGGCCGCTCGTTGTGCCACTCTCGGATCGTGACGGATACGATCTTCCCGTCAATGACGTGGAAGGCGACGGCTTTGTCCATCGCTTCCGGCGTGGGTGCCGGTGGGAAGTCTCCATTGTCCGACTCATCCACCCAAAATGGGGTGGGGTTGCCGAAATGTTTGCGTGCTATGTCTACGATATGTTTTCGCATGATTTTTTCCTTTCGTTAAACTGGACTCATTCAGCAGAGGCCATTACCTCTGGACACCAGCGGGGGGATGGTGTTTCGTCCTCAGTCATTCTGGCAGTTCGATTTTGTTCTTATTGGCAAATTTCTCAATTTCTAGCATCTCTTGTCCGATGGCTGATCGTCGCCCCGCCATCGCATGAGTCATGCTTCTCAGTGTTGCGTCCTCTACCTCATCGGCGTTCACTTCGGGGCCGCCATGGTTTTTGTGGAACCATTTTGAAATTATCTTAATTTCTTTCTTCATTTCCGTGTAGCGGTTTATCATTCTCGTTTCAGCGGTCATCTGTCTATCTCCTTGTATTTATGGCTCGGTCTCGATTGCCTCGCCTATGTATCTATTATACACCATGCGGTGTACGTTGTCAACCCCCCAAAACAGACCAATTTACACAAAAAACACCCGAATTCGCATAATTCGGGCGTCAGACCTTACGATTATGCTAGATCTGGTGCGTTTTGCTTTGGTGGCTCACTGCTCTGTCTGGCGCAACTGCTGTTTTGCGTATTCGGACAAATCGTAATGCCAGTTTGGGTTGAGATCTATCCACTTTCCACCTAGGCCAATACACTGAATCTCGATCCCATTTTCCGTCATCAGCGCACGGTAAGTGCTTGATGGTGCGAATCCCTCGAATCGGCTCATGTCGAGGGTGATCCATTCGTGTGTCATTTTCTTGTTCTCATTTCCTTCTATGCGTCTCCGGTTTCCCGCGACTTTGCCTCCCGCGGTGGGGGGCAGATGATGACCTCATCCACCGCGCCGGGGACGCAGTAGCAGACTAATCCGTTCCACCGATAGCCGTTACCGCCACATTCGACACAGTTGGGATCGGCGGCGTCCACACCAGGCGTTGATAGTTTGATTTTCATACTGTTCTCCTTTATTGGCTGTGGTATAATAGAACAATCTCCGTGTGGGGATTTGGTTTTAGGTACTGAAAGAGCAATGACTGTAGTCCGACGAAGCGGCGGGCAGGCCTCCAAAACTCGGCCCGCCGTAAATAAGCCTATGTGCAATCACATAGAAAAAGAGACGCACCCTAGCCGGTGCGTCTTTACTTTTTACTGATACACCTCAGCCGCAGCAGTTGCACACTCCTGGCACACCGGTTGGATAATCCATCGCCCTGCCGTTGGCGAATTCGGCTCCTCCCACTCGCTAGCGTAGGCGGCGTAGGCAGGCTTGCCGCACGGCGCGTTGGTGGATGGATTGTAGATACTGCATGGCAGTGGTGTGGATGACGCCAGGCAGATGATGCGGGTTGGGTTCATGGTTGTTTCCTCTGGCGGCGGGCTAGCCACCGAATGACAATGCAGAATATGACGGTGTAGACAATCAGTTGAGTTATGATGCCGAGTGTGTCCATTGTTTCCTTTCTATGCACGCACATGATACGGCACTAGTCGTTCCCACAGTGCAGGAGGATTAAATTCAGCCAACGCGGCTTCATCAAAAACAAATACATCCTCCTGCGGGAATCCAATGTATGTGCCGCTGCCGTCCTCACGCGACAACCAGTCGAAATTTTTGTCACTGCAAATGTACACCTTGTCGTCTCCCGCGTCCCATACGCGGCGTACAAGGGCTACGCCCCCATACGCCCTGACAATTACCGTGTCACCTCTCACACTCGCCTCCTTTACCCCTGGCCCAATTCCACTCGGACCAGTTCGATCCAAGTCGCTAGCAACTCCTCTTTTATGTCATCATCAAATTGGCCGAACGCCTGCCGCCATCCGCGCCGGTCGGTTGCATCGGCCAACAAGCGAAACGCGATGCGCTTGGCTAACTCTACTTCGATCACTGGATAGTCTGCGCTAGTTCCCTGTAAAATGAAATTGTAGTATTCGTCCATCATTTCTCCTTTGCGTGATATGCGCCATCGCCATTATACTGCAACTTTCGATGCACCATTCAACCATCCGCTTACCGTGTTGCGATGCACACCAAGTTCATTGCCAATTGCACTGTTGTTCATGCCCTTCTCCATCTTCAACCACCGTGCATAAGCTTGCTTGTCCTCACGGTCTGGCGCTCCATCCTGCACAATAATATCATGCGACTCCTCTGGCGGCGAAGTGGGCTGCACAGCAGATTGTGCAAGAGCCTGTGCAATCGGCTTGTCTATTGACTTGCCACGTTGCACAGTTCTTGTAACTTCGGGTGCACTCTGCAATCTCTCACGCCGTCGCACCTCTACCACTGCAACTTGAATCAGTGGAAGAAATGTAGTTGAGGCGAGCACAATTGACCATGCCCACAGCATCGGCGTATTTAGCACCTGCTTCATATCCACGCTGTGACCCCCGCCATTCGTCATGGCGAAGATAACTGGTGAAATAGTGAACACACCGAACGCCAATGATAGGCCGTTGAGTATCAACAGTAGCCGGTCATGGCGCGCAAAGTATTCTTCCCAAGCATGTGCGGCTGCATAGCTCATCAGTGCAGCCAATGCACAACCGGCCCATATCGGCTCATGCGCAGCCGCAAAAGCAAATGTCCATCGTGGCACCTCTGTTACGACGGCCAACACTAGCCCAAATGTCACATTGCGTTGTGCCCAAGGTTGCATGACTGCCCATGCACTGTGCAGCATCTTCATTAATTGTTCACTCATCATCCCACCTCTTTCAATCAGCAAACTCTCTTATCGGTTGCGCCCGGTGAATCGCACCGTGGCATGTGTCGCATAATGTGATTGTGTCCATCAACTCGAACCATTCACCGAGGAACCATAGCCACCGGCCTCTGTGCCTATAGCTGGCATGATGCACCTGCAGCTGTGCCGTTGCGTGGCACGTCCGGCACCGGTTGCCGTCACGCTCTAGCCGCCGGTGGCGAATGCGCTGCCAGCGCGGTGAGCGGAGATACTCGCGGTATGTCATGCCGCCACCATCCGTCGCGCACCGAACTGCATCCGGTACGCACTCCGACTGGCCACCAGTAGCGCAATCGGTTGGCGACGCAACACCCGATACTGCACTGGGCCCAACGCCATGCCGATGATGCAGTGCATGGCGTAGCCGCCGATGATTGCCGCAATGAGCCGATCAACGACCGGCATTGCTTCGGGCATTGATACAATCAGCGTCATGATGGTAGCGGTGAGCAGCAGACGTCCGGCGTCAGTGGATGTGATGTGCGTCTCTCTGGCCAGTAGGATGGCGGTGACGCCGATAATAATGGTGAGCGTGCATTGCGTGATGGTCATTGTCGTTTGCCTTTCTTCATTGCGTCTTTAATCGGTTCCCACGCCTTTACACCTGCGCTGCATGTTGCCTCTATCGTCGGCTTGCCACCGTTCCACGCCGGCGGCATGTGTCCGTTGTGTTTGCTGGCCCATTCTTCGTTGCGCCTATCTACGTAAGCGCCAGGCACGTACAGTTTGCCGGTGCGCAGTAGCACGTACTCTGCCCAGTGCGCGGCCTTCGCTGACACCGTGACGTGAGCGTAGATGGCAGCCGGCAGGAACATCGGCGCACCGATGCCAAACTTGAGATTTTCAAACGTACGCAGTTCAACTTTCATGCGGCGTGCGAAATCTTTCAACGACACCATTTTGACTTCTTCGTGATAGTTGAACATTTTGATGCCGTATGGTTGGAACGCGCCGGTGATGATGTCCCTGGCTGGTGAGCAAAAGGGCTTTGCCACTGTGATGACGCGTGTGCCGGCGGCACCGAATGAACCACGTAAATCCTTCATCAAGTCACCGAACATCAGCGCCACTCCTGAATACCAGAACCCTGATCCTCATCGCCGATGTCCCACAAGTCAACGCTTTCCGGTTCCTCCTGCCGATGCTGTGCGTCCCATTTGGCGCGCTCTGCGTCAATGAGCAACTTCGATTGCTGTCCAGCAAGTTGATGTACTCGCTTGGCGTCTAGTACCGTGAGCGTTGCCTCTGCCTTCCGCATGGCAGCCTCACCCTTCTGCATCTCTTTGAATGATTGCATACGGTAGCGGTCTACCTGTGCGTCCTGTGCCGTGAATTTGGCTACATTCTCCATCGTCACCTTGGCTGTCATGTGCGACAGTAGGCTGCCGCCAACGAATGCCGCGGTGCCTACGACGCAGCCCAGCACAATCAGCACGGCTGTGCTGTTGAATCTGTCCTCAATCCACCACACCGCGACGGCTATAAACACGAGTACGGTAAGGATTTTGAGAAAGCTGGTCGTACCATCATGGTTGTGCATTGTTTGCCTCCACTATGCTATGCCAAACTAAAATCACAATCGCGACCACTACTAGCGCTATGAGAAAAATAGATTGAGCATTCGACAACGCTGCTGCTTGCGCTACACACATTTGCACTGTTATCCTCCCACTCTGCGTAGTTTGATAATCTTATTGTCCACAACTGGTTCAGGCGCTGACCCGTCTAGCGCCTCGCCGATCCAATCCATATACCGACCCGACTTCGATTCGTAGACCAATCGGCACAACTCTGATTTGCTCATTGTGGCGTACAACCGGCGAACTTCAACAGCTTCAATCGGCGTTAGCGCTCGCTTGTCGGCTAGCGGGAATAACGGTTCACGGCGCGGTTCAAGCACCGGTTCACGGTGGTTCAGAACCGGTTCAGACGTTTCGTACACGAGTGCAGAAGCCTTTTTGTTTTGAACCGGTGCAAGTGGTTCAACTCGTGCACCGCGCCACTTTCGACCGATGCGCGTGATTAAACTTTCGCTTGTTATTTCATCCAACAGATAGCTTTGATAACGGATGCAATCCAAGCCGGTGACATAGAGGAACGCGCCTTTGCCTGGTAGCAGTTCAGCGTGTGTTCCTGGCCGGCCAGCCGCACAACTGGCTGCGCTGGCATCGGCAACAAGGCCAACACAGCGCGCTGCAAAGTTGTTCTTAATGGTCGAATCGCCCAGCGCTTTGCCGGTCGGGTGTTGCGTGGCCACTAGCAAATTAATGTTTGCACTGCGTCCCTTGCGCGCCAGACTTCCTACCAGACGCATACAATCGGCGTCGGTTGTCAGATCGGCGTATTCGTCAATTACGACCATCAACCGCGGCATATTGATTTGTCTCGCCTGTCGCCGTTCAAGTTCAACGACAATAGTTTCTAGCACTTTTACAGCGTCGTTAATCGTGGTCGCCAGCACATCGGCATGTGGCAGCCGGCGCAACGGCACAAGGTCGGTGTTTTTCATGTCGATTAACACAATCCGCAAATCAGCCGGTGACGTGTTCCAACACAATGGCAATAGCATATTCAGCATGGCCACCGACTTACCCGCGCCGGTTGTGCCTGCGACTAGCACATGCGGTGCATCGCCGAAACTGTGCCATAGGTCACGCGCTCCACCGTCATACGTCCGACCAAGCAGCATCGTGTGTGGTGCGCCGGTCAGCGCTTCGACATTCCACAACAGAGGCTTGCGCTGCGGGTGCGTCACCTCCAAGCGCAACGGATGACGCAGTAAGCGCACCAGCGTCTTGGTGCGGCGTTTGCCGCTGATGGCCTCGCTCAGTTCCGGCAGCCGCTTCTCAATGTCGCTAATCGCTTGACCGGCCTTGGCACGCAGACCGTACAGGACAAGCTGATCGCCGCCAACAATGACGCCGCACTCCTTGGTGCTGGCATTCAGTCCGAATGCCGTCAAGGTATCGTTGATTGCTTCGATTTCTGCGATTAGTTGTTTGTGCAACCGTGTGTCCATGCTTTACCTCGTAAAACAAAAAGCCCTGACAATCTGCCAAGGCTTGCGCGCACGGGTTCACCAATGCTATGATGACCTGCAATGCCGCGCTGCTTCTTGTCCCGGCAGAGTTGGGTGGGTCGGTACTCTCGATACCGGCTCATCCGTTATTATTTAGTTGGTGCTATTCTTCTTCTTCCACTACCCCTAGTTCCGCCGCTACCTCTAGCTTGCGAAATAGTTCGATAGTCAGCGTGAATGCTTGTTCGTCGGTGAATCCTTTGTATTTTAATCTTGTCATGTATGTATATAAGACTGCCGGCATGTCGTCCAACGTCGCAGCAATTATTGGCTTACTGTCCCACTTGTACATTCACCCGCTCCGCTCTATAAACTATTGCTCAAGCTAGTTCCAACTCTTCCTCATCCGCCTCACCACGATACGATGCCAGCCGCGTTGCCAGGGCCGCTCGTTGCTCGTCGGACATCTGTCGCTTGCGTCGAACGCCAAAACTAAATTGATTCAAATCAACGGTATAGAATTTGCCATAACCGTCGCTGCGGTGCGACTGAATGCCGAGGCGTTCAAGCTGTTTTTGCACAACAGAATCGTTACTGAAGACATGCAACGTGTGTCTATCTGTTGCCTCAATCGTGTAATTGCTTTCTTGTTCGTCTAATGCTAGGTTGGTCATTGTGTTTGTACCATTTTGATTCCCTGTCGGGCTTGATAAATCGGTTGCTATTTGGCGAAGTAGGCGGTAATGCGTAGTGTTTACCTACTGAGCCGATTTTAGCAGATATATTGCCTGTACAGCTTGATTTTCTTCCAACGCTTCAATGCGGCGTTCGTGGTTCTGCAATATCGCCTCAACGCTTCCGCGCTTTGTGTATTCGCCAAGCGCCCTGCGCAGAAGTTTTATTGTGCTTCCGGCGTCTGACGGGAAGTCAGCAGCGACTTGATCTAGCGCCTCATTGTCTGCTTTGGTTGGACGAAATGTTACCGGATTACGCACTGTGCCTTCTCTCATGTAGCCAGTCGGTTATTTTGGTTACAGTATACTGCATTTCTTTTCAAAGTCAATCCCTCCATACCTTAAAATTTCGCACCAAACCCTTACTCCAAATTGTAAATTTATACATTTTGCGCAAGCCACACACGCTTGGCACAATGTAATCCTTATCAATGTGATTCCGGTGTCAAGCCTTACAAAACATTCAGTTATCCACACTCGCCGCAAATATCTACGTCCGGCACCGTCCAGCGAAACACTGCGCCGCACTGGCTGCAAATACAATCCCATTCGCTGCCAAACTCATAGTGTTTCAACGTCGTCAGATCGGACACCAGTCCCAGCGCCGGAGAGAGTCGGACAGTCGGATCAACGCAAACCATAAGCGTCACGAGTATTTCAATCTCAGCGCGGCTTGTTTCTGGGCACGGGGCAACCGGCACTATCGGCACCCAATTGCCTGGCCAAGAGGCCGTGCGGTAGCGATGCTCCTGCCGCTCCTGCTGCGTCATTCGGCGCGCCTCGGCTTTTGTCGGTGGCGGGAATATCATCTGCACAAACCAACAGATGTCATGCAGTGCGCCAGCTTTGCCGTAGGCACGCAACATCTCATCCTGCCAGGATTCCGTTTGCTGCATGGTGAACAGGCGCATTATCCCTCCGCCAACTCGTACCACTTCGCACCACGATACTCGACGCGCACAATCACGCCTGCTGCTTCTAACCTGTGCAGCGCTTCCACGACGGCCATGGCGCTACCGGCTGGCGGTTCCGGTGGCACATCGGCCAGTGGCTTGCCTGCATAAGCTGCGATTGCGTGGATGGCCCAACGTTCTATGTCATTCATTCTTCAGCCCCCATACGCGCCGATTGTGGCGCTTGCCGGCAGGCTCAATCCGTGTGTTGCGGAAGCACTCTGCAAGCACACCGTTCTTTTTGTATTCTAGCGCCGTGGCCAAATCGTGTGCCGTCGTTGGACCATGCACTTGGATATGTGCGATTATGCGTTCACCTAGCAGCGGTGCGCGGCCTGGGTCGGCGTCATCCTCCGGCGTTGCCAGTCGCCATTTGTCGTTTTTCTGACGCAGGTTCATGCGCCGAAATTTGTGCTTGCTGCGATTCAGTGCACCGGCGATCTGCGCATTCCCCATGCCGGTCACCAACGCAATCTCGTCCACCGTCATCGGGCCGTTCGCCAGCGCTGCCTCAATGCGTGCCGTCGGCAACAGATGCCGAATGGCCGGCGCTGCCTCCGTCACGGGCGCCTTCGTCTGACTCTCCACCGCTTGGCCTACCTCGTCACCCGCCGCCAAGCGCCACCAACCGGCGTCGATGTTGCGCCATGTCCGGCCCTTATCCGCGGAAAAATTATTTTGTATCGTGTTCGGTTTCAGGCCCGTTGCCTCGACGATTTCGTC
>Ga0154020_10001565_pt1 | contig 28021 bp, 24 predicted proteins | sample Klosneuvirus_201_FD_109709 | JGI IMG/M metagenome (GOLD analysis project Ga0154020, IMG submission 109709) | Active sludge microbial communities from wastewater, Klosterneuburg, Austria - Klosneuvirus_20160825_MG | ecosystem: Engineered > WWTP > Aerobic digester > Activated sludge | place...
CTCGTGCTCGTGCTCGTGCTCGTGCTCGTGCTCGTGCTCGTGCTCGTGCTCGTGCTCGCTAGCAGTCGATCCCCGGCGCCGGGAACCCCTTGCACAGCTCCGCCACTTCCGCCGCGATCTTGTCCAGCTTGGCCTCGTCCGCCGCGGCCTGCACCGCCTCGTCGATCCACGCTGCCACCTTGCGCGCCTCGGGCTCCTTCATGCCGCGCGAGGTCATCGCCGGGGTGCCCAGCCGCACGCCGCTCGGATCGAACGGCTTGCGCGGGTCATAGGGCACCGTGTTGTAGTTGGCCTCCAACCCGGCCCGATCCATCGCCTTGGCCGCCGGCTTGCCGCCGATCCCCTTGGCGGTCAGATCGATCAGCACCAGGTGGTTGTCGGTGCCGCCCGAGATGACGCGGAAGCCGCGCGAGGCCAGCTCGTCGGCCAGGACGCGCGCGTTCTTGACGATCTGGTGCGCATAGTCGGTGAAGCTGGGCTCGGCGGCCTCGCGCAGCGCGACCGCGATCCCGGCGGTGGTGTGGTTGTGCGGACCGCCCTGCAGGCCGGGGAAGATGGCCTTGTCGATGGCCGACTTGTGCTCGTCCTTGCACAGGATCATGCCGCCGCGCGGGCCGCGCAGGGTCTTGTGCGTGGTCGTGGTCACGACGTCGGCGTGCGGCACCGGGCTGGGGTGCGCGCCACCCGCGATGAGGCCGGCGATGTGCGCCATGTCGGCCACGAACTTGGCGCCGACCTCGCGCGCGATGGTCGCGAAGGCCTCCCAGTCCCACAGCCGCGGGTAGGCGGTGCCGCCGGCCCAGATCACCTTGGGGCGGTGCTCGCGCGCCAGGCTGCGCACCTGATCCATGTCGATGAGGTGGTGCACCGGATCGACGCCGTACTGCACCGCCTTGAAGTACTTGCCGGTGATCGACACGTTCCAGCCGTGCGTGAGGTGGCCGCCCATGGGCAGGCCGAGGCCCATCACGGTGTCGCCGGGCTGGCAGAAGGCCAGGTACACCGCCAGGTTAGCCGGTGAACCGGAGTACGGCTGCACGTTGGCGTGAGCGGCGCCGAACAGCTTCTTGGCGCGATCGACGGCCAGCGTCTCGATGGGGTCGATGAACTGCTGGCCCTCGTAGTAGCGCTTGCCGGCGTAGCCCTCGCTGTACTTGTTGGTCAGGATCGACCCGGTGGCGGCCAGCACCGCGCGCGAGACATAGTTCTCCGACGGGATCAGGCGGATCTTGGCCGCCTCGCGCCGCTCCTCGCGAGCGATGAGGTCGGCGATCTCGGGATCGGTGTGGCCCAGCGCGTCTGTCGTCGGACTGTTGGTCGAGGTCGTCACGAGCGAACTGTGTTGGCCAGGACCACGCGCGTCAAGAGCCATGTGCTAAGGTCCACGGGTCCATGCAATATGTGCCGGATCTAGCTGAATTTCGCTCACGTTCGCAGGGCCACGATCTGATCGTCGTGTACCGCGAGATCGTCGATGACGCCGACACCCCGGTGTCGGCGTTCGCCAAGCTGCGCGCCTCGGAATGGAGCTTCCTGCTCGAGAGCGTGGTCGGCGCCGAGAAGTGGGCGACCTACTCGTTCGTCGGTGTGGCGCCGCGCGCGGTGCTGCGCGCGCGCGCTGGCCAGGCCCGCATCGACTGGCGCGAGCCGGAGTCGCCTGCGCGCGAGGAGCAGCTGGCCGCGCCCGACGCCGCAGCGGCGGTGGCCGCGCTGCTGGCGCGCTTCAGGGTCTGGGCGCCGCCCGGGCTGCCGCGCTTCTATGGTGGCGCGGTCGGCTGTCTGGCCTATGACGCCGTGCGCGCGTTCGAGAAGCTGCCGGCGCGCGCGCCCGACGAGCTCGGCCTCGATGACGCGGTCTTCGTGCTGACCGACACCGTGGTGGTGTTCGACAACCTGCGCCAGACCCTGAAGGTGGTGGCGACCGCGCGCGCCGACGGCGGCGACGCCGCCCACGCCGCGGCCTGTGCGCGCATCGACGCGGTGATCGCACGGCTGCGCGGGCCGGCGCCGGCGCTGCGCGTGGTCGACGCCGCGGCGGCGCCCTCGGCCGACGTCGAGGTCACCCGGCGCACCACGCCCGAGGAGTACATGGCCGCCGTCGTCCGCGCCAAGGAGTACATCCTGGCCGGCGACGCCTTCCAGGTCGTGCTGTCGCAGCGCTTCGAGGTCGCGCGCGGTGATCTGGATCCGTTCGACGTCTACCGCGCGCTGCGCGTCATCAATCCCTCGCCGTACATGTTCCACCTCGACTTCCCGGGCGCCGCGGTGACCGGGGCGTCGCCCGAGGTGGTCGCGCGGCTGGAGGCCGGGCGGGTCACGGTGCGCCCCATCGCGGGCACCCGGCGGCGCGGCGCCAGCGAGGCCGAGGACGCGCGCCTGGAGGCCGAGCTGCTGGCGGACCCCAAGGAGCGCGCCGAGCACATCATGCTGATCGATCTCGGGCGCAACGACGTCGGGCGCGTCAGCAAGGTCGGCAGCGTGCATGTCGACGAGACCATGGTGGTCGAGCGCTACTCCCATGTCATGCACATGGTGTCGCACGTGACCGGCGATCTCGCCGACGGCCTCGGCCCGCTCGACGTGCTGCGCGCGTCGTTCCCGACCGGGACGCTGAGCGGGGCGCCCAAGATCCGCGCCATGGAGATCATCGAGGAGCTGGAGCCGACCCGGCGCGGCCTCTACGGCGGCGCGGTGGGCTACCTGTCGTATGCCGGCAACATGGACTTCGCCATCGCGATCCGCACCCTGGTCACACAGGGTGACAAGATCTTCGTGCAGGCGGGCGCCGGGATCGTGCACGACTCGGTGCCGGCCGCGGAGCACGAGGAGTGCATGAGCAAGGCCCGCGCGGTGCTGCGCGCGGTCGCCGCAGCGCGAGGGGGCGTCTGATGCTCCTCGTGATCGACAACTACGACAGCTTCACCTTCAACCTGGTGCAGTACCTCGGCGAGCTGGGGGCCACGGTGCGCGTCGAGCGCAACGACGCCCCCGCGGTGCGTGACGTCGCGGCCATCCCGAGCTTCGCCAGCGCGGTGGTGCTGTCGCCGGGGCCGTGCACGCCCAACGAGGCGGGGGTGTCGCTCGAGGTCATCCGCGCGCTCAGCGGGCGGCTGCCCATCCTGGGGGTGTGCCTGGGTCACCAGGCCATCGGGCAGGCCTTCGGGGGGCGCGTGATCCGGGCCCGCGCGCCGATGCACGGGAAGATCTCGGCCATCCAGCACAGCGGCCTCGGGGTCTTCGCCGGGCTGCCACAGCCGATGCAGGCCACGCGCTATCACTCGCTGATCGTGGAGCGCGCCACCCTGCCGGCCTGCCTGGAGATCACGGCCGAGACCGCCGAGGGCGAGATCATGGGGCTGCGCCACCGCGAGCACGCGGTCGAGGGCGTGCAGTTCCACCCCGAGTCCATCATGACGCCCGACGGCAAGCAGCTGCTGGCCAACTTCCTGCGCCGGGTGCCGGCATGACGCTGCAGGAGGCCATCGCGCGCGTCACCCAGCGCAAGGACCTCAGCCAGGCCGAGACCGCCGAGGTCATCGGCCGCATCATGGAGGGCGAGGCCACGCCGGCCCAGATCGGGGGCCTCCTCATCGCGCTGCGCATGAAGGGCGAGACGCCCGACGAGCTGGCCGGCGCGGCGCGGGCCATGCGCGCGCGGGCGACGCCGATCCGGTGTGACGCCGCCGTGGTGGTCGACACCTGCGGTACCGGCGGCGACGGCGCGGCGACCATCAACGTGTCGACCATCGCGGCCTTCGTGGTGGCGGCGTGTGGCGTCACCGTGGCCAAGCACGGCAACCGCGCGCTGTCGTCGCGCTGTGGCAGCGCGGACGTCCTGGAGGCGCTGGGCGTCGACGTCGCCGCGCCGGTGGCGGTGATCGAGCGCTGTCTGGCCGAGGTCAAGCTGGGCTTCATGTTCGCGCCGGCGTTTCACGCCGCGACCCGGCATGCCGCGGGGCCGCGCAAGGAGCTGGGCACGCGCACGCTGTTCAACCTGCTGGGGCCGATGACCAACCCGGCGGGGGCGCGGCGCCAGGTCATCGGGGTGTTCGACGCCGCCTTCGCGGCGCCGGTGGCGCGAGCGCTGGGGCAGCTGGGCTCGGAGCGCGTGCTGGTGGTGCATGGCGCGGGCGGGCTCGACGAGATCGCGGTCGCGGGCGAGACCCAGGTCGCCGAGCTGCGCCACGGCGAGGTGCGCGAGTATGTGGTCACGCCGGCCGACTTCGGGGTCGCCGAGACCGATCCGGCCGGGCTGGCGGGCGGTGCGGCGGCCGACAACGCGGACATCGCGCGCGAGGTGCTGGGTGGCGGCCCCGGGCGCGCGGGGGCGCCGCGCGCCGCGGTGGTGATGGCGGCGGCGGCCACGCTGCTGGCGGCCGAGGTGGCGCCCGATCTGGCGACCGCGGCGCGGCGCGCCGAGGCGGCCCTCGACAGCGGCGCCGCGCGCGGCGTGCTGGAGCGCCTGGTCACGGTGTCGCGAGGCGGCGCGTGACGCGGGCGCGGCCAGTGCACGTGCAGACCCGAGGCGGCGCGTGAGCGGCACGCCGTCACCGTCACCGTCGATCCTGGCGCGCATCCTCGACAGCAAGCGCGCCGAGCTGGCCGCTGGCCTGGCCGCGGAGCCCCTGGCCAGCATGCGCGCGCGCGCCGAGGCGGTCACCCGCGAGGCGCCGGCGCGGCCCTTCGCCAGCGCGCTGCGGCGGGGGCCCGACGACACTGCGGTGCGCGTCATCGCCGAGATCAAGCGGGCCTCGCCGTCGCTGGGGCCGATCCGCCCCGGCGCCGACGTGGTCGCCATCGCGAAGAGCTACGCGGCGGCGGGCGCGCGGGCGCTGTCGGTGCTGACGGATGGGCCGTTCTTCGGCGGCAACCTCGGCGATCTGACCGCGGCGCGCGCGGCGGTCGCAATCCCGGTGCTGCGCAAGGACTTCCTCATCGACGAGTGGGAGCTGTGGCGCGCGCGGGCCGCGGGCGCCGACGCCGTGCTGCTCATCGTGGCCGCGCTGGACGACGCCCGCCTCGGCGACCTGCTGGCGTGTGCGCGCGCGGCCGGCCTCGGGGTGCTGGTCGAGGCGCACGACGCACGCGAGCTCGAGCGCGCGCTGGCCGCGGGCGCCGACGTGGTCGGCGTCAACCACCGCGACCTGGCGACCTTCGTGGTCGACACCTCGCTGACCGAGCGGCTGCGCCCGCTGGTGCCAGCGCGCTGCGTCTATGTCGCCGAGAGCGGCATCCGCACCCCGGCCGACGTCGCGCTGATGGGCGCGCACGGGGCCGACGCCGTGCTGGTCGGCGAGGCGCTGATGCGGGCGCCCGATCCCGGCGCCGCCCTGGCCGAGCTGGTGGCCTGATGTTCGTCAAGATCTGCGGGCTCACCCGGGCCGTCGACGTCGAGGCGGCGCTGGCCGCGGGCGCCGACGCCATCGGGCTCAACTTCTGGCCGGGTTCGAAGCGCCATGTGGGCCCCGAGGCGGCGGCGCCGCTGGCGGCGCTGGCGCGCGGGCGGGCGCGCGTGGTCGGCGTCTTCGTCAACGCCGACGCAGCCGAGATCAACGCGACCGTGGAGACCGTCGGCCTCGAGGTGGTGCAGCTCCACGGTGACGAGTCGCCCGCGCTGGCGGCGCAGCTGACGCGGCCGCTGTGGCGCGCGGTGCGGGTGGCGAGCCCGGCCTCGCTGGACGAGATCGAGGCCTGGCCCGGCGCCGAGGCCTTCCTGCTCGACAGCGCCAGCGCCGGCTATGGCGGCAGCGGGCAGTCGTTCGACTGGACGCTGGCGCGCTCGGTGGCGACGCGGGTGCGCGTGCTGGTGGCCGGCGGGCTCGGCCCCGACAACGTGGCCGCGGCGGTGCGCGCGGCGCGGCCGTGGGGCGTCGACGTCGCCGGCGGCGTCGAGAGCGCACCCGGGATCAAGGATCAAGCTTTGATGGCGCGCTTCATCCAGGCAGCGCGCGCGGAGGACTTCTCGTGAATACGGCACACAGAGGTGACAGCGGTCGGTTCGGCCCCTTCGGCGGCCGTTATGTGGCGGAGACGCTGATGCCAGCGCTCGACGAGCTGGAGACCGCGTGGCGCGCGGCGCGTGACGACGCCAGCTTCTGGGCCGCCTACAACGAGCTGATGACCGAGTATGTCGGCCGGCCGTCGCCGCTGACCTTCGCCGCCAACCTGACCGCGCGCCTGGGCGGGGCGAGGATCTACCTCAAGCGCGAGGACCTCAACCACACCGGCGCGCACAAGATCAACAACTGCATCGGGCAGGGGCTGCTGGCCAAGCGCATGGGCAAGGCCAACATCATCGCCGAGACCGGCGCCGGGCAGCACGGCGTGGCCACCGCGACGGTGGCGGCGCTGATGGGCTTTCAGTGCACGGTGTACATGGGGCGCGAGGACGTGGCGCGACAGTCGCTCAACGTGTTCCGCATGCGCCTGCTCGGCACCACGGTGCACGCGGTCGACAGCGGCAGCGCGACGCTGAAGGACGCCATGAACGAGGCCCTGCGCGCCTGGGTCACCCACGTGCGTGACACCTACTACCTCATCGGCAGCGTGGCCGGACCGCACCCCTACCCGTCCCTGGTGCGCGAGCTGCAGGCCATCATCGGGCGCGAGGCGCGTGAGCAGGTGCTGGCCAAGACCGGCAAGCTGCCCGCCGCAGTGGTCGCGTGCGTGGGCGGCGGCTCGAACGCGATGGGGATCTTCGACGCCTTCGTGGACGACGCCGGGGTGGCGCTGATCGGGGTCGAGGCCGCCGGTGAGGGCGTGAGCACGCCGCGCCACGCGGCGACGCTGGGCGGCGGGCGCGTGGGCGTGCTGCACGGGGCCAAGTCGTACGTCCTGCAGGACGCCGATGGGCTGATCACGGAGGCGCACTCGATCAGCGCCGGCCTCGACTATCCCGGGGTCGGACCCGAGCACGCCTGGCTCAAGGACAGCGGACGCGCGCGCTATGTCAGCGTGACCGACGACGAGGCGCTGGAGGCGTTCGACCTGCTGGCGCGCTGCGAGGGCATCATCCCGGCGCTGGAGAGCTCGCACGCCATCGCGCACCTGGCCACGCTGGCGCCCACGCTGAGCAAGGACGACGTGGTGGTGGTGTCGCTGTCGGGGCGCGGCGACAAGGACATCCCGACCGTGGCCGCGCGCCGGGGCATCGCGCTGTGAGCCGCCTGCGTGACGTGATCGAGGCGGCGCGGGCGCGCGGCGAGCGCGCGCTGGTGGCCTATCTGACCGCGGGCGATCCGTCGTTCGAGGTCAGCCTGCGCGTGCTGCTGGAGGCGGCGCGGCGCGGGGCGGACATCATCGAGCTGGGCGTGCCGTGGAGCGATCCGTCGGCCGACGGCGTGGCCATCCAGGGCGGCATGCTGCGCGCGCTGGCGGGCGGCATGCGGCTGCCGCGTGCGCTGGAGCTGGCGCGGGCGTTCCGGCGCGAGAGCGACGTGCCGGTGGTGCTGTTCGGGTACTTCAACCCGATCCTGAGCTACGGCTGCGAGCGGCTGGCCACCGATGCGGCGGCCGCGGGGGTGGACGGCCTGCTGGTGGTCGACCTGCCGCTCGACGAGGCCGACGAGCTGCGCCTGCCGGCGCGCGCGGCGGGGCTCGACTGGGTGCCCCTGCTGGCGCCCACGAGCACACCGGCGCGCATCGCACGCGCCGCGGAAGTCGCGGATGGTTTTGTTTACTATGTGTCAATGACCGGGGTCACCGGCGCGGCCCTGGCGCCGGCGCTGGCCGAGGCCGAGGTCAAGGTGGCCGAGCTGCGCAAGGTGCTGAAGCAGCCCATCGCGGTCGGCTTCGGGGTGGCCACGCCGGACGACGCGCGGCTGGTGGGTGGCTTCGCCGACGCCGTGGTGGTCGGCAGCGCGCTGGTGCGCGAGATCGAGCAGGCGGTCGCCGCGGGGCGAGATCCTGCGGCGGCGGTGGGCGAGCGGGTGGCGGGGCTGAAGGCTGCGCTGAAGGGGTAGCCGGCCCGGCCGTGCTCGTGCTCGGTCAGACGCCGCGGGGCCACAGCTCGGGGTTGACCAGGTTGTCGGGGCGGCGGTCGGTCAGCCAGCCGGTGATGGCGGCGACACACAGCTCGGCCATGCGGGTGCGGGTGGCCATGGTGGCCGAGCCGATGTGGGGCAGCAGGGTCGTGCGCGGCGCGGTCAGCAGGGCGGGGGTGACGCGCGGCTCGTCGGTGAAGACATCGAGGCCGGCGCCGCCGAGACGGCCGGCGTGCAGAGCGGCGGCTAGCGCGGCCTCGTCGACGATGGCGCCGCGGGCGGTGTTGATGAGGATGGCGTGCGGCTGCATGCGGGCCAGCGCCGCGGCGTCGATGAGGCCGCGGGTGGTCGGGGTCAGCGCGCAGTGCAGCGACACGAAGTCGCTGCTGGCGAGCAGCTCGGGCAGCGGCAGGTGCCTGGCGCCGAGCTGGGCCTCGACGGCGGCGGGAGCCCGATGCGGCGCTGCATAGGTGATGCGCAGGCCGAAGCCGCGGGCGCGCGCGGCGACGGCGCGGCCGATGCGGCCGAGGCCGATCAGCCCCAGCGTGCGGCCACCGAGATCGCCGCCCAGCAACTGGCCGGGATCGAAGCCGTGCCAGCGCCCTTCGCGCAGCAGGGCCTCGGCCTCACCGAGGCGGCGCACGGTCGCCAGCAGCAGGGCCAGGGTCAGATCCGCGGTGGCGTCGGTCAGCACGTCGGGCGTGTTCGACACCAGGACGCCGCGCGCGCTGGCGGCCGGGACATCGACGTTGTCGAAGCCGACGGCGTTGTTGGCGACGATGCCGACGCCGGGAGCGCGGGCCAGGAAGCCGTCGTCGATGCGGTGCTGCAGCAGGCAGATCACGGCGTCGGCGTCGGCCACCGCTGCCTCGAGCGCGGCCTGCGCCATCACACCGCTGGTCGGCGCGACCACGTCACACCCGGGCAGCCGGGCCGCCACGTCGATGGGCAGCAGGCTGCCCACCACCACACGAGCACGCCGCCCACCCGGGAAGCGCCGCCGCGCCGCGCTCACCCGGCCTGCCTCGCGGCGGCGACGACCGCGCGCGCCAGCGCATCCATCTCGGCCATCGAGGCCGCGCCCTCGATCCCCCCCTGCCCCACCACCACATCACGATGATGGCCGCCCGCGACCACGCGCACCCCGCGCGCGGTCCAGCCCGCGGCGGCCTCCAGCAGCGCGGACGCGGCGCGCTCGGCCGCCTGCTGCGACGACAGGCTGAGCCAGATCAGCGCCGGCGCCTGCTCGCGCACCGCGACGGCCAGCGCCGACACCGGCAGGTCGGGCCCCAGGTTGATGGTGCGCAGCCCGGCCTCGGCGGCCACGCTGGCCACGAACACCGAGGGCAGCAGGTAGGGATCACCGCTGGGCGCCGCGCCGAGCGCACACGGGGCAGCCTCGGGCTCGGCCTGGAAGGTCGCGCGCAGCTGCGCGGCGGCCTGGATGCACAGGTCGGTGGCGCGGTGCTCGATGTAGATCCCGGACTCGCCGTGGCGCCACAGCTCGCCGATGCGCGCCATGGCCTGCTGGATCGGGCCGTCACAGATCTCGGCCACGCTGTGGCCAGCCAGGTACAGCGACATCACCAGGCCGGTGGTGCGCACGCCGTGGCCCTCGGCCAGGTGGCGGAACAGGAGTTCGCCGGCGTCGGCCAGGGCCGGGGTGGCGCGGCCGCCGGGGCCGGGCAGCCCGAGCCGCTCGGGCGCCACCAGGGGCACCTGCGACTCGCGGATGAAGCGCACCGCGTCAGCGATGCTGATGCGCCGATGTCCGCCCGCGGTGCGCGCGACCCGGATCTGGCCGGCGTCGGCCCAGCGCTTGAGCGACGACTCGCTGACACCGATGGCCTCGGCCAGCTCGCGGGGAGACAGCAGCGTCTTCATGGACCCTTTGAGTATGACCGAGCCCTGAACGTTTTGGACGATTTTCATCAAAGGCTGGCCGGAGTGCCGCGCGTCCTGCATGCTTTTCGACATCCACGGGGGTCCGATGCGCGGCGGGCTGCTCGCAGGACTATGGCTCGCAACGCTGGCTGGCTGCGGCTCTGGCAGCCGTGCACGTGCGCCATCCGCCCCGCGCACCTCCGAGGCCACTGCGCCGGCAGAGCGCGATCAGGTCGGCGCCGCCGGACCGGCCGCGCTGCCCGCGTGTGGCGACGCCGCCGCCTGTCACCAGGCCTGCAGCGACGGCGCCGCGTCCGCGTGTGTGTCGCTGGCCAGGATGTTCGAGGCCGCCGGGCGGGCAGCACCGGCCGCGCTGCGCTTCAGGCGCGCCTGCGAGCTGGGGGACGCCGCCGCCTGCGGTGCCGCCGCGGTGCTGCATGCGCGGGCCGGCGCCGACAGCTTCGACGTGGCGCGCGCGGCCGAGCTGTTCGCGCGCGGCTGCGACGGTGGTGACGCCCCGTCGTGCGCGGAGCTTTCGCACTGGTACGAGGTCGGTCGCGAGGTGGCGCCCAGTACGCGACGCGCCGCCGAGCTGACCCGGCGTGCGCGCTGGCTGTACGAGCTCCGCTGCGACGCCGGCGACGGCGCGGCCTGTCACGAGCTGGGGCTGGTGCGCCGCCGCGGCGCCGATCTGACCTCGCTGGTGTCGGCCTTCCAGCGCGCCTGCGAGCTGGGCGTGGCCGACGACTGTGGCTTCGTGGGGCGCATGCACCAGCACCTGGGGCGACCGGCCGCCGCGCTGCGCGCCTTCGTGGCCGGCTGCGACGCTGGTGATCCGTGGAGCTGCGAGGAAGCCGCGCAGAAGCTGGAGGCCGCCGGCCCGGGCGCGGTGGTGCCCGGCGCGGCGCGGCGCACCGCGGCCTCGCTGCGCTACCACGGCGAGGTGCTGCGGCGGCGCGCGCGTGCGGCGCTGACCGGGCGCTGCGATGCCGGCGACGCCGGCGCCTGCGAGCGCGTCGCGCTGGACTACGAGAACCAGGCCGCCCAGCCGGCGCGCCGGGTCGGGCGACGCCTGCTGTATGCGCGGGCGCGTGGACTGTGGCTCGCGCACTGCGAGTCGAGCGGCGGCGCCGCCTGCCACGACGGCGCGCGCCTCTTGCGCGAGGGCCTCGGCGGCCCGGCGGATGCCGCGCGCGCGACCCAGCTGTCGCGCCGCGCCTGCGCCACCGGCGTCGGCGCGGCCTGCGCGGCCGAGGCGCGCGCGCTGCTGCTGGCGGCGCAGACGGTCGCCGATCCCGACGCCGACGCCCGCGCCAACGACGCCTTCCAGCGCGGCTGCGACCTCGGCGACGCCGAGGCCTGCCGCGAGCTGGGCTGGCGCGTGCTGTATGGCCTGGGCACCGCGGCGTCACCACCGGGCGCCGAGAAGCTGCTGACGCGGGCCTGTGAGCTGGGCAGCGACGACGCCTGTCAGCCCACGCCGTAACTCGAACTCGAACTCGAACTCGAACTCGAACTCGAACTCGAACTCGTCGTCGTGCTCGTGCTCGTGCTCGTGCTCCAGCGCAGTGTATCTTCGCGCCCATGGCTGACGGCGCCGACATCACCGCCTCACGCGAATACCGCGCCATCGCCACGCACTATGGCCGCCGCGCCGCCGCGCGCTCGGGCGTGCCCTACATGCACCACATCGACGAGGGCCTCGCCATCCTGCGTCGCCACGGCGCCAGCGAGCGCGCCATGCGCGCCTTCTGCCTGCATCCACTGCTGCAGAGCGACGTCGACCTGGCCGCGACCTACCCGCACATCGCGACCATCAGCGACGACGCCCAGGTCCTCGCGCTGGCCCTCGAGTACCGCGCCGTCGCCAACGCCGCGCTGTCGCAGCGCGACCTCGCCAGCGCCGCCGACATCGCGCTGTCGCCGCTGCTCGAGGTCAACCAGATGCTGGTGGCCGACAAGATCCAGAACTACAAGGACTTCATCCTGCACCACCGCGGCCGCCACCCGCGCAGCGCCGCGCTCGAGCGCTACTTCCGCCTCTGGCTGGAGCGCCTGGGCATCGACGACGCCGCCCATGCACGTCTGACGTCTGACGTCTGACGTCTGACGTCTGACCGGCTACCGCTTCAGCTGCCAGCGCGCCTCGGCAGCCGTGACCACCTCGGTGTCCTTGACCGGCACGTCGAACGACTCGTTCTTGAGCCAGTACTTGTCGAGCTGATCGCGATAGTGCGGGTCGGTCGGGTTGAAGATCTGCCCGCCCGGCAGCGCATTCTTGGCCTTGAAGCCACCGCCTTCGGCGACCTCGCAGACCCAGCGTCGCGCCGCGCCGTCGCCATACGAGAAGTCCAGGCCGAGCCCGTTGTTGGCGACGTCCACGGTGTGGTTCTCACCATGGCGCGGGAAGCCGCCCTGGTTCAGCGGATCGGTCTCGCTGGCCGCGGGCAGATCGAGGCTGTCATTGGGCACCACGCGCGAATCCAGCTTGAGCTTGTGCACCTTGCCCCAGCGCCAGGTGCTCATGTCGGTGGAGTCGAACCCGGGCTGCCCATTGGCCTGCGGCGGCCCGGCCAGGAAGGCCACCGCCTGATCCAGCGCGCTGATGAGGATGGCGTCGCGCGTCTCGGTGACCGCCGGCGTGCCGAGGTCGTCCCACATCACGCTCTGTCCGGTGCTCACATTCACCGCCACCAGCTCGAGCGGCCGCTCCAGGATCTGCAGGAAGGCGCGGTCGGCCAGCTGCAGATCGACGCCGTCGCCGATCTTGCCGAGCTCGTCGCCGATGGCGCCGCGCACCGCCTTGGTCTGCCAGGTGTTGAACAGCATGGTGGCCACGCTGTCCTTGATCTCGGCGTCGGTGGTGCCCACCGCCACACCCGCCGGGGTGTCCAGCGTCCAGTCCTTGATGCGCATCGCGGCCTCGCGCAGGCGCGCCAGCCGCGGCGCGTCGCCCGCCATCGTGGTGGCCAGCGCGGCCAGGTCGGGGCTGCTCCCCGGCGTCGCCAGCTCGGCCTCCAGGCGCACCATGGCTGCGGCCAGGAACGGCCGCATGCGCTCGCCCGAGTTGGAGTGCGCGTCGGCCTGGATCTTCTCCTGATCGGCGAACGTGATCTTGGCGCCGTTGGCCGTCTTCTGCTGGATGAGGCGCGTGATGCGCCCGGTGCGGAAGCCGACGTCGTAGGTCGCGCTGATGTACAGATGCTTGCCGTCGACCAGCGGCCCGTTGAGCGCATCGCCATCGAAGGTCTCGCCCACCGGATCCGAGTTGGCGCTGACCAGGTAGCCTTGCGCCGGGTTGATGGCGTGCGGGATGTAGCGCGGATCCATCCAGCCATCCCAGTCGGCGCTGCCGTCGCCGGGCAGCACGAACACCGGGGAGGTGCCGTCGGGGCGCAGCTTGGCGTCATAGGTCATCGCCGCCAGCGGACGCATCGGCAGCTTGGCCGCGGTCGACCAGCCGATGGTGTTGGCGTCGTCGATGATGACCCAGTTGAAGGCGCCGAACTCGAAGTTCTTCAGCGCCTTGAAGGCGTCGGCGTTGTTCTTGGCGCGGTTCAGGCCATACACCGTGCGCACCTCCTGCGTGATGTCGTGGCCGGTGAAGCGCACCGACAGCGCGGTGCCGGCGCCCGGGGTGCGCGCCTTGACCTCGTAGTTCTGCACCACCGGCAGGATGGGGCCGTGGTGCGGCACCACCTCGAAGTCGAACATCTTGGTCTGCGTGATGGTGCCGACCGCGCCGATCTTGAAGGTCTCGGTGCGCTTCTCGAGCTTGACCTCGGTGCCCTTCCACCTGACACAGTCGCCGCCGCCGGCGGCGCAGGGCACGATGTCCTCCTTGTAGATGTCGTTGACGTCGTGCACCGCGACGGTGGCGCCCCAGGCCACGTGCTGGTTCATGCCCAGCAGCACGCCGGGCACGCCGGGGAACGACTCGCCGATGACGTCGAGGCCGGGCTCGCCCTTGTCGGGCTGCGCCGGGACCACCAGGTGCACCGAGTACCAGATCGACGGCGACAAGAGCGGCAGGTGGGTGTCGTTGGCCAGCACGGCGCGGCCCGACTGCGTCTTCGAGCCGGCGATGACCCAGTTGTTGGAGCCGACCGAGTGGTTGAGGCTGCGCTGCAGCCAGTTGTTGCCGCGCGACGCCAGCAGGGCGTCGAGCAGCTCCAGCGGCACCTCGGGCGACTTGATGCGCGCCAGCCACGCCGGCGCGGTCACGCCCGAGGCGCGCGAGCCGGTGTCGGTGCCGACGTTGGGCCAGCCGTCGACCGTGGGCACGGTGTCCATCGGGTGCACGTTGTAGAGATCGTGGAAGGCGCCGGCGCGCGCCCTCTCGGGCGTGCCGGTGGCGGCGTTGTCGAACAGCGCGGCCGACTGCTCGCGGGCGCGCGTCAGGCGCAGCTCGAAGTCGTTGTAGGCCAGCGAGAACTGCTGCAGGCGGCCCAGCGCCAGGGTGTCGACCGGCGTCCAGGGCTCCCACTTCTCGATGTCGAACCACATGTCGATCGACTCATCGAGCTCGAACTCGTTGCGCCGCTGGGCCTCGACATAGGCGTTCACGCCGTCGGCGTAGCCCTGCAGCATGCGCACGATGCCCTGGTCGGTGGCATCGGTCGACGCCGCCAGCTCGGCGAACGAAGCCTCGGCCTTGGCGCGCAGCATGTGCGTGCGCATGGTGAAGTCGCCCTCGATGACGTCACGCTGCAGCGCGCCGAACAGCTCGCTGAGGCGGCCGGCCGCGATGTGGCGGAAGACCTGCATCTGGATCAGGCGGTCGTGCGCCGCGATCCAGCCGTTGCCGAAGGCGGCGTCGCGCTCGGTGGCGGCATAGACGTGGACCACGCCCTGCTTGTCGCGCACCAGGTCGACGGTGCCGGCCAGGTGGTTGGTGGCGACGCGCGTGGTGACGACCTTGGCGACCGGGAGGGCGTCGATGGCCAGCTTGGGCCGGGTCACCCCCTCGCGGGTGGAGTCATCACCGCAGGAGCCGAGCCCGAACGCACCGAGCGTGAGGAGAGAAAACATCCCGAAATGAAGCCTGCTCATGGGGCGGCAGCATAACATTGCGCCCCTGACGCACTTTCGTTAACTTGACGCCGGTCAACTTCTCCACACCCCCTGGGAGGTCTGCTTCCATGTTCGCATCCATCCTCGCCCGCTCCGATTGGGAGGGCAACGTCGAGCTCCTGCTGCGCTGGCTGCACGTCATCGCCGGCATCATCTGGATCGGTCATCTGTACTTCTTCAACTTCGTGAACGCGAACTTCCAGGCCAAGATCGACAAGGAGATCAAGCAGAAGGTCAACCCGCAGCTGATGCCGCGGGCGCTGTTCTGGTTCCGCTGGGGCGCCATGCTGACCTTCATCTTCGGCCTGGCGCTGTTCACGCTGCTCTACATGTACAAGGGCGACGGCAAGTTCGGGCCGAGCTCGCTGTGGAAGTTCAACGACAAGATCACCGACCGCGCCATCTGGATCATGATCGGCATGACCTGCGGCATCATCATGTGGTTCAACGTCTGGTTCGTGATCTGGCCGCGGCAGCAGAAGATCATCCGCGCCGTGCGTGACGGCAAGGCGCCCGACGCCGCCATGGTCAAGATGGCCGGCAACGCCTCCAAGCTGAACACGTACCTGTCGGCGCCGATGCTGTTCGGCATGCTGGCGCCGGGCCACTACAGCTCGATCAACCCGGTCACCGCCATCATCGCCGTGGTGCTGGGTCTGGCGACCATCTTCCACGTCTTCATGGTCGCGCCCAAGGTCGGTACCGACATTGGCAACGACTGAGCCCCTCGAAGCGTAGCTTCGAGGAGCGAATCCGGCTCCGGCTCAGTACGCGACGTCCACCTTGGCATCACCGTCCGCCGGCACCGTCACCTTGACCCGCTTCTCCCCCAGCTTCTGATGCCAGGCCACCAGCTCGTAGTCGCCGGGAGGCGGCGCGGGCAGGCTGAAGCTGCCATCTGCGGCCGCCACGCCGTGGTACGGGTGGTCGAACACCTTGACGTGTGACTCCATCCACGGGTGCACGTCGCACTTGAGGACGACGTCGCCGAGCTCCTCGAGCTTCTGCTTGAGGTGCTTGCCGCCCAGGGTGGACTCGTTGAAGGTGGTGCTGTCGTCCTTGTAGCCGTGCACGTTGTGCATGACCGGATCGCTGTTGCCGATGTCGAGCATGGCGCCGACGGTCGCGGTCGCGATCCACGGGTCATAGGTGCACTTCTTCTGATCGATGACGACCTTGGCCTCGCCGCCGCTGCCCTTGGGCGTGCCCTCCAGCCACAGCGCGACGTCGCGCAGCTTGCCGGCCTCGACGCGGACACTGCCGGGCACCGCCACGCTGGTGCCGCAGGTGGCCTGATCCTGGGCCGCGCGCGAGGTCTCCAGCTTGGCCTCGCCGGCGTAGGTCACGCTACCGGTGACGTGGAAGGCGCTGCTCGGCGCCGGGGACGCCACCGGGGTCGGCGTGGTGTCGGGGCTGGGCCCGTCGCCGCTGCCGCTGCCTCCGCCGCCCTTCTTCTTGCCGCCACACCCCACCGCCGCCACCACCACCAACGTCATTGCCAGCGCGCGCCTCGTCATGCGCCAAGGTTTATCACAGGCGGTCCCACGTGACAGCGCCGGCCAGCGCGCGACGCGCTTCAGCTGAAACGCAATGGGGGCCGCATCGGCTGCGCTATGCTGGCCCCGTGATCAAGGACCAGAAGGCCTACAGGCGTCTGCGCGAACTGGAGGACACGCGGGCCCTGCAGGCGCTGACCACCGAGGAGTCAATCGCGATCGGGGAGGCGTTGCTGACTTCCAGCATCATGACCCTGGTGCGCCCCACCCGCGAGCGCAGGCTCGATCTGGCCCGCACCCTCGGCGTGCGCCCCGAGCGCCTGCAGCGGCTGCGCCGGCACCGATGAGCCCACGCGCCCGGACCAGCTCGTTCGACGTGTTCTGTCGCGACTCCATCGACCTCATCCGCTCGTCGCGCACACCATTCCTGCTCATCGGGGGCCTCGCCGTGATCGCGCTGGGTGTGGCGCGGACGACCGCCGACATCGACCTCGTCGCATACGCCGACCCTGCGCGCGCCACCGCGCTCATCGACCTGGCCCGGGCCGCAGGGTTCACCGCCGCACACGATGAACTCGCGCGCATGGAAGCGACCGGCACGCTGCGCTTCAGGCGCGGGCCGTTCCAGCTCGACATCATCCTGGCGTCACTCCAGTTCGAGTCCGCGGCGCTGAAGCGTGCCCAGCGCAAGCGTCTGTTCGGACGCCTGGTGCCCCTGCCGACACCCGAGGATCTCCTGCTCTTCAAGGTCCTGGCGGGCCGCGACAAGGACCTTCACGACGCGGTGGGCATCGCGCGCCGCCACCTGGCCCGGCTCGACCGACGCTATCTCGAACGCAGCATCAACCAGGTCTGCGACTACGCCGAGGACATGGCACCCCGACAGCGACTGGAGAAGGTCCTGAGGCAAGCCACCTCTCGCTGAGCTCGTGCTCGGCGCTCAACGCCCGCGGCGGCTCAGGATCTCTTCCAGGTGCTTGCGCGCGGGGCCGGTCTCGACCTCGTAGTGCTGGCGGATGATGGGGACGATGTCCGGCAGATCGAGCGCCATCAGGCTCTTCTTGGCGCGCTCGCGGAAGGCGGGCTCGCCGTGGCGCAGCACGCCGATGAGGTACTCGCCGGCCTCCAGGGTGTGGATCTTGCCGATGCTCTCCAGCGCGGCGGCGCGCACGGCGTCGCCGCCCTCGCCCTCGGGCGGGGTCTCGTAGATCTTGGCCAGGCGGTTGAAGGCGTGCGGGAAGTACAGCTTGCGCACCGCCTCCAGGGCGGCCTCGCGCACGCGGCCGGGCGGCTGCTTGAGGCCGTCCTCGACAATGTTAAAGCTTCGCTTGAAGAATAGCTGGGACGCCGCGCGCAGCACGCTGCGCTGGACCTCGGGGTCGGGCTCCTGCCACAGGCGCTCCAGCGGACGCAGCGCGACGTAGGACTGCAGCGAGCCCAGCCCCTCGGCGACCACCGCGGTGGCGCCGGCATCGACGCGGCCGCCGCCGGCGCGGCGCGCGCTCAGCGAGCCCAGCAGCGTCAGCAGCGCGTGGCGCCGGATCGAGTCGGGGTACTTGAGGTCGCCGATCAGCGACGCGCACACCGCGTCAGGGTCGCCGCCGAGCTCCCACTCGATGAGGTCGACGTACCAGACGTCGGCGTACGCGTGTGGCTGGCGCATGTACTCGGGGAACGCCGCCAGATCGATCGACTCCTCGCGCACGCTGGCGTAGCGCTCCATGATCCTGGCGAAGCGCGCCTTCTTCTTGTCGCCCAGCTCCAGCGCGCCCAGGCGCCGGTAGGCCTCGCGCACGCGGAAGTGATCGCCGATCGACGACAGGCAGCCGATCGACGCCAGGTAGGCGTTCTCGACCATCTCGGGCGGCGAGCCCCCGCGCTCCAGCTTGTCGGCGGCCAGCCACCAGGTGTCGGCGCTGCGGCGCAGGTAGTGACGATCGTAGATCAGGCCGGCGCGCGCCGAGAACTCCGCCGCCTCGCGGTACAGCGTGGCCGCGGCGTGCATCTCCTCGCGCTCCAGCGCCAGGCGCACGAAGTCCTCGTAGTACTGCAGCACGTAGAACTTGAGCCCGTCGTCCTTGAGGACGCGGATGCAGTTCAGGTAGCCCTCGGCCAGGTTCTCGAAGGCGCCCGAGTCGCGCCCCAGCTTGAGCAGGATCTGGTAGCAATCGAAGGCGCGCTCGCGCTGGCCGGCCAGCTCGAACTCGTCGGCCACCGACTCCAGCAGGCGCTGGCAGGCGGCGTGGTGGCGCGCCGCCGCCGCCCGATCGCCGCCGCGACGGGCCGCCAGGGTGCCCAGGTTGAAGTGCACCAGGGCGCGCTCGTAGCCGAAGTTGTGCAGGCGCTGGCCCGCCAGCAGGCGCTCCCAGGTCTTGCCGGCCTCGTCCTCCTCGGCGGCCTGCTCGAAGTTGATGGCGGCGTGCACGTCGGCGCCGGCGTCGCGGTAGGCGCGCGCGGCGTCGAGGTGCTTCTTCGACAGCTCATCGGTGCGCGCCTTGTCGAGCACGCTGCCGGCCTGCACGAACAGATCGCGCGCGGCGTCGAGCTGGTGCAGGTAGACGAAGCAGTGGCCAGCCTCGCGCGGGGCGCGCATGCCGCGGTACACGCCGGCCAGGCCACGGATCCACTCGTCGTACTCGAAGTCGACGACGTGGGTGTTCTGCGCCAGCTTGCGGTAGGCGCGCTCGGCCTCGACGAAGTTGCCCTTGGCGGCGGCCTGGCTGGCCTGCGCGGCCAGGCTGTCGACGACCCAGTCGGCCACGGCTAGCCGGCCCCCGGGCGCACATAGGCGGCGGCGCCCGCGAAGCGCGCGCGCTCGCTGGCGTCCTCGACGATCTCCTTGGCGCGGTCGGCGCGCACCTTGCGGTCGGCCAGCACCTCGGCGCTGACGACCTGGTACTTGTCGAGCTCGCCGAGGTAGTCGAGCTCGACCTCGCGCGAGGGCAGGATGAAGACGCCGTACAGCGTGGCCAGGCGCTTGAGATCGCGCACCAGCTCGATGGGGATGTGGCACTGGCCGTGGGTGATGAAGGTGACCACGATGCGCCGCCGCCGCGCCGCGCGCAGGCGGCCGAGGTCGATCATGAGGTGGCGGAAGACGCGACCATAGTTGCGGCCGCGCTCGCTCTTGAAGGAGAGCAGGTACGGCACCGGGAAGGCGCCGCCCGGGGTCACCTTGACCAGGTCGTACAGGCGCGAGTCGAAGAAGCGGATGCCGATCTCGTCGCCCTTGAGCGCCAGCTTCTTGACCAGGGTCAGCGCCAGCCCGCGCGCGAAGACCTGGCGATCGCCACGCATCGAGGCCGAGGCGTCGATCAGGACCAGCTGGTAGCGGCGCTCCTCCTCGCGCGACTTCTCGTGGCCGTAGTAGTAGAGCTCGTTATCGATGACCTTCTGGGTGAACAGCTCCTCGTCGTGGGCCAGCTCGCTGAGCATCAGCGAGTCCAGGTTGCCGCGGCGCTCGATCGACGCATAGCCGTCGACCGAGAAGGTCTGCGACCCCGAGGCGCGCTTGGTCTCCAGGATCGAGGGCAGGAGCTCGAGCGAGAAGTTGACCACGTCGTTGGCCTCGGGCGAGGCCAGCGCGGCGTGCAGGTCGGCCAGGTCGAGCGGATCACCCTCGGACTGGCTCTCCTTGAAGAGGCCGATCAGGCGCAGGGTATCGAGGTCGATCATCTCGACCTGGGTGATCACGTGCAGGCCCATGCGCAGCGCATGATCGAGGAAGCGCAGCGTGGCCTTGTGGTCGAAGTCGCGGAAGTGCTGCGCCACGTCGGCGCCCTCGTACAGCGTGGGATCCAGCGGCAGCTCGCCGTCGGCGGCGGCGCCCAGCGCGCGCGGCTGGGCGTAGCGGATGACCAGGTCGGACAGCAGGCGCACCAGGATGACGGCGATGAGCTCGTCACGCAGCCGGAACGAGGCCGCGCGCTCGGGCACCTCCGACTCGGCGATCGACTGCAAGAGCTCGCGGTAGCGCTGCACCAGCTGGCGGTCGCCCTCGTCGAGGCCGATGCGCTGCAGCTCCGGCCGCGCCGCCAGCTGGTAGCCCGAGGCGCCGCGCGGCTGGCTGAACAGGGTGCCGAGGTCGTGCACCAGGAACAGCGGCACCCGCACGCCGAAGCGCGCCATCAGGTTGTGCCACGACGCCGCGCGCACCACCGCCATCGGGCTGGCGGTCTCGACCTGGCTCAGCGCCATGGTGCCGATGGCGCGCGCCGTGGGCGAGCGCCGTGCGTCTGCGGGCAGCGGCATGGTTAGCCGGCGAACCTCGACGACGCGAACACGGTCTCCAGCAGCTGGTCGACCTGGCTCACCATCTCGCGCGCGGTCGGGCTGGCCACCGCCTGCAGCGCGGCCTTGATCTCGTTGAGGTTCTTGAGCTGCGAGAACAGCTGGATGTCCGAGAGCTCGTGGCCCGAGGTGACCAGATCGCGGATCATGCGCAGCTCGCTGAGCAGGTCGTCGAGCGAGGCCTGCGGCCCGATCAGGCGCTTCTCCTCGGGGTGGGCGCGGTAGTAGGCGTCGACCACCGGGTTGACGATCTCGGCCAGCAGGTCGACCTGATCGAGGTTGTTCCAGATGTGGCGCAGGATGAAGAAGTCGGCGTCACACGCGGTCTCGCGCCCGTCCAAAATGGCGCTGGCGGCCAAGAGCTTGAACAGCTTGACCACGCGACGATCCGACACCGTGATGCCCTCGCTCCGGATCTGGAAGATGAGGCCCTTGTACTTGGCCAGGAAGTCGTCCGAGAAGCGCAGGTAGCGATCGAAGCCGCGATGCAGCGCCATCAGGTCGGCCGACGACAGCACCGGCACGGCGGCGTCGGCGCGCCCGGTCGAGCGCGCGTTCTCGAGATCGATGCCGCGCTGGACCAGGTTGTGGAAGTGGTAGCTGTCGAGATCGCGCGACACCGCGCGGACCAGGAAGCGGTCGAAGATGGCGGCCAGCGCCTCGTCGTTGGGCACCTCGTTGGAGGCGCCGAACAGCGAGATCAGCGGCACCTTGCGCACCTCGGCGCCGTTCGAGAAGCGGCGCTCGTTGAGCAGCGTGAGCATCGAGTTCAGGATCGCCGAGTTCGACTTGAAGACCTCGTCGAGGAAGACGATCTCGGCCTCGGGCAGCATGGCCTGGGTACGCCGGGTGTAGGTGCCCTCGCGGAAGGCCTTGATGTCGACCGGGCCGAAGATCTCGTTGGGCTCGGTGAAGCGGGTCAAGAGGTACTCGAAGTACCGCGCGTCGATGAGCTGCGCCATCATGCGGATCAGCGCCGACTTGGCGGTGCCGGGCGGGCCGACGATGACCATGTGCTCGCCCGCGATGCACGAGATCAGCATCAGGCGCACGATCTCCTGCTTGTCGAGGAAGCTCTTGTTGAGCTGGCGCGAGGCCTCCTGGAAGCGCAGGGCGATGCGCTGCACGTCCGGTGCGGACGGGGCGCCGGTGGCGGTCGGGATCGGTGGGCGGGGCGGCTGCGACATGGCTCCTCTATCTGTGCGCTAGGCGGTGCGTGCGAGCGGGGTCGGGGTGGCCAGCGGAGGTGACAGCACGGCGGCCAGGCGGGGCGCCAGCGACTCGACCACGTCGAGCCCGGCGGCGGCGCCGGCCTGCGCCAGGTAGGCGCGCCACGCGGTGGCGCTGGGGCCGGCGGGCTCGTCGTCCCAGCCGGGGGGCCCGACGATGCGGCCCACCGCCTTGGCGGCGGCGGCGGGCAGGGCCCAGAACAGGCCGGCGTGCGCGGCGGTCCCCGGCCCGAGCGGCGCAAGCTGCAGCGGCGACGCGGCCTGCGCGTGCAGGTAGTGCAGGTACAGCAGCAGCTCGACGAAGGGGCGCGCGGGCACGCTGGACTGGCCCAGGGTGCGCCCGAGGGCGCCGCCCAGGGTGTGCGCGTGCGCGGCCAGATCGCGGCCGAGGTGGTAGCACAGCAGGCGCCCGAGCTCGCGATCGGCCAGCACCGCGAGGTGGCGCTGCTCGAAGCTGAAGGGCAGCGCGCCGCGCGCCGGCCACAGCAGATCGGTCAGCGGGCTGAGCGCGAACAGTTCGCCGACCGCAGCCGCGGCGTCGTCGCTGAAGACCTCCCAGAACGGGACCCGGCGCACCGTCTCGGTGACGTTGCGCAGGCGCGGCCACAGCTTGAGGCGGCCGGGCACCTTCTGACCGTGGAAGCGCCGCGACCCGGTCCACCACTTGAGATCGATGTCGCGTCGCTCCAGCTCGAACACCGGCTCGATCAGGGTGTGGCGCGCCAGCAGCGCGGCCTGACCGCTGGCGGCCGGCGCGCGCAGCAGGCTCAGGCACGCCAGCGCGACGCGGCTGCGCTGCGTCCGGGTGGTCATGGTGCCATCGGCGTCGGGGTGCGACAGGTACAGCAGGTTGTGCACGCCGACCATGATGCGCAGCTCGAGCGCGCCGAACAGCAGGCTGGGGCGCTGCACCACCAGGGTGGCGGCGGCGCGCTGGCGCAGCTGATCGATGGCCTCCAGCTCGGCCGAGTGGTGCGCGAGCTCCTGGGTCCACTCGGCGACCCGGGCCAGGCGCACCGGCGCGGCGATGTGGACCTCGCCGGCGCCGATCAGCGGCGCCACGAAGCGGGCCAGGAACTCGCCCAGCGTCTTCACTCGCCGGCACCGTCGGAGTCGGAGTCGGACCGGGGCGGCAGCGCCGGCAAGCTGGCGGCGGGCAGGGCCGCACGTGGCGGCTCGGCCTTGAAGCCCCACAGCGCGAAGCTGCCCACCGGGTCGTTGACGATCTCGCTGTCGCCCGGGGCGGGTTCGCTGGAGGGCGGCAGCGGGGTCGCGCGCTTGGTCTCGAGGTCGACCAGCAGGCTGCGCTCCAGCGGCTTGAGATCGGCGTCCTCGAAGCGCGCCGGCTGGTCGAGCCCGAGGGCGAACAGGGTCAGGGTGCCGGCGCCGTGGGCGAGCCGCTCGGCCAGCACCTCGGGCGAGATGCGCGGGCGCAGCTCGTAGCCGACCGGGACCAGGATGCCGTGGCCGGAGTCGCGCAGGAGCTGGCCCAGCGGCAGCACGTCGGCGCCGTTGCGCGACAGCACGACGATGCCGATGTCGAGCAGCGCGGCGCGGTGATCACGCAGCGCCGCCGGCGGCAGCGCATAGACCAGCTTCTTGAGCCAGGGCGCCTGCGCCCACGGGATGAGGGCGCCGATGACGCGCGTCGGCGGCGCGCTGGTCTGGGCCAGGCGCAGCGAGACCTCCATCGACTTGGGCATCTCGGCGCCGGCGTGGGTCTGGCCCACGGTGCCGCCGGGCAGGTAGCGCACCTTGGTCAGGGCGTCGGCGCGTGTCATCTCCATGGGGCCGGGGATGACCTCGACGGTGCGGCGCTTGCCCGCGAAGATGAAGAAGCGATCGCGCGGGAACAGCGCGGCCACCGAGGGCAGATGGATGGGGTGTTTGTAGCCGACCTCGACCGCGACGTTGTCGGCCACCGCGGCGAACAGCTCGACGCCGGGGACGGCGGAGAACAGGCGCACCATGCGCGGCGGCAGCTCGCGCGTGCGCACCAGCAGGAAGCCGCCGCGATCGGCGCGGAAGGTGCCCTCGGACTTCGGCGTCACCAGGGCGACCTCGGCGGCGACGCGGCTGCGCACCAGGTAGCGCACCATGTTCTCGCCCAGGCCGAGGGCGACCGCGAGGTACAGCGTCGGGCTGTCGTCGAGGTCGTCGGGGTGGCCGGCCGGGTTCAGGCCGAGCTCGAGGCCGAGCAGGAGCTGGCTGAAGGCGACCTCGCCCTGCTTGAGGAAGGCCGAGGTGAAGTCGTCGCCATAGACGATGAAGTCGCCGCGCGCGCTGGCGGCGACCTCGGAGTCGTAGCCAAAAGGGGCGCGATCGTCGCGACACTTGACGAAGTGCTTGCTGGCCCCGGTGAAGGCCAGGCCGCCGGCCAGGCGGGCCGCGCGCGCGGCGCGATCCATCAGGTACGATGAGCCAGTGTCGAAGCTGACGACCATGGACAGGGCGCCGACGTCGGATTTGACCTTGTGGATGGCAAGGGTTGGCAGGAGCTCGTCGAGGCTCTGTTCGGCCGAGATGATGCGAAAGAAGGCGACCACGCGGTCGATCGACGACAAGACCAGGCACAATTTCGGCCCGATCGCGACCCCACGGGGATCCGGTGTGAGGCCCGGAACTTGAAACCGGGTCTGCCCCAGGGTGATCTGATCGAGCATCGCGCCACTACATTATGATGTGACAGCCAGTTCCTCAATCGACATGAGCTTCTTCAAACGTCTGCTGTCCCCAACCTACCGGCGTGCGCTGGAGGCGGAGGCACGTGGCGACCATGACGGCGCGGCCCGCGCCTATGCGCTGGCGGGCGAGCGCGAGAAGGTCGCCGAGATGAATCTGCTGCGCGCCGAGGCCTCCACGACGCGCAAGGACGAGGTCGATGCGCTGCGTGCGGCCTGCCAGTGGGCGGCGGCGGCGACGGAGGCCGGGCGCAAGGCGCGGCGGCGGCTGGCCGATGCGCTGCGGGCGCTGGCGGCGGCGGCGGCGGTGCCCGGCGAGCCGTCGCGGCTGCAGTGGAAGGAGGCCGCGGCGCTGTTTGCCGAGATCGGCCTGCATGGCGAGGAGGGTGAGTGTCTGGAGGCGCTGGGCGAGGACGCCGCGGCGTCGCGGGCGTTCGGGGCCGCGGGGCTCATCGAGCGCATGGAGCAGGCGCTGGCGCGCGACGAGCAGCGCGACCGCAAGGGGCGGCGACTCAGGGAGGCGTTCGACGAGTACCAGCTGGAGATGGCGGCGGGGGATCGCGAGCTGGCGCTGAGCGCGCTCAGGCTGTGCATCGAGCTGAGCGACGCCAAGGGCGACTACCGGCGGCTGTGCGAACAGCTGGAGGCCAGGCGGATCGCGTCGGGCGTGGTCAAGGTGACGGTGTCGCGGGGCGAGGCCGCGGGCGCGCAGCAGCCGGTGACAGTGGTCGGGCTGACCACGGTGCGCATCGGCAGGGAGCCGGCGGCGGAGCTGCCGCTGCGCGGCAACGGGGTCTCGAGGTGGCACGCCGAGGTGGTGTGGAAGGCCGCCGCGGGGGAGCATGAGGCCGGCGAGGGCGGCTGGTGGGTGCGCGATGCCGGGTCGCGCAATGGCACGCGGATCGCGGGCGCGCGCATCGAGGGCGAGCTGCCGGTGGTCGGCGAGGGCAGCTTCGAGCTGGGCGACGACTCCGAGATCACGTGGCACGAGGCCGGCAGCGTGCTCAGGCTGGAGGTGCGGCGCGGGATGGATCGCGGGCGTGTGCTGGTGGCGGGTGTCGGGCGCGCGATCAAGCTGCCCGAGGGCGCGGCGCACCTGCGTTTTCGCGATGGGCGGCCGTATCTCGAGCTGGGCGAGGGCACCGCGGTGCGCCTGAACGGCGGGCGCACCGGGGCGGTGGTGCAGCTGGTGCGCGGAGACGTGGTCGAGGCGGCGGGGTTTCGCTACCAGGTGGCGGGCGATGGGGTGACCGGGTGAAGCAGGACGACGACAAGCCGGCGGCGCCGCCGCGGCAGGCGTCGCAGCCGCCATCGCCGCGGCAGGCGTCACAGCCGCCACCGCCGCGGCAGGCGTCACAGCCGCCACCGCCGCGGCAGGCGTCACAGCCGCCGCCGCCGCGGCAGGCGTCACAGCCGCCCGGGGGCTTGCCGCCGCGTCCGCCGGCGCCGACGCCGCCGCTGCCACCGGCGCCGGCCGAGGCTGCGCCGCCGAGGAAGCTCGGCTTCTGGACCCGCCTGCGGCGCGCCTTCGTCATCACCGAGGAGGAGTCGGCGGCGCAGCGGCTGGCCGAGGCGACCGCGCAGCGCAGGCGCGAGGCCGAGGCGGAGGCTGCCGCGCTGGCGCGCGGTGCACAGGCCGCCGAGGCGGCGCCGGCGCGCGTGCAGTCGGAGGCCGAGCAGCAGATCCGCAAGCTGCTCGACAGCCTGGAGCGCAGCGACCAGGCCGCGGCGCCCGAGCCCGCGCTGGCGCCCGACTCACCCGAGCTGGCGGCGGCCTTCGAGCAGCTGGTGCGCGAGGGCCACGAGCCCATCGCCTGCGAGCTCTTGGAGCGGCTGCTGGCGCGCGCGCCGCAGACCGCGCTCTTGCGCGTGCGCCTGTGCGAGCTGCTGGTCGACCGCGGTGAAGAGGCCCGCGCGCGCCCGCACCTCGACCTCCTGATCGCGGACGCCCAGCGCGCCCACGCCCCCGGGCAGTCGCTGGCAGCGCCGAGCGCAATCGCCTGTGCAAGGCGCACTTCCTGCTCGGCCAGTGCTACGAGCGCGAGCACGAGCTGGGCCGCGCGCTGCGCCACTTCGAGGCCGTGCTGGCCATCGATCTCGACTGGCCGGGTGCGCGCGGACGGGCTTCGCGCCTGCGCACCCGGCTGGGCGACGCCGCGCCGGCGCCGGCCGCGCTGGCGCCCACCGTCGCGGGTGGCGAGGGGCTGCGTGCGGCGGGCGCGCGCTACCGCATCCTCGGCGAGCTGGGCCGCGGCGGCGCGGCCACCGTGTACCTGGCGCGTGACGAGGAGCTGGGCCGCGAGATCGCGCTCAAGCTCCTGCATCCGCACCTGGCGGCGTCGGCGCGCGCCGACGCCCGCGCGCGCTTCTTCGCCGAGGCGCGCATCGCGGCCGCGGTGCGCCACCCTGCCATCATCGCGATCTATGACGTCGACGAGGCCGCGCGCCTCATCGTGATGGAGCACTGCGCCGGCGGCTCGCTGCGCGAGCGCCTGCGTCGCGGTCCGCTGGGCGTGGCCGCCAGCCTGGTGCGCCATGTCGAGCTGCTCGACGCCCTGGCCGCGGTGCACGACCGCGGCGTGGTGCATCGCGATCTCAAGCCGGGCAACCTGCTGTTCCGCGGCGATCCCGACGACGCCGAGGCCGCCCTGGTGCTGGCCGACTTCGGCGTCGCCCACCTGGCCGCCGACGGCGCCGGCACCGGCGGCACCACCCAGGGCGGTCGCGAGGCGGTCGGCACCCTGCTCTACATGTCCCCCGAGCAGCGCCGCGGCGAGCGCGCTACCCCCGCCGGCGACCTGTTCGCCGCCGGCGTCATCCTGTACCAGACCATCGCCGGCGAGGCGCCCTGGGATCCCAACGTGCTGCTCAGCGAGGGCGAGCGCGGCATGAGCCCGGCGCCGCTCGGCGAGGCCGTGCTCGACGGTCTGCCGCACGAGCTGGCCGAGGCGCTGCACGCCTATCTCGCCGCGCTGCTGGCCCCGACCGCGGCCGCGCGCCCGGTCAGCGCCCGCGCCGCCCGCGCCACCGCCCAGGTCCTGGCCGACGCCACCGCCGACATCGCCACCTGGCGCGCCCGCCGCAGCGCCCTGGCGCAGCACAGCCCGCACGGCGCCCCCGGCCTGACCAGCTGAGGCCGGTCAGGGCGGACAGGGCCAGCCGGCGGGCGGCGTCAGCGTGCGATCCCACTCGGGGCGCTCGCAGGTCGGCGCGCCATCGCAGGCGCGCAGCGCATAGTGCGTCACCCCGCGGCAAGCGCCGGGCGGATCTGCGACCACCAGCTCGTGCTGCGCGGGGATGCCATCCGTCCCGGTGCCACGCACGGTGACGCAGGCCCAGGTGCGCTGGTCGAGCTTGTCCAGCGGCGCATCCTCGGGCTCGTGATA